>Ga0308390_1000014_pt1 | contig 155962 bp, 114 predicted proteins | sample Hotspr2Sample149_FD_202358 | JGI IMG/M metagenome (GOLD analysis project Ga0308390, IMG submission 202358) | Hot spring phototrophic mat microbial communities from Mushroom Spring, Yellowstone National Park, Wyoming, United States - 20040719_149 ...
TATTATTTAAGATTTGAACCAAGCTTTGAAGTTTTCAAATTTATTAAATACTGATTGAAATATTTGGAAGCTGAGATTTGTGGATTGTAAACCCTTCCGAAGGGGAAGCCCTTCGGGAGGGGATAAAGAGTTTAGGTGAATACTCAATTCTTACTACCCAAGCAGGTGTAAATTTTTAGTTTATCATCTCCTGATTATATTGTAGGGGTGACCGGCCGGCCGCCCCTACAAGTACTTTCGGACATCGGATGTTTCAAAAACATCCGATGTCTTTTTGTAGGGCGAGCGCAGTTTGCCCCAGGCGCATTTCACCGAACAATGGATTTCCCAGACATCGGATGTCTGGCAAACATCCGATGTCTAACCGTGATGAATCCCGTTGGGGAGAAGAAATCGGCTTTTCGATTATATGATTTCGTAGGGGCGAATAATTATTCGCCCTTACAAAAACACAATTACCAACCATTCCCACATCATCATCAACATCTTTGGGGCAAATCTATGTCTCTGCCCCGTAAGTGCTTTGGTGAAATGAATTGAGTAATTTCCAAAAAATATGATTTCTGGTCATAAAAGTTTAGCAATAATTTCATTGGTTTGCTTATTTTTGCTTTACAACTTTTTTAGTTTTAATTTTCCTTAAACTTTTTTGTTTAATGATAGAAAAATACTTAATTAGTTTACAAGACAAATTAAACAAAGGAGATGCCCGAGAAGAGAGCTTCTACGTTCATCTAGAAAATTTAATCAAAGATTTTGCCGAGGCCAGCCAAATCAAAAACCTTGATATTACGATACTCCCCAAAAAAACCGAAGCTGGCAATCCCGACTTCCGTATCTGGGATGGAAAGCATCATATCACTGGCTACATCGAAGCAAAAGAACCGTCGGTAGCTCTGGACAAGATTGAGGAGTCTGAACAGTTAAAACGCTATCGAAGTACTTTCCCAAATGTTATTCTCACAAACTTCTATGAATTTAGACTATACAGGAACGGTGAACTAATAAAATCCGTTTCGATTGCCAATCCTTTTGTTGCTTTGAAGCTTCAAACTGTTCCGCCTGTGGAAAACGAAACAGAGTTTTACGATTTACTGAACACCTTTTTCTCGTTTTCACTACCACAAGTTCGCAATGCAAGGTCGTTGGCAGTGGAACTGGCAAAGCGGACTCGCTTTTTGCGAGATGAAGTAATAAGCATTGAACTTGCAGAGGAAGAAAAGCAAGGCAGAAGAGCAATTTTAGGATTTTACGAGGCTTTCAGAAAGTATTTAATAGGAACTCTCACCAAGGAAACATTTGCCGATTTGTATTCGCAAACAATAACCTATGGCTTGTTTGCTGCCCGCACTCGTAGCGATAATTCTTTTAACAGAGAACTGGCTTTTAAATACATTCCAAATACTATCGGTATCCTCAAAGATGTATTTCATTTTATTTCTCTCGGGAAACCACCAAAATCTCTCGAAGTAATTGTCGACGATATTGCCGAAGTTTTGAATGTTACAGATGTTAACAAAATTCTTCACGAGTATTACGAAGAAGGGAAAGGACACGACCCTGTAATCCACTTCTACGAGACATTTTTGAGTGAATACGACCCATCAATTCGAGAAAAGCGAGGCGTGTATTACACGCCCGAACCAGTCGTTAATTACATCGTCCGTTCTGTGCATCAATTCTTGAAAACGCACTTCAATATCCCCGATGGTCTCGCCAGCGAAAATGTGACATTGCTCGACCCAGCAGGGGGAACCCTAACTTTCCCTGCCGAAGCAGTGAAAGTCGCTGTCGAAGAATTTGTGGAAAAATATGGCTCGGGAGGGAAACAGAAATTCATTAAGAATCACATTCTGCAAAATTTCTATGCCTTTGAACTGATGATGGCTCCCTATGCTATTGGGCATATCAAAATGAGTTTTCTTTTGGAAGAGCTTGGTTATCGTTTGAGCGATGACGAGCGCTTCAAACTCTATTTGACCAATACTTTGGAAATGGAGGAACTGGAACAAATCGAAGTGCCCGGATTAAGTTCACTGAGCGAAGAAAACCATCTTGCAAGCAAAATTAAAAAAGAACAGCCGATTTTGGTTATCATCGGTAATCCCCCGTATAGCGGGCATTCAGCAAATCAAAATGGATGGACGGTAAAACTTTTGAAGGAGAATATCGACGGTCTCCAAAGCTATTACATCGTCGACAACGAGCCGCTTGGGGAGAAAAATCCTAAATGGCTTCAGGACGATTATGTAAAGTTTTTGCGTTTTGCCCAATGGAAAATTCACAAGGCGGGCGCAGGCATCGTTGGTATGATTACAAACCATAGTTATCTCGACAACCCAACTTTCCGAGGTATGCGCCAAAGCCTAATGAACACCTTCAATGAAATTTATATTCTCGACTTACACGGAAATAGTTTAAAAAAGGAAACCTGCCCCGATGGAAGCAAAGACGAAAATGTATTCGATATTCGCCAAGGAACTGCAATTGCCATATTTATCAAACAGAAAGATAAAAAAGGATGCAAAGTATACCATAATGATTTATATGGACTTCGCGAAACCAAATACAGTTGGTTGAAGGAACATAGAGCAACTCCAAAAAACTACAAACTAATCAAGCCAGAGAAACCATTTTATTTCTTCACCCAGCGAAAAACTGAAAGCATAAAAGGATATTTAAGATGGAAATCCGTAACTGAAATTTTCCCAGTTTATAGTGTTGGAATTGTAACAGCTCGTGACAATTTGACCATCCGCTGGACGGAAAACGAGCTTTGGAATACAGTTTTGAGATTTTCGAAGATGGAACCTGAACTTGCGCGACGAGCTTACGACCTTGGTCCAGACGCTCGCGACTGGAAGGTGCATCTGGCTCAGGAAGATTTAATCCAAAGCGGTCCCGACAAGAAATATGTTAAAAGAATCTTGTATCGTCCGTTCGATATTCGGTATACATATTATACAGGGAAAAGCCGTGGCTTCCATTGTATGCCAAGACCCGAAGTGATGCAACATATGCTTATGGGCGAAAATTTGGGGCTGATTACTTCAAGGATTATCAAAGTTGATAAATACCAGCATACTTTTATTTCGTGTAATATTACGGATGCTGCTTTACTTGCTGCAAACACAGCATCAAGTTCTTATCTTTTCCCACTTTACCTTTATATCAAGCAAGAAAAACCAAAAAAGAAGTCTGTTAAACTTAGTTCTTGGATAATTTTTGAACCAAAGGCGGAGTATTCCGCAAACCGCAAACCCAACATATCAAGCGTGATTTGGGAAAAACTTAATGAACATTACAAACATTTGCTATCGCCAGAAGATATTCTTCACTACATTTATGCAATTTTGTTTTCAAATAAATATCGTTTAAAATATGCAGAATTCCTAAAAATAGATTTCCCAAGAATTCCGTTCACAAGCGATTACAATCTATTCAAATCAGTTTCTACTCTTGGCTCTCGCCTTGTAGAACTTCACCTTTTGGAAAGCAGAATGCTCGACCGTCCAATCTCCAAATTCCAAGGTGAATCAGAAAATGACAAAATCGAAAAAGTTGAGTATATTCCACAAGAAAAAAGAATTTACATCAATAACGACAAATTTTTCGATAATGTAACACCCGAACTTTGGGAATATTTCATTGGCGGCTATCAAGTTCTTCAGAAATATTTGAAAGATAGAAAAGGCAGAACAATGGACGACCCCCGTCATTTATGTAGAGTTATTACCGCACTGGCCAAGACCATCGAAATCCAACAACAAATTGACGAAATCTACCCACAACTCGAAAACAATTTGATTGAGTTTTAGTCAGGCAATTGTTTAAATTCAGCAGTGTTTCACAAAGTGCTTTTTTCAAAAAATTTGTTCAAAATTTTGAAAATGCAAACTTTATTGAAGATATTCGTAAATTTGTAACTTTATGAAAATTGGATTAATACTTACAGCTGGTGGAATTGGCAAGCGTTTTGGTTCCGAAACTCCAAAACAATTTGTTTTTTTGAAGGGCAAACCTTTGTTCATTCTCACTTTGGACAACTTACTGAAAATACAGGAATTCAATAACATAATCTTAACTTATCCAAAGAGTTGGGAAAATGTTTTCTTTGATTTAATCGAGCAGTTCCCTCCTTCGAGAACCGTAGATTTTGTCGAAGGCGGGAGTGAACGCTTCTATTCGGTTTGGAATGCACTTCAACATCCGTCGATTAAATCCACCGACATTGTTTTAATTCACGATGCAGTTCGCCCTTTTGTGACATCTTCTTTGATTGAAAGACTTCTAAACGGAATAGCTAACTTCGACGGAGTGATTCCCGGCATCAAGGTTAAGGATACCTTGAAGGAGTCCGACGAAAATGGTGTGGCTTTACACACATTGAATCGCAATAAAATTTTTGCTATTCAAACCCCGCAGGCATTCAAAACCCAAATTCTTGTGGAATCTTATAGCAAAGCAATTAACGATGGCAAAATATTTACGGACGACTCTGGAGTTGCCGAATTTGCGGGTTTTAGAATCAAAATCGTAGAAGGCGAAGAAATAAACATTAAGATAACATCCCCTCTGGATTTCGCTTTCGCCGAATTTTTAAACATTTAACATTTCCATAAGATTAATATGCCCTCTGAAGGTGTAAGATAATTTTCTCTTGTTCCTTTGTTAAAACATAGAAGTTAGGAAAAGCATAAATTTTTTTCGTGAATTTTAATTTAGTTGTTTTATAATTAAACCCGAATTATGCATTAGAGATATCCAAGGGGGGAGAAAAATTATCGATATTTTCAACGCAAACATTGCTGATGTTAATCTTAATTCTCTCCACGGACTTACCTGTTTATCTGTAAACTCATACTCTAACTGCTCAACTTTTTTAGTTAATTCTTTCATCCCTGCAACCTATTATTTTTGTTAAAATTGCAAAAAATTAATTTTTTTTTAATGCATAATTCGGGTTAAAATGGATATTTAAGAAAATAATTGATATTTTCAAACATCGGATGTTTCAAAAACATCCGATGTTTTTTTGCAGGGCGAGCACTCTTTGTTCCAGACGAATTTCACCGAACAGGGGTTTCCCAGACATCGGATGTCTGCCAGACATCCGATGTCTAACCGTGATGAATACCGTTGGTGAGAACAAGCCCAAAAATGGTGTTTCCGAGGTTCCAACGATGTAGGGGCAACCGGCGGTCGCCCCTACAAGTATATTCAGACATCGGATGTTTCTAAAACATCCGATGTCTTTTCAAGAACATCTTCAGTCGAAGATTACTCCACCACTACGGGCACGGTCTCGCTTCCGCCACGCCAGCGGATGAGGATGAAGTATATCCCTGCGGGGACGCCACTGCATTCCCATTCCAACTCCCCGCTGGTTGTGCTCCGTGCGTCCACTCGTATTCGCTCCTTCCCCTCCACCTTCCGTCCCATCGTGTCATACACCCCGTCGATTGCTTCCCGCAGGTCGAAACTCCCGTCCCAAGCAACACGTGCCTTCACCCGCACCTTCGCCGGCTGGGGATAGGGCTCCGACGCCCAGAAGTGCGTAGTGTAATACCGCTTCTCAATCGTCGGCTCTTTGACTATGCTCGGCTCCTTCTTCTTCAATGTAATCTTGTAGTAGTTGAACGGACGCAGCGAATCGCACAGCCCTGCGATTGCTACATTCCCACGGAAAATCACGCTCTCGAAATTCGGCTTGCCGTAGTCCCAATGTCCTTTCCACCAACGAGTCAAATCATTCCTATCGGAATTCTCCAAGTATAATCCACGACCTACAAGATAAAATTTCCCCGAAAGTATCATCAACAAAGGACGATAATCGCCTGAATCGGATTTCCATAGCAATTGCAACTTGTCCTGTATCCTGTCGTAAAGATAGACCCTATCGGGAAATTTCAGCGTAATAAAAATCGAATCCTTGTTCAACTCATAAATCTGGCTGATTTGACCACCCCAGTCGTGACTATATATTCTATGCAAAACTGTCCAAGTATGACCAGTGTCCTGTGTCCTGCGAATCTCGAGAGCCGTTTGGGTTGTGTCTATCGGGTCGCTCCAGATACAGATAGCGTCGAAATCGGCAACTGTACGGGGCATAATATAAATTATTGCTATGTTTGATGTTGTATCAAGTGGTAATTTTTTAAAGTTAACGAGGCTAGTATCGCCAATCCAAATTTGATAAACATAGAAATTCCATTTAATTCGGCTTGTATCATTTACCGCAATAAGAAGCGTTGTATCCAAGCGACATAAGTTGCTCGGGTAACGGGGCGGTTGCCCGACTTTTACTTGCTGAAGATAGAACTGTGAAGTTCGGAAATTAAAATTTTGCCAATTGTTATAGGTAACCATAAAAAACCCAGGCATTTGAAGGCTAATACCACCGTCTTGATTCCCAATTGCAAAACCAAAACCCGTTGAATCTAAATAGAATAATGGTATATCATAGTAAGAAGCATAGGTTGTACTTTTAGTTCCTGTTAAAGTATCGAAAAAAATCAATGGAGCGCTGGACCCATTATGGAAAATTCTGTTGATATCGAAAGAAGAAGCTGAAGGAATACTTTGACAGTACACATTTGTAAACAAATAAAAAGTATCGTTTAAGATATATTTTGGAGTTCCACTGATAGCAGAAAACAATTGCCAACTTTGTCCAAGATTAGTAGAAAACAAGAAAATGTTTCTAAAAGAAGAAAAAACTACTACCGAATCGAAGAAAATATTTAATCGAGGTGGACCATAGGAATAACCAAAATCTTTTGAAATACCATTATAACGACTACCACCAAGAAGTTCTTCTAAAACGTAAAAAACACTTGAAAAATAATAAATATCCCTGAAAGGAGTACCAACTATTTCGAATGTATCTTTTCCGTTTCGATTAACATATTTTTTTAAATAAACCAGCGACGTTGGATTTTGAGAATTCCTTTCCTTAAAGTATGTACCATATAGTTCATTCTTGTTGAAAAACTTACTATAATAATAAATCCCATCAGCCTGCGAATCCTTCTTATTACTGATTTTCCCTGTACTATCAAGGTAGTTTAGAAAATTAGAACTGTTAAAAAAGTATTCCAAGTTGCTCAAAGATGAGTCCGTATAAAAAATGTGACCCGAAATTGAGACCAAATCCCTTCCATTTTGTTTTGCAAACCAATCAATCCCAAAAGTCATCGAATCATTTTTAAATGGCATTTTGCCTATGAAATCAGTTAAATTTATTTTGTTTAAATCTGGGTCAATTTCAATTATTTTAGAATAACCAGATGCGAACTTCTTGTAAGAATTAACAATTAACCTGCCTTTCCAGAAAAAAAAGTTAATAAAAGGTAAATATGTTCTGAGTTTATATTTCAAGGGAAAATCTTGGTTATATTCATAAATTGTAGATAAACTAATTGCCAATGTATCGGATGTAATCGCTTTTATTATTTTTAATTTATGGTCTGTTTTATAAATTGTTTTCTTGCCTCGAAAGAATAAAAATTCTGGGTCAACAATCATTTTGACGATTAACTCCTCGGGCAAATTTAAATCGTAAATTTTCCAGTTAAAACCTTCGTCGGCTGATACAATCACATAATTATCCTCGACAATTCCCCAAAGAGTATCGTTGAAATACTGCAAATCGAAAATATCTTTGTAAATGCCGACTGAGCGTTTTTCCCAACTTTTGCCTTTATCGGTAGAGATAAAGTATGCGCCAAAGTCACCGTAAACAATAATATTCCTTTTTGTCGCAACCGACCCATTAAAGTTTATTTTGATTGGATCTAAATTAAAGTCATAACAAAAAGCGTTGTTAGGAATTAACGCCAGAAAGAAAAATACAAAGAGAGCCCGGTGGGCAACAACTGCCCACCAAGTTCCCGGGTTCAGAAAAATTTTTTCTTTTCCCATATTTCACCTTAATTTGTTTATTCCATTTCACAATTTACACCGATAATCCGTGTGCAATCAATTCCCCACTGATAGTATTGACTCGCAGGGTCGGTGCTGAAAAGGTCCATATAATTGATTTCAGGACAATCACCGGTCCCAATAACTGTTTTACTAACAACAAACCAATAGTTTTGATTCCCATTTATACACCAAAGCATTTTTGATACACATCTTTTGTCGCAATCTCCTTGCCCATACCTATAAACTAATTTTCGATGTGAACCATACCATTCTACTCTACCGCAGATTGGAACAGTGTAATAAATTTCCATTGGTAGTGGTTCGTCGCAAGGTTTATACCCACACAGGCTTGCAATATTATTCCCTATCCAATTTAGGAACCACTCCCAAAAGTCATTGTAGCATTCAAGTCTAATTTCGAGTTCTAAAACAAAAATATCTATTCGGTTCGGACAATACTCTATATTATAGCAGAATGTAACTGTGTTTGGTTCAAGACTAGGGCAAACGCTCTCCGGTATAGTTAAGGTATAGCAAAAGGGGTATTGTTGAGGGCAATTTTGGCACACTCCCTGTCCGCTGGCTTTGTTCCCTGCAACAAAGCCTAAAAATATTGTCAACAACAGAACAAAATATATTTTTTTCATTTTTTGTCCCTTTAATTTTGTTTAACAAAATTACTTATCAAAAACAAATTTTCAAAGCGAAGTCCAATGTTTTTTGCACGAAGGTTTGAATGAACATAATGCAAAAGATTTTCCAAAGCCAGTGCACTTTGGCGGTCCACGACAATTTGAACAGAATCTATGTAATTCAGACTGGTTTCTCCGAGATGAAGTGCTCTCTCTCTCTCTACAGCTTGACAAATTGGATTAAACACAAAAGAAGGCTCGAGCAACAGAATTATTCCCTGGTTCGCAACATTAGAAAAGGTATTTCGGCACCAAAGCCAAAACATTTCCAAACTCTACTGAAGTTCAAATAGCAATATACAAAAAAAGAAAAATAAAATTTCAAAATTTTTTCAAACTTTTTAGAAAAATTAGTTTGCCAAGAGAAGAAGCATCAGCACAATGTTCAGTGAAGTATCCAGACATCGGATGTTTCAAAAACATCCGATGTCTTTTTGCAGGGCGAGCACTGTTTATCCCGGACGCATTTCACCGAACAAGGGGTTTCCCACTCATCGGATGTCTGGCAGACATCCGATGTCTAACCGTGATGAATACCGTTTTGGGAAACGAAATCGGTTTTGCGATTATAAAACTCGTAGGGGCGAATAATTATTCGCCCCCTACATAACTTTCTATTGTAGTCGTTCTAGGCTAATATCCTACTTTAGCAATTTCATTGCATTTTCGAGGACTTCGTTGACAATGCTCATCGAGCTGGCTTCGGCGTAAAAGCGAATCAATGGTTCAGTGCCCGATGGTCGAATCAACAGCCAGCCATCCTCGAGGTAGAACTTGTATCCATCCTTCGTATCAATTCTTTTGACGAGATACTTGCCAATCTTGGTTGGCATCTTTGCACAAGCTCGCAAAAGTGCTCTTTTTTCCTGTTCTGTAACTTTAACATCGCGTCGCCAGTAGCGATGGGGTCCGAACTCTTTGTCTAACTCGTCGGAAAGTTCTTTGATGCTCTTCTTTCGCTTTGCCATAATTTCGAGCAGAAGGAGCGCGTTGAAAATACCGTCGCGCTCGGGAATATGAAGAATTGTGCCGAGCCCGCCCGATTCTTCGCCACCGATAAGAATTTTTTCTTCTGCCATCAGCTTTGCTATGTGTTTGAAACCAACGGGGGTTTCGTAAAGCGTTAAGCCATTCTTTTCGCAGTATTTATTGACCATCGAGGTGAGCGAAACGGTTTTTGCGACTGGCGCCTTTTTCCCTTTGATTTCGTGGAGATATTTCAAAATTATCATAAAGATTCGGTGGGAGTCGATGAAATTGCCTTCGCTATCGACAACGCCAAGACGGTCGGCATCGCCATCGGTTGCCAAACCAATGTCGTATTTCCCAAGTTTGATTTTATCTATAAGGGTGTGGAGGTTTTCTGGGACAGGTTCGGGATGATGTAAATCCCCAAACGATGGATTGAACTCGTTATGGATTTCTTCGATGTTTGGCAATAAGGTCTTCAGAATTCCCATACCTGCGCCATACATCGGGTCGTATAGGATTTTGTAATTCTTTGAACGAATTAAATCGATGTCGATTTTCTTTTTTACATAACGAATATATGGTTCCCGTGCATCGAATGGTCTGATTAACCGAGAGCCAATGTAAACGTCCAATGGTTTGAATTTGAATTTTGGAACACGAGTAATTTTGTGAAGTTCGGCTTCGACTTTTTGAATTTCTTCGGGCGGGGCAGGACCACCGAACCGACCTTTAATCTTGTATCCGTTGTAATTTGGTGGATTGTGGGAGGCGGTAATAACAATGCCCAAATCGGAGCCCTTTTGCTTGGTGTGGAACGAAACAATTGGAGTAGCAGCAAAAGTATTTGTTAGGTGTGCAACAATTCCATTCGATGCAAGAATCAGAGCGGTTTCCAGTGCAAATTCTTTCGAAAGGAAACGAGTATCGTAGCCAATCACGACGGAAATATTTGGCTTATTTAAGCTTTTAAGGTAGTTTACAGTTGCAAGGGCAACTTTGTAAAGGTTATCGAATGTAAAGTCGCGGGCGATTTCTCCCCGCCATCCATCGGTTCCAAAAACTATCATCTTTTCAACTTTATAAATTAAACAATTCTATTTCAAATACTTATGATATTCGGAATTTCCAGCATACAAAGCATAATCTCCCAAATCCTCTTCGATGCGAAGAAGCTGATTATATTTAGCCACTCTATCGGTTCGGCAAGGTGCGCCCGTTTTGATTTGCCCGGCATTTGTTGCAACAGCGAAATCAGCGATTGTAGTGTCTTCGGTCTCGCCCGAGCGATGTGAAATCACAATGCTGTAACCATATTTTCTTGCCAGATGAATTGTTTCGAGCGTTTCGGTAATCGTTCCAATCTGATTTAACTTAATCAAAATAGAATTTGCAATTCCGCGTTCAATGCCCTTTTTCAAGAAGATTGGATTAGTAACAAAAATATCGTCGCCAACCAATTGCACTTTTTCGCCGAGTTCTCGAGTTAAATTTTCCCAGCCGTCCCAGTCGTGTTCGCCCAAACCATCTTCAATTGATATAATTGGATAAGTCTGGATTAATTTTTCATACCATTTAATCATCCAATCGGATGTTTGGAGTTCCTTTGTCGATTTAAAGAATCGATATTGACCATTTTCCCACATCTCGCTTGCGGCTGGGTCGATAGCAAGCCAAATGTCTTGTTTTGGTTTATAGTTTGCAGCTTCAATAGCTTCCAAAATCACTTCGAAAGCCTCTTCGTTCGATTTTAAGGAAGGAGCAAAACCACCTTCGTCGCCAATCGCAGTCGAATAGCCCTTCTTTTTGAGGACACCTTTCAAGTGATGATAGACTTCTGCTCCCATTCTCAATGCTTCGGCGAAGGTTTTGGCTCCCGAAGGAACAATCATAAACTCCTGTATGTCCACATTATTGTCTGCGTGCTTCCCGCCATTGAGGATGTTCATCATTGGAACTGGTAGAATCCGAGCATTAACACCGCCCAAATAGCGATACAATGGCAAACCCAAACTATATGCGGCTGCTTTAGCGGTCGCAATCGACACTCCAAGAATAGCATTTGCACCTAATCTCGATTTGTTTTTGGTATTATCTGTTTCGATTAGAAATTGGTCAATTTCATACTGGTTTAGCGCATCGAGGTTTTCGTTGAGAAGTTTGTTATAAATCTCATCCAAAACATTATTGACAGCGTTTAGAACACCTTTGCCAAGATACCTATTCGGGTCGTTATCGCGGAGCTCAACTGCTTCGTTTTCGCCTGTACTAGCTCCCGAAGGAATAGAGGCTCGCCCAAAACTGCCATCCTCGAGATAAACTTCAACTTCAATTGTAGGATTACCACGAGAATCAAGAATTTCCCTTGCGTTAAGGTCAATTATCATCATAGAGCACCTTTCTTTATAATTTTAAGATTTTCAATTCTTTTTGCAAGTTCAAAATCCAGTTGGGTCAAACCGCCGCGGTCGTGAGTTGTTGTTGTTACTCTTACTTTGTTCCATCCGTAAATAAAAATATCGGGATGATGGTCTAAACATTCTGCAACGAATGCAATAGAATTTGCAATTGCAATAGCAGTAACAAAATCGTCGGCAACAATCTCTCGCACCAACTGGTTTTCCTTTCGCGTCCAGAAAGGAATTTCTTTAAGAGATTCGTTTATTTCATCTTCCGAAAGCAATGGGGGTCTGCTCATAGAATTTTTGAAATTTGTTCAATAATTTTATTTTTGCCAACTGCACCAATAGTCATTCCAACAACTTTTCCGTCTTTGAAATAGAGCAAAGTCGGGATGGAACGGACGCCGTATGTGATAGCAGTATTTGGATTACTATCAACATCAAGTTTGCAAACTTTAAGTTTGCCATCGTATTCTTTGGCAATTTCTTCTACTATTGGAGCGATAATTCGACAAGGGGCGCACCAAGTTGCCCAGAAATCAACAATTACAGGAACTGGAGAGTTCAAAACCTCCTGCTGAAATGTCTCGTCGGTTACGTGAATTACTTGTGCCATATTCCTCAAATAAATTATTAATAAAAAATAAATTAGTAAAATCGAAAATAATAAAAAAATATTTTTATGGTACAATTCTGTAAATCATTCGCGGGAACGGGATAACTTCGCGAATATGTTTGGCGCCAGTAATCCATTTTACGGTTCTTTCGATTCCCAAACCGAAACCACTGTGGGGCACTGAACCATACTTGCGTAGGTCCAAGTACCATTGGAAAGCATCCAGCGGCAAGTTTTCATCGATAATTCTCTGTTTTAAAGCTTCGTAGTCGTCTTCTCGTTGGCTCCCGCCGATGATTTCACCGCCTTTTTCGGGGGCGAGCATATCCATTGCCAAAACGAGTTCGGGGTTTTCGGGGTCGCGCTTCATATAAAATGCTTTGACTTTTGCCGGGTAGTGGTGAATGATACAGGGTTTATCGAATTGTTCCATAATTGCTTCTTCTTGGACGGCTCCAAAATCTTCGCCCCAAGGGAAAGGCTCGGCAATTTCTTGTCCACCCACTTTTCGTATCAATGGTATATTGTTTTTGTTCAGCCATTCAACTGCTTCGGTATAGGTCATTCGGTAAAAGGGACGGCGAACTTTTTCGAGTTTAGTTGTGTCTCGTTCCAGAGTTTGAAGTTCTTTCTGGCAAGTTTTCAAGACATAGTGAACAATGTATTCCACCAAATCTTCGGCAAGGTCCATATCATCTTCGAGGTCGAAGTATGCCATCTCGGGTTCAACCATCCAAAACTCCGTAAGGTGCTTGCGTGTTTTGGAAAGCTCGGCGCGAAAAACAGGACCGAAAGTATAAACTTTACCTAAAGCCATAGCCGAGGCTTCGGCGTAAAGCTGCCCCGATTGAGAAAGATAGGCTTTTCCAAGGTCGAAATATTGCGTTTCGAACAAAGTTGTGGTTCCTTCGCAAGCGTTTGGCGTCAAGATTGGGGAATCCATTAATTTAAAGCCATTACCGTCGAAGAAGTCCCGAATTGCTTTGACAACGGCGGCTCGAACACGCATTATTGCGTGCTGTTTCGACGAACGGAGCCAAAGATGGCGATGTTCGAGCAGAAAGCTATCGCCGTGTTCCTTCGGGGTTATTGGATAATCCTTCGTCAGCTGGACAAGCTTAATATCGGATACATCAATTTCGTACCCGCTTGGCGAACGCGGGTCTTCGCGAACGCTTCCTTTGATAATCACCGAGCTCTCTTGGGTTAAGTCTTTTGCAAGGTTAAAAACTTCTTCGCTGACATTCCCCTTGAAAACAACGCATTGAACAACTCCGGTGCCATCGCGAAGTTGTATGAATTGCAATTTCCCTTTCCCAGTGCGATGGTAAACCCATCCGCGTAATGTAACCTCTTGCCCTACATACTGGGAAAGGTTTTCTATGTAGTGGTAAGTTTTGTATCGAGAGGTTACCGAAGGTTGAAATTCGCTCATCTTCCACCAAAAATTACACCCAAAGTAACAGTTAGATAATTTTTATTTGGTTCTTCAGCCGTTTTACCAATCAAATTGACCCACCAATACTTTGCTTCCAAATTTAATGTTAGAATTTCAAGGTCGAAGTCAAGCCCGGCTCCAACTCCTGCTCCAAGCCTGCTGTATGTTTCGGAAGTAGCAATGGGAAGCTCCTGATTTAATTTCACTATGTCCAAAGTATTTACAATGTAATTGTAAGATAAATTAGCGGAAAGATAAGGAGAAATTACGCTCTTGAATACAAACAAATCTATCCCCGCCGAAATAGGGATAATATTCTGGGTAGATTTCAGCACAACTGTGTCAACCTGTTGTTCAGGGAAATAGATTTTTAATTCAGTTTGTGGGAATCGACACAATGCTATCCCACTTTTGAAAACGAAATTATTGGACAAAGGCAAGTTCGCGTTTATGCCAAATGTATAGCCAATCTTTGCTGATTCGCGCAGGAAACGCCCAATATTACTATTCAAGTTAATCTTATCCGAATTGTAAACATTATTGATTTCGTTGTTTGGGGTTGCTAAGCCAAGATAAACCCCGAAACCAATTGGTGCGCTATTCGCTATGTTTAGAACAAAAATGAAAAGAAAACCAAATAAAAAATATTTTTTCATATCTATTCAAAATTTAATTTTTATTTTTGATAACTTGTAAAATACAAATTTAAAAATTTCGTTTAACTTTTTTGTCAAATAAATTAGAGGTAGGTCTATGCGTCGCTTTTTTGTTTTATATTTAGCCCTTCTTTTTTTATCTCTCACATTTGCCAATGGGCAAAAGCCAAACCCGCCATATCCATTGAACTTTGGGATTTGGGGCGCCTTGAAGGGAAATTTCCTTTCAACTGACGTAAAATTTTATTATTCCAATGGAACACTTGCCCGAAGCATTCCACAAAGTAGGTTTGGAGCAGGTTGGGGACTTGGCGGTATCATTAACATTCCCATTTCCAAAAACCTTGTGTTCACCGGGCGACTTGGCTACAATTCCTTATCACAAGATTTAAACTTTATCGATTATAATTATGCAACTGATTCTTATACGACTTTTGAAGATGTTGTAAATGTTGACCTTGCATATTTAGAAATTACGCCGGGACTCTTATGGTACCCTATGCTACAAAATTTAGAACAACTTTACTTCTTGGGTGCAATTGAATTTGGTTCATTTACCACTAAGAATATCTCGAATAGCTATTTGCAAGTAGCAGGGGAAATTCCAAATGTGAAATCTCGTTTTTCTCTTACTCTTGGAGCAGGTTGGACGTTCCCAATTAGTAGCAATATTTATTTGACTCCCGAAGTTTCTTTCCGATTGCCCCTGACAAAAGTTAGTGATGCAACATTCTCAAATAGTGTCGCATATCATAACGAAACGATATCGCTTAGCCAACTTCGATTTGGTTTAAACTTAACGTTCTCTATCCCTACAACGGAGAGATATCCAGAACCATACAAAGCCCCGACGGGGGAAGTTGGCTTTAAAGAGATTGTTGGGTTAGACCGTGATGGCAAATTGGTTCCGGTCGAAAAGATTCGTGTCGAAGACACACGCTATCAGGAATATTTCCCAATTGTGCCTTACGTATTTTTCCAAGAAAATCAAGCAGTTCTAGCCCCGGGCACTCAAGTGCTTTCGACTGTTGTCGAAACAGGGGAATTTACCCCCGAAAGGCTGCCGTTCGATGCTTTAGAAATCAATCGAAGGACACTCGACATTGTCGGTTGGCGACTGAAGAACAACCCAAGAGCCGATTTGACAGTCGCTGGAACCATAGACAATTCAAGAAAGGAAAAGGAGAACAAAAATCTTGCGATGGAGCGAGCCAATTTTGTTAAAAATTATTTGGTGAAGAACTGGAACATTAATCCGCAAAGAATAAATACTCGCGCAGGTGGTTTCCCCTCGAAACCATCGACAACCGCAGTGCCCGAAGGGGTCGAAGAGAATCGTAGGGCAGAGCTATCAAGTTCGAATCCCGGCATACTTGCTCCACTACTTTTGGAAGGAGAAAACCAACGAATTGCCGAACCTTGGCAAATCCAATTTATTCCCTATGCAAATGTCTACGATTCTATTGCATATTGGGAAATCGATGTCTACCAGGGAGATAATCTGTTGAAGAAATATAATGGCACTGGACAGCCGCAAACTCTGTTTTGGACGATAAAACCGAACGAGCTTACTTCGAGTAGTGTTCCAGTTGACTATTCTTTGCTGGTCGAAACCGCTGGCGGAAAGAAATACAAGGCGAACGGAAGCATACCAACGGAATACTTTTCGCAAAGGCGAAAGCAGGTCGAAGATTTGCCCGATAAAACAATTACAAAGTTCAGCTTGGTTTTGTTCGACTTCGACAAGGCTGATATTTCGCCCCAAGACCAAGACATCATCAACAAACTAATAATTCCTGCGATTAAATATAATTCCACTGTGAAGATTTATGGCTATACAGACAGAATTGGAGATGATGATTACAATTTAAAACTTGCGACACGAAGAGCAGAGGCAGTAAAGTCGATTATTCAGAAAGCCCGAAAAGATGTAAAAATCGAAACTTACGGCGTCGGCGAACGCCAGTTGATTTTCGATAATGATATTCCCACGGGACGGCACCTTTCCCGAACTGTGCAAATTCTCATCGTCACTCCGAAATAATGCAAATTTTCACCTTAAACCAGCGGGGCTGTCTTGGAAAAAACAAGACAGCCTTTTTTATACTAAAATATTAGTGAATATGCTTTGGGACTTGTCAACGCTTTGTTAATTAAGAACGATGATGACAATCTTGGAAGACATCGGATGTTTCGAAAACATCCGATGTCTGGGGAAGTGAAGATATTTGGCATATGCGAAATATCGAATTTCTGCTAAGTCCAATATCTTGTTCTTATCTTTCTAAATTTTTGTGCATTTTCTGGTGCCCTATGCTTGTCTTTTGAAAGTAAAGAAGGCAACTCTTTTTCTGTTGAGCAATTTGGAATAAAATTATACTCAGATTTTTTAAATTTGTGTTTTCTAAATTTTTTAGGACCGGATATGCAAACTAAATTGAAGATATTTTTCTTGATTGCACTGCTTGTGGGGTGGAATAATTTATTAGCGGAAGATTATATATTAGTAAATGTTTCGGATTTATACGATGTTATGCCCGATGTAGCTAATTGCAACGAAGGAGTTCTGAAAAACTCCGAAAAGCAAAAGGCATTGGACGCTTTTAACTATATTCGCACAATTCACAACTTGAAGCCAGTTCAATATAACTCATCTTACGATAAAGAAGTTGCCAAAAGTGCTTTGATAACTGTTGCCAATGCTTTGCTCGACCATTTCCCCAAGTCTTCTTATTATTGCTACACTCAGGATGGATATAATGGAAGCTCAACCTCGAATCTATATATTTTTGCTTCGCCATCGCCTTCCTATGCTCCGGAGACAGAAAAGGGGATTCAAGGTTGGATTATCGATAAAAATGTTGCCGATGTTGGTCACCGACGCAGTATGCTGAACCCATTTTTGAAATACACTTCGTTTGGGCGTGTCGATGGTTGCTCCAAAACCCAAACTAATTATTTTATAACTGGTATGTCGCTAAAAGTTCATATGTTCCCCGATTATCATAATCTTTCCGATTGGCAAGGCGATTTTGTTGCATATCCTGTAAACGATTATCCCACTGCATTTTTTGATGGCTCTTGGTACCTTTCGTTCACTGTTATTGCCGATAAATCCTCGCCTTGGAATAATAATAACACAATAATCGATTTTTCTCAGGCAACTGTGAAAATAACCGACCCCGGGAACAATGCACTTTCGATTTCTGATTTAAAATACGATTATCTTGGCTATGGTGTTCCAAATTGTTTGTATTGGAAAGCTTCCACTATATTGAAGGAAGTGAAATATACCGTGACAATCTCGAATGTGAAAGTAAACGGCACCCCACGAACTTATACATATTGGTTCAGAATTACGGACACTCCACCAAATACAACTTTACAGCCACCAACGCCACTTTCGCCGCCCGACAATTCGAACGAACTTGTTCCACCTGTTACTTTAACTTGGACTTCCATTGTTGATGCTCAATACTATGCCCTACAAGTTTCAACAAATTCCAACTTTTCCACTTTGCTTGTTGATTTGAAAAATTTGACCAATAATCAATACACTTTAACTGAACTTTCGCCAAAAACCAAATATTACTGGCGAGTTGCAGTGATCAAAAATCAACAGCAAAGTGGATGGTCTACTACGTTTTCTTTTACAACAGCAGACCAACCCCTTGCCACTCCATTGTTGCTTGAGCCGAAAGATTCCACCGTTAGTGTGTCGATTCAACCTACTTTTGTCTGGAATTCTGTTCCCGGAGCGACCAAATACCACTTGCAAGCAAGTTTAGACCCTTCGTTCGACGATTTCTCGCTTTTGCTTAATTTGGACGATATTTCGAATACCTCTTATACATCAACTGTGAAATTTTATCCGAAAACACAGTTTTATTGGAGAGTCCGAGCCTTGAACAATACCCAATCGAGTCCTTGGTCTGCCGTTCGAACATTTTGGACTCTCGACCCAGCTTTCGTTTCCGACATCTCGTTTTCTACCGAAGGCAATTTCGTAGTTGCCAGCAAACAAACATCCGCAATTAATCTTAGAGAATCGCTTTTTGCAAAGAAAATTGCTTTATACGACTTGTTTGGGAACGAAATGGTGTTAGCTTTATCTCCGCGTGAACTTGAAAAGATTGAAATTCCTTTTGAGCAAATAAATTCCGGAGTTTGGATTCTTGAAATAACAACATCTACCGAGGTAAAGCGTTTTAAACTTTTTATTATTATATGATAGAGTAATTTTGGCTGAGCAAGAAAAAGATAGTTTAATTAAAATCCTCCAATCGCTGCGTAGAGATTATATTTCGGGCAAATTCGATGAATCGGTTGCCCACGAAAATCCTTTCGAGCAGTTCCGCCTGTGGTTTCTCGAAGTTCTTTCGAGCGACTTTGTCGAGCCAAACGCAATGGTGCTTTCAACTGCAAGCAAGGATGGAATACCATCGTCGAGAGTTGTCCTTTTGAAAAAATTCGACGATAAAGGTTTTGCGTTCTATACAAATTACCAAAGCAAAAAAGGGAAAGATTTGGCGGAAAATCCTTATGCCTCTTTGCTATTCTATTGGGATAAACTCGAACGGCAAGTTCGTATTAATGGAAGAGTGGAAAAGACGAGTTTCGAGGAGTCGGAGGAGTATTTTAAATCTCGTCCTTATTTATCAAGGATTGGGGCTTGGGCTTCGAAGCAAAGTTCGCCGCTGCGCTCCCGCTTTACTTTGATGCGTGAAGTTGCACTTCTGACAATGAAATATCCTGTTGATGTTCCTTTGCCGCCTTTTTGGGGGGGATATCGGTTGATTCCCGATTTCTTCGAGTTCTGGCAAGGGCGCCCCAGCCGTCTTCACGACCGAATCGCCTACATTTTGCAACCCGACGGCAAATGGAAGAAACAAAGGCTCTACCCATAGAATTTTTCTACCAACTTTACTTCTAACCTTAACAAAGACATCGGATGTTTTCAAAACATCCGATGTCTGGAGAGAGTTACTTACGATGGAAAAGCATTTCTATGTGTAGAGTGTAAGCCCGTCGTAGGTTAGGTAGAAGCCTTCGGGCAGTTCCTTTTCGCATTGTGAATGAAGAATTTGGTGAGCAATATGGATGAAGTATGTTTTTCGGGCATTTATTTTTTGGGAGACTTCGATTGCCTTGTTTAGATTGAAGTGGGTAGAATGGGGTTCGTAGCGGAGTGCATCGAGAATGAGAATTTCGAGCCCCTGCATTTTGTCAATCGTTGTTTCGGGAATGAAATTTGTATCAGTGCAATAAGCTAAGTTTCCGATACGGAATCCAAGCACTGGCATTTTGCCGTGAAGCAAAGGCAATGGCTCGAAAGTGATATCGCCAATCGTAAATGGTGCTTCGTCAATGATGTTGATGTCCAAAATGGGAATTCCGCCGCCAATTTGTTCGGGTTCCTCGAAGATATAGAAAAAAGTACGTTTGATTCTTTCAATCGTTTGGAGATTTGCAAAGATGCGGACAGCTTTTTTGGTTGTATAATTATAGGCTCTTAAATCATCGAGTCCGCCGATGTGGTCGAAATGGGCGTGGGTAAAAACGACTGCGTCGAGGCGGTCGATGTTGTACAAAAGCATTTGCTGACGAAAGTCTGGTGTTGTATCAATCACAACATTTGTAGTTTCGGATTGCACAAGGAGCGAGGTCCGTAATCGCTTGTCCCTCTTATCTGTTGATATACACGTAGGACATTTGCAGGAAACTGTTGGAACACCCGAGGATGTTCCGCTCCCAAGCACGGTAAACTTAAGTCCATTAGACGACATGACTTTCGGCGTGGTATGAACTTCGCACAAGTGGTCCGGATTCCACGTGACGGAATCCCAGCTCAATACCAATCAATTTGTATTGCTTAAATTCTTCGGGGGTGACGAAACGGTCGACAGGCAAATGGGCAGGCGTAGGTTGCAGATATTGTCCGATTGTAAAAATATCGACATCGATTTGCCGAAGGTCTTTCATCACTTGAACAACTTCGTCGAAAGTTTCGCCAATTCCCACCATAATCCCTGTTTTGGTAATAAATCCTTGTTCTTTTGAATATTGCAGAACTCTTAAGGAACGCTCGTATTTTGCCTGTGGTCGAACTGTTCGATATAAACGGGGGACAGTTTCAACGTTATGGTTCAGAATATTTGGTTTAGCGTCGAGCACTCTTTGCAAGCAATTCAAATCGCCTTTGAAATCGGGAATTAGCACTTCAATCGAAACTTTTGGATTAAGCCTTCGAACTTCTACGATAGTTTTTGCCCAAATCGTTGAACCTTGGTCGGGAAGTTCATCCCGGTTTACAGAAGTAATGACCACGTGGGAAATTCCCATTTGCTGCACAGCCAGAGCAACTTTCAAAGGCTCCTCGGGGTCGACCGGCTGCGGTCGACCTGTTTTTATTGCACAAAATCCACAGGAGCGAGTGCAAATATCACCAAGAATAAGGAAAGTTGCGGTGCCTCGTCCCCAGCATTCCCCGATGTTAGGACAATGGGCTTCTTCGCAAACAGTGTGTAAAGTTTTCGAACGCATCATCTTTTTAAGATTGGCGTAAGTTTCGCCTCCAGGAGCGCGCACTTTAAGCCATTCAGGACGAGGAGACTTCTGTCCTTGTTCTCGCGGGCGTTCAGGATAATCTATTTTATGCATTTTTTAGCCTAAATATGCTTTCAATTTTTGACAGCGATTGGAGTGTCGTAGTTTCCGAATTGCTTTCTCTTTGATTTGCCGGACGCGTTCCCGTGTCAAGTTGAATTTTTCGCCGATTTCTTCCAAAGTTAATGCAGATGTGCCAATTCCGTAAAAGAGCCTAATGACTTCGGCTTCTCGCTCCGGCAAAGTGGAAAGAAGTTCTTCTATCTCAATTCGTAAAGATTCTTGCATAAGATGCTGGTCTGGTGGTGGTTGTTGTTCGTTGGGCAAAACATCGAGAAGTCGATTGTCCTCGCCTTGAACAAACGGAGCATCAACCGAAAGATGCCTGCCGGCAATTCTTATAGTTTCGTGAATATCGGTAACAGACATATCGAGTTGTTCGGCGAGTTCGGAAGTGGTCGGTTCCCGTTCGAACTTTTGTTCGAGCTCGCTGAATTTCTTGCCAATCTTATTCAAAGCACCGACTCGGTTCAATGGAAGACGAACAATACGGGATTGCTCGGCAAGCGCTTGCAAAATCGATTGCCGTATCCACCACACTGCATAAGAAATAAACTTGAAGCCTTTGGTTTCGTCGAATCGTGTTGCTGCTTTAATCAGCCCCAAGTTGCCTTCGTTAATTAGGTCACCAAGCGTTAGCCCTTGGTTCTGGTATTGCTTAGCAACAGAGACAACAAATCTCAAATTGGCTTTGACAAGCCTCTCCATTGCTTTTTGACCTTCGGGTCCGCCTTTCTTAATCTTTTTTGCCAACTCGACTTCTTCTTCGGCAGTTAGCAATTCATATTTACCAATTTCTTGTAAATACTTATCTAAAGACTGACTTTCACGATTAGTATATTGTTTAGTTATCCTCATAATTCATAACCAAAGTTTCACATTTATCAAAACTTTTAACGATTGTCTTTTTTTATTATTTTAATTAACTTTTCCAAGTAACTGATTATATTTTCTTTTGTCCAATAGGACTTTTAATGCTTCTTTGAAATAAGGGTCTTTTTGTAAGAGAACGAATCTGCTTTCCTCGAACGAAGCCTTTCTACGGTAAATTTCGTATGTTAAAATTTCGTAAATCTTCTCTCCCTGTTCTTTAACATAATCATCAATTCCTCGATGGGACATTTTAATTAATGAAAGTAAAACTTTTTCGGCTTTTTTGTTCGAAGGCAAATAGCTTGAATATTTCATAAGTGAGTCGAGATATATCTCGAATGGATTTCGGTATATAATTCCCTTTTTTTTCAAATATATTGCAAAATCTTTCAAAAGCTTTTCCTTTGGCTGGTTTCCATATTCTTTCGATTGATTTGTATTTTCGAGGTACGAAACAAAGAGAAGGAATAAATTTTTGTCGAAAAGAAAATTTATGAAAGTATTTTCGGGGAGAGACTTAACAGGAATATCTGGTTGAATACCATCGGATTCTTTGACGATTCTGCCATTTTTTGTATGGAAAATTGTATCGGAAACGAAGATTTTGTTAATCAAATCGCTTGATTTGGAAGTAAATCGGTTCCGATGGATACTTCTTCCCGATGGCGTAAAGTATTTCGAGGTGGTTAACTTCAAAAAAGTATTGTAAGGAAGGGGAACAACGCTTTGAACAACGCCTTTCCCGTAGGTTTGTTCTCCAATGATGAGCCCGCGGTCGTTGTCTTGGATAGCCCCTGCAACAACTTCGCTGGCGCTTGCAGTTCCGTTGTTCACAAGAATAACCAAGGGGGTAACTGTATCAATTGGAGCCATAGTTGCCAGGTAAATAACCGAATCTTTCGTATTCCTTCCACGAGTGGAAACAATCAATGAGCCCGGAGGCAAAAACATCTCGGAAAGTTGGATTGCCGATTCAAGCGTGCCGCCCGGATTGTCCCGCAAATCTATAATGATTCCTTTACGTTGTTCAATAGGCCGGCTGACAAAATTTTTTATAAGGCTTTTCAATTCTTCAATGGACTTCTCAAGAAAGTGCTCCAAACGGACATAACAGATTTTTCCACCATCGGCATCGAATATTTTGAAAAGCGATACATCGTGGAGTTCGATTTTCCTTCGAAATGTATTAACTACAATCGGTGTATCGATTCCCTCGCGTTTGACAAGAACGGTTACGGGTGTATTCTCTTTCCCAGAAGTAAATTTTCTCAAAGTATCTAAATTCGGAGGGATACGGACAGAATCAAACCCAATAATTTTGTCCCCGAGTTTCAATCCGCTTAAATGTTTTGCAAGCGAATCAATATAATCGACAACAATCAATGATGAATCGGAAACCACAACAACGATGCCCAAGCCAACGAAGTCGTTGTTGCTGATTGCTTCGTTCAATTCACTTTCGGAATCGAAAAAGTTTGTGTATGGGTCTAAATCATCTGTTATGCCTTTAATTGCGTCTTTGGCTAAATCTTCGGGGTCTAATTTAACAACATAGTTTTTCAAAATCTCACCAAATGCTGCACCAAAGATATCGAAAGATTTCTTTATCTTTAAGTAAAGTGTGTCGGAATTAGGGTCGCCGGTGTAACTTTCTTTTCCAATGAGTTCATTGAGCAATTTGATTAATCCTTCGAGCGAAAGAGTATCCAGCGGAGAGTTCGGCTCATTATCATTTTCATCTTCTTCGTTATCTATTTCCTGTTGTGGTGGGTCATCGTCTCCAAGAATGGCAAGGCTTTGTGCGAATTTGTTGTTTTGGTTGTATGGGAATGTTGAACCATTCGGAAAGAACAAAAACAAAAAAAGAGCAACGAAAAATGAAAACAAAAAACTTTTTTTCATTTAATTTATCCCGTTACAAGCTTAATTTTTCTTTCAAATATGGAACAATTTGGGAAATATTTATTCTTTCTTGCAACATCGAGTCGCGGTCGCGAATAGTAACAGTCTCGTCTTGCAAAGTCTGACCATCGACGGTAATGCAAAATGGAGTTCCGATTTCGTCCTGCCGTCGATAACGTCGACCTATTGCCCCCGAGTCATCATACATCGACTTGAAATGCTTTTGAACATCCTGATGAATTTTTCGAGCCAGCTCGGGCATACCATCTTTGTTGACCAGCGGGAAGACAGCAACCTTGATAGGAGCAATTCTTGGGGTAAATCGCAGAACTGTTCTTTTTTCCAGTGTTCCCTTTTCAGATGGTGCTTCGTCTTCGTCATAGGCGTTGCAAATCAATGCCATTGTGGTTCGAGTTACCCCACCACTTGTTTCGACCACGTAAGGTATGTAACGCTTGTTGGTTAGCGAGTCGAAATATTCCAACTTCTTGCCGCTGTAACTTTGGTGGTTACGCAAATCGAAGTCCGTTCGGGAGTGTATTCCTTCGATTTCGCCCCATCCAAAGGGGAAATTGAATTCTATATCGACGGCGCGGCTGGCGTAGTGGGCAAGCTTCTCGTGTTCTTTGAAACGCAAGCTTTCGGCTTTGAACCCTAACGATTGATACCATTTCAGTCTTTCTTCCATCCAATATTCAAACCAGTGGTTTTCGGTTCCTGGTTCGACGAAGTATTGCATTTCCATCTGCTCGAATTCTCGAGTTCGGAACAAAAAGTTCTTCGTGTTTATTTCGTTGCGAAAGGCTTTGCCAATTTGAGCAATTCCGAAAGGAATTTTTTGCCGGGAACTATCCAAAACATTTTTGAAGTTCACGTAAATCCCTTGTGCAGTTTCGGGCCGAAGATATACTACACTCGAAGCATCTTCGACCGCACCAATGAATGTTTTGAACATCAAGTTGAAATTTCGGACCTCGGTCCATTCTGTTGTTCCGCTAACAGGGTCAAGTATTTTATATTCAACAATAATGTCATAAAAATCTTTTGGTTCGGTGGCTTTGGAAAGTTTTTGTTCAATTTCGGTGGCGAGTTCAGTTTTGTTCTTCTTTTTCAACCGCTCGATGTATTCTTCGATTAAATTATCGGCTCGGTAGCGAGCTTTGCTAACTTTGTTGTCAATCATCGGGTCGGTAAATTGAGCCACGTGACCGCTGGCTTCCCACACTTTCGGGTGCATCAGGATTGATGAGTCCAGCCCCTCGATGTCATCGCGGTAAGTCATTGCCTTCCACCATTCTTCTTTTAGATTGCGGAGTAGTTCCACGCCGAGGGGACCAAAGTCCCAGCATCCATTAAGACCGCCGTAAATTTCGGATGATTGAAAAACAAAGCCACGCCGCTTTGCCAATGAAATTATCGTGTCGAGTGTAACCATTTTGATATTTTTTAAAAATACAAAATTACGAAAACGATAAATTGCCTTTTTGATTTTCATTGATTTAAATCTTTTATGAATTTTGTATTTTGAAAATCAATTTTTTGCTTATAAAATGAATTTATCTCGAAGAGATTTTTTGGTTTTGACTGCTTTGAGCTCAGTTAACACAGCAATTTTAAAATCCCAAAACAAGCTGTCAATGAACAATTCAGCAAAAACAAAGATTAAACCGGCGAGGCTGAGGAAAAATGACCTTGTAGGTGTTGTTGCTCCCGGGACCGCGGTTCCCGACCCTGACGATATTCTTCGGGCACAGGAAATACTTGCAAACCTTGAACTTCGATGGAGATTTTCTGAAAGTATTACTCGCGGAACAAATTATCGTTCACGCTCGGTAGGCGAGCGGCTGGATGAACTAATGAAAATGTTTACCGACCCTGAAATTCGAGGGATATTTTGTATTCGTGGTGGCTACGGAAGCGCTCAACTTCTCGACAAAATCGATTATTCAATCATTTCAAGCAATCCGAAGATTTTTTTAGGTTACAGCGATATTACTGCGTTGCATATTGCAATCAACAAATTTACAGGCTTAATCACTTTTCACGGACCTGTTTTGCTTTCTCCTTTTACCCCGTATACATTTAACAATCTTAAAAATGTGTTATTTGGTATGTCTGCTGAACCATTAATTCGTAATCCTATTGAAACGAACGCAATTCGAGCGAGCCACCCCATTAGAACCATAAGAGAAGGAACTGCCGAAGGCATTGTGATTGGTGGAAATCTTTCGATTATTTGCTCTTTGCTTGGGACGCCCTATGAATACGACTACAAGGATGCTTTGCTTTTGCTCGAAGATGTTCAAGAGGAACCTTATCGTATTGACAGAATGTTGAATCATCTACGATTGGCTGGCAAACTCAACCAAGTTCGAGGAATTGCTTTTGGCGAGTGCAAAGATTGCCTGCCTTCGAGCCCAAGCGTTTGGGATTTTTCTCTTGGCGAAGTTCTGGATTACTACTTCAAACCTTTAAACGTTCCTTCGTTTTACGGTTTGTGTATTGGGCATACACCTGACCAAGCCACGATTGCTATCGGCGCCAGAGCCATTCTTGATGCAAAAACTGGCACCCTCCAGTACCTTGAATCAGTTGTAGATTAATCCTGACCAAAATTTTTTGTTAAAGGAAATTTTTATTGTGCAATAGTCCCTTGTGCACTGACACTTTCACTGAAAGAGAAGTTGTTTATTTTTAAAAGCGATTGGCGATGTAAAGAGATTGCTCGAAATACTGTACCGAAAAATCCATTATAAACCTCCGTATTCTCTGTGGTTAAATTTTTTCACCAAAGAGGGCAAAGAGATATGCAAAAATGCAATACTTTTTGAGTTTCAAAATCTTTTGAGTATTTGATTTCTTTTAGAAAATTTTAAATCCAGCTTCTTTTTGAATTTACCAGACATCGGATGTTTGAAAAACATCCGATGTCTTTCCAAAGTGAACAAGGGTTTGATAAATTGGTTACTTTACCTTACTCAATTTTTGGAGCGTTTAAATGTTTCTTTCAGGAAGTTTTTGAAAGAAAGGTGAGGTTCGCCGAGTTCATCGGATTGAATTGAGGATGTTTCGAAATTGCTGGATTGACTTCTTTGGGATGATGATTGCATTACCTTTGTTAAGTCGGCAATTGCAGTAACATTTTGGTCGCTCACACCAATCAATATATAATGATTCCCTATCTGAATAATGTAGAGAGAAACCTTGTTTGAAAGTGGCAAACGAGAGACAATTTTAAAATTGACCCCGAGGGAGTGAATTTTTTTCTGCGTAAGATTTTTTTTAAGAAAATTAGAAAGGAGAAACACCCCGACCACGAACCCCACGACAATCAAGAGAGACTGAAGCAATTCCCCATTGGGCATAGCTTTACCTTTTAATTGTCTTCAACCGCTCGGTGGGGTCGACAAGTGTTGTGATTCTAATGCCGAAATGTTTATCGATGACAACAACTTCGCCCTCGGCAATCTTCTTGCCATTAACAAGGACATCGACCGGTTCACTGACAAGTTTGTCGAATTCAATAACCGAGCCTCTACCAAGATAAAGAATATCGCGAATCAACATATTTGTTCTACCTAATTCAATCGAAACAGGCAATTGCAAATCGTACAGCAATTCCAACTTGGGGTCGAGCGGGGAATATATTGTTTCGCCAGTACCTTCCATTTTAATGGCTGGGATAGTAGCACTTTCGGGAAATTGCGTTTCGGATGTTTCGGTTTTCTGTCCTTCGCCCGGTGGAATTCCACCGCTACTTATCAGAGCATCAATTTCTTCTTGGGTTAAGGACATTGTTATTCCTCCTCTTTGTACAACAAATCATCTTCGACAAGGTCTTCGTCGCGCAAAGGTCGAATGATTTTCACAGCCTTTTTGCCATCGATTGTTCCGGGTCGACCTGCAAATTTTTTCTTTCCTGCAATTGAAATAATGGCTTCGTCTGTAATTTTATTTTTTAATTTAATTATGTCTCCAACTTTCAGCTCCAGAAGTTCTTTTACGGTAATAGTAGTTTTACCAAGTTCCGCAGTTACGGTCAAATATGTTTTAGCCATATGCCGTTTAATAGTTTCGATGTTCTCCCGAATTTTCTCGGGAGGCATTTTGACCGGACCAGCAGTAACTTGTTGTCGGGTAAGTTTGGTTAGAACTTCCTCCAGAGCGAAAGTTGGGAAGCAAAGGTTCATCAAATAGGTATGTAAACCAATATTTACATCGAAAGAAACAACGATAACTATTTCGGACGACGGGGCGATTTGAACAAAGTCGGCTTCCATTTCGAGCCGCTGATATTTAAAGGAAAGTTCTGCAATCGACCGCCAAGCATTCTGCAAATCGTGAAGAGCATGCTCAATAACGCCTCGGATAACAGCCTGTTCAATAGGAGTGATTTGCCGTGGCTTTGGTTGCGTTTCGCCACTTCCACCGAGTAGCCGCTCGACAAGAATTAAAGCAAGTTGAGGGCTGATTTCCAATATTCCAGAACCATCGGTTCCTTTTATATCAAATACATACAGGCAACTTGGGTTCGACACCGAAAGTATGTATTCTGAATAAAACAGCTGGTCGACAGATGTTACCGAAATCGATACAACAGTTTGCAGTCTCGAAACAAGATAATATCCAAAGGATTCGGCGAAGTTTTCGTGGATACTTTGCAGTGTTCGAACCTGCGACTTCGAGATTCTATTAGGCCTTCGGAAATCATAATTGGTAATTTCGGCTCGTTTTAGACGCTCGCCAACGAAGTCCTCGACATCGAGGGCTCCGGTGGACATCTCCTGCAATAAACTATCTATTTCGTGTTGCGATAATACTTCGCTCATATGCCAAATCTATATTTATTGAATAATAAATTCTTGTAAATAAACTTCACCAAGCACCAGTTCGTGGCTCGAGAATATTGTTTTCAGGCTATCTTTGAACTCATTTGCGAGTTGGTTTCGTCTCTGCTGAAGTTCAGCAACCGTAAGTGAACCAAGAATTTGATTTACCTTGCCACGAAGCTGGCCCATTATTTCTGGGGGCAGTCCGGCGCCTTCCTTACCTTCGCCCATTAGTTCTTTTAGTACTTTTTCGTCGGTAGCATAGAACCGAAGCCCGAGATTAACAACTACGAATTGGTCGGAATTAAGGGGATTTGTCGTTATTCTTCCTGTTTCGATATACTTAATTAATTTTTTGTCGACCCCTGCAAAAGGTCCTTTTGCCTCAGTTTTTTTTTCAGTTTCTTTCACTTCGGTCGACTCGGCTTTTTTCCCTCCGCCACCCATATTTTCAACAATGTAAGGCAAGAAAAGAAAACGAGTTGCAAGTATCAAAATCAAAAGGGAACCAAAAACAATAGCAAGAATTGGAACAAGCCCCAACCCACCCGAAGCCTTCGGTTCCTTTTTGGTTTCAGTCTCTTGACTTTCGAGATTTTCGTTCTCTTCCGTTTTTGCCATAATTTCACCTTTAATCAAAATTTACAAAATAAAAATTGTGCCAATGTAAAAGTTACTTTATTACTATATTTTTCAATACTTTCCAGCCATAAATGCAATTTCAATATTTGGCTAAAATTAACCAATCTTCATAATAATAATCGAAAAAAGTAAAAAAAATTGTAATTTTCACCACTTTTTCATTATCTCTCGTGCAATGACAAGGTGTTGAATTTCGGATGTTCCCTCGTATATTTCGGTAACTTTGGCATCGCGCATCATTCGTTCGACTTGGTATTCGCGGACGTAGCCATAGCCGCCGTGGATTTGGACTGCTTCGCGAGTTATTTCGTTTGCAATAGTAGTGGCAAATAGCTTTGCTTCCGAAGCTTCTTGAATATGGTCGTAGCCATTATCTCTTAGCCAAGCAACCTTGTAAATCAAAAGGCGTGCAGCGTTGATTTTCATCGACATCTGCGCCAGCTTTGCTTGAATCAATTGGTGCTCGATGATTGGTTTCCCAAAGGCTTTTCGTTCTTTGGCGTAGCGGACCGAAGCTTCGAATGCCCCTTGGGCAATTCCCAGCGCCTGAGCAGCAATTCCAATGCGTCCCCCATTTAATCCGCGCATAGCAATGTAGAATCCTTCGCCAACTTTCCCAATGATATTTTCGTCGGGAACCTCGACGTTCGTCAAGCCGATAGAAGTAGTATCGCTTGAACGCAACCCCATTTTGTCCTCTTTCTTGCCCGGCTCAAAGCCCGGCGTCCCCTTTTCGACTGCAAAGCAAGTGATTCCTTTGTAGCCTAAATCGAAGTTGGTATTTGCAAAGACAACATAAATATCGGCATTTTGTCCCGTGGTAATCCAATTTTTGGTTCCGTTCAGGATCCAACGGTCGCCTTTTCTTACTGCAAAAGTTTTGATTTGAGTTGCGTCGCTGCCGGCTTCGGGTTCACTCAGGCAGTATGCTCCGATTATCTCGCCAGCAGCAAGCCGACGAAGGTATTTCTCTTTCAAAAGGTCTGAGCCATATTTCTCGAAAATCCAATTAACAAGAGAATTGTGGACAGAGAAAATAACTCCGACCGAAGCATCGACCTTGCTAATCTCCTCCATTGCAATAACGTAGCTAATTGTGTCGAGGCCGCTTCCACCCCATTGTGGCGAAACCATCATACCCAAGAAACCAAGCTCGCCAAGTTTTTTGATTATCTCGCGAGGGAATTCGCCTGTGATATCGCGCTGTATTGCTGTCGGGGCAATCTCTTCGATGGCAAACTTGCGAATTGTGTCGCGAATCTGTTCGTGAATTTCATCAAGTTGGAACGAAATCATTTCCACCCATCAGATAAAATAACCCAATGCAAATTAAAAAATTTTTTGGTTTTTAAATCGTTTTTCTTTTTTGTTGGTTAATTTTTGGTGATGATTAATAACGAAAGTTTACCCGAAAGAGCACTTTTAGTTGCAATTCCGAAGAAAGGGACATCGAAAGAAGTTATCGAAGAGCATCTCGAAGAGTTAGCCTCGCTGGTCGAAACAGCGGGGGGCAATGTTGTCGATACTGTTTACCAAGAAGTTATTTCGTTGAACCCTGCCACTGCAATTGGCAAAGGTAAAGTTGCCGAAATTAAGTCGATTATCCAAGAAAAAGAAGTTACTCTTGTTGTATTCGATGACGACCTCACACCTGTTCAAACTAAGAACCTCGAAAATGAATTTCAAGTGAAAGTAATCGACCGAACCACTTTGATACTTGCGATTTTTGCTCAACACGCACGGACATTGGAAGCGAAGACCCAAGTTGAACTTGCTCAACTGCAATATCTTTTGCCTCGGCTAACTCGGCTTTGGCTTCACCTTTCTAAACAATATGGTGGAATTGGTACCAAAGGACCCGGCGAAAAGCAAATCGAAACCGACCGACGGCTTGTTAAAGCAAGAATTCAAAGATTACAATCGAAATTGAAAGATATTGCAAAACAGAAAGAAATCGAACGAAAGCAACGGGAATCTTTCTTTAAATTTGCACTCGTTGGTTATACGAATGCTGGCAAATCGACATTAATGCGGTTGCTAACAAATTCAGAAGTTTTGGTCGAAAATAAACTATTTGCGACTTTGGATACAACAACGCGAGCATTACGTCTGCCAAACGAGAAGATTGTTTTGATTTCCGATACAGTTGGTTTTATACGGAAGTTGCCGACCCATCTTGTTGCATCTTTCAGAAGTACACTTTCAGAAGTTCGCTATGCTAATGCTTTGATACACGTTGCCGATGCCAGCCACAGATTCTTGAATGAACAAATTGCCGTTGTGAACGAGACTTTGGAAAGTATGAATTTACAACACAAGCCTGTAATACTTGTTTTGAACAAAATTGACTTACTCGAAGACAAAGAGTACATTCGATATTTACAGCGTGAATACCCCGAAGCCATACTTATTTCTGCCGAAAGGGGAATTAACATCAATGCACTGCTCGAGAAGATGCAAAAAGTCATCGAAAACGAGTCGAAGTTTGTTAAAGTTTTCTTACCCTACGAAAAATTCGATATGGTTCCTTTGCTCTATCAATTTTCCAGTGTTGTTAAAAAAGAGGAAAAAACCGAAGGCGTTGAATTTTACACCAAATTGCTCAAAAACAGGGAAGATTTCTTCCACAATCTTTTTAAACCATTCATAACAAATTGAGTTGAAAATGGAAGACCAACAGAAGCAAAAAGTTGAAAACATTATGAGGGATACTCGCAAGAATGTCCGCTATATTATTCTTGCATCAAGGAAATTGACACGCAACGAAATGTTACAGGTAATTCGTTTGTTTAATTACGACCCACAAAACCTTAAAGCAAAGCCAAATTCTACTATTGTTATTGAAAGCGATTTCTGAACTTGTGGACTTGAATGACGACATAAAATCACTGCTAAGCCGAATTAGTTCCACAGCCGAAGTCCATCGGTTGCTCGAAGTTGTAGAAAGCAAAAGCGAAATCTATTTGCGCCAACTTTACGGCTCCTCTAAATCTTTGCTTCTATATCTGATTCGGAACATTCAACCAAAAAGGAAAATTGTCGTTCTCGTCCCCGACGAAGAAACTTTGAGCAAGTATAATCTCGACTTGCAAGTTTTTTTCGGTCTGGACAATGTGTTTTCTTTTACCACATTTTTCTCTTCGAAATTCCGACAAATTCCAAACGAAAAACTTGAACTAAACATTTACGAAAAAGTATTTCAATACTTTTCAAATGAAGGTTCGATTTTAATTATCACTCCCGAAGTGCTTGGTCTTACACTACCAAAGCCAAACACTTTCCAAGAGGAACGGGCTCGTTTTTCAGTTGGTGAGGTTTATCCATATCAGGATTTCATTTCTTCCTTCCTTTTGAAAGGCTTTGAGCGAAAGGATTTTGTCGAAGAGCAAGGAGATATTGCAGTTCGCGGGGCGATTGTCGATATTTTCCCACTCGGTATGGACAATCCATTAAGGATTGAGTTCTTTGGCGACGAGATTGAATCTATCCGCCAGTTCGATATTGAAACTCAAAGAAGTTTGAAGAAGCTCGAAAGCGTAGAAATTATTACTACATTGTTCCAGCAAAAATTCGAGACAACAGACATACGTGGATACATAAATTCCGAGGACTTGCTAATAGTCGATAATCCTGAATTTATTCGCAATGCTTATCCCGAAATCAGTTTGCCTTCGGTTAAACAAGTTATTTGGTTGAATTCCGTGTTTAGTAATGCAATCGAGATTAAAACTGAACCTTTAAAATCGAATTTTGCATCAATTCGAAATTTTGTTAAGGAGTTTTTAGACTATTTTAATCAGGGATACAAGATTTACTTTACCGCCGATGGCGAACTTCTTTTGAACCGCTTGCGGGAAATCATTTTGAATGCTATTGAAGTTGAATACGAAGGCAAAAATGATGGGGAGGAAATCAACTATACGCCTGAACAGATAATCGAAAGTTGCTTGTGGTTGGATAGGCCTTTGAGCGAGGGCTTTGTTTTTCCAACAACAGGCATAGCCTTGTTCGTTGAACATCAGATTTTTGGCAGGGAAAGACTTCGCGTTCCACAGCACACCAAAGGAAAAGGATTAACACTTCGCGAGCTTAAAGAATTGAACATAGGCGACTATGTTGTCCACGTTGACAAAGGAATTGCAAAGTTTGATGGGCTCGAAAGAGTTAAGTTCGGCGATAATTTCCAAGATTGCGTTCGCTTGATTTTTGCCGATAACGATATACTTTACCTAAATCTTAATTATCTATTTAAATTACAGAAGTTTAGAGCCGAAGAAGGAGTTGTTCCTCAACTTTCCAAACTTGGAACGAATGAATGGGAAAGGAAGAAGCAACGAATCAAAGAGAAGCTGAAAAAGGATGCCAAAGAATTAATAAGGCTGTATGCCGAAAGGAAAATCAGGAAAGGTTTTGCGTTTCCGCCCGATACAGTTTGGCAAAAGGAGTTCGAAGCCGCGTTTGTGTTCGAAGATACAATTGACCAAGCAAAAGCCACCGAAGAGGTTAAGCGGGATATGGAATCCGAAACACCGATGGACAGGCTGATTTGTGGAGATGTTGGCTTTGGCAAAACGGAGGTTGCGATTCGTGCAGCATTTAAGGCTGTTCAATCGGGCAAGCAGGTTGCCGTCCTTGTTCCTACCACAATTCTTGCTAGTCAACACGAGGTTACATTCAAGGAAAGATTAAAAAACTATCCAGTTATAATTGAATCACTCTCCCGGTTCAAATCATCCAAAGAAACCGAGGAAATTCTGAAAAAGTTAGCGGAAGGTAGGATAGATATTATCATTGGAACGCATCGCCTTTTAAGCAAGGATGTGCAATTCAAGGACCTTGGTTTGCTAATTATTGACGAGGAGCACCGATTCGGCGTCGCTGCAAAGGAAAAATTGCGGCAGCTCAAGGTAAACGTCGATACAATCACAATGACTGCGACTCCCATTCCAAGAACCTTGAAGTTTTCCTTGCTTGGGGTTCGGGATATGAGTTTGATGGAGACGCCTCCACGAAATCGCTTGCCAATTTATACCGAAATTATTTATTGGGAAGATGAAATCATACGCAAGGCAATTTTGCGCGAATTAGCTCGTAATGGTCAAGTGTTTTTCGTTGTTGACCAAATTTCGCGTATAGACAAAGTATACGAACGTTTGGTCCGAATTGTTCCCAATTCTAAAATTGGTGTTGCACACGGGCAAATGAAAAGTTCTGAACTCGAAAAAGTTATGTCCGATTTCATTCTTGGCAAATATGATATTCTTTTGACCACAAAAATTATCGAGTCGGGTTTGGACATTCCTCGCACAAACACGATATTCATCCACAATGCACAAAATTTCGGGCTTGCAGAATTGTACCAACTACGCGGTCGGGTAGGAAGGACAAATATCCAAGCTTATTGCTATCTAATTATTCCACCATTGGAGGCGTTGACAAAGAAGGCTTTGCGGCGGTTGCAGGCTCTCGAAGAATATACCGATTTGGGTAGTGGCTTGAAGCTTGCATTGCGGGATTTGGAAATTCGTGGTGCTGGCGATATTTTTGGCTACGAGCAAAGCGGTTTCATAAATGAAATTGGCTTCGAAATGTACCAAAAGATACTCGACGAAGCGATTAGGGAACTGAAAACGACCGAGTTTAAAGAATTCTTTCCCGAAGCAGGGAAAGAGCGTTCACTTGAATTTCTCGAAAATAACGAGCTTCAAATCGAGGTTGATTTCGATGCCTTCATTCCCGAAACCTATATCCAAACCGAGTCTGAACGATTCCGCTATTACAAGGAACTTTACAACATTCGCTATCCACAAGAAATAGCAAATCTGCGAAATGAAATGCGCGATAAATTTGGCGAAATTCCTCAAGAACTTGAAAATTTGTTCAAAATAGTTTCCCTTCGGATAAAGGCTCTCAATACGGGAATCCAAAAAATCATTTACAGGTTTAAACTTTTGACAATTGAATTTCCAGATGATAGCAACACAGAATTTTACGATAAAATCCTCCCTGTAATTACAGATTTTTCAATTTCGTTCGATGGTGCCAAACTTTTGCAGAAAAAAAATAGACTTTGCTTGCAATCAAAAGTCGATTCTTTCGACAAGGCTGTCGAGATTGTTTGGAGGCTTGGTAAAACGATTCAAAGCGAGGTGGAATGAACGAGAATTATATTTTGGCTTTGGAAACTGCAACCAATGTTTGCTCTGTTTGCTTGGCAAATGGCGATTTTCCTTTGGTTGAACATACAATTTACATTCCTAATTCCGTAGACCAAATGTTGGCTCAAATTGCCAAAAGAATTCTTGATGATGTCTATTTAACTTTCGACAGACTCTTTGCAGTTGCGGTATCATCTGGACCGGGTTCGTTCACTGGTTTACGAATCGGAGCAGCATTTGCCAAAGGTTTGTGTTTCGATGGCAAAACAAAATTAGTTCCTGTGCCAACGCTTTCTGCAATGGCTTACGCCTGCTTGGAACTTGCTCAAGTTGTCGATGCTGAACGAATTGTTGTCGTTCTGCATTCTCACAAGGATATTTATTATTTCCAGTTTTTCGATACCGAAGGCAAAGAAACGACACAGGTGAATTTGTGCACAATAGATGAGCTTCGTGAAGTTGTTAAAGATAATGATTTTTTATACTCTCCGAGTACTGTTGATATTCAACGAGTAAAGAAACTTGATAAGACAAATTTGCTAACAGCGAAACACATTGCCCAACTCGGGTGGAAATTGTTCACTGTTGGAACAACAGTAGACCCTGCGGAATTTGTTCCAAGCTACCACCAACAATTCACGCCGAAACTGAAAGGGAAATAACCCTAATAAAGTTTCGGCATATTTGAAACTTTAACCGAGCTGGATAATAATCAAAAAGTAACATCCTTGAATTCGTCGAGCATTTCCAATGCTCGCTGGGCTTTTCGGTCTTCGGGGTCGAGTTCCAAAGCCTTTCGGTAAGCCATTTTTGCTTCATATTTTTTGCCTAGATAAAGATATGCATCGCCCAGAAGTGCATAAGCTGCTGCTGAATCAGGATTTTTCTCGATTATCTTTTTGAAATTTTGGACTGCTTCCTCGTAATTACCCAATCTTAGGTTTGTAACTCCAAGATGATGATAGGCAATATAAAAATTTGGATTTTTTTCAATGACTTGAAGATAATGTTGACGCGCTTCGCGAATATGACCATAATGGTAATTCAAAATACCAAGCCAATAGCGAGCCATCAAAAAGTTAGGGTCGAGCTCCAACACTGTTTGCATCGTGTTAATTGCTTTTCTTATCCTGACCTGACGATAATAAGCGAGTGCAAGCTCGTAACGAGCAGTTGGGAACCGAGGCAGTAGCTCGACAGCTTTTTCTAAATATTCCACAGCTTTGTCCAAATCGCCAATCCGGTAATAAACATTCCCGCAGTGTTTATACACGATACCGCGCGAGGGGTCGCGGGCAATCACTTTGTTGTAGTATTCTATTGCTTTGAAGTATTCGCCGTTTGTCTCGGCTTGATAGGCAGCAAGAATATCTGGGTCATCAGAATCAAATTTTCTTACTTCGTTCATAGTCCACCTAAAAAGTTAATGGAACAGGTTTTTCTCCTGAATAATCATAAAATCCACGACCACTTTTGCGTCCCAAATGTCCAGCAGCCACAAGTTTCTTCAACAGCGGGGCTGGGCGGAATCTTGGGTCTCCTAAGTCTTGATGAAGGACATTCATAATAGCCAAAGTGGTGTCCAATCCGATCAAGTCGGCAAGGGCGAGTGGACCCATCGGATGCGAAAAGCCTAATTTTGCAACTTCATCGATGGCATCGACTGTTCCAATGTGCTCCATTACAGCCCAAATAGCTTCGTTGATGAAAGGCATTAAGATTCTGTTTGCAATGAAGCCCGGATAGTCGTTGGCAAGGACAGGCACTTTCCCCAGCTTTTCGGCAAGGGTTTTAACAGTCTCGTATGTTTCGTCGCTTGTAGCAAGCCCGCGAATAACTTCGACCAGACGCATCATTGGGACAGGATTCATAAAATGCATACCAATAACTTTGTCGGGTCGTTTGGTTTTGGCTGCGATTTCGGTGATGGAGATTGTCGAAGTGTTTGTTGCCAGAATAACTTCGGGGCGAACCAACTGGTCAAGCCCGGCAAAGATTTTGAACTTAAGTTCTTTGTTTTCGCTTACAGCCTCGACAACGAAATCGCAATCGGCGCCATCGTTGAAATTGGTTGTTGGGGAAATCCGAGAAAGGGTTTCGGTCATTTGTTGCTCTGTGATTGTGCCTTTTTTCACTTGCCTACCCAGATTTTTTTCGATAGTAGCCATTCCGTTTTTTAAAGCGTTTTCGTAAGCATCGCAAAGAACAACATTAAAGCCGAATTGGGCAAAAGTGTGGGCAATACCATTTCCCATTGTTCCTGCCCCAAGAACCAAAACTTTTTGAATAGCCATTTTTAAACCTTTTTGTAAAACAAACAATTTCAAAATAGTAAAAGTATGAAAAAAAACAAAAATAAAAGAAAAACATTTTCAATACAGAATAAATTTTCTAATTTTAAATGTGATTTTTGTGGAAAAATAAGAATCTGCTTAGTAGGGGCGAATAATTATTCACCCCTACGAGATATTAAATTATTTGGTGTTTAAACCGCAAATCCTATTTCCTGACCCATACGGAGTTTATTACAAAAAGACATCGAATGTTTTCGAAACATCCGATGTCTGAAAAAATTTCAAATTATGACAAATTTTTAAAGTTCAAATATAGGATGGATTGTGTTGAGCAATTTCCTAATTTTATTTTTATCTTAATTTCATTAAGTTAAATTAACAAACACTTTCAGCATAAAATTTAGTTTTTGTAATTTTTTCCTTTGTGCATTAGATTTTCGTTTCGGGTTATGAGAATGTGTGTTTTACTGGAAAAATGTAATTAAGTGGGTTTGGGGGCAAATGTAAATTGGCATTTGGTGTTTCTTTGTCTATTTTAAAAATTTGAAGTAAGAATTAAAAATAGAATGGTGTTTTTTGTGTAATTTACTGCTTGGTTGAAATTGATGATTATCAATCACATTAAATTTGTTTAATTTGCATATTTTTAAATTACTTAATTCGTTAGGGAAATGAAAATTTCGTTAAATCTTTTGAGACAATTCGTTGATATACCGACGGATTCGACGGAAATCTCCAATGTTTTGACCTCGCTTGGCTTCGAGGTTGAAGAAATTTTCGATTTGAACGAGAAATATAAAAATTTTGTTGTCGGGGAAGTTAAATCCTGCGAAAAAGTTACCGAAAAGCTATCTTTTTGCCGAGTTACCGACGGGGCGAATGTTGTTGATGTTATCTGTGGTGCTCCTAACGTTGCCCAAGGGCAAAAGGTTGTGCTTGCTCTTCCTGGGGCAGTTATTCCAAAAAATAAATTGGAAATAAAACCAACCGTTATACGGGGTATAAATTCGACGGGAATGATTTGCAGTGAAGATGAGTTGGAAATTGGGGATTGTGCCGATAAGATTTTGGTTCTGCCTTTGGATGCACCGGTTGGAATCCCGTTTGCGAATTACTTTGAGCTGAACGATGTTGTGTATGAAATTGCAATTACACCAAATCGAGGCGATTGTTTAAGTCATTTGGGCATCGCTCGCGAGCTTTCGGCGTATTATCATCGACCTTTGAAAGTTCCAGCAATAGATTTTGAGGAAGATGAAAAAAGCAATATCGGCGAGTTTGTAGAAGTTGAAGTTCTGGACAGCGAAAAGTGTCCTCGCTATTCTGCTCGGGTAGTTTGCGATGTAGAAGTGGTCGAATCTCCGCAATGGATGAAATCAAAACTTATTGCACTGGGGCTAAGACCAATTAACGCTGTGGTAGATGTAACGAATTATGTAATGATGGAGTTGGGGCAGCCATTGCACGCATTTGACTACGATAGGCTGACAGGGAAGAAAATCATTGTTCGGACAGCAAGCGAGGGCGAAAAATTTGTAACTTTGGATGGCAAAGAAAGGGAATTGGATTCGACGATGCTAATGATTTGCGATGCCAACCGACCTGTGGCAATTGGTGGAGTGATGGGCGGCGAAAATAGCGAAATCACCAAAGAAACGAGGAATGTGTTTCTGGAATCTGCTTTCTTTAGCCCTACATCAATTAGAAGAACCTCGAAGAAATTGGGTTTGGTAAGCGAATCATCATATAGATTCGAGCGTGGAGTCGATTATGGCAATGTCGTTTTTGCTTTAAACAGAGCAGCGCAACTTATCGCTCGCCTTACAAATGGTAAAATCGTTAAAGATTATATTGATGTTTATCCTAAAAAGATTGAAAATAAATATATTCCTTTGAGATTTCAAAGAGTGAATTGGGTGCTGGGAATTGATATAGAAAAGGAAAGAATTGTCAACATATTGACTGGATTGGGGTTTAAAATTTTTGAACAGGATGGAGATAAGGTTGTATTCCAAGTTCCCACCCACCGATTCGATGTTGAACAGGAAATTGATTTAATTGAAGAAATCGCTCGTTTCGTTGGTTACGATAATATTCCCGAAGACCGAAGTTACTCGATAACATTTTCGGGAGAGAAACAAAAGACACCGCTCGATGTTCCCGAAGTTAGGCAGGAAATTAAAAATTACTTTGTTTTCAATGGTTTTCAAGAGATTCTGACCCAAAATTTGTATAACCCGAATAAGATGCGTTTGTTTTGCGATGGAGAGTTTATAGAAATTGCGAATCCTTTGGGCGAAGAATACTCAATTGTTCGGGCGAGTTCGTTGGCACCAGTGCTCGAAGTTGCGAAATATAACATCAACATTGGGCGAAAAGATTTCAGAATCTTTGAAATTGGTAAAGAATTTCGCAAGAACAACACAAGTCAGGGATTTATAGAAGGCATCGAAGAAAAAGAAGTCCTGTCGATTGCAGTTAGTAGCTTGTCCTCCCCATTACAATGGGGGGAAACAACACGACTTGTCGATTTCTACGACATTAAAGGCATATTTGAACATTTCCTCTCTACTTTTTCGGTGGTAAATTTTGAAATCGAACCTACAAAGCATCCCAATAGCATATTTGGAAGCGAAGCAGGTATAATTAAAATCGATGGCGGAGTGGAAGGGGAATTCGGCGTGGTTTCGAAGGAGCTTAAAAAGGTTTTCGACATTGACCAAAACTTGTATTTTGGCTATTTGAATCTGAGATGGTTGTATTCCTTCACAAGGAAATTGTCGAAATATGCAAAGATTTCGCCTTTCCCTGTTGTTCGCCGAGACCTTGCATTTGTGGTTGACGAGGGAATTCCCGCAGGCGAGATTTTGGAACTCATTTGGAAAACTGGTGGCGACTTCCTTCGCAATGTCGTTATTTTTGATGTTTACAAAGGTAAAAATATTGGCTCGGGCAAAAAGAATCTTGCCTTTGCACTGTTTTTCAACTCAAACGAGAGAACATTGACCGAAGAGGAAGTTAACGCTTGGATACAGCGGATTGTCGAAACAATCCAAACCCTGAAGGGCGCCGAACTACGCGTATTTTGATTTCGATTATAATTAAAATTTGTCATAAAAATGGAAGAACTCAATTTCGAAGAATACCAAACCAAGCCCAGTCCAACACTTCAAATTGTCGTCGATAACTTATGGAACGCAATTCGGGGCTTTGTCGATAAATATCAAAGGCAAATAGAACAAAATCGCACACTTGCAAGCGAAAATGCTGAACTACAAGATGAACTTGAGAAGTTAAAAGCAAGAACCCAAGAATTAGAATTCCGCCTGCAAGAGCAAGAACAGCAAGCGAACCAAGAAATTTTGCAGGAGTTAAGGTTCAAAATCCAAGAGTTGGAAGATGATAACATAAGACTGAAAATCCAGTGCGATGAATACAAAAGGGAAAAAGAATATTTCGAAGGCAGTATTTTCGGCACCGCGGTCGACAAGACCCGCTACGGCGAATTGGAAAAGGAAGTCGAATCTTTGCGTCAGGAATTAAGCCAGAAAGAAAACATTATCGAAGAGTTGAAAAATGAACTCGGGAGTAGAGATACTCGTATTAATGAACTTATCGCAACAATTGATTCATTGGAAAAAGAAAAAGAGAGAATTCAGGCGCTCGAAGAAAAAATCAGTGGATTGCAGAAAATTAATGCTGAACTTAATGAGCAAATTGTTCATTTGAATGAACAAGTTAATGACTTAAGTGTTCAAAACAGCAACTTACGAAAAGAAAAGGAGGAATTGGAACTGCTCAAAGTGAATATTTCGGAGTTGGAAAGGAATCTCGAAGCTACTGCTGTTGCAAAGATTGAAAGGGAAAGAGAAATCGAAAGGCTACTGAACGAAGTTGCCAACTTGAAGAACAAAATTGCTTTTGCCGAAGAAAAAGAGAAGTTGTTTTTTAATTCTATACGTAACTTTTTTGAACAGGAGACCTTGCCCGAAATTTTTTCAATTGATATCGAGCCAGCAACATTCGAAAACATACAAAAGGTAATCAAACAAATTGTTGATAAATCGATAGAAATTCATCGGGAAATTGTAACATATGCAGATGAGAATCGTCGATTAAAATCTGTTATCGATGATTTGGAAAAGGAACACATTCAAAAGATAAAAGAATTGGAAGAGGAAATAACTTTCCACAAGAACAGAATTGCTGGCTTGGAAAATGAATTGACACAAAAAGAGAAGGAGCGTTTTCAACTGGATAAAAAACTGAATGAATTTTTGACTACAAAAGAAGATAATATCAATGAATTAAAGGATTTGAAGATAGAAAATGAAAAATTGAGGACGAACTACGAGAAGCTCCAAAATGAATTATTGGAAAAGCAAAAGAAATTGGAAAATGTTGTCAGCCAGATAGAGATATACCGAAAATCCATAGACGATTTGAATTCTCAGATTGAACTTTTAAATGCAGAATACGCTGAGAACAAGAAGGAAACGGAGAGATTAAACCAAGAAATTCAATCTTTAAAAGAGGAATTAAAGAAAAAGGAAGAAAGCATCAAAGAGCTTCTTCAATATAAAAACGAGTTTTATAGAGTTCAGAGCGAAGTTAATTCTATCCGACAGATTAACAAGGAAATTAAAGAGTTGAACAAGCAAATTAACGATGAGAAAATTGAATTACAGAGAAAAGTTTTTGCCTTGAATAAAGAGAAAAATGAACTCGAGGATAAATTATTGCTTGCCACCCGCGAAAAAGAGAAGATTGAATTTCTTTACAACGAAAAGATACTTGAGTTCAAAAATTTGAACGAGGAATTTACAAAGCTAAAAATTATGTTACAGGAAAAAGAAAAAGTGAAATCCATTCTTGTGGAAAAAATTGAAACTCTGCTGGGTGAAATTGATAAAATGATTGGTAATTGATGAGAGCAACATTTGCTAAAATAAATATCGACAATCTTTACACGAATTACCAGACTTTGCGAGAAATTGTCGGGAAGGCCAAAGTTATTGGTGTTGTTAAATCGAATGCCTATGGGCACGGGTTGATCGAAGTTTCTCGATACCTACAGGAATTTGGAATTGACTATCTTGCTGTTGCGTTTGTGAACGAGGGAATAGAATTGCGTCGGGCTGGAATAGAAGTTCCAATTTTGGTGCTTGTGCCCGAAAACGATTTATCCATCGAGGCTTCTGTTGAATACAATCTTGATTATGCTGTTGAAAATTACGAAGTTGCTAAAAAGATTTCGGATTATGCGAAAGCGAATTCGAAAAGGGCGAGGATACATTTCTATGTTGATACAGGAATGGGACGCGACGGAATGCCTTATAAAAATGCAGTTGAAATAATTAAGGAATGTATGAAATTGCCTAATCTGGATTTCGTTGGGCTGATGTCCCATTTCGCCAACTCCGAAAGTGATGGAACTTATACAAAACATCAACTGGACATTTTCAAGAAAGTAATCAGCGACTTAAAATACGAAAGGATTGAGTTCGAGCTTGTCCATATTGCGAATACTGGTGCAATTGCAAATTTTCCAGAGTCGATATTTGATGGTGTTCGACCCGGAATTGCTCTTTATGGTTATGTAAGGAATGGGAACAGCTTCGATATGCGGTTCAAACCTGTTATGGAGGTGCATTCCAAAGTCATTTCCCTTCGCAAAGTTTTACCGGGCGAAAGCGTTGGCTATGGGCGGGCGTTTATTGCAACTCATCCAACGACCATTGCTACCGTTCCGATCGGCTACGGAGATGGCTTGAAAAGAATACTCTCGGATGCTCTTTTTTGCTTGATTCGTGGCAGAAGATATAAAGTAGTCGGCGGAATTTGTATGGATGAGATAATGGTTGATGTAGGTATGGATGGAATTAAATTAGGCGACGAAGTAGTTCTGCTCGGTCAACAGGAGAACGAAACAATAACTGGATGGGAATTGGCAAACAAATCGAACACAATAGTTTACGAAATCCTTACCTCGATTTCGAATAGAGTACCAAGAATTTATGTTAGAAACAGACAGTGAAATGGAAAACACAGAAACAAAAGAGAAAAAAGAAAAAAGATACGGAACCTTGTATATAGTTTCTACTCCAATTGGGAACGATGACGATATAACAATTCGAGCATTAAAGGTTCTAAAATCTGTGGATATTGTGGTTTGTGAAGAGCCAAAGATAGGGGCGAGAACTCTCCATAAATACAACCTTTCGCAAAAAATGGAATTGTTGAACGAACAGAATGAGCAAGTCAAAACGCCCCAACTTGTAGAGTTGCTGGAAAAGGGAAAAAGTTTGGCTTTGATATGCGATGGAGGAACGCCTGTGTTTGCCGACCCGGGCTTGCTACTTGTTCAAGCTTGTTTGAAGCGGGAAATCCCTGTGAAAGTGATTCCCGGGGTTTCGAGTTTGATGACGGCAATAGTTCGAAGCGGTTTCCCCATCGACCAGTTCCTTTATGCTGGGTTTCTGAGCCGAAAGAAAGAAGAAAGGATTTTGCAACTCCGTCGTTTAAGCACCGAAAAGCGGACAGTTGTATTGCTCGAAACACCATATCGCCTTGTCCCGCTTTTGGAAACAGCTGCACAAATTATGCCCGAGCGGAGGGCATACATTGGCTGCAATTTGACAATGCCTTTCGAAACACATCATTATGGAACTTTCAAAGAACTTTACGACAAGTTCAAAAACACAAAGTTCAAAGGTGAATTCGTAATTTGCTTCGATGGTTCTCCCACCTTTACAATCGAGAAGGATGAGAAAGAGGATAGCGGAAAGGACAAAAATGCAAGTTTCCAGAGGTCGGCAAAGCCATCTTTCAGCAAACAAAAACAAAAACAAAACAGAAACAAGGAAACAAAATTCAAAGATAGGAAGGAAAAGAAAAGGAGAAGATAACCGGTTGCTTTGGAATTTTGCTTGATTATTGCAGGTGAATTGTGTATTTTACTTTTTTTCTTATTTTGCAATTGTTTTTTGTAAAAAGAAACTAATTTGAGTAACAATGATTGCTAATTTGAACAGATTTTTGAGCTCTTTGCTAACATTTCTTCTCTTCTTTTTTAGCGAATTAATTTGTCAAACACAAGTGGCGAGTCCTGCTGTCTGGCTTTTTCCGAATGGAACTCCACAAGGCACGCGCTATCAGTCAATTCTGTCATATCCCCAAGATTTGAAAAATTTCATTGTAAAATGGAAAAACAATTCCATTGCTGGCGATGTTCAAATACTTGTTGGGAACATCATTAATGATGCGAAAATTGATGAAGACTTTCCTTACGCGCCAAATGAAATTGTTGCCGTTGTCGGGGGGAAAATCGTAGTGGTCGACGGCAAAGGTTTCGCTCACAAATCCAATTCATTTGGTTTTCCATATATCAGGAACGTCTCCGTTCTTTTTGATACTCTTTCGAATACTTTTTATCCCAATCCCACTTCAAGTTTGCTGATAGGGCTGGAAACAATCGAATTCGAAAACCCCAAAGACATGCTTCTTTATACATACATTGCTGGCTACGACAGCAAAGCCGATACCGTTGCCCTTATCAAAAGGCTAATTCTGGATATGCGGGAATACAAACCAAATGTTTATGGTTCTATCAAGCCTTTCTTTGGTCGCCGCTATGGGAAAGACTTTTTGGTTTTTGCAGCGGTAAATACAATTCGTCCCGAAGCCAAAGAAACCGACCCAGTTCGGGCTCCTTTCCTGCGAGGTCTTGCTCTTTTCCCCTCGAATAATGTCGTTTACACTTTCCCTATGCCCGACATAACAGATAATCCAAACTTTCGAGTAACGCTCGGTCCTGAAATTTCTTTTACTTCGCCATCTTTATTCTATTCTTCTGGAAACTTTTTGTGTGCAGTGCCAAATTATCCCACACCGAATTTGAATTGCAATATTCCAAGCATTGTTTCTTTGGAACGAACGAACACTGCCAAATCTTACCTTTTGTCTTATACTTTTGTCAACGACCAAATTCGGCAAACTTTCCCTCCGTTGGAACTTAATTCAATTTTGGACAATAATGGCACCAGGCAAAGAATCAAACCAATTTTTGTTACTTTGAACAATTCTTACAATTCCGATTCGGTTTACATTCTTGTTGCCGAAGAATACTCGGGGATTGACTCGTCGATGGGAATTTCCCGCCTACATCTTTTCGACAGCAAGGGCAATGCTGTAACTTTGCCGAACGATTCCCTTTCGCCTTCTTTTGTTGGGCTATCAAATCATCACTGGTCTATTGCGGTTGGCAATGTCGACGGAAAATCCACAAACAACTTCCTGCCATATTATCCTAATAATCCCGGAAACGAAATCGTTGCAACTTACAGCTCAAAATTCCGAATGGTTCCGGGCAATAAACTGCTTGTTCTTCGTTATCGCGAGGGCAATCCAATTCCCAAGACAAGCCCGCCGTATTCTTATCTTTTCCCATTCGATACGATTTGCACCTTCAGCATTAGTGGATGGGTCGCTGCGGTTAACGATTTGGATAAGGACACGAGCGGGAAAGATGAAATTGTGCTCGTTAATGGCTCGCAGCTACTTGTTCTTCGATTACGCGACTATAATTCTTTTGAATTTAAAATTGGGAAGCCGTTCGATACTTTATTTGCCAAAGAATTCCCTTCGGAAACGATTTTCGACGCCTTAATTGCCGATGTAGATGGCGATGCCAAAAACGATATAGTCGTTTTGACAAATAATTATTTATATCTTATTGGCAGTCCATTGCCAAAATTGATTGAGGTTCAAACTCCAAAATATTCTGATAATATTGTTCAAGAGTTTTGCTTTGGCGACACAATTGCAGTTGTGCTAAATTCCAAAATAAAAACCACAACGAACATTAATCTTAGGTTCATACCCGAGCGGAACGGCTTATTTGATTACAAGGCATCATTCTTTGTGGCAAACAACATAGCCATTAGTTCCAAAGTTGTTCAGGTGCCAATTGTTGCCGATAATCGACTGGTGGGTAAAACAGGGTTGATTTATGTTGAAAATTCTCTTGATTCATCGGAAGTTTTCGATTCAACAGCAATAATTAGAATAAATCCACCGAGCGCCGCTGTCGATAGTTCTTACCTGCAACAATGGTTTTATTTGGACAATATTCAAATTGGTTGTTTTGCAAAGTGTATCGACACTCTTTATCTTGAATACTTAAACACAAATAATAAATGGGAACTTGTTGATAAAAGGATAAATCCAAGCCCGAGCGAAATGTTTTTGGTTTCCCTGCCTTGTATGCAAATTTTCGATTACAACGGACAGGAAATCAATGGCAAGGTCGATTTTCGTTTTGTTTCAACAAAAGATGGATTTCGGGACACTTCATTGCCTTTTAATGTTCGAGTTAAACCACGAAACTTTTTGGTTTATTACGATTCATCGAACACTATTTGCTGCTCGAAGATATTCCGCTGGGAACGATTGACCGGATGCGATACGATTGAGATACACTTAAATCTTGGTGCCCAATATTTTAAAATTGCAGCTTTGCCTATTGAGCAAAGCCAATTTGTTTTAGAACAAAAGCGAAACTACCCCGACCTTCTGCCTTTGCGATTCATTTGCAGAAAAAATTGTTTAGCAGTCGATACTCTTATTTACATTTCTAAGCCCAGCATAATTAATACAGTTGCGCCTAATCCTTTCAACCCTAAGACTGATGTCTTGGAGATAAGTTATATCCTAACCAATGACGCAAGAGTGTCGGTCAAGATTCTCGATGCCGCCAATAGGTTGGTCAAGGAATTAATTAGCTCCGTGCAGCGTCAGTCGAATACCTATTATTGCGAATATTGGGATGGTCGGAACTACGACGGTTCGTTAGTCGACCCGGGACTTTATTACATTTTCCTACAACTTTCCGACGGCAATCAAGAAATTTTTCCTATATTCGTAAAATAGTTTTGTTGTTTAAAGGCTGAGGGTTATGAGAATATTGGTAGTTGAGGACGAGAAGAAGCTTGCAAATTTTATTAAGCATGGATTAGAAGAGGAACGGTACATCGTCGAAATTGCTTATAATGGGGAGCAGGGGCTCGAGATGGCGATGAATAATGAATACGATGCCATCTTGCTCGATGTTATGCTTCCCGGTCGCGATGGCTTCTCGATTCTTCAAGAGTTGCGAAAGGCTGGCATCAAGGTTCCCATAATGATGTTGACCGCTCGTGGTGCAACCGAGGACAGAGTAATGGGATTAGACCTTGGAGCCGATGACTATTTGCCCAAACCTTTTAGTTTCGAGGAATTAGCTGCACGCTTGCGTTCTATTCTTCGTCGCTCGGCTCCAGAAAAAACAACCAAACTGCAATGCGGAGACCTGATACTCGACACTATAACCCATTTTGCCTACCGCGGTGGGAAAGAAATTGAATTGACCACGAAGGAGTACGCTTTGCTGGAATATCTTATGCGGAATAAAAATCGAATCGTCAGCCGTAGCAATATCTTGCAACACGTCTGGCGTCATTCATTCGACCCCGAGTCGAACATTATCGATGTCTACATCAAACGGTTGCGTGAAAAAATTGAGTTCGACCCGTCGCAACCCCAACTAATTCAAAGCATTCGAGGCGTTGGATACAGAATTCGCGAAGTCGAGGAGAATAAATCAAATGAAAGCTGAAAATCCCGTGTTCAATAAATTGTTGGAAGCAATTGATAGTTCACTTTCCGATGTTCAAAAGTTGTTTGATGAATATCAGAAGAATTACTTTACCTATCGTCCGCCGGAGTTCTTTTGTTTGGAACTAAATGGCGAAGCAGGTGAACTTGCGAATCTCGAAAAGAAACTTTGGAAAGGGAAGGCAGTCGATAAATCTTCCCTTGCAGATGAAACTGCCGATGTCTTCATTGCGTTATTCAACTACGCAAATTCACGGCAAATAGATATTAAATCTGCTTTGATAAATAAATTGAGAAAAATCGAAAAAACTCGAATTGAGTTAGCCCAAAGAAACCAGAACTATTAAGCCTCAAAAACTACTCACCCAGAAATAGCAAGCAACACAATTATTAGCGTAATCGTTGGGTAAACAAATAAGATGCTGTCGAATCGGTCTAAAACGCCGCCGTGCCCCGGAAGCAAAGCTGAACTATCTTTTACATTGAATTCCCTTTTGATTTTCGACTCCGCAAGGTCGCCAATCTGACCAATTATCCCGATGACGGAGGCAAAAAGAAATTGAAAGCCCAGCGGCAAATCGAGATTAAACAAAATTGTTAAAACCAAAAAGCCAAGAATTGCTCCAACATAACCAGCAATAGCACCTTCCCAAGTCTTTTTGGGGCTTACTTTGGGAGCCAGTTTGTGTTTGCCGTAGGCTTTCCCGATGAAATATGCGAAACTATCGCAAATCCAAATACTTCCAAGTATTACAATAAAAAGTTTTATTGCCCAATTGTTGTCGATTGGATAATTTATTCCAAAAATTAGATGTGCTTCATTAATTTGCCCGAAATTGCGAAGGAAATGGAAGAACTCGGGCAGAAATCGAATCGTTAGCAAAGAAAGAAAAGAAATTCCAAGCCAATAAATTCCCAAAACTGTTACGGCGGTATTTTGTGTTGTATTAGCACGTTTCGACCAAACTTGAACGAATACCAAAAGGGCAGGTGTGGCTAAAAGAACCAGGCAGAAAATAATCGAAACATCCAACGGGTCAATATTTACCTTTGTTTGCAAAAGCAAATAGAACAAAGTTTGTAGCAATGTTGAAACAATTAATCCAAAGGTTCCCGCTGGCTTCAGATTTGAACCAGAAAAAAGTGAGTAAAATTCCCATAATGCTAAATTCGAAAAGCATACAACGACAAGGAAAAACACAAATCCGCCCAGATAAACAATTCCAACTGCAACGGGAATACCTATTGCCGCTACCAGCACCCTTTTGGTTAATTCGCTCATATTTCTAAAATTTATCTTTTAACAAAAAATAGAATTCAGTTGCTTTACAACTAATCTTCGATTTTCGGAATACGACCGGGCGTCCATGGCGAGCCGAGCCGGTCAAGTTCCTTTTCGAATTCGGGAATGTCAACTTCAACAATTCGTTTAAGAGCATTCAGAACTTGCTTCAATTCGTCTTTCGCAATTTCATAAGACTTCTTTTGTGTTTCAGTTGGTTCCTGTGTGGTAGCCCATAAGCCCCAAAGGATATAATTCAATCGGTCGATAATGGAAGGTGGTTGATTTTCGTTCAAGCGTGCAAGTGTTTGATTGCCCGAGAGCCGGATTTTCAGAATGTCGAGTGCATACCCAATATCCCGCAATCGATTTAACATTGCATCATCATATTTCAAAGACGAAAGGAACGCATTTTTCAAAATTTGGATTTTCTTTGAAGTTTCGTTGAGCAAAGAATTAGTTCCCATAACGGCGTTTTGAAGTTTTGCAGTCTTTTGGCGAAAAGCTTCCAATTGTGCTAAATCTTTTGGCGGCAAGGTAAGGTTATTTAGCAATTTGCATTCAAATTCAACTGGTGCTGTTAGGGGAGAGATTTTCCCATCCACACTCTTAAAGATTTGGACTTTGTATTTTCCGGGAACGACTGCCATTCCCGAATTCTTGTTCAAATTGGTTGTATCCGAAATGGGCTCGGTATTGGGATACCTTAAATCCCAAGTAATTCTATTAAAACCACGAGAAGGTGGAGCGGTAAGTGTGCGAACAATGTTCCCTTCGGAGTCGTAAATTTTGAACAACAATTGCGGCTTTTGCTCTAAATCCTCGGCAGTTAGTTCTTCGAAAGGTGGATAGTAAACAGGCTTGCCCGATTTTTCGAGTTCCTTTTCCCTTTCTTTGCGAATTTGCTTTCGTGTCTTGATTTCATCTTTAAGGTAGAAAGTAAAAGTTGCACCGAAGGGTGGATTTTCCGCTCTCCAAAATGAGCTACCAAGGTCTTCTTTCTTCTTCGATTCGTCTTCATTATAAATCAAAGCAGGTTTGATTGGGAAAATAATCGCTTCTTTTGCCAAAACACTGTCGGAGAGATTTCGAAGGAAAGAAATGTCATCCAGAATATATATTCCTCGTCCAAAAGTGCCCACAATAAGGTCGTTTTCACGCTTCTGAATATCAAGGTCTCGTACTGCAATTGTTGGGAAATTACCTGTAACCTTGTTCCATTGCCTCCCTTGATTTGTGGAAACGAAAAGCCCGAACTCGGTTCCAACGAAAAGAAGATTTGGGTCGACAAAGTCTTCGATAATGGTATACACAGAGCCATTCTGCGGGAGATTTGAACTAATTGATTCCCAAGTTTGACCCAAATCTGTTGATTTAAGGACATAGGGTTTGAAGTCGGCGTTTTTGTGGTTATCGAAAGTTGCATAGATTACATTTGGATTATGGTTAGAAGTATAAACATCGCTAACGTAAGTAGTTTCGGGCACGGTTGGGAACTTCTCTATTTTTCTCCAAGTGTTCCCTCCATCGGTAGTAATTTGAATTAAGCCATCATCGGTGCCAACAACGAGCAAATTCTCGTTGATTGGAGATTCAGAAAGTGCAACAATATTCCCATAGAATGAAGTCGAAGCATTTTTTGCAACAGCATCGGGACCCCAAACCTTGCCCATAACTGGTAGTTTGTTCCTATCGATTTGCCGGGTCAGGTCGCCGCTGATTGCTCGCCAACTTTGGCCACGGTCGTCGCTACGGAAAACTTTGTTTGCGGCTATGTATAATCTTGTAGGAGAATGTTTACTTAAAAGGAGAGGAGTATCCCAGTTCCAGCGTAAAGCTTCGTTTTTTTCGGGCTGTGGTTGAATATAGAACACTTCGCCACTTTTTCTGTCGTAGCGAATTAGATTCCCATATTGCCACATTGCGTAAACGATATTTGGATTTTCGGGGTCGACTTTAGCTTGGTAGCCATCGCCTCCGACAACGAGGAACCAGTCTTCGTTTGTGATTCCGCCACTCGAAGTAGTTCGCGATGGACCTCCCCAAGTATTATTATCCTGTGTTCCACCGTAAACAAAATAAAATGGCTGTGAATTATCGCAAGAAATTCGATAGAATTGTCCAGTTGGCAAATTTGCAAAGAAACGCCAAGTGGAGCCATTGTCGAATGTTTCGTATAAGCCACCGTCGCCGCCAACCATAAAGTGGCGAGTATTGTCCGGGTCAATCCAAACGACGTGGTCATCAACGTGCCGGTTGTTGTTTGGAACAATCTTTAATGTTTTACCACCATCTTCGGTAACTCGAAGGTAAGTGTCGATAAAGAAAACTCTGTCGGGGTTTTGGGGGTCGCAAAAAACTTCGTGGTAATATTGAGCAGAGCCCGAGAACCAAGAGTTTCGCTTTTCCCAAGAAGCTCCGCGGTCTGTTGAGCGATAAATTCCACCTTTGCCTTCGTTACCTTCGATAATTGCATAGATGTAGTCGGGATTGGCTGGGGAAATGCCCAAGCCTATTCGACCAAGGTCGCCGCTTGGGAGTCCGTTTGGCAACTTTTCCCAGTTCTTGCCACCATCGGTTGTTTTGTAAATTGCAGCCTCGGGTCCGCCATTAATCAATGTCCAAACGTGCCTTCGCCTTTGATACGAAGCGCAGTAGAGGACATCGGGATTCCGGGGGTCCATCACGACGTCGGTTACCCCTGTGTTTTCGCTGATTTTAAGAACAGCTTCCCAAGTTTTCCCGCCGTCGGTGGTTTTGTATAAGCCACGGTCTCCACCGGGTCCCCAGAGTGGACCTTGCGCAGCAACATAAACAATGTCGGAATTAGTTGGGTGTATTACGATTTTCCCGATGTGTTCGGAATTTTTCAGCCCGACATTTTTCCAAGTTTTGCCACCATCGGTGGATTTATAAACACCATCGCCCCAAGACACGCTCCTTTGGCTATTATTTTCGCCAGTGCCAACCCAAACAACGAATGGGTTGTTTGGGTCCAAAGCAATACAACCAATCGAGAATGAACCTTCTTTGTCGAAAATAGGTGTGAAAGTTGTGCCAGCGTTTGTGGTTTTCCAAACACCACCCGAAGCAAAAGTTACATAAAATTCTTGTTTGTTCTTTGGATTAACTGCAAGGTCGGAAACTCTTCCGCCGAAAACTGCGGGTCCGAGAAGCCGAAGTTTGATGTTGCTTAAATCGAGTTCGGTTGGCTTGGTTTCTTGTTGATTTTTCTTTTCAGGAGTTTTGCCAAAAGAAATTGAGACAAAAGCAAAACAAAGCAGAAAAATTCCTAAAAAAAACTTAATCTTTGTCATATTTCCCTAAAATTTTGTTAAATAAAATAATTAAATTATAATTTTTCCGTTTATTTTTATACATATTTTTTAAGAAAGAAGTGGCGTCGAGATTACCATTAAGAACGAAGCTATCATTTTGGTATGGAATTATTGTTGCCTTAACACTTTTAGCCTATGGTTCCTATACCTACTTTTCTGTGTACAATGAACTTCACAGGAGCCTCGACGCTTCGATTTCCAAGGTTGTTGCCTCGCTCGATGTCATAATTTCGAAAAGCCAATCCGATTTGAAAAATATCAAAAGCCGTCCTTTCCAAAGAAATTACCAAGACAAGCTTGCTTTGCTCAAAGAATTGGAAGAGATGAGATTTGTTGGTCCAATTAGGCCAACAGTGCAAAGGGAAAAACTTGTCGAAGAAGACCTTGGGGAAATATGGTCTGCTGTTTACGAGCATATATTGTTGAATCCCAAGAATTTCTTTGTGCAGATTGCCGATACGAACAACAACATTATCTGGCGGTCTCAAAATCTTCAAAACGACACACTTCCAACTTTCTTGGGGTTTTCGACCCTGACCCACTTCGATACAATTTATGTTCCAATGAAATCCCAAACCCAAGATTCAGTGCTTAGATTGGCTTTGGAACAGCCGCCTGTCTTCAAACTCGATTCAATTTTGATTACAACGAAGGTATTGAACACAGACATTCGTTTGATGATTAAACGGACAAGCCGAGCAGTAATTTCCGTTGGTTATGTTCTAAACGATTTGCGGTTGACCTTGAACAGATTGTTTATGATTCAACTTGTAGCCCTGCCGTTTATCCTTGTTATCTCGATTGCTGGGGGATGGATTCTTTCATCAATTTCCTTGAAACCAATTGACCAGATTGCAAAAACTGCGGACGAAATAACGGCGAAGAACCTAAGCCTTCGCCTTCCTACAATCCCGACCAACGATGAAGTTGGACACTTAACACGAACTTTGAACAGGATGATTGAGCGGCTGGAGCAGGCATTCAACCAAGTGAAAAAGTTTGCTTCCGATGCTTCGCACGAACTACGTACCCCGTTAACGATTTTGCAGGGGGAATTGGAAATTGCTCTGCATTCGCGTCGTACTCCCGAAGAATACGAAGAAATCCTAATTAGTGCACTCGAAGAAGTAGGCAGACTTTCCAACATTGTTGAATCGATTTTGGAGCTTTCGCGTGCAGAAACTGGTCAAATCCCATTGAACCTAAAATTGGAGAACATTTCGAAAATTGCCGAAGAAGTTGCACAAGATATTTCAATAATTGCTGAACAAAAGAACATTACCATCACCAAGAGCATAGAGCCCGATATTATTGTTCCAATCGACCCGCCACGCATCCACCAAGTTCTGTTGAATTTGCTCGACAATGCGACAAAATACACCCCAAAAGGTGGGAACATCAAACTTGTCGTTCAGAAAAATACCGATTTCGTCGAGATGGTTGTCGAAGACAATGGAATTGGAATTCCAAAGGACGAGCTCGAACATATATTCGACCGAATGTATCGTGCGAGCAAAACCGAAACCAATGGCATTAAGGGATTTGGACTGGGCTTGTCCATAGTGAAATGGATTGTCGAAGCCCATCACGGCGAAATTGAAGTCGAAAGCGAAGTCAACAAATTCACCCGCTTCACCATCAAACTCCCCCTCGAACCCGAAACCGAAGAGTAAGCCACCCCCAGTGGAAAGAACAGAGGGAGCAAAGCGGGAAAGGGTAAAAAAATGAAACAAAGGTAAAAATTAACTTTCCTCCGCCCTTGCTTTTGCCATCCTACGGAATACGCTTTTTAAACTCTTGGTATTTTTGGGAAAAGAGATTGTCTTCGGTGGGTGGGGGGAGTTTGTCGGCGGAAATCTTGGCGTTCAACTTGTCGATTCTGTCTTGGCTCAATGGGTGGGTGGATAGCAAAACTTGGAGGAATGAACTGCCCTCGTTCTGTTTTATCTTATCGAAAAAGAAAATCAGGGCACCAGGATACCACTTTGTGGATTTTAAATACTCGTAGGCGTAGCTATCGGCTTCGTATTCGTCGTCGCGGCTATTTTTCAGGAATGCCAAGCCGGTGAGCAGATTTGCAGCAATTTCAACTGTTTTGTCGGGGTTTTTGCCCAACACAATGTCCAGCAATATTCCGACCCCGTAGGCTTTTGTCAGCCGTTGGGTGGCGTGGCGGCGTTCGCAGTGGGCTATTTCGTGGGCAAGCACCCCTGCCAAAGTTGCTTCGTTGTCGATGAATTTGAGCAAGCCAGTATAAACATAAATATAGCCGCCAGGAACTGCAAAGGCATTCACTTCATTATCGTTCCGAATGACTGTAACTTGATATTTGAATGTGTTACGGTACTTGATTTTGGGCGAAAGAATTATCTGGTCGACAATTCCCTGACAGTAACTTGTTACGTCCGGGTTGTTCAAAATAGGATAGTCTTTCGGGTTGCTCGCAATTTGAGATTGTAATTGCAAACCAAGCTGGACATCATCTTCGGGAGTGAAAAGATTGACGCCATCTTCGCAACCCAGAAGAAATACAATACTAAACAAAAATATGCCTAAAAAATAACGAACCTTTCCCATTGGATTAAAAAATTTACCCACCACAAAAAGAAAATTAATAAAATTTTGAAAAAAATAGATTATAAGTTCGTTATTAGTAAAAAAGAAATCAAAAAAAGTCGAGCACCGAGCGAAATAAAATCAAAGCGAAGAAAATTCGTAAATACTTTTTTCTGAATGTAAAATGATAGAATACGTTACTTGCTTTTGTGCATCGAGCAACAGGGTCGATAAATATTATCTTGACTCGGCATATGAACTTGGGGAGATTCTTGCCCGCAACCACAAGACCGTATTCTACGGCGGTGGTAAAGTTGGATTGATGGGTCGCCTTGCTCAAGGTGTTCTGGATAACAAAGGACAAATCATAGGTGTCATCCCAAAGTTTATGCAAAAATACGAACTCGGTCATAATGGAATCACCCGCCTGATTGAAGTCGAAACAATGCACCAGCGTGAAGAGATTATGATTTCCCGTGCCGATTGTATTGTTGCATTGCCCGGTGGTTGCGGAACTTTCGAGGAACTTCTTCAAGCAATAACTTGGAAGCGGTTGAAAATTATTTCTGCTCCGATTATTATTGTTAATTTGAAAAAGTATTACAACCCCTTGATACAACAATTGAACAAAGCAGTGGACGAGAATTTTATGCGAACCGAACACCGCCAACTTTGGGAAGTTGCCGAAAGCATTCCCGAAGTTTACGATTTAATTCGTGCATACGATAGCAATTCACGGCAAATTCGGATAATCGATGTCCAGCCAAATGTAACTTGATTGCAACTTGTTGCCTTCCGTTTCGTAATTTTGCTTTGGCTTTCTTATTCGAATAGGATGAATCAGATTTCTGCGAAACATTTTCGCTGGATACTTATTGCAATTTCAACTGCTTTTGCATTCGCAGGCATTTCTTATCAAATTCAAAAATATAAATTCACAAAAGATGAAAAAATCTTGGTCGACCCACCTTCGAAGATAATGGTTTTGGATTCGATAAGTAGTGTGTTCCCACAAAAGGAAGACCCAATCCCCAAAGGAAGTTTAATTATCGAAATAGATAAAAAAATTATTCAAGATTCAGAGTCAATAGAATCTGTTTTATCGACAGACAAAAGCGTCCTTGAAGTAAAATTTTTCGATTGCAAGAAAAATTTAACCCGAACTATACTTGCCAATATTGGCGAACTCAAAAAAGCAAGATTTTATCGTTTGAAGTCCTGTGCAATTGTCTATCGTTTCGGCAAAGATGAACGAAGCAATGTTGAAATTCTAGCATCGGGGGACTTGTTGGTAAAAATCAATGGAAAAGAATTTGGGAGTTCACGCGATGCAGAATTGCTGATTGAAAATGCCCCTGCGAATGTTCCACTGGAGATTGAATTTCTCCGCTGTGGAAACCTGCAAAAATCGGTAATTTACCCCACTAAATATCAAATTGGTTTTTCGACCTCGCTTCGCTATTTTACTGCCATTCTTTTCTTTGTGTTCGGATTGTTCTTTGGTTTGCGATACTCAAATCACTTTCCTGTAAAATTAATTAGCCTTGCTTTTGTGTTTCTGTCCTTTGTTTTTCTCGACCCTTCTACAAGTAGAACGGATTCGACCCTGTTAAACAAAATCTGGACGATTGTCGTTGCATTTTCGAGTGCTTTTGGAGCAGGATTGTTTTCCCATTTCTGTTTTTACTTCCCTGTTCGGCAGAAAAACATACTTTCCCGCCGATGGGTTTTTCTTTCGAATTATGCACTTTCGGGAGTGCTTTTAATATTATTCCTTGAATTGTCTGTTAAAAATTCTTTCCATTTCAAAAGCTTTTATGCCTATGCTACATTCATTGCTATTTTTGTCTATCATTATGCTATCAGATTGGCTTTTTGGAAACAATTTAACAGGGATAAGTCGAAAAGTTTTAGATTTTTCTTCTATTACATAAATTTACTTTTGCTTTTGCTTATTCTCAATCTTTTCTACAGCGAATTCTTTCATATTCAAAGAATTAACATTAACGCATTGCTCTATTTATTTTGTGTCTTACTTCCCTTTGTTTTGTCCTATTATCTTCTCAAGTATAGGTATTACGATATTGTCATTAGTGTTAGGCGAAATTATCTTTATCTTACTACAAAATTCCTTCTCGATTTGGTTTTGTTTCTTGCCGTAGCAGGCTTGCTTTATCTTTCGACAATTATTTCAATAAAGTTTCCAAACTTACATCTTGTTGGAACGACTATCGAAGTATTGAATCGCCCTTTGCCTATGGACAAAAATTTTCAATACGAGAAGTTGGCGATAACAATCGGATTCACTTTGTGTCTTTTTCTGCTACTATCCATCAGAAAGTATTTTGGAAATTACTTGAAGAAGAAGTTTTACCATTCTCAATTCGATTATCGTCGCACCGCTTCGGAACTTTCGGAACTAATCGTTAGCAACATCGAATTGGAATTATTAGCCAAAAATGTTTTGAGTCAATTAGAAAAGACATTGTTCCCTAAAAAGGCTTTGTTGCTTATTTTCAAAAACGGGAGTATATATTTTCAAGATTATTATGGGGATATTGATTCACAAGAAATTGAAAATTTCGTCAAAAATGTTCAATGGTTCGATGCACTGAAAAACGTGGACAATTCTTTGGTATATGCCGAAGCCTTGCCCGAGCAATTGAAGGGGCTGCTAATAAGTTGTGGATTCAACATAATTGTTTCAATACGACACGGGAATGAATTAGTCGGGGCATTATTCGTTGGCGAAAAGCTTTCGGAGGCAAAATTTACAATCGATGACATCGAATACTTAAACATAATTTGCAAAAATATTGCAATTGCTATTGTTAATGCTTTCTACGCAGAAGAACTTGCCCGACGTGAACGCTACAAGAAGGAAATCGAAATTGCCCAGAGAATACAATTTGCACTCCTTCCCAAAGAGATGCCCCAAATTGAATCGATGGAAATATCGGCAGTAACAATTCCAGCACTGGAAGTTGGCGGTGATTTCTTCGATTTCCTGAATTCTGATAAAAACCAGTTTCGTGTTGTGGTAGGAGATGTTAGTGGCAAAGGAGTTTCCGCTGCATTTTATATGTCCCAAATTCAAGGCATACTTCGGACATTAAGCGGATTCGATTTTTCGTTGAAAGAATTGCTTGCCCGAGCCAACGATATGCTTTGTAGGTCGATTGAAAAGGGTTATTTTATCTCTGCAATTGTGTGTAACTTCGACTTGAAAAATTCGGTAGTTTCTTTGGCTCGGGCAGGGCATTTGGGTTTATACTATTTTAACAATATGGAAAACAAATCAACGAAAATAGTACCAAAAGGAATTGCATTAGGAATTGTTCAAAACGAGATGTTCGAAAAGAATACAGAGGAAGTTGCTTTCCCTTACAACTCGGGCGATATTTTCCTTTTTGTTAGCGATGGCGTAGTCGAGAAAATTAAAGATGGAAAAGTTGATTTTGCAGAAAATAAAATATTGAGCGTTCTGGAACAATATCATCATTTAACCGCTGATGAGATTAAGGAAAAGATTCTTACAGAAATCTGCTTTCCGTTCGAAACAACTTATCTTCGCGATGACATAACAATTTTAGTTGTTAAACCTACTAAAAATGGATAAAAAGGATTTGTATCAAAGAATATTCGACATAGTTAAACAGATACCCGCAGGGAAAGTTACAACCTATGGGCACATTGCCCGAGCGATTGGGGTCGGTATGTCGGCAAGAATGGTAGGATGGGCGTTGAATTCATTGGCATTCAAAAACACCGAAATTCCTGCCCACAGAGTTGTAAACCGTTTAGGGCTCTTAACGGGGAAAAGGTATTTCCCCACACCAGAATATATGAAAGAGCGGCTCGAGTCCGAAGGGGTAACATTTGTTGGCGAGGCTGTTGATTTGGACAAGCACTTATGGATACCAAAAATTTGCCCCGACGAGGGAAAATTTTCGTTTAAAAAGGAATAAAGCCATAAACTTGTGAACAATCAGATGTCGAATGTTCCAGATGAATTTGACAAATGAAGAATGAAGGGAATGTGGCTCCATTGATAGGTTTAAAGAAATTGGATGTTTCGAAAAATCGATTGTTTCTGTTTCGCCAGACATCCGATGTTTCGCAAACGCCCGATTTCTTTCAAGATAAAGTAAGGGATGGTAACTTCAGATGGAAAATGTATGGTAGATAGTTGCACATTGGACTGTTACTCTTTGACAAAGCAATTAAGATAACATCCCTGCCGAAAATTGCATCGGATGTTTCGTGCACATCCAATGCCTGACAACCCCCTCCAAACCTATAAATATAATTTGGTCGATTAACTTTTGATAAAGAAAAAGGCAAGGGAGGTTGTCCCTTGCCGGAGTGAAGAAATTTTTATCTGCCGATTAGTTCTTCTTTGGCTTGGTTTTGGTTTCTTTCTTCTCTGTCTTCTTAGCTTCTTTCTTTGGTTTTTCTTTCTTTTCTGCTTTTGCTTCTTTCTTTTCCTTTGTTCCGGTCTTCTTCATTTCTTTGGCTTCTTTCTTTGGTTTTTCCTTCTTCTCAACTTTTGCTTCTTTCTTTTCCTTGGCTTCGGTCTTCTTCATCTCTTTAACTTCCTTCTTCTCTTCGGTTTTCTTTTCGACTTTTTGCTTCGGTTTTGCTTCTTTAGTCTTTGCTGCGGGGGCTTGTGCGAAAACGCTTGTAGCAATAAATGCTACTGCTACAAAAACTGCAATGATGGCTCGTTTCATAAAAAACTCCAAAAAAGTTAAACATACATCTTTTTGGCAATACAAAATTATGTTAAATTTTTTTTCGTTATTCAACCCAATGCAAATTTTTTTTAAAAAACTTATATTTTTTTGTAATTTTATATTTTTAGTGTTAAAAATTACTTATATGTTTAAAAATTTTGTCATATTCTCTTTTTCACTTATTGTTTTGTTGAGTTTTTCTATTGTTCGCTTAAATTCTCAATGTGGGTGTTCTTCGGGACAGCAGTTTTCTCCGCCACTGCATTGGCTTGGAACTTCCGAAACTGCTTTGAGCGAAAGAAAACGCTTGCGAATTGAATTCCTTTACCGATTCTTCTCTTCGAATCGCCTTTACAATGCTGATTCCTACAAGTCCGGTTTAGTCGATTTCAAAAGCCATTTTTTGAATCTATTTGCTTCCTATGGACTGGATGCATATACATCTTTTGATTTCGACATTTCCTATTCAGTTCGGTCACTCTACCAGTATGGCTTCCGAAGCAAAGGCTACGGATTTTCCTCTGCATCTTTAGGGCTCCGGCGTAATATTTACGAAACAGAAACTTCCGATTTTATCTCTAATCTTGGGCTTGGATTTCGCTTCCCTTTGATGAAGTTCCAAGATATTGAAAACCATCCCGTTGTTATTCAACCATCGGATGGTTCGTTCGGGCTTTACGCAATGGCTTTTGCACAGAAATCCTTTCCGCAAGCAAATCTGAACCTTCTTCTCTTTGTCCGTTTCGATTACCAATTCGAGAATTCATTGAATTACTTTTTTGGACCAAATCTTTTGACTTCATTCCTTCTTTCCAAAAGATTTTCCGACAACTTTTATTCAATTGTGGAACTTCGCAACCAAATACATTTTAAGGATAAATTCAATGATTCAACCTATACTAACTCTGGAGCCAAAGTTCTTGAATTAGTTCCAAGAATAACTTTCCTAACTGATGAGTTTTCGGTTTCCCCATTCTTCGAACTTCCCATTTATCAGTTTTACGAAGGTGAACAAATCGGGAAGAATTTTGCTCTTGGCATAAATTTTAATTATATTCTCAACTTTGCACGAAGAAAAATTGAATAATTTGCAATGTTGTAAATGTATTAAAAATTATGGGTTGGTTATGAAACAATCAACTTTTCTATTGATCCTTTCTTTGCTTTTAATATTTGCATTTGAACCAATGGCTTATTCCCAATCGCGGAAGAAAGCCAAAGAAAGCAAACTTGTGCAGAATGATGACACGATTAAATATTCCCGAGGCAAAAAGATTAGAAAGGAAAAGCCTTTGGCAAACAAAGATTCTCTTTCATCCTATGCATTAATCCGAAAGTCGCAAAAAGAAGCTTCGGAAAAAGTTCGGCAAGCCAAAATGGAAATGCGACAAAAACTTAATGGAGCCAAAGAGGAGATGCGGAGAAAAGTTGCTATTGCAAAAGAAAAAGCACGAATCGAGGTCGAAAAAGCCAAACTCAAAGCAAAGGAAGAGGTGGATAAAGTAATTGAACAGGAAAGGAAGCGAATCGTAAAACTCCAAAAAGAATTACAGCAGAAAGTAGAGCAAGTAAGACTCGAAGCCTATAAGAATTTCTCGAAAACGATTAATTCAAAGCCAAAAAATCCAACGACTAATTCCACGAAAAGAAAAAAATCAAAGTCAATAGACTCCACTGAAACCAAATAAAATGGCTAATGCTTGATTTTATCAAAAAGTTTCAGAACTTTTTCAGGAACAACCTTTATTTTACCAAGCAAGAGATAATATTTGTCTTTCTTTTGTTCGTTGCTTTGTTAGCTAGCAACATTGGGAAGCTTACTAATGTTAATGAAACCAACGATAACGCAGTCGAGAAAATTTCTCGGATGATAGACAGCCTTGCACGGGAGGAAAGTAAAACCTATACGGGAACAGATATTCACGGGAACCCTGTCGATACCTCGAATTCCAATTACAAGGGAAACAGAAACTTGTTTGCCAAGCTTAAACCGGGCGACACCGTAAAAATCAATATCAACACAGCATCCAGAGTTGAATTGATGAGGCTACCCGGGATAGGCGAAAAAACTGCTCAACAGATTATAGAGTTTCGTAAGCAAAATAAGTTTAAAAGCAAAGAAGATTTGTTGAAAATCAAAGGTTTTGGGAAAAAGAAATTACAGCGTATCGAAATGTTTATTACTTACTAAATTGCAAATTTTAACATAGAAAGGTTGAAAAATGAAGTTAACAATTTTCAATGCAATCCACAAGGAACTCGGGGCCAAAATGGTTGAATTTGCTGGATTTGAAATGCCAATCCAGTATAAAAACGGAATAATTTTCGAGCATAAGGCTGTTCGAACCAGTGTCGGTGTTTTCGATGTTTCGCATATGGGCGAATTTGAAATTTCCGGTCCCGACGCACTTGCTTTTGTACAGAAAGTTACCACAAACGATGCAAGTAAACTTTTCCCGGGCAAAGTTCAATATTCCGCAATGTGTTATCATCACGGCGGAATTGTCGACGATTTACTCGTTTACCGCTTGGATGAAAACAAATTTATGTTTGTGGTCAATGCTGCAAATATTGAAAAGGATTTCAATTGGTGTTTGGAAAATGCCAAAGATTTTGATGTACAACTGAAAAATATCAGCGATGAAATTAATCTTTTGGCTGTGCAAGGACCGAATTCGCTTAAAACATTGCAAAAGTTGACCGATACGGATTTGAATTCGATGAAGTATTACACTTTTCAAAATGGTAAACTTGCCGATGTCGATATGATTATCTCCCGAACAGGTTACACAGGTGAATTGGGATTTGAATTGTACTTCCGAGGCGTTTTTTCCGTAGCCAAACACGTTTGGGATGCAATATTCGAGGCTGGTAAGGAGTTCAACATTGAGCCAGTGGGACTTGGTTGTCGCGATACTTTGAGGTTGGAAAAAGGATATTGCCTTTATGGGAATGATATTGATGAGACAACGAATCCAATCGAGGCTGGTTTGGGCTGGATTACTAAGCTGGAAAAAGGACCTTTCAACGGTTCCGAAGTCATTGCAAAAGTAAAAGAAGAAGGACCACGCCGCCGTCTTGTCGGTTTTGTATCGGATGAAAACCGCTTCATTCCCAGACATAACTACAAGATATATTCTCAAGGTAAGGAAATCGGCTATGTTACGAGCGGGAACATTTCGCCGATGCTCGAAAAACCAATTGGTATGGGTTATGTGCAAACGGAATTTTCGAACGAAGGCACCGAAATTCAGATAGAATCCCGAGGCAAACTCTTTGCCGCAAAAGTTGTTAAACTGCCTTTTGTTTAATTTTTGAACAAATTGTTCGAGTTTAATTTCGTTTGATATAAAAAAAGTATATTGTAAGCAAATTAGGCGATAACAAAGTTTTGAAAGACAACATAGATTTGCCTAATTATTTAAAATTTATTAATTTTGCAATTGATTATATGGCGAGCTTAGCTCAGTTGGGAGAGCATCAGATTGTGGCTCTGAGGGTCACGGGTTCGAGCCCCGTAGCTCGCCCAAAATCCCACTTTTAATTTCAAACATTTCTTAATTTTGTAATTCTTTAAATAATTGGGTTAGGATTATGAAAAAATATTTTGTTTTTCTGGTAGCTTCTATTTTCTTTTTTACTTTTTGCTCAACAAACAAAGAAGAAGAAATGAAAAAATTTATCGACAGAAGCACAGTTCAAAAGACTATCAAAGCCCTAATTGAAAAGTATGGGGAAAACGAGCGTCCACGAGTTGAAAAAAGTATTAATCAAATGGCGAATTTTTGGACAGAAGAGGATGGCAGCAAAAAGGACTTTTTCGAATTCTGCTTGAATAATTTCGTTCCCTCTGGCGATACTTTAGACACGATTTTCACTCGAATTTCTAATTACTTCGAAGTGATTGGAGGACATTTCAACAAGATAACTTTGGAACTCAATCGGCAATTGCATCTCGACCTTGGCGAAATTTATCCCATCGATTTGATGTTTGCTGGATACGACCCCTCGGCAAATTTGACCAACGATTTCTTCAAGAACAAAATTGCTTTCTATGTGATTTTGAACTTCCCAAATTACTCTTTGAAAGAAAAGAACGAGTTGGGATTGAAATGGTCTCGGAAACAATGGGCTTATGCACGAATGGGCGATATCTTCACTTCGCGTGTCCCCAGCGAATATTTGCAGAAGATTTCGGAAGTAACCACCAAAGCCGATTCATACATCTCGCAATATAACATTTATGTTGGAAATCTTGTTGACGACAACTTCAAAACTTATTTCCCCAAAGATAAAAAGCTAATTTCCCACTGGAACTTGCGGGATGAGATAAAATCGCAATATGGCAAAGAGGATGGCTTATTCAAGCAGAAGATGATTTACGAGGTAATGAAACATATCGTTGCCCAGAGTATTCCCGAGCAGGTAATCAATAATCCTGAATATCAGTGGAATCCATTTAAGAACAAATTGTATAAGGATAATAAAGAAGTTCCATTTAAACCAGAGCCCGATACTCGCTACAAGCATTTGTTGGATAATTTCTTGGTGCGAAAAGCGGTCGATAAATTCTATCCTGAATATCCAACATACATTAGTCGGAAATTTGACCTTGAATTCGAGATTTCGGAAAGCGAAATCGAGAAGCTTTTTGTGGAGTTGCTTTCCTCGCCAGCGGTGAAGAAAGTGGCGGACTTAATCCAGAAGCGGTTGAATAGACCGCTCGAGCCGTTCGACATTTGGTACGATGGTTTCAAAGCCCGAAGCACGTTGGACGAAAACCAGTTAACCGAAATTACACGCAAGAAGTATCCAAATAACCAAGCCTTTGCAGCAGATTTGCCGAATATTTTGATGAAATTAGGCTTTTCGAGCGAACTTGCTGATTTCATTGCTTCGCGTGTGGAAGTCGATCCTGCTCGTGGGGCTGGCCACGCTTGGGGACCACAAATGAGAAGCGAAAAGGCACATCTACGAACTCGAATCGGCAAAGAAGGAATGGATTACAAGGGATATAATATCGCTATCCACGAGTTTGGACATAATGTTGAGCAAACGCTCACGTTGCAAAAGGTTGATTACTATATGCTTTCGGGAGTGCCGAACACGGCTTTCACCGAAGCTATGGCATTCATTTTCCAAAAGCGAGACCTCGACCTGCTCGGGATTAAGAATCCTGACCCGTTAAGCAAATATATGACCGCATTGGACAATTTCTGGTCTGCCTACGAAATTATGGGCGTTGCACTTGTCGATATGTATGTTTGGAATTGGATGTATAAAAATCCCAACGCTACTCCTTCGGAATTGAAAGAGGCTGTAATCAAAATCGCAAAAGAAGTTTGGAATAAATATTATGCTCCTGTTATTGGTAAAAAAGATGAACCAATTCTTGCAATATATTCCCATATGATTGATTATCCATTGTATTTGCCAGCTTATCCACTTGGACATTTGATTGAATTCCAAATTGAAAAATATCTCGAAGGGAAAGACTTTGCAAGCGAACTCTATCGAATATTGACGCAGGGAAGGCTGACGCCACAAGTTTGGATGCAGAATGCTGTTGGCTCGAATATTTCGCCTAAACCGCTTATCGAAGCAGCCGAAGAAGCACTTAAATATGTCAATTGATTATATGACTGCGATTAAAAAAAGTTTAGTTCTTCTTTTCTTGCCCTTTTATATTCTTTTCGGGGAAGTTGACTCATTGTCGACTTCCCCAAGTTCTTTTTTTATTTCCATTTCTGCTTATGGTAGCGGTGGATTGAATATCGTAACCGCACCATCACGGGAAAATGTGCTCTCATTTAATCCGATTCCATCTGTATTTGCAGCATTTCAGAAAATACTTAATGATACTTCGCATACTACATTGGGAGTTCAAGCGGGATTTCTTTCACAGGTCTTCAAAATAAAATCGCAAAATTTGGCTACTGAATTCTTATCTTCGAGCAATTCATTCGATTTTACGATTAATTACTTGTCGCTTGATGTTCTTTTCAGCACTTTTGGCATCACTTTCGGTTTTGGATACAAGTATCCTGTTGGTGGCAAGTTCAAGAGTGAAATCCCTACTGAAAATCTTGCTTCGGTGTTCGATTGCTTGCTGGGGTATTCTTTCAATCTTTACTCCGATGAAGAAAATTCAATTTGTGCGAGTTTCCTTTTACGCTATCCTTTGAAAAAGATTTACAAAAACTATCCTGAAAGCGACCCAGTGCTTTCTTTCGAAAATGTCGCACAGAAACAAAATATAGCGAACAAGCATAATCCTGCTATTCTTTGGTTTGGCTTTGGAATTATTTACAGATATAGTTTCTGATGAGATTGCATTTCCTTCTTTTGCTTTTATTTCCCCATTTTTCTTGGGTTTTAGCACAGGAAAATAAAGCCAGCCTTTCGTCCCTTCCCGATTTTTCGAAACCTGTTATAAGATTTATCAGAGTTTATGGTGAGAAAAGCGAACTCGACCCACCAGTAATTGTCGTTGGCGATGAGAGAACCGCAGTTTCCACAGGATTGAGAAGCGACAAAATCGTTATTGAATTCGACGTTGCGAGCAAAGTTCCGCCAAGCCTCTTTGCACGTTTTGTGCATTGCTCTTACGATTGGAAAGAGGATGAAAACATCTTTATCAACGAGGCAACTGCGTACCGAACAAGCAATATTTTCTGGGAGTCAGCCCCGATTAGTTCAAAATATTACAACTTTCGTGGAAAAATTATCATTCCAAACGAGCAGGTGAAATTTAAATACTCGGGCAACTGGAAGGTAAAATTGTTCGATTATTCCGAGCCCGATGTAGTTTTGGCAGAAGCCCGCTTCTTTGTTGTCAATCCAATCGCAAATGTAGAAATGCGTTTCTATTCCGACTTTTACAAGCCCGAACGAAACGTAACAGCATCGGCATACGATATCGAAGTTCTGGTTACCGCCGCAGGTCGTGCCAAGCTAATCGAAAGCTACTTGCATTCCGTCGTTCTCTACCGAAATCACCGATGGTATGAACCTATTGTTATTTCGATGAATGCTCCATCGACAGATTACTTTAAATATAAATTTTCTACCTCTGTTTTTGGTTTTGTGTCGAATGGCAAGGTTTTCCGAATCGATGGTGTGCCTGCTGAAAATGGCTATCGTGTTATCGATCTGACGAATCTTGCGTTGTATCCTTCGATGAATGCACCTGTTCGCCTTCCAATTTCCGATATTCGCCGAAGAGGAAGCTACTTCGAACCGCACGACGATGGTGCGATGATTACAAGTTTTGTAAGTCCTAATTATGATGATTATGTTTATGTTGAATTTGTTCTGGACCCCGAAGGATGGGAAACAAACGAGGAAGTTTTCCTTGTCGGTTCATTCAACAACTGGAGACCTTCGAGGGATTGGAGGATGTATTACGACGAGAACGAAAGGATTTTTAAGTTGAGGCAGTGGGTTCGTCGTGCTCGTCATAATTATTTGTATGCAACCGGCAGTTTGGGCGACGATGGCAATGTTATTCGTGTGTCCTACGATGAATTCGAAGGGAACACGGTAACAAGTTCCCAAACATTTCTCGCATTTGTGTACTACCGCAACCCGGGTTTTGGCGGCTTCGATGAAATCGTAGGTTTTGCCAATGCCTCCTATTTTACTTCCGGGAGGTAAGTTTTATGAAATTTTGTAAGTCAAAATTTTTATTTTTGTATTTTTGATAATTCTATTAATCTTTTGTGCAAAACTTATTTTCAAAACAAAGGAGGGATGAAGAAGTGAAAAAAATATTTGTTCACAGCATTTTGTTTTTCCTTCTTTTAGCGTCGTTTACTGGTTGCAATTTTGAAAGAATGATTAATAAGCTTGCAATGAAAAAAATGGCGCCCCGCAAGTTATCCATTGAAAATCTACAACTGGAGAAAACGATTTCTAAATGTATTGCTTTGGATACGATTTTAAATACAAACTTTAGAATATCTTTATTGGAAGGGCTAAATACGTTTATTCCAAGGCCTTTCCCCCTTTGCAAAAAATTTTACTTTGCGGTAAAGGATTCTAATTGTTATCAACTTTTTTTCTATGACCTAACTGAAAAAACTTTAAGCAAAATCCCACTACTGATAGATTCAAGTGATTTTCAAGAAGATAAAAATACAAAGACTGGGACCGTGGTAGATATTGCTTTAAATGAAAAATATCTTGTGCTTGCAACCGAAAAAATTGCTTTTGTCTTTTCTCGAAATGATGATAGAACCTTCCGTTATAGGTTTGGCTTTGAAATACCAAGCTCAATAAACGGATTCTTTGTAAAAGATGAATATCTCTATCTCGTAGATTTGAGATATTCAAGTAAGGCCAAAAACTCTGAAGGAACGAGGCTCATTATTATTAATTTGGTTGAAAAAAAGTTAGTGGGGATTTTACCAATTCCAATAGAACATTTGGAGTTTCTAATCTATGCCCCCAACAAATATTGGGCAGTTAACCTGTCTCGCAACTTATTTTTGTTAGCAAATCCTTTGAAATTAGAATTTCACATTTATAAATTGAACAATTTTGATTTGGCCTATAGAATCACTGATACAGCGAATATATACTGGAAAGATTTTAAATCTGAATACTACGATACCCTTTGCAAAACAAATAAAGAACTATTGCGTAAAGACACTACAAGAGTACAACCAGCTTCTTTTATTTACAAACTTGGTAATGTGTTCGATGAAGCTGAAGGTTCGAAAATTGTTTTTGTCGATTTCGTTGATGACACCACTTTTTGGGTAACATACACGAGCGAAAATCCTAAAATGAAAAAAAATAAAGTTTTCTATTGCGACATTTGGCGGTATGATTTAAGAAGAAATAGTTGGTTTAAACTCGATACAGGCCTTGTTGATGCACCTCCTGTTGGCAAATTAAAGGCTACAAAGGAAAACTTTTATTTATTGAGCTGGTCATTTCCCCCTTCCTTTTCAGATAAATATATTGCAAATTTCCAACTTTCTGCCCCTATGGAAATAATGTTACCAAAAGATAACGAAACTTACGAAGAAATTTTTAAGAAACGTGACCAATTTTTCTCGGATAAAGAACCTTTATGGCAACTTTATATTTACAAGTGGAAATAACTATTAAAGATTTTTAAAGAATTATGAAATACATAAATTTAGTTTTTCTAGTTTTGCTACTGATAGGCTGTAAAAGTAATGATTATTTTATTTATGACCTTTCTGGGACAGCCTTTAATGTAAATGATATTTACCAGGAAAGTAACGAATTAATTTTTGTTGTTGTAGATTTCGTTTCCTGTCACGAATGTTTCATTAATTTATCAAAGTTTTTATCGGACTCTTCATATTTTTTTGAAAGGTCAAAGGTTGTTTTGATTGGGCTAACTTCAAATAATTCCGTAGCTGAAAAAAAATTTTATTTGAGAACATTTGAAAAATATTTAGAAAAATATGCACAGAACGCTTTCTTTGTTGCTCGAGATAATAATTTTGTAAAAAGTATTATTCCCTGCAATTTGGGTTCACCCAGTTTATTGATTTGGCAAAGAAAGGAAAATAAATTTACATATTTACCCTACAAAGAATTATTTGATAGCAACAATTCTAAAATTACAGAATATGCAATAAGAAAATTAAAGAAGATTTTATTAAAAAGCTAAATTTTTAGTATTTGCACTTTGAAATTTGCGTATTAACTGAATTTTTTAATTAAAATAATTCCTCCATATATTCGACAAACAACAATTTGGTTACATTTAGAGAGGATGAAGATGAGTCCGTCGATTGCGGAATTAATTCAAACAATGCTTGCCCCAGGGGTAATGGTTTCGGCTTGCTCACTGATGTTGCTTGTTACCAACAATAAGTATTCTGCTGTTGTAGATAGGATACGACAATTGAACGAGGAAAAACGAGATTTATCGGAAGGCGTTAGGTCGAATTTGACTAATGAGCAGGTGATTTCTCGCTTGGAGTCCGTAAAACAGCAATTGGATTTATTCGAGCGAAGAATCCCATTCATTGTTAGAGCAGTTCTTTCATATACTATTGCCATTGCTCTGTATGTTTTAACATCACTTTTGATTGGCTTCAGTTATGCTTTCCATCTTGACCTACGGGCTGAGACCTTTGTTATCTTCCTATTAGGAATGTTTGCTGTGGTAATTGGTAGCATTTACCTGGCGCGTGAAATCATCTGGGGCTACAAGATTGCTCTGGTCGAAATTAAAAGCTCATAGACAACGAAACTCGAAGTGCTTTGGAACAATTTGGATAGACATCGGATGTTTGCTAAACATCCGATGTCTTTATCGAACTAAGGAACAACTTGTTAAATAACTTTATTTTTAAATGGATTTCATATGTCCTTTGGATGCAATTCTAAACCTTTTCCACTGCGAGCTATTTGATATACCTTAAGCCTTTTTTACCGATATCGGTTCGGTAGTATTTGTTTTGGAAATTGATGAGTTTGGCTCCTTCGTATGCTTTGGCTATGGAAGCTTCGAGGGAATGGGAGATTCCTACAACACCGAGAACCCTTCCACCATCGGTTACGATTTTTCCATTGAGTTTTTTCGTGCCCGAGTGGAATACGATGCAGCCAGAATTCTCCGCATTTTCTATTCCAGTGATTTCAAAGCCTTTTTCGTAGCTATCGGGATAGCCCTTCGAAGCCAAAATGACACAGCAGGCAAATTTATTTTCGTAACCAGCATAATAAGATTTGTTTAATTTCCCCTCGGCAATTGAGTAGAGCAGGGAAGAGAAATCCCCTTGCAATAAAGGCAACACGGCTTGGGTTTCGGGGTCTCCAAATCGGCAATTGAATTCAACCACCTTTGGCTTGTTTTGGTGAATCATCAACCCAGCATACAAGCAACCTGCGAAGGGACATCCTTCGTCTGCCATTCCCTTTATTGCTGGGCGGATAATACTTGCTTCGATTTCGGCAATCAAGTCGTTCGATATAAGTGGAGTTGGGGCGTAAGAGCCCATCCCACCAGTGTTTTTGCCTTGGTCGTTATCGAAAATACGCTTATGGTCTTGAGCTGTTGGAAGGATTATATAATCACTACCATCGGTTAAGGCAAGAATCGAAGCCTCGTCGCCTTCGAGGTATTCTTCGATTACAACTTTCTTGCCCGCTTCCTTGAAAATTCCTGAAAACATCGATTTAACTGTGCTTCGGGCTTCGTCGTGGGAATTGCAAATAACAACGCCTTTCCCAGCAGCGAGTCCATCGGCTTTGACTACAATCGGTGGATTTAGCGTGGATATGTATTCCATTGCTTTCGTTTCTTGGGAACTATCGAACGAGGCAAAACTTGCCGTTGGGATGTTGTGTCGAATCATAAATTCTTTGGCAAAAGATTTTGAAGATTCGATTCTCGCTGCTTCTTTTGTGGGTCCAAAAGCAGGTATGCTCTCTTTTTTCAATTCATTTACCAGACCTCTTGAAAGCGGTGCTTCGGGACCGACAACAACAAGGTCGATTTTCTGAGTTGTGCAAAACTTTGCGATTTCGGTGAAATTGTTTTCATCGAGCTGAACATAATCGGCAAGACTTAGAATTCCTGCGTTAGTTCCAGCGGAAAAAAGCTTGGCTTGGGGCGTGGATTGTTTTATTTTCCAAGCCAGAGCGTGTTCTCGTCCTCCATTGCCAACAAGAAGAATATTCATAAGCATCCATAAATTTTTTGAAAAAACGAAATTACTATTTGAAATTTTAAACAGAGATTAAAACTCATTTTCTATGTTTTCAAGGGTGCTATTGGAAATTTGTTCGTTAATGTATGCAGAAATCGACCTCGCTTTGAATAAAGTTTCTTTACCGAACTTAAATGGGATTTCAAGAGTATTGCTTTCAGTAACAGCATTATTTTTCGTGTTTGCGAATGGTGTATCGATAATCTTGCCTAATGATTTTAACCTAATTATTAGCTTTCTCGAAAAGATAGAGCTTTTAACTTCTGCATTAATAATTTCCGAGAAATCAATTTTAATCGTTTTGAGGTCGGATTTTAACAAACCAACAACACTGTCTTTTGTATAATATTCAATTATAACAGAATCTTTTGTCAGAAAGAGTATGCCCTCGCAAATAGCAAAGCCAAAGTAAATATCTTTTAGTCTAAAATTCAAGACTGTATCGGGCAAAAGCATATATTTCGATATATTTTTAATTCAATAAAATTTATCTGCTTATTTCAATTAACCTTTCGCTTTACTTACTTTAATTAGCAAAATCCAAACATTTCCAAAAAAGCTTCATCGTATTATCCTCAAAAAACACAACTTACTAACTCTTCCTCATTCTATTCCTTAATGACGAGAACAGGGAAAGCGATGTGGGTTTTTCCATTCTGGAACAGAATCCAGTAGCAACCCGAATCGTAACTCTTCAAGTCGATTTCAACTCTACCATTCGCATAGTTCAATTTTTCCATTTTTAATAATTTGCCAAGAATATTGTAAATCGAAATCGTAGTGTTTGCAAAAGCCGAGCCATCGATGTTAAATTCAAAAACATTATTATTGCTTTTTGCTAATTCAACAAACAAGTTGTCCGATTCGTTCTGCACAAAGTTTTCCGAAACAACGTTTGCACGAACAGGTATTGTTACAACAGGATTCTTTTTGTCATTCGTATAAAAGGTTAAACTTGTCGAAACTTTGCCTGTCTTTTTGGGTGTCAATGTAATGTAAACAACAAGCGAATCGCCAAAGGACAAGTCCCATTTTCCGCTTTGATTTGCAGGAGGTTCGAATTTAGTTATTGCGAATCCTTTGCTTTCGCCAAGAACCAAATCGAAATTCCAAACAGAAATGCCTTTTAGATTTTTTGGTTTGATGATAGCTTTGCAAGTCGTAGTTTGGTTCAGCGATACGTCACCGAAAAGCAAAGTATCGGGCGAATATTGAACTGCTGGCTGGTCTTCGGTGTAAAAGAAGAAATGCAAAGATTTACCAAAATCGACATTCGGTTGATAAAGTGTTAAGTTATCGCTATTAATTTGCAATAACCCGTTGTTTAATCCAAAGTTCCTTTGGTAAAACCAAAATCCCAATCCACATTCAAATTCATTGAAAAAGCTGAATTCATAGCATCCATCCTCAAGATAAACACTATCGATATAGGTCGAAGATGGAAGGAAGTCGTTTTTTGCGATAATTACATCATCTTTTGAATTTTTTAGTACATAGGAATATGGTCTGATGTTTGGCTCCGACGACAGGACATTGTAGTTGTTCGTTGTCAGTTTAATAGCCAAGTTCTTATAGAAAGAAGGTGGGGGTGTAAAATCGGAGTAGCCAATGTTATTCGATGGATATTCATCGCTTTGCCCATTAACCTCAAGTATCTCGACTTTGAACTTTTTTGAGCCACTTTGCCAGTCTTTGCAATCAATACTTGGCAGGATTATTTGTTGTGAGCTCAACGAGGGTATTTCGCCGTTCCAAACATAAGTGTATTCATTTGAATTCACAATACCATATTTAAATTTCAATTTAGTAATAGTTTCACTTCCACGATTTCTAACCAAGATGATGGGATGTGTAGAAGTTGGATTAAGCCTTGAATAAATATCTTTGTTGCTTGGTGCAATAATATCCTGAATTTCGGCATCGAGATTGAACTTAAGATTAGAGTATGCAATTATGTAAGCAGTTAAAATCCAACGACCTATGGTATTGCTTCCGCTCGAATAGGGTTTGTCGTAATAGTCCATATCATAATCGAAAGTAAAGGAACGATTTTTCCCTATAAATGGGGTGAGTTCAAAATCGTAAGGCTGGACTTCGGCACCAGGACACCAATTGGTTCGATTAAATAACCAAGTTCCCCCTTGAGGGAACAAAGGATTTTCGGAGCATATTCGCCAGACCTCTCGTGTGTATCGAACTGTGTCGTTAACTTTTACATAAGCTTTCTTTTTGCAAAACTCACAGCAATTGTCTTCGTTCCCACCAAATCCGTGACCTGTTTGGATTACTTTTAGCTTGAACATCCTTTCCAGCGGCGAAATGTTAACTTGAATCTTATCGATTTTCTTTTCGAAGTCTTTATTGTAGACCACATCAACAAAATCGTAAATTCTTTCCAAACGAAGAATGTCCCTTTCTGGGATACCTTCGATAAAATCGAAAGTGATTTGTATTGGCTCCTGTTGGTTTGGTGCATCTATATAAACTTTGCCAGTAAGTAAAGGTGCAAAATCGGTAACGTCCATTGTCCAAGTAAATCCATCGCCCACATCTAATCCAATTCCGTATGGGGTGACAAAACGCATTATTTCGTATCTTTCTTCGATTGCGATGGGGTCTTGGAAATAAATCCTCCGCTTTTGCAAATATAAAGTTGTGTCGGGAGGAACCAAAACCGAATCGATAGGATTTCCATTTTTATCAAATGTGTATCGATAATATGTATCCCAAACATATCGGAAGGATGTGCGAACAGTAGGCTGGGAACTATCGCTGTAAAATTCCAATAGTCTTGGCTTTTTCGGGGTTGAGTCGACCACAAGTTGTCCACCAACAACCTTCGCTGTGTAATTCCACGAAGTATCGAACATACAAGGAAACTTCGGAACGACTGAACTATCGACACGAAAACTCGGGGCAAAGAATTGTTTGATAAAGACCATCGCCAGATAGTCCCATTCTCCACAAGGACACTTTATCGTGTAGTTCATTAAAATTTTCTGGAAGCTTTTGGAGGCGTCGGGGAAGTCGAACCAGCCATACTTCGGCGTGTTGAAATCAATCGTTCTAACTTTAATTGTATCCCCATCTTTGGGGAAAAGATTGTTAGCAGCAATAACTAAAACGAACAAAGAGAAAAGAATTTTTTTTCATAATCCATATAAATTAAAAAAGTAAATTTATCAATTTTTAAGCTAAAATTTAATAAAGTTTTTAATTGGCAATTATTCGATTTATTTAACCAAAGAATGTTCTTTGCAGACACTTAGGTCTGCCCCTGAAATGATGATGATGATGGAATGGTTGGAAATTGTGTTTTGTTGTAGAGGCAAATAATTATTCGCCCCCATAAGAAATTAAATTAGTGGCTAAACCGAAAACCTTTGTTCGTGAACCCTATTACAGAAAGACATCGGATGTTTTCGAAACATCCCCGATGTCTAAAGAAAAATTGTAGGGCAAACCTTTGTGTTCGCCACCTATTAATATATGTTTTTGAACCAATGCTATAACCTAAAACGATTTTTTTGTTGGGTATGATGTAAAGTTTTTAGGGGCGATTCATAAATTGCCTTAACAGTTGAGCAAATTAGGTTAAATTTTTTGAAGTTCAAATATACGTGTGGATTATTAAGAAATTACCAAAAAAATTTTCTTTGATACCCTTTCATTAAATTTTTTTAATTTAATTTTGTTGTTTTTTATTGGAAAAAAATGAGAATTGTTAAAGTACCTCGTGGTACCCAATTAACCTGCAAGAATTGGCAGATTGAGGCTGCCTACAGAATGATTCAGCATAACGTTGACCCTGAAAATGCTGAAAAGCCCGACCAGTTAATTGTGTACGGAGGCTATGGGAAAGCTGCACGCAATTGGGAATGCTTCGATGCAATTCTCGACGCTTTGCGTAATCTGGAGCCCGACGAAACGCTCTTGGTTCAATCGGGTAAACCAGTTGGTGTTGTTCCAACTTATACTCTTGCTCCAAGAGTAATCATAGCCAACTCGAATCTTGTGCCGAAATGGGCAACTTGGGAGGAGTTCCGCCGACTGGATAAGCTTGGATTGATTATGTTTGGGCAAATGACCGCAGGCAGTTGGATTTACATTGGGACGCAAGGTATTTTGCAAGGGACTTACGAAACCTTTGCTGCTGTTGCCCGTCAGCATTTTGGAGGGGACTTGTACGGCAGATTTCTGCTTACCGCAGGGATGGGTGGAATGGGTGGAGCCCAGCCTCTTGCAGCCTATTTCGCTGGCGCAGCATCGTTGACGGTAGAAATCGACGAAAAACGCATTGATAAAAGAATAAAGGATGGTTATTGTCAGCAAAAAGTTTATAGTCTCGACGAGGCTCTTTCGATTGTCTTAAAGGCAAAGGAAGAAAAGCGTGCTGTTTCCGTTGGGCTTGTCGGCAACGCTGCGGAAATCCATCCCGAAATTTTACGGCGTGGGATTATCCCCGATGTGGTTACCGACCAAACTGCTGCACACGACCCGTTGAATGGTTATTATCCCGCCGGGTATACAAAAGAAGAAGCCGACCGACTGCGAGTCGAAAATCCCGAAAAGTATCTCGAAGAAGCGTACAAATCCATTGCCATACACGTTAGAACGATGATTGAATTTAAGAACCGCGGTGCAGTCGTTTTCGATTATGGCAATAACATACGCGGCATTGCAAAGGAATATGGCGGTGTTGAAAATGCTTTCTCATTCCCCGGTTTCGTTCCCGAATACATTAGACCATTGTTCTGCGATGGCAAGGGACCCTTCCGATGGGTTGCTCTGTCGGGCGACCCGAAGGATATTTATAGAACAGACGAAGCAATAATGGATACATTCCCGAACGATGCTGCTTTGCACCGCTGGATTAAGAACGCACAGAAGCACGTTCGTTTCCAAGCCTTACCGGCGAGGATTTGCTGGCTGGGTTATGGCGACAGAATGAAAGCTGGCTTGTTGTTTAACGAGTTAGTTCGAAATGGCGATGTTTCGGCTCCAATCGTTATTGGAAGGGACCATCTGGACTGCGGTTCGGTTGCCTCGCCGTATCGAGAGACCGAGAATATGAAAGATGGCTCCGATGCTATTGCCGACTGGGTATATTTCAATTTTGCACTGAATGCAATAGGGGGCGCCAGTTGGGTTTCGTTCCATCATGGTGGCGGTGTTGGAATGGGCTTAGCTCTTCACGCCGGTATGGTTGTGGTTGCCGATGGAACCGACGAAGCTGAAATTCGTCTGAAGCGGGTTTTAACTTATGACCCAATGACTGGTATTATTCGCCACGCCGATGCAGGGTATGAAAAAGCAATTGAAAATGCCAAAAAGTTTGGCATAAAAATTCCTATGTTAAAATTTTCGTAAAAATTTTGAAACTTTTTTGAATTTTATGTGTCTATACTATTTGGGAAATGCAAAAATTGAAAAAAGTATAGATATTTTAAATTATACTATTTTACGAGGGTTTATGAAAGATTGATACTCATTGCAATTATACGAAAGGAAAAAGAAATGGAAACGAAATTTTTGGATAAGCTGGCGAAGGGGATTGAAGCTCCTGACATTTTGTCAGAAATCTTTCATAAACTGCTTGTAAAATGGTATAATTTAAAATAGAGGAGGTTATATGGATTTCACAGCTCAAATCGAACAATTATTTAAGACCGATAGGAAGAAGTTTTTGGGCTTTATTCGGCAAAGAGTACGGAGCCAGGAAGAAGCCGAAGACATACTCCAAGACGTATTTGCCAATGTCCTCGCTGCGTCTCAGCAAATGCAAAAGCCCATCGAGAACGTCGCTTCGTGGGTTTTTACTGCGATTCGCAACCGCATAATCGATTCATATCGAAAGAAACGAGCGGAAACATTTTCGGATATGCAACTTCCGAGCGCTACCGATGACCCGTCGGATACATTCGAAAGTTTTATTTCCGACCGAACCTCTGACCCCGATACAGAACTTATGCGCCAAACTATTTGGGAAAGAGTGCAAGAAGGACTTGCCGAGTTACCTCCCGAGCAACGAGAAGTCTTCATTAAAAATGAATTTCAGGGTGTCTCATTCCGCGAAATGTCCGAAGAAACTGGTGTCAATATAAATACACTTTTAGCTCGAAAACGCTACGCCGTGCTTCACCTCAGAAAAAAGCTCAAGGAGCTTTACGACGCTTTGAACGAAAATTAATCGCTTGCGGTTAATTTTTCTGACAAAAAGGCAGTCTTCGGACTGCCTTTGCCATTTTGTCAAGATTTCTTTACAATATGTCAGATTTTTTACTCATTAAAGTCAACAAATTCCAAAACTTTTGCAATTCCGGCTCCGTGTCGCAAGATTTTGAAATTGTCGGTTGTCATATCGATAACAGTGGACTCGCCTGCGAAGTTATACTCATCCGTTTTTACAGCAACGTCGACAAGATTGAGGAATTTTTCCAGTAATTCTTCGGGATGTGAATATTCGAATCCCTCGATTTTTGCACTTATCGAGATTATAGGAGCCCCAAGTTCTTCGAGCAGTGCCTGCGAAAGAATGTGGTCGGGAACGCGAATACCGGCTGTTTTCCGTTTGGGGTCCTGTGCATAGCGTGGAACTTCTTTCGAAGCGGGAAGGATAAAAGTGTAGGGTCCGGGTATCAACTTCTTAATTGTTTTGTAAGCAAGGTCGCTGACTTTGGCGAATTCAGAAATGTTCGATAAGTCCCTGCAAAGGAAGGTCAATGCTTTGTCCTCGGGAATATTGCGAATTTGGCGAATCTTTTGGATTGCGTCTTTGTTTGCAAGGGCACATCCCAAGGTAAAACCAGTATCGGTCGGATAAATAATAACTCCACCTTCGAGGAGTGCGTTGCAAACCTTTTGAAGCTTCCTTCTTTCAGGGTTTTTTGAATGGATTGTGTAGACTAATGCTGGCATAACTACCTCTTCGATGATGTATTTTGAACACTTTTTTCAAATTTTCTTTTTTTCATAAAGTAAAAATAAAAAGGAATTCCAATTAAAACAAGAGCTGAACCAAAAATTGAGTTGATAATTTGAGTTTTACCTTGCATAAACATCTGTATGTCGCTGAAAACAGTGAAGATAACAAAACAGAAAGCAAAAATCACAAAAATTGCAGGAACAACAGGATAGCCAGTTACCTTGTATAATCTTTTTGCATCGGGCATTTTCTTTCGTAAGATGAAAACGCCAAGAGCACCCATTGCATAGAAGAACCAACTCACGAAAATAAGCATATCGGTGAGGATATCGAATGTTCCACTTATAACAAGTATACTTGTCCAAATTGCTTGTAGGATAAGCGAATTAGCAGGTGTCTTAAATCTTTTATTTATTTCGCCTATCTTTTCGAAAAAAAGTTTTTCCCGAGCCATAGAATAATATAGCCGGGCACTTACCATAATTGTGCCGTTGGATGTCCCGAAAGTTGAAACCATTACGGCAAAAGCAACAAAACTTCCACCAAAGACGCCCAGAACTTGGCTGGCAGTATCGGCTGCAACAAGCTTCGACTCTGCTATTTTCTCGATTGGTAGGACATAGATATAGGCGAGATTTATTATCAAATAAATCACGATGACGATTAAAGTTCCAATGCCCAAGCCAATAGGAATATTCTTTCGTGGATTTTTGACCTCGCCAGCAATATATGTGATATTGTTCCACCCGTCGAACGCCCAAAAGGCAGCGGAAAGCGAGACCATTACTCCCGTGAAAAGGTTTATTTTCCCGCTAAGATATTCAGGTGAGTCTTTCGTGAAATTTTCAATGTTTCCGTTACTAAAACCAAAAGCCAAAAGAACAAGGAATAAAATTGCAGCGACTTTCATAAAAGTAAAAATTGCAGAAACGCTCCCGCCAAGAACGACTCCTCGAATATTTATTGCAGTAAGGAAAAAAATCAAAAAGATTGTCAAAGATTTGGTTCCAAAATCTTCGAGTGGATAAATATTGCCGATAAAAGGAAGTGCAATTCGCACAGATTTCTCAATTTCCTGCGAAAAATGAGGAAGTTTGACAAAAAATTGAAAATAATCCGAAAAGATATAGGAAATAGAAGCAATCGAACCACATTGAACTACAATGAACATCGACCATCCATAAAGCCAAGCAAAGAATTGCCCATACATTGCCTCGAAGAATTTATACTGACCGCCCGTTTCGGATATAAAGCTTGCAATTTCGGCATTTGTTAAAGATCCAAAAAGAGTTATAACTCCAGCAATAACCCAAATTAAAAGAATCAATTCGGGAGAGCCAAGAGATTGAGCCATAACGGTGGGCTTCTTGAATATTCCCGAACCAATCACGGCTCCAACTACAATTGCAACGGTTGTTACTAATCCTAATCCTCGAACTAACTCTTCATTATTATTTTTAGAGCTATTCACATTAATTTAAGATTATAAGTTCAGTGCTTCTATAATTGTTGAAGAAATCATTTCTATTTCTGCATCTTTAAGATATGGATGCATAGGCAAAGAAAAAATCCGCTTGGCAATAGACTCCGAAACGGGGAAATCCCCTTCTTTGTATCCAAGGTCGAGATTAACTTTCTGCAAGTGCAATGGCTTGGGATAGTAAATTGCTGTTGGAATTCCCTTTTCATTCAGTTTTTCGATAATTCTTTTCCGCTCGGTTTCATCCTTTGCCAGAACTGAAAACTGAGCCCAGCTGGATGTGTACCCCTCGGGAACAAATGGGGTTTCGACCTTGCCTTTGAGAAGTGTGCAATACTTTTGGGCGACCTCGTTGCGTAATTTAAGTTCTTCGGGAAAAAGTTCAAGTTTTGCCAAAAGCACAACTGCTTGCAGAGTATCCAATCGACCATTAATTCCATTCCTAACATTTTCGTATTTGTTGCCACCCTGACCATGAACCCTAATAGAGAGAAGCAGTTCGTAAAGTTCGGGGTCATCGGTGAATACTGCACCTCCATCCCCATAACACCCAAGAGGCTTTGCTGGGAAAAATGATGTTGCCGATGCATTGCCAAAGGAACAGGCATATTTGCCGTTCCACATCCCTCCGAAGCCTTGGGCTGCGTCTTCGAGCACGAGTAAATTATATTTTTTGGCTATGTCGAGAATTTTCTCGTAATTCGCAGGCAAACCGAAGAGGTCCACGGGAATTATTGCTTTCGGTTTTAGTTTACCTTGGCTAATAACTTCTACGATGTTCCTTTCCAACTCGGCTGGGTCGATGTTGAAAGTTCGTGGGTCAATGTCGACAAAGACTGGAGTTGCTCCGACCAGACGAATTACTTCCGAAGTAGCAATGAAAGTAAAAGGTGAAGTGAACACAGCATCGCCCGAACCAATGCCCCAAGCCATTAATGGCATCAAAAGGGCGTCTGTCCCAGAAGAGCAAGATACACAATACTTTCTGCCAACGAATTCTGACAATTTAGTCTCGAGTTCCGCAACTTCGGGACCGAGAATGAATTTGCAACTTTTTAAAACCTTTGAAAGTCTTTCCCAAAGAGCATTTTCGATTCTTTGGTATTGTCTTTGCAGGTCAATAAATTGTATCGTCATCTGCCGATTCCTTTATAGTAAATTCCATAATTCATAATATCATCTTTGTCTAAAAAGTTCCTTCCATCGATTACAATTTTTATCCCGAATTGTGAAAGGAATTTTCCTGTCAAAACAGAAAATTCTTTATGTGCAGTGGCTAAAACAATGGCAAATCTATCTTTGAGAGCAGAATCCAATGAATTAACATCCGAAAGGTCGGGGACAAAGGGGTCGTAGCAAACCAAATCGGCTTCTTTGTCCTTAAGCAATTGTTTGATTTTCAGGGCGGGGCTTTCTCTTAAATCCCCAAGATTTGGTTTATATGAAAGCCCGAGAAGTGCAATTTTGGTGTTTTTCACGGGTCTTTCAAATTTATTCAATGCATTTATCAAGTGGTTAACTGTGTGTGCTGGCATAGAATTGTTTATTTCACGAGCAAGCTTCAAAAACTTGTGGTCGAAGCCGCTTTTCGAGGCTCGCGTAATGAGATAATACGGGTCGACCGGGATGCAATGCCCTCCAACGCCACATCCGGGGTAGTGCGGCAGGAAAGCAAAAGGCTTGTTCGAGGCTCCTTCGATGACTTTAAGTATATCGATACCAAGAACTTCGAAGCTTTTAGCAAGTTCGTTGACGAAGGCAATGTTAATATCACGGAAGGTGTTTTCTATGATTTTTGTTGCTTCTGTTGTTTTCAAATCGGGCATTTCGTGAATTTCTGCATCAAGAATTTTTCGGTAAAAATCTGCTATGAATTTTGTTGCCTCGGGCGAAGAGCCACCAACATTTCTCGGAATGTTGTAAACATTCCATTTCGGGTCGCCGGGATTAATACGTTCGGGACAATGAGCGACGAAAAAGTCTTTGTTGACTTTAAGTTTGCTCAATTCTTCGAGCATAGGGATAACCAATTCGTCGCAAACTCCGGGATTTACAGTCGATTCAATAACGACGTATTGAGAAGGGCGAAGGTAATTGGCAATTGTCCCAATCGCCTTTGTCAAAGGTCTCAAATCGGGTGTGTAATCATCGAGAACAGGGGTTGGCACGCAAACGAAGTAAATATCGGAGCCTTCGATAATTTTCTCTTCCGTTGAGGCAACGATGTTGAACTCTTTCAGGTCTGCTTCGGCTTGGCAATCTTCGATTGGGCAAATCCCTTTCAGGATTTTGTTAACCTTTTCTTCTTTGGGGTCGTAGCCAACGACTTCGTGATTTGTTTTCTTGCGAATTGCAAGTGCAAGAGGCAATCCTACATAACCAAGCCCAATGACTGCTATTTTCATTTTTTCACTTTTTAAAAACTACAAATTTAGAAATTATTAATAAAACATTGATTTAAAAACTAAATTCTGTTTTAGAAAAGCAATTAGGCAATCATTAAAGGGAAACTTGTGTGAATTTCCAAAGCCAAAAAAACTAGGTAATTGCTCATTACAATCCATCCTATATTTGAACTTTAAAAATTTATCATAATTTGCTTTATTGTTGGGGCATTTTATAAATTGCACCTAAAAAACATAGCATTGTACCTTACAAAGCAAATCTTCATAGGATGTAGCATTAGTGGAAAACACATAGGAAAAGGAATGAACTTACAGATTCGTTCCTACGAAAATTTCTAAGTTTTCAGACATCGGATGTTTCGCAAACATCCGATGTATTATTGTAAAAGTGGGTCATGAACGAGAGTTTTTCGGTCAAGCAACAAATAATTTAATATCTTGTAAGGGCAAATAATTATTCGCCCCTACAACAACTCACAATTTCCAACCATTCCACATCATCAACATCGTATTGCCCAACCTATGTGTCTGCACATAAAATGCAGGAACAAAGTGCGAATACATAGGTTAGCCACTACAAGTATTTCAGACATCGGGTGTTTCGCAAACATCCGATGTCTTTTTGTAATTGGGGATTGCAAACGAGAGTTTTCGGTCAAATCACCAAATCATTTAATATCTTGTAGGGGCAAATAATTATTCGCCCCTACTTAATTGAAATTTATTAAGAATATTTAAATTTTTTTTTCGTCATTCTGAACACATAAAAAGGATTAGAGTATAAAAATGGTAGATTTGAATGCTGCATACGAAGCCGAGCTTTATTTGAAGTATTTGCAGAACCCAAGTAGCGTGTCGAAGGAGTGGCAAGAATATTTCAAGGCGAAGTATGGCGACAAGGTGGCTTTCGAGCCAAAAGTTGAGCAGATGCTCGAGGAAACAAACGGCTATCGCGATGTTCCGCCTCTTTCCTTGAAGGATGTGCAAAGCAGTCCCAACGATGAGCTTGTGCCTATCAGCTCAGTGCAGGAAAGGCTCGCCGAAAATATGGAGTTCAGCCTTTCTGTCCCGACTGCGACTTCCGTTCGAACGATTCCCGTAAAGGTTTTGGACGAGAACCGAAGGATTATAAACAAATATCTGGGCAAGTTAAAAAGAGGGAAAGTCTCGTTTACCCATATAATCACTTGGGCAATCATTCGAGCTTTGAAGAAGTTCCCATCGATGAATGACGCTTTCATTCGGCAAGATGGGAAATCGTATCGTTTAAAAAGAAAGTCGGTTAACTTAGGATTTGCAGTCGATATTATTCGAAAAGACGGCAGCCGGGGTCTGTTGGTTCCAAATATAAAGGGCGTTGAAAATTTGAAATTCGATGAGTTTGTGCAGAAGTATGATGATTTGATAGCGCGAACAAGGGTAGGTAAGATACAAGTCGAAGAGTTACAAAATACTACTGTTTCGATTACAAATCCCGGGATGATTGGAACAACAATGTCGAATCCTCGGCTTATGCGAGGCCAATCTCTGATTATCGCAATTGGTTCAATAGATTATCCAACAGAGTTCAAAGCTGTTAAACCCGAAGTTCTCACGACGCTTGCAATTTCGAAGGTGGTTACAATTACAAATACTTATGACCACAGAATAATTCAGGGGGCTGAATCTGCTGAATTTCTTTCGTACATTCAAGAGCTTCTGCTTGGTGCAGAGCAATTTTACGATTCAATCTTTGCAACTTTGTATATTCCTTTCGAGCCAATTCGCTGGGAAGTTGATACAACTCCTGTAACTCAATTTGGGAAAATCGACGAAAATGAGATAATCGAAAAGAGCGCCCACGTCGAGCTGATGATTAATGCTTATCGTGTCCGGGGGCATTTACTTGCTTCGAGTAACCCACTTGGCTATGCCACTTACTATTATCCAGAATTAGACCCTGCATACTATGGTTTTACCATTTGGGACCTCGATAGGATTTTCCACGCCGAAGACCTTTGGGAAAAAAATAATCTTCCATTGCGGGATATTATTGAACGACTCCGAGACACCTATTGCGGCAACATTGGCTTTGAATTTATGCATATTCAAGACCCCGAGAAGAAAGATTGGATTAAACGGCGACTTGAGCTCGAAGGATTCAAAGAGTTTTCGACAGAGGAAAAAATTTATTTCCTGCGAAAACTAATCGAAGCCGAAGAATTCGAAAATTTCCTTCATACCAAATACATAGGACACAAGAGGTTTTCGCTCGAGGGAGCCGAAAGTGCCATTGTTTTGATTGATAAAATACTGCAGAGTGCCGCCGACGATAAGCTTCTCGCTGTTGTTGTTGGAATGGCTCATCGCGGTCGGCTTAATTTCATTGCAAATGAAATTGGTAAAAAGATAGAGGACATACTGAAAGAATTCGAAGGCGATGTTGACCCGAATTCATTTATGGGAAGCGGGGATGTAAAATATCATCTTGGAGCCGAAGGAACTTATGTTTCGCCCAACGGTAATTCAATACCTGTAATACTCTCTCCCAATCCAAGCCATCTTGAATTTGTCGACCCCGTTGTCGAAGGTATTGCCCGTGCCCTTGTTAACAATTTCCAAGACCATAGCCATACAAAAGTTTTGCCAGTGTTGATTCATGGCGACTCTGCTTTTGCTGGGCAGGGCGTAGTTGCCGAGACTTTGAATCTTTCGCAGCTTCACGGTTATCGTACTGGCGGAACCATTCACATTGTGATAAATAACCAAATTGGCTTCACCACTCCTGCAACCGAAGCAAGGTCTTCGTATTATGCAACTGATATTGCAAAGGGAATACAAGTTCCAATTCTTCATATCAATGGGAACGACCCCGAAGCCGTTGCTAATGCTGCGATTTTTGCCTTCGAATACCGACAGAAGTTCCATACCGATGTTATCATTGATTTACTTTGCTATCGTAAATATGGACATAACGAAGCCGATGAACCAACATACACCCAACCTTTACTTTATAAAAAGATTCGTTCCCTCCCGCCAATTAGCGAAATTTACAAGCGTAAATTAATTCAAGATGGAATTATTCGAGAAGAAACTGCGCTTGACTTCGAGCGAGATTATCAGGAAAAATTACAGAATGCTTTTATAAATCTTAAAAGTCGGAAAGATGCTCATCCTACGCCCGAAAAAATCGAAGACTTCGACCCATTCGTCGATTTCAACACTGCTGTTACTCCTGATGCTATCCGAAAGGTTGTTGAGTCGATTACCCATATTCCGGAAGGTTTCCACATCAATCCTAAGTTGAAATCTTTAATCGAAAAAAGAAGAAAATTGCTCGAAGATTTTTCGACGCCAATCGATTGGGCTTTTGCCGAATCGCTTGCTTTTGGAACTATTCTTCTCGATGGCAAAAATATTAGGTTAACGGGACAAGATTCCCGTCGTGGAACATTTAGCCAACGGCATTCTGTTTATATAGATTTCGAAACCGAAGATGAGTATGTTCCTTTGAACCATATCGCTTCGGGACAAGGAAAGTTGCGTATATACGACAGCCCACTTTCCGAAACCGCGATCTTGGGTTTCGAGTATGGCTACAGCCTTGTAGCCGAGAATAGTTTGGTTTTTTGGGAAGCTCAATTTGGCGACTTTGCCAATGTTGCCCAGCCTATTTTCGACCAGTTCATTTCTGCTGGCGAAAAGAAATGGGGCAAGACTTCGAACCTAATTGTTCTTCTTCCCCATAGCTTCGATGGTCAGGGACCTGAGCATTCGAGCGCCCGGCTGGAACGTTTCCTCCAGCTCTGTGCCGAAAATAATATGATAGTTGCAAATTTAACAACGCCTGCAAATTATTTTCATCTTTTGCGTCGCCAGATGTTCATTCGCAAACCCGTAATTTTGATGACGCCAAAGAGTATGCTTCGTCATCCTCTTGCTGTTTCTTATGTTTCCGAACTTACTAATGGCAAATTCCAAGACATTTATAATGATGCCAATGTTCCAAATCCTGATAAGGTCGAAAAGGTCATCTTACTTTCTGGTAAAGTTTATTGGGACTTGGTTTCCTATATTAGCCAAAGCCAGGTTGAAAAGGAAAATTTTGCCATCATTAGGGTTGAACAACTTTATCCATTAAATATAGAGTACCTCAAAGGAATTATCTCGGGGTACCCGAATGCACAAAAATTCATTTGGTTTCAAGAAGAGCCGCAAAATATGGGAGCGTGGAGTTATATGTTTGAACATTCTTTTGAGTTTTTGCCCGACGGAATGAGGCTTCTTTATGTTGGGCGGCAAGCTTCTGCTTCGCCAGCTACAGGTTCCTTTTCTCGACACAATCAAGAACAGGCTGAAATTTTAAAACGAGTTATCGACTTTTGATTCGTATTGGCAAAGTGAACTTCACAATAGTTCCCTCGCTGGCGGAACTACTTATTTCTATGCTACCGTTTAGTAGTTCCAGTGCTTTTTTGACGAGCGAAAGCCCAACTCCAAATCCTTTTGATTTCCCAATATTGGAACCTCTGTAAAATGGAGTAAAAATGTGGTTTATTTCGTTTGTTGGGATTGGCTCTCCAAAATTTTGAATCGAGCACTCTATACTTCCGTTTATCTTTCCTACTTTGATATTAACTCCTTTACCTTCGGGGCTAAATTTTACAGCATTATTAATCAAATTGGTTAAAACTATTTCCAAAAGGACTTCATCTGTTTCGCAAGGGAAATCGTCTTCTTCGTCGAATTGTAAATTAATAGCGTTGTGGAGATTAAATGCTTGTTCCACTTCTTTGCTGATTTTCTTGACTGCTTCCTTGAAAGAAATCTGCTGGAAATTTAGTGTGAAGTCAGTGTCGGTAAGTTTTTCCAGTCTTGCAACATTTTCTAAAAGATTCGAAATTGTTTTGATAGAACTACGAATTTGTTCGAAATTTCTCTCTTTTTCTTTATCATCGATTTTTTCCCCAAATTTCTGTAAGATGTCAACCGATAATGAAATTGTCGAAAGAGGAGTTCTAAGTTCGTGAGAAATCAAAGAAATGAAGCGGTTTTTAAGTCTGTTTAGTTCTTGTTCCTTCTTTATGTGGGCAAGAATTTCCTGGTTGGCTTCTTCCAAAGTTGAAATGTCATTAACAACAAGAACAAACCAAGGTTCTTGCTCAAGAAATTTTAGGTAGAAAATGCTGAACAACACGCTAACAACTTTCCCCGAAGGTAAAGTGTATTGTCTTTCGAGCGTTTGTGCACTATCGAATTCCTTTGCTGTGTTGAAGTAAATTGCCAATCTTTCTTTTTCTGTGCAAAAAGGTAATTCATACACAGGTTTATACATTACTTTATCGAATTCCAATTCAAAAATATTCAAGAAATTGGAGTTAACTTCGATAATCGTATAATCTTCTTCTCGGATTAGCGCGATTCCGAGAGGAAGATTTTCGAAAATCTTTTTATAAAGCAGTTCAGTTTCGCGGAGAATTGCATCTGCACTCGTCTGCTGGCTAATGTTTTGGTAGTAGTCGACGATGTATTTGACTTCGCTCTTTGATTTGTCGACCAAGGGAATTTTTTGAACTTCCAGCATTAAGTTTGGATTGTTGCCAAAGGGATTCTTTAAAGGAATTTTCAGAGGAACTTTTTCGGCGACAATTTTTGCATCGAGTTCTTCCATTTGTCTTGCAGCGTCTGGAGATAAGATATCTGTAATTTGTCTTTCAAGAATTTCATCTGCGTTTTTGTGTGCAAGAGATTCGAATGTAGAATTAACATAGACGATATCGAAATTGGGAAGTATTTTGACAGAGATTGCCACTGGAAGATTATCGAAAATCCCCTCGAAAACTTCTAAACTTAAATTTGTATTTTTTTGGTTCATTTGCTCCTCAAATTAAAAAATTGTGATTAAAACATTCCCAATTAAATTTGAACAAACTTAAAAAATTTTTCATAATTTTTTAACGTAAAGTTGAAAATTAATCTAAGAGATTAACTAACATAGCAAGTTCGGAATAGAAATCCGAAAAATTTATTCTCTTAACAAAGAGGTGTAGAATTAATGATTTATACTTGCTTGGATAGTATGGATTGTATTTTTTACTTTATAAAATTTTACAAAAAAATAAACGAAACATCGTAATCGTATGGGCGAAAAATTTTTCGCCCCCTACAAATATTTTCAGACATCGGATGTTCCCAAACATCCGATGTCTTTCTTTAATGAATCCCGTTTGGCTCAGGAAATCGGGTTTTCGGTTTAAATACCAAATAATTTAATATTTTGCAGTGGCAATTTATAACTTGCCCCCCACGAAACAATGATGTGCACAGGCAATAACAACGTAGGGGCGACAGGCCGGTCGCCCCTGCAAAACAAAGATGTTCGTTGACAATAACATCGTATGGGCGAAAATTTTTCCCCCTACTGAACCTTTTCCTAACCGAGTAAATATTTTTTTGTTTAATTTGCCATATTTAAACCCGAATTATGCATTAAAAAAAAATTAATTTTTTGCAATTTTAACAAAAATAATAGGTTGCAGGGATGAAAGAATTAACTAAAAAAGTTGAGCAGTTAGAGTATGAGTTTACAGATAAACAGGTAAGTCCGTGGAGAGAATTAAGATTAACATCAGCAATGTTTGCGTTGAAAATATCGATAATTTTTCTCCCCCCTTGGATATCTCTAATGCATAATTCGGGTTAAAACCAAAAAGTTCAGATTATTTTGACAAACTGGACTGAATAAAATTACTTCAAATTTAAAAAGTACTTTTGGGAGTCATTATGAGTACACCAAAAAATTTTATTACCAACGAAAAAACCAGGAAAAACTTAAAAGAACGTATTAGCGAATTGTTAAGTCGAAGTAAAGAGCTAAAATTTCTTGTTGGATTTTTTTATTTTTCTGGCATCCAAGAATTTTACGACTCGCTCAAGAGACTTAATGCAGAAGGCGAGCTCGCAGAAGAGCATATTAAAATTTTAGTTGGTTTGTTTATAGACAAAGGTAATTTTGGACTATATGAAGTTGCAAAAAAAGTAAAAAGCAAAGATGAGGCTATACAAGAATTTATAAATTCAATAAAATTAGCCTATACAAGTGAAGAGTTAGATACCGAGGAAATCCATAAACAAGTAGATTTTTTTATAAAACTTTTGGAAGAAAGAAAATTAATTATCAAGAAGACCCAAGAGCCTAACCATTCAAAGCTTTATCTGTTCAAAACAAATGAGATTTCTGCGCCGCACCTTTTTATTACTGGAAGCAGTAATCTTACAAAAGCTGGACTTATAAGCCAAAATGAGTTTAACGTTGAGATAAAAGATTTTGGATTTGACGAAGCAGAAGAGTATTTTGATGACTTATGGAAAAATGCCATAGAACTTTCGTCTGATGATGTTACCAAATTGATTCACACTTTTAAAAATGATACTTTCCTAAGAAAAATAACGCCATTTGCAGCCTATGTCTATCTTTTAAAAACCTATCTTGATACTCATAAATCAAAGGATATTGGCAAAGAGCTTATTACACTGATGAAAGAGAAAGGCTATAAACCATATTCTTACCAGTTGGAAGCTGTTGCCCAAGCAATAGCTAACTGCAAGGCTCACGGTGGAACAATTTTAGCTGATGTTGTTGGTCTTGGTAAAACTGTTGTTGCGTGTATGGTAGCAAAAGCACTTGGTAAAAGGGGCATAGTCATTGCTCCACCGCATCTTCTTGGGTCTGATGACAAATCTATTGGCTGGAAAAAATATTTAGAGGACTTTGAGCTTTTTGGCTGGGAAGTTTGGTCTATCGGGAAATTAGAGGAAGCTTTGGGATTTGTTAGTGAACATAACAACATAGAAGTTGTTATAGTTGATGAAGCCCATAGATTTAGAAATGAAAACACGATTAATTACCACTACCTGAAAGAGATTTGCAGAGGGAAAACAGTTTTGCTTTTGACTGCAACACCATTTAATAACAGACCTTCTGACCTATTCGCACTCTTAAAGCTCTTTACTATCCCAAAGAAATCATCCATTGTGTTCGATGAAAACCTTAAAGTAAAGTTTACCGAATATGAAAACCAGTTTAGGAGACTTTCTTATATAAAAAATTATTTTAACTCTCCCGACCCAAATAAAAGGAAACAGTCATCGAAATATTACAAAGAGTTATTTAAAGGCTCTGATGTCGATTTAAACAATGTAAAAAAGAAAACAAAAGAACTGGCACGACATATAAGGTCTATTCTTGAGCCTGTTGTTATTAGAAGGAACAGGCTCGATTTAAAGCATTACAATGAAAAAATCGACCTTCCAGAAGTCAAAGACCCTAAAGAATGGTTTTATGAATTAACATTTAAACAGTCAGTGTTTTATGATGAAGTAATAAAAGCATTTAACTTGGAAAGCTTGGGTGGAAGATTTAAAGGTGCAATATATATTCCAATTAAGTATGAAAAAGGCTTTGAAGATGACAAAGTGCCTGAATTATCGGAAGATGATAGTTTCTTTTTCACATTTCAAAGTAACTTATACGACTTTATGAGAAGGCTACTTGTTAAAAGGTTTGAAAGCAGTTTCGGTTCCTTTAATGAAAGCATTGAAAGATTCAAAGGCATAAACAAAAAAGCTTTGGAATTCATTAATAAAACAAATAAGTTCATTCTCGATAGAGAACTTATGCAAGACCTGACAGAAAAAGAGCCAGATGAGATTTTAGATAAACTTGAAGAATACGAGAAAAATTTAAAGGAACAGAAAAATTATAGCCAAAATTACAAAGTTTATGATTTAAATAAATTTAAACGCAAAAACAAATTTATAGAAGATATTGAAAATGACCTAAAACTTTTCGATGACTTTTTGAAAAAGATGGAAGAACTTAAGCTTAAAGAAAACGACCCAAAAGCCCAAAGGCTCATAGATGGTATTAGGGATTATTTAAACCAAGATAGAAAGGTTGTCATATTCACTGAGTATATCGATACTGCAGAACATTTGAAAAAAATACTTGAAAATCATTTTGATGGTTTGGTTTTATCGGCAATCGGTGATATAAGCAAAACTACATTCGAGGATTTAGCAAGAAACTTCGATGCTCAGTATAAGCACCAAGAAGATAAGTATAAAATCCTGCTTACAACCGATAAACTTTCGGAAGGGTATAACCTAAACAGAGCGGGTTTGGTTATTAATTATGACATACCTTGGAACCCTGTTCGGGTTATCCAAAGAGTTGGAAGAATAAACCGAATAGGGAAAAAGGTTTACGACGAAATTTATATCGTCAACTTCTTCCCAACAGAACAAGGAGCCGATATTGTTAGGTCGAGAGAAATTGCTCAAACAAAAATGTTTATGATTCATAACATCTTGGGGGAAGACGCCAAAATCTTCGACCCCGCGGAAGAGCCCGAAGCATCGAAACTTTACAGAAGATTAAATGAGTATAGGGAAGATGAAGAAAAAAGTTTCTTTACAAAAGTTCGAGATGAGTTTAAACAGATAATAAATGAACATCCCGAGATTATCGAGCAAATTGAAAATATGCCTAAAAGAGTAAAAACGGCTAAAAATTCAGAAAAGAACGAACTTATGGTCTTTGTTAAAAAGGGCAAAGACTTGTTCGTTGGCTATAAAGACTACTCGGAGAAACAGCCAAAGGCTGTTAGCTTCGAAGAAGTTTATGAAAAAATAAAAGCCACTCCCGAAACCGAACCGCTGGACTTGTCCGAAAGCTTTTGGTATAACTACGGCCTTGCACTCAACAAAGAAGCTTATGTAAAAAGGAAATCTGCTCCAAACGACATTGAAAAGAGAGCTCACAATCTACTGAACGATTTAAAAAACAGGGAATTTGGAGAGTTAAAGCCCTTTATCCTTTCTTTGATTAAAGATATTGAAAATTATGGAAGTCTTTCTGAATATGTTTTAAGAAAAATTGTTGAGCTCGAAAAAGATTTAGAGAATTTAGAAGAAGTTAAAAATAAATTAAATAAGATTAAGGATGAGACTGGAGAGGACTTTATTCAAAGATTGGAACGCCAGTTGGAAGAGTTAGACATTTCGAACCAAACAGTTATTGTTGCAGTTGAAAATCGGGAGGCTTAACCAATGGAAAAACTAAGGACACTTGCAGAAAATTTTTCCTTGGATAACTTAAAAACTTATCTTATCGATAATGGTTTCAGCGTTGAAATTAAAGATGTCTTCGATGCCGAGGATATCGAGGAGAGATATAAAATTTCCGACATTAAAGAAGTTGGCTCGATAAGATTAAAGCAGGAAGCCGATTTATTGGTCTTTGCCACAAAGATAGAAAACCTTACAGAGCGAACAAGTAAAAAAAGGCAGTTCGATATTGCCAAAAGAATTTTGGAAAAGTATCGAAAATTTTATGGCTTGTTTATCTTTTATGATGATGATAGAAGGTTTAGATTTTCATTTGTTTTTAAAACTGCTTACGGAACTAAAGCACAGTATAGCCACTACAAAAGATTCACATTTTTCGTCAGCCCAGAGCGAACGAATAAAACATTTATAAACCAGTTAAGATATTGTGATTTTACCGATTTAGATTCTATCAAGGAAGCATTTTCGGTCGAGCCTATCACAAAAGAATTTTACAATGAAATACAAAACTGGTACTACTGGGCTTTGGACAAGGTTAAATTCCCCGATGATTATAAATATTCCCAAGACCCAACAAGAGACAAAGAAATCCGTAACGCTCAAAATTTAATTCGACTTCTGACCCGATTAATCTTTATCTGGTTCTTCAAAGAAAAAGGACTTGTCCCCGATACTTTATTCGACAAGACAAAATTGAAAGATATCGTTAAAGATTTTGGCAAAGGTAATAACTACTACAATGCCATCCTTCAAAATCTATTCTTTGCAACCTTGAACAGACCCAAAGAAGAAAGAGATTGGGCAATGAACAAATACTTCTTCGAAAACAGAAAGAATTTCGGTGTAAAAAGCCTTTACCGATACGAGGATAAATTTTTAATACCTCCTGAGAAAGTTCTAAAATTTTTCGAAGATATACCATTTATCAATGGTGGATTGTTTGACTGCTTGGATAAAGATAAAGTTTACATAGATGGTTTTTCGAGAAATAGCACAAAGCAGGCAAAACTGCCCGACTATTTATTTTTCCACGAAGTAGAGGAAAGTGTCGATTTATCGCATTATGGTTTAATCAAAAATGCAAAAGTTCGTGGGCTTATCGATATTCTTAAAAGCTACAACTTTACAACCGACGAAGCAACACCAATAGACCAAGAAATAGCACTCGACCCCGAACTTCTTGGCAAAGTTTTCGAAAACCTCCTTGCTTCGTATAACCCCGAAACTTCGACCACTGCCCGTAAAGCCACTGGAAGCTATTACACCCCGCGTGAAATTGTCGATTATATGGTCGAAGAAAGTTTAAAAGAATATCTAAAATCAAAAGCAGGGGAAAATCTTGATTCGACCTTGCTGGACCAATTGTTTTCCTATTCCGACGAACCGATAGATTTGCCCCAAGATTTGAGGATAATCTTAATCAATGCTATTGACCAGATAAAAATTCTCGACCCCGCCTGTGGCTCGGGGGCTTTCCCTATGGGCATTTTGCACCGACTGGTTAATCTGCTCCAAAAACTTGACCCCGATAATGAAATTTGGAAGGAGATTCAGTTAGATAGAGCCGCCAAAGAAGCAGATGCAATTTTTAGAACCGAAGGCGACAAACAAAGAAGAGATGAACTATTGAAGGAAGTGAATGAACATTTCGACGAAAGTATAAACTACCCCGACTATGCCCGAAAGCTTTACTTAATCGAAAATTGCATCTATGGTGTCGATATCCAGACGATTGCTATTCAGATTAGCAAGCTAAGATTTTTCATTTCTTTGATTTTAGACCAGAAAGTGGATAGAAGTAAACCAAATTTTGGAATTTTGCCTTTGCCAAACTTGGAAACTAAATTTGTTGCTGCAAATACTTTGATTGGGTTAGAAAAGCCAAGGCAAATATCAATTAAAAGTCAAGCGGTTGATAAATTAGAGAAGGAATTAATGCAATTAAGGCATAGATATTTTAGAATTAGGTCGAGGAGTGAAAAAGAAGAATTACAGAAGAAGGATAAGGAAATAAGGGAAAAAATAGCCAAAGCATTGGTCGAAGAAGGGTGGAATGACAAAGTTGCAAACAAGATTGCCAGTTTCGACCTTTTCGACCAGAACGCCACCGCCGATTGGTTCGACCCCGAATGGATGTTTGGTGTAGTTGATGGCTTTGATATTATTATTGGTAATCCGCCGTATGTTAGGCAGGAAAAGATAAAGCATTTAAAACCATCTTTACAACAGCAAAACTATCAAACATTTACATCGACAGCAGACCTTTATGTTTATTTTTATGAAAAAGGGCATCAACTTTTAAAAAATGCTGGCATTCTTTCGTTTATTTCCAGCAACAAATGGATGAGAGCAAAATATGGAGAAAATCTAAGGAAGTTTTTAAAGGATAATACAGCAGTTTTGAAAATAATAGATTTCAGCGGATACAGAGTTTTTGAACAAACAGTGGATACCAATATCATTCTGTTCGGTAAGGAAAAACCCGCAAACAAGCACACAGCAAACTTTGTGGAAGTTAAAGGTGATGTGCAAAATGTCGTTGAATATATAAATCAGAACTGGCAAAAAATCCCTCAGGAAAAGCTTTCCGATAATGCCTGGACTTTAGCAGATGAAAATATTCTGGCTTTAAAAGAAAAAATAGAAAGAATTGGAAGACCCTTGAAAGATTGGGATGTGAAGATTTATAGGGGAGTTTTGACAGGCTACAATGAAGCATTTATCATTGACACAGAAACAAGAAACAGGATTTTGGCTAATTGTAAAGATAAAGAAGATAAAAAGAACAGAGGAAATCATCAAGCCAGTTTTGAGAGGCAGGGATATTGGAAAATATTATTATAAATGGGCTGGCCTGTGGATAATTTACATACCTTGGCACTTTCCTTTACATAATGACAACTCAATATCTGGTGCTTCTTTAAAGGCTGAGAAAGAATTTCAAAAGGAATATTCATCTCTCTATAACTACCTATTGCAGTTTAAAGGTGGGTTATCTAATAGAAACAAAGACGAAACAGGAATTAGATATGAGTGGTATGCTTTACAAAGATGGGCATCAGATTACTACCCCGAATTTGAAAAGGAAAAGATTGTGTGGCAGGAAATAGTAAGAGAGCCAAGTTTTGCCTTTGACAATACAGGAATTTATGTTGAAGCAACAGCTTTCATAATGACTGGGCAAAACATTAAATACATAATTAGTCTTTTTAACTCAAAACCTGTAGCCTTTTTCTTCAAAACTTTTTACGCAGGTGGTGGATTAGGAGAAGAAGGATACAGATATAAAAAAGCATTTTTAGAACAACTCCCCATCCCACCCCTCATCCCCCAAAACCAACCCATAGCAAATCAAATAATTACCCTTGTTGACCAAATCCTTTCCGCCAAAAAGCAAAACCCTGAGGCGGACACAAGCCAGTTAGAACGGGAAATTGACCAGTTGGTTTATAAGTTGTATGGTTTAACAGAGGAGGAGATAGAAATAATTGAAAGGAAAAGTGCGTAAAAATAATGATTATTCAAGAAACAATACAATATAAACGGAGTTTAGAACTATATGAAAAAACAACGATTACAGAACATAGTCATTTATAAAACCAAAGAAGGTCCTTCATTAGAAGTAAAACTAGAAAAAGAAACATTATGGCTTACACTTAATCAGATTGCATTACTTTTCGATGTTCAGAAAGCGGCAATATCAAAGCATATAAAAAATATATTTAAGACAGGAGAACTTGGTCCTGATTCAACTGTTTCCAAAATGGAAACAGTTCAAATGGAAGGAAATAGAAGGATAAAAAGGCTTCTGACTTATTTTATCTTTGGTGATTGCTCAAGGCAACCCATCCAAGAGGCTTAATTAAAAAATTTACAAGGTTTGGTTTTTGCAGTGGCAATTCCTAACTTGCCCCCACGAAACAATGATGTGCACAGGCAATAACACCGTAGGGACGACAGGCCGGTCGCCCCTACAAATATTTTCAGACATCGGATGTTTCGCAAACATCCGATGTCTTTCTGTAATGAATCCCGTTTGGGTCAGGAAATCAGGTTTTCGTTTTAAATACCAAATAATTTAATATTTTGCAGTGGCAATTCCTAACTTGCCCCCACGAAACAATGATGTGCACAGGCAATAACACCGTAGGGACGACAGGCCGGTCGCCCCTACAAGACAAAGGTGCGAACCAATAACACAGTAGGGGCGGAAAATCTTTTGCCCCTACAACCAATCGCCAACAAAACGATTATATTTTATATTTTTGATAATTATGATTATGGATACAATATGAAATACAATCCAGATATCCACCATCGCCGTTCAATCCGGTTAAAACATTACGATTATTCCCAACCCGGTGCATATTTTGTGACCATTTGCACGCATAATCGGGAATGTCTATTTGGGGAAATTGTAAACGGTGTACTGGTATTAAATGATGCAGGCAAGATGGTTGAAAAATGGTGGTATGAATTAAATACCAAATTTCTAAATATTGAAACAGATGCACATATTATAATGCCAAATCATTTCCATGGTATTATCATCATCGTAGGGGCAGACCTATGTGTCTGCCCAGAAAATGCAGACCTGCGTGTCTGCCCAGAAAATGCAGACCTATGTGTCTGCCCTAATATAAACAATAATGATAATTACAGGGGCGAACACATACATCAGGGCGAACACATAGGTCAGGGCGAACACATAGGTTCGCCCCTACATAAAATTGTGCAATGGTTTAAAACAATGACAACAAACGATTATATCAAAAATGTCAGAACCAATAATTGGAAACCGTTTAATAAAAAATTATGGCAACGCAATTATTACGAACACATCATCCGAAATGAAATCGAATTGAACAAAATCCGGGAATATATCCTGTACAACCCATTGAATTGGGAAACAGACGAATATTATGGAATTTGACAAAAAATGAACGAATCATCGTAACCGTGGGGGCGACAGGCTGGTCGCCCCCTACAAGACTTTCTTTGAGAAATTACCAAAAAAATTACCTAACTTCTTTTTCGTTTATATTTTTTTCTTTTAGGTGAAACTAAATTTTAAATAGATGAGGGTTTCGTTTTACAATATAGGGTGTAAAGTAAATTTTGCTGAACTATCGCAAATTCAGAAGCAATTTGAGCAGCTCGGAGCCGAAATTGTCGATTTTGGCGAACCTTGCGATACCGTGATTATTAACACTTGCACCGTTACCAGCCGTGCCGATGCCGACTGCCGGAAAATCATCCGTCGGGCATTGCGAATCAACCCAAACGCCTTTATTGCCGTTACCGGATGTTATGCACAAGTTCGACCCGACGAAATTGCCAAAATCTCTGGTGTCGATGCTATTTTTGGCACAAAGTATAAATTCGACATCCCAATTCTAATCGATAAATACGAAAAACTCCCCCAACCAAAAATCTTTATTTCGGAGACCGATGGAAATCTTCCATATCACTCTGCCGTTAGCGTCGATAATGAAAGCCGAACCCGAGTCGTGCTTAAAATTCAAGATGGATGCGATTATTCCTGCACTTATTGCATTATTCCGCTTGCCCGAGGCAAAAGCCGAAGTATGCCGTTCGATGCTTTGCAAAAGAAAATAGCAGAACTCAACGAAACTGAATACGAAGAAGTTGTGCTTTCTGGAATAAACCTTGGCGAATATCTTGACCCGACGGGGAAAAAATTTGTAGATGTCGTCCGATTTATCGAAGAATTTCAACCTCGCCAAAGATATCGCATTTCTTCGATTGAACCAAACAAACTTACATCGGAAATCATCGATATAATCAGTCGGTCAAATGTTTTCTGCCCCCATTTTCATATTCCTTTGCAAAGCGGTTCACAAGACATTTTGAAATTGATGCGAAGGAGATACAATAAGGAACTTTACAGGGAGCGAATACTCGAAATCAAGGAAAAAATACCACACGCAGGAATAGGCGTCGACGTAATAACCGGTTTCCCCGGCGAAAGCGACGAACATTTCGAGGAGACATACGAATTTATCGCCAGTTTGCCCGTTACCTATTTACACGTTTTTACTTATTCAGAAAGAAGCAACACAATTGCAAGCAATCTGCCGGGCAAAGTTCCATTCGAGGTCAAGAAGAGAAGGACTAATATTTTGAGAAAACTTTCGGACTTAAAACGACGCCAATTCTATGAGTCCCAAATCGGTCAAATCCGACAAGTCATTCCCGAAGAATACATACCCGAAACCAAAAGATGGCGAGGTTGGACGGAAAACTATGTGAATTGCCAATTTGAATCAAATTCAGATACTTTACCGAAACGCATCCCAATCCAAATTTTTAATGTTTCGAGCGACTATTGCTTGGGAAAGTTAGCATAAAATTGCTTGAAGTTGTTTCTTGAAAAAGCAAAAGGTTATTGTTTAATATAAACAACGATTAAATTAACTTTAAAATAATCTCAATTTGCTCTTTTGTAAGGGCGAATAATTATTCGCCCCTACTTTTTGCTTTCAATATGCAATATTCAAAATTTCGTATAGGTCGTTAAAGTCCAGATTTTTTATGTTCCCAATGTTCCGAATTGTATTTGCTTGGAGGATAATTTCAATTATCTTGGGGATTTCGTCTTTCGAAATGTTTAAATCGCGCAAAGAAACAGGGGCTCCCCACGAACGATATTTCTCCTTCAAAGCTTGGACAGCAGATTCGACATTGTTTTTTCCAAATATGTTCTTTGCCCAGCGGAGGAATTGTGGTTCGTTGAGTGGATGAATGTATTTAATCCAAGCAGGGAAAACGACAGCCAAACCCGCTCCGTGTGCAATTTCGGGATGGAGAGCACTAATCCCGTGTTCGATTGTATGGCAAGCCCAATCGCCGCCATAAAGCCCCGCACCCGAAAAGCCATTCAGAGCCAAAACTGCCGACCAAGCCAAAGTTGCCCGTGCAGAATAATCGCTGGGGTTGTCTTTCAGCTTATCAACACTGTTGAAAATGTTGTGTATCAAGGTTTCATCGAGGGAAAGGGTAGGTTCTTCGCCTTTACCTTGGAAATAGAACTCCATAATGTGCGAAAGCGCATCGATTGCCCCGTAAACTGTCTGTTCCCAAGGCAAAGTGACTTGCACAGATGGGTCGATGATGGAAACTTTTGGATAAAGTGCAGCGCCTTCGATATTCCATTTCTTATTTTCCGTCTCGTTAGTCAAAACTGCGAATGGGTCCATCTCGGAGCAAGTAGCCGAAATGGTTAAAACAGTGAAAACAGGAAGTGCCTTTTCGATTTTCACTTTTCTTTCGAAAGCGTCCCAAAGATTATCGAGGAAAAAGCCAGCAGCAATCGATTTTGCTTCGTCGATAACCGAGCCACCACCAACCGCCAGTATCCCTTCGAGTTTGTTCTGCCGAACAATTTCAATCCCTTCGTTTGCGTGGGATAATACAGGATTCGGTCGAACACCCCAATGCTCAATCCATTCTATTGCGTTGGATTTTAAAGAGTCTACAACTTGCTGATAAACGCCGTTTCGTTTGATTGAGCCACCACCAGCCAAAAGTAAGACCCGCTTTATACCATATCGTGCAATTTCACTGCCAATGCGTGAAATAGTATCTTTGCCGAAAATGACCTTTGTTGGATTATAGAAAACAAAGTTTTGCATTCTAACCCTCCGAAATTTTCAATAATCTTTTTGTCGCATTCTCTAATGCTTCTTTGTATTTTTCGATTAAATCGTCTTGGACAATTTCAGATTTTTCGTCAAGTATCTCCAAACCCTCTTCGGTAATTTTACATAAATAGAGCCGAAGAACGACTTTACCATTTTCGAAAAACAGCTCCCCAGTTATATAATACTCAATTTCGAAATCCAAAAGTGCTTTGACTTCCTCGGGCGTTGGCTTGTTGAAATTTTCAGGTTCGTAAAGATTGAAATAGGCATAAATTGAATCGCGGGTGGCATTGTCCAAAACAACATAATCGGAAGATTGCCGAGCAATCTCGAAAATTGTTTCTATCGCAAAAAAAGAACTTACTTGCTTTTCGTGGAAAATTGTCCATTTCCGTGTCGAATCACCCTCGATGTAATTAATGCTACCAATTGCAAGTGTGGGAGCAGGTTTAACTTTAAAAGAACCTTCGAGATTTTGATACACATCGGGCTTGGCAATAAGTTCAGCAAATGCTCTTTGGCAAGCGGCAAGCAGTGCTGGGTCGAGCAAAGGCGAATTCTTCTCCTTTTGGTAATATCGAATTGTACTATACCCCTTGCTTGTATGAACTGAACTATCGGAAAAGTTGAAACTTGCGAAATCGATTCGCAAAAGATTAGCAAAACGATTGATTTTAATAATCAAAGCTTGCGAAGCAGACAGCTCTTTTCCAATGGCATATGCCGTCGGCGGAATTTTTCGCTCCTGCAAAGCCTTTGCCACCGAATCTCTTATGTCCAAAGGGATAATCTGATACCTACCTGCCAACCGAGCTGCAAGATTCATCGCAGCTTCGACCTTTATGTAATTTAAGCCCTCGAGATTCTTTCCGAAATGTATCTCCGTGATGAGAATCCTTTCAAAGTTTGTATCGTTCTGACCATAAACAAAAATAAAATTCAAAAGAAATATTGCGAGTATACAAAATCTTTTCGCCATTGCTTAAAGCTTTCCAATAGACTTTATATAACCCATAAAATCATCCCCAGAAAGGCAGTTGACAACATCTTTGGGTTCCAGCCAGCCTTTGCGTGCAAATTTTACACCATAGAAAACATCGACAAGGCTATTGTAATCGTGTGAATCAGGATTGATTGAAATTTTTACCCCTTTTTCTTTCACATACATCAAATATTCGCAAGGCAAATCTAACCGATAAGGATTTGCATTCAGTTCAATTATTTTCCCATAATCCGCTGCTGTGTCGATTATTTCTTTGACATCAACTTCGTAGCTATCGCGGGCAAGGAGAAGTCGTCCAGTTGGATGCCCCAGTATATGTGTGTATGGACTCATTATTGCATAGATAATCCTACGGGTCATTTCGGATTTAGTCATCTTGAAATGGGAATGAACCGAAGCAACAACAAGGTCGAATTGCCTCAAAATATCCTCGCTATAATCTAAACTGCCATCGGGAAGTATATCGGACTCAATCCCTTTGAGTATCCTAATCCCAAGACCCTTGCTGTTCAACTCGTCGATTTCTTTATGTTGTTGCAAAACGCGTTCGGGCTCTAATCCATTGGCATAGCGTGCTGTTTGACTATGGTCGCAAATCGCAATATACTCGAAGCCTAAATTTTTTGCTGCAATTGCCATCTGCTCAATGGAATTAAAACCATCGCTCCAAGTTGAATGCACGTGAATCATACCTTTAAGGTCTTTTTCATCAACAAGGTGGGGAATTTCTCTCGCTTTGGCTTTTTCGATAGCGATTGCCTTTTCCCGCAATTCAGGTGGAATATATTGCAATTCAAGGAGGTCGAAAATCTGCCTTTCGCTTTGAAGTTTATGGTCTTTCAAAGGAAATACCAAAAGATTGAATCTGCTGTTTGTTTTTTCTTCAAAGTATTGTTGGAAATGATTTAAATATTCATCCGAAGCGGTCAAATTGTGCAGTTGCCAATGGTAATTTTCGGGATTGGAAAAGTGAATAACGACAGAAATTTCCTCCTCAGTCTCGAATTTTAGCAGATTCTCTCGTACTGCAATAGAATACTTGCTTTTAAAAACATCGATTACGGGTTCGGGGCTTTCGCAGGCAACAAGGAACTCCACATTGGAAATAACTTCTGTGTAGCGTCGCATCTCTCCCACAATCGAGAATTCCTCGACAGCAGGAGTGCTTCGCAAAATCGAAGCAACATTTTCGGCTTCCTGAAAGCAAGCGAACAGCTGTTTTTTCCCCTTCCAAGCCTTAATGTGTTGGATACTGTTTAAAAGTATTTCCTGTGTCTTTTCGGAAAAACCTTTCAGCGAGGCAATTTTACCTTCGATACAAGCCTTCTCTAAATCTTCAATAGTACGAATGCCAAGCTTCTCATAAAGTTGCTTCGTTTTTTTTGGTCCAATGCCGGGAATTTTTGTGATTTTTATCAACTCTTCGGGAACTTCCGAAATCAACTTCTCGTAGAACGACATTTCCCCTGTTTGAACATACTCGGTGATTTTTTTTACAAGGGCTTCGCCAAACCCTTTGATTTCACCAAGTTTGCCATTTTGAACCAGCTCGGCAACATCGAGTTGTTGCGACTCGATTATATCCGCAGCATTGGAAAATGCATTGGCTTTGAATATGTTCTCGCCTTTTATCTGTAAAAGAATCGAAGCGTTTCGTAAAAGTTTTACAAGTTTTTTATCATACATTGCTATTTTCAAACAAAAGCAGAAAAACCTGTTATGTCTTCGCCTAAAATCAGTGTATGAATGTCGTGTGTCCCTTCGTAAGTTTTCACAGATTCGAGATTTGCCATATGTCTCATCACAGGGTATTCATCCAGAATACCGTTTGCCCCGTGAATTTCTCGTGCAATTCGAGCGCATTGGAGAGCGATATCAACATTGTTCCTTTTGGCAAGCGAAACTTGCTGGAAGCGGGCTCTGTCCTCGTCTTTGAGTCTACCTAATCTATAAGCCAAAAGTTGTGCTTTGGTTATTTCATTCAACATCCAAACAAGTTTTTCTTGTATGATTTGGAACGCTCCAATGGGTTTTCCGAATTGAATTCGCGTTTTTGCATAGTTCAAAGCAGATTCAAACACAGCCAAAGCAGAACCTATCGCCCCCCAAGCAATTCCATAGCGAGCCTGGGTTAAGCAGCTCAAAGGTCCTTTCAATCCAGTAATTTCAAGATGGTTCTCTTCGGGAACCTCTACATCTTCCAAAATCAATTCGGAAGTGACCGAGGCTCGTAAGGAATGCTTCCCTTTCATTTCTATAGCTTTGAAGCCCTTCATCCCTTTTTCGACCAGGAAGCCATTAATCTCCCCGTCGAGTTTTGCCCAAACAACTGCAACGTCGGCAATATTACCATTCGTAATCCACATTTTTGTGCCATTCAAAACATAGCCGCCATCAATACGGCGGGCAGTGGTGACCATTCCACCCGGGTTGCTCCCATAATCTGGTTCCGTTAGCCCAAAGCAACCAATAGCTTCGCCGCTGGCAAGCTTGGGTAGCCATTTCCTTCGCGCATTCTCCTTACCATATCGAAAAATAGGATATATCACCAAAGAATTCTGCACAGAAGCAAACGAACGAATAGCCGAGTCGCCCCGTTCCAACTCCATCATAGCAAGTCCATAAGTTGTGTAGTTTGCACCAGCGCCACCATACTCGGGCGAAAGGGTTATTCCAAGCAAGCCAAGTTCAGCCATTCGCGGAATAAGATGCATCGGGAAAGTGCCTTCGCGGTAGTGCTTTTCGATGATTGGTATTACTTCTTTATCGACGAAATCGCGCACGGTCTCGCGCACCAATCTTTCCTCTTCGGTTAGCAACTCCTCGATATTGTAATAATCGAAAACATTTACATTCATTGAAAAACCTTTAATTAAGTAAATTATAAAAGTCGTCTAAATCCTAAGTTTTATTTTACAATTAAAATTATTGGTATCTGCCAAAATTGTTCCACCCCAAAAAACCAAAAGTTGCGAAGACTATGAGTCAATGATGCTTCATTGCGTTTGGGAAATCTATTGAGTAATTACCAAAGATTTGAAGACCAATATAAATCGAAGCAAGGAGTTTGTTCAATTTTTTTTAATTTATCTCGTTAATAATTTTTATTTGAGGTATTTATGGTCAAAACTATCGAAGGAATACTTGATGCGAGCGGGAGGAAATTTGCTATTGTTGTTTCCCGCTGGAACCAATTCATTGTCAGCAAAATGCTCGACGGGGCATTGGATGCTCTCCGCCGACACAAAGTTGCAGACGAGAACATAACCATCGTTTATTGTCCCGGCTCTTTCGAAATTCCACTCATTTCAAAGAAACTTGCCTTGTCGAAGCAATACGACGCGATAATTGCACTTGGAGCGGTCATTCGCGGGGCTACGCCGCATTTTGACTACATCGCAAGCGAAGTTGCAAAGGGAATTGCCCAAGTTAACCTCGAAACTGGCGTCCCAGTTGTTTTCGGTGTTCTGACCACCGACACAATCGAACAGGCAATCGAACGCGCCGGCAGCAAAAGTGGAAACAAAGGGTTCGACGCCGCTATGGCAGCAATTGAACTTGTTTCCCTGCTTGAAAAAATTTAAACCTTAAACTTTATGAGAAAGGCAAGAAAATTATTTTTATACCTTTTGGCTTTGCTTCTAAATTTCCAATTCCTCTTTGCACAATCATCCGTTGAACTCTTTAACTGGCGGGTTTACTCCTCGTTGGTTAATATCCTTTCAGGATGTTTGGACAATCGGGGGAATCTTTGGTGCACAACAATTGGCGGGGTTCTTTCTTTCAACCCTCAAAACAACTCGTTCGAAAATTTCAACTCGATTAATGGTCTATATTCCATCGAAACGAAGTATGTAACTATCAATCCTTTTTCGAACGAGGTTTATGTTGGCACTTATGATGGGGTAATAAGTATTTTCGACCCAACATCCAAACGATGGGAAAATTATTTGGAAATAAGAAAATCCCAATTTGCCAAGAAGCAAATCAACCATATACTATTCCGAGACTCTATTGCTTACATTTCGGGTGATTTCGGTTTAACTACTTTCGACACACAAAAGCGTGTTTTTTTGAAAACCCCTTCTCGTTTAGGAAATTTCCCTTCTGGAATAAGTTCCCGCTTTTCGATTATTTACAAGAATTGGCTTTGGGTTGCAACTGAATTGGGCATAGCAAGAATCCCGTTGGAAAGAAACATTTCGAATCCAGACTACTGGGAAAACTTTGTCGATACGAATGGGCTTTCCGACCCAAGCATCTATTTCTTGGCGGTTGAAAACGATACGCTTTATGCTTTCGCTTCGGCAAACATCTTCAAGTTCGACGGGAAAAAATTTGTTAACCATCGCAACTTGGAATCCTACGAAAAAATAAATTGTGTTCAATCTTACAATGGGAAAATCTATTTCTCAACTCCATTCTTTGTTCGAGACATCACTTATCAACTGATTTATTATTACGATGAAACTCCATTGAAGGAAAAGATTAATTCTTTCACAATTTTAAATGAAAATGCATTTGTGTTATTTTTGAACAATGGTGGAATTGTTATAAAAAACAATGCGACCAACCAGTTAAGAAGGTTTTATCCAAATTCACCCATTTCGAATCAATTTCGACACCTTGCAATCGATGGTCGAGGGGGATTATGGTCGGCAACAAACACCGACCCAACTGGTGAAGGCATAATGCATTTTTCCAATAATCGTTGGGACAATTTCACTACCCAAACATATCCCCAAATCGAAACGAATTACTATATGAAAGTAACTTGCGTCGAGGATACTGCATTTTGTAGCAGTGCAAGTCGTGGTTTGCTTAAAATTTTCCCTTCTGCCGACACATTCCAATTCCAAAGATACGACCAGACTAATTCTCCTTTGACAGGTATAGGCAACGATGCTGGATGGGTTATTGTTCAACAAACCCAATACGAAAATTCCAAAAAAATTTTATGGATGATTAACTACTCCGTAGCGAAAAATGGATATTTGCTGGTTGCAAAAGACCGAAACGAAAAATTCTACGGCTTTCTCCCAATGTTCGACCGAAGATACCATAATTTGCTTATCGATGATTACGGAACAAAGTGGATTCCTTCGTCCGATGGAATTGGCTTGTATTATTTCAACGAAGGGAATTCGTTGGAAGACACATCCGACGATGTTTCGGGAAATCTTACTCAAATGGTTTCGCTCCCGTCCAATCAAATTTTTGCAATGGGCTACGACCATTACGGCTATATCTGGTGTGGAACAGGGTCGGGGCTTTTCCTGATACTCAATCCAAATGCAGTCCTGTCGAATTCCGCTCCTGTTGTCAAAAAATTGAAATTACTCTCCGATTATTTTATCAACTCGATTTACGTGGACGCTTTGAACAACAAGTGGATAGCCACAAACAACGGAGTCTTTGTTGTCTCTTCCGATGGTTCCGAAATTCTGGCAAACTACACTACCGATAACTCCTTGCTCCCATCCAATGAAGTTCTATACATCACATCGAACCCCAAAACAGGTGACTTTTATTTCGGCACTACCAAAGGACTGGCAATTGCCACAACAATGATAGTCCAACCTTCGCCGAGTTACGAGATTAAAGTCTCGCCACAACCTTTTGTGGTTCCAAAGGACAACCAACTTCTAATTGATGGCTTGGCAATGGACTCCGAAATTAAAATTTTGACAATTAATGGTGAACTTGTCCGCACTTTGAATACCCAAAGCAAAAAGACTTTCTGGGATGGAAAAGACTACACGGGGAAATATGTTCAGTCGGGAATTTATCTCCTTGTTGCTAAATCCTTGACAACGAAAGAAAGTGCAGTCCACAAAATCGCTGTAATTAATAAATGATTTCCAAAAATAATGAGTTGCTTTTCCCTCTTTTACTTGCTCTTTTTACTTTTTTCATCTGGGCAGGGGTTCTAAATTTAGGCTTCTTTAACGACGATTTTCAAATACTTGAATACTTACAGCAAAATTACAGCGAAAATCCATTGAAAGTATTTACGTCCCAAGACATTTCGTCCTATTATTTCCGACCTATACCAAACTTGTGGAACACATTGATTCTTAACCTTTTTGGATTCAATCCATTTTTTTTCAGGCTATCCAATCTAATTCTTTACATTGTATTCGTGCTTTTGCTCTATTTTTTTTTATCGAAATTGATTAACAACAATACGATTGCTTTATTATTCGCTTTGCTATGTTCCGTTTTGCCTTCGCACGACATATTTCTTGTTTGGACGGCTGGAGTTGGCGATTTGTTCGCTTCGATTTTCGTTATCCTCACTTTTCTGTTGATTTTATTCACTTCCAATCGCTTGTGTTTTATTCTTTCATCTCTCGCCCTTATCCTTGCGTTTCTTTCGAAAGAAAGCACATTCCCTGCAATCTTGCTGTTATTTGCTTCGGGCTTGATATTCAAGGAAAAAAGCAAACAAATGTTCTTGTTAGGAATAATTGGAAGTCTGTTCCTTGCGATTCTTCTAATCTACCGAGAAGTTATTCTCGGGATACATCTTTTCGCCTCGCCAAATGTCGAAAATTTCACTTTTCTTTCTTTGCTTTTCAATTTCTTCAAATACATTCCAGTTATATCCATTCCAACATTCGCATACTCGAAAGAAAATCCCGTTGGTCTATTGTTGAACTTTATTTTTTCGATGATTCTGCTTGTTTTTCTTGTTCTTTGGGCGAAGAACAAGGAATCCCGAAACTATAAAATTTTAGTTTTCGGAGTTTGTTGGTATATTTTGCTTGTTCTGCCTGCTCTACCTTTGTTTATGCGGTGGTATTCACTTCTTCCCTCACTGGGTTTGGTAATTGCCTCGTCCGAACTCATTCGAAACGCAAGAAGATTTTTGATTTTTCTCGCTTTAATTCCCTTGATTTTGATTTTATCATCCGTCGATATCTATTCTTTGCGAACTTGGAACAAAACAACAAAATTTTGCGTAAAGATACTTAACGAAACAAAAAAAATCGACCCCAAAGGAAGGTCTAAAATCTTGCTATGGTTTTTCCCACAATACCGAATGAATTCCCCTGTGCTTCGTTCGGGAATTCATCGGGCAATAAATTTTCATCGTCAAGATAGATTTGCCGAAGTGCTTCTGCCTGTTTCAATTGTTTACTATTCAAAAGCAAATGTTCGATTGCTCGAAAGCCAAGCCAGAAAGTTCAAATTCTATGTGGAAAATGCCCATCCTTTCCTTTCAAATAGGAACGAGCAGATTTTCGATTCCACAAGCGTCGAAAACGACTACTACCACCTCAAACTCCTTAAAATTTCCAACAAAGCATACCAAATCGAAGTGGAATTTATCCAAACCAAACCCGACTACGTAAATTATTACTTCGATGGAGAAGAGTTTAGATTTTTCTATTGAGGAAGGCAGACCAAATAAAGAAATTAAACCCATCCCTGAAAGAGGTGAGAGGAAGGCTTTGTTGCCACTTTAAAAAGACATCGGATGTTTCTAAAAACATCCGATGTCTGATGTAATCCAAAAACATTCGATATCTGAAAACAGCGTGTTCAATCTTCCTGTTATCCAAATCAACGGGCTATTTTTCCTTGTGGATATTCATCAAAAATTCCATTTGCTTTGCCTTGACCGAACCCATTAAACCTAATGCTCTTGGATACATCTATTGCTTCATAACTAACTTTCGCTGTTTTTGTCGTAATTTTGTATTTTTTGTTAAGATATAATGAACATTTTAGTTGCGTCAGCAGAACTAACACCTTTTGCAAAGGCTGGTGGGCTTGCCGATATAGTTCAATACCTTTCGTTGGAATGGGAAAAGATGGGGCAAAATAGTGTCATTGTTCTCCCAAAACATCAAATAATCGACACTGCTTATTGGAACTTTCAGCCCACCGACTTGATTCTGTATGTTCCTATAAGTCATTGGGTTGAATTTGCCCGACTTTGGGTTGGCACATTGCCGAATTCCAATGTCAAAGTCTATTTGGTTGAAAATAACGATTACTTTTCCCGCCCGGGAATCTACGGCAATCCCGACGAATACCCCGATAACGACCGCCGTTTCATTTTCTTTTCGCGGGCGGTTTTCGAGACCGCAAAAGCAATCAACTTTAAGCCCGATATCATTCACTCCCACGATTATCACACCGCATTTGCAATGGCATTTTTGAAATCCTTTTATCGGTGGGAACCTCTTTTCTCTTCGACTGCTGGCGTTTTTACTATTCATAATCTTGCATATCAAGGGATTTTCGACCCTTTGCGCGCAATGGAATTTTCCACATTCGGTATGAAGGAATTTTATCCCGGCTCTTGGTTCGAACATCACGGCAGAGTGAACACGATGAAAGTTGGAATTATGTTCGCCGATAAAATCACCACAGTAAGCCCAAACTATGCAAACGAAATCCGCTTGCCCTATTTCGGCGAGGGGCTCCACGATGTCCTTTCCCATCGTGCAGCCGATTTAATCGGAATTCTCAACGGTGTTAACTATAAAGAATGGTCTCCCGAGAACGATTCTCATCTTTTCGTTCGATTCAATTCAAACAATTTCGATGAAGGCAAAAGAATTAATAAATACCAGCTGTTAAAATCTTTCGGCGTCCCTGAATCGGATAATTACGATTTGCCTTTGATTGGTTCGGTAACCCGACTTGCCGAGCAAAAAGGTATTGATTTATTGATGTATTCACTGGAAAATCATATAATGAACAATTTTTATCGATTTGTTATACTTGGCTCGGGCGAAAGACGCTACGAAGATTTCTTCCGCTATCTGCAATGGGAATATCCAACACGAGCATTGGTTCAGATAGGTTATTCCAATGAATTAGCTCATAGAATAATTGGTTCGAGCGACTATCTGATTTTACCTTCCCGGTATGAACCTTGCGGACTTACCCAAATGTATGCCCTTCGCTATGGCACAATACCAATTGCACGCTACACTGGTGGCTTTGTCGATACAGTTGAAGAATACAATCCGCAAACCCAAACTGGCGACGGCTTTACCTTTTACCAATATAATGCCGACGATATGAACTACGCTATTCGCCGAGCTTTGGACATCTATCACGTTGAGCCTCATTGGTCTATTATCCGCAAAAATGCAATGCAAAGAAACTTTTCTGCCGAAAAAACTGCAATGGAATACCTTCAAGTTTTCAAATGGGCACTCGAAAAAATTGGAAGGTAGCCACTCTTTCTTTTTTCGATAATTTTTTCAATCCTATAATAACGGGATTTCTGAAAACCCTTGTCGTTTTTCTTTCTTTTTTCTCACTTTATCGGCTTGCACTACTTGTTGCAAATATCCAAGAGTTCAAAGATATACCTCTGTCTATCATTCTTCAATCCTTTGTGGTAGGGTTGCGATTTGACCTTTCAGTTTCGCTCTATGCACTTTCTCTCTTATTCGTTTTGAATTACTTTTTCTTCTTTTTCAATAGAGAAAATTGGCTTCGATTATTCAATCTCGTTTATTTAACGCTGGTTCTCTTTGTCTTTGTTTTTCTTTCAGTAGTCGAAATTGAGTTCTATAAATACTTTCATACCCGATTGAACATATATGTTTTCAACATCGAAAAGAATCCCGGATTTGTAACCAAAATGATTTGGGAATCCTATCCAGTAATCCCGCTTTTGCTGATTGTCTTATTAATCACACTCGTAGGATTTTTCATTTTTAGAAAAATAACATTCTCCCGAAAAGTAAAAACTGCTCCTCTGCCGATTTTCAAACTGCTTTCATTTGTTGTTTTCGGTATTTTGATGTTCATAGGAATTCGTGGAACGCTTTCGGAAAAAACTCCGCTACGCTGGGGTCACGCTTTCTTTTCGACTTACAATGCCTGCAATAAACTTGCTTTGAACGGCATCTTTACACTTTTCGACGATTGGCTGAAAAATCCACAACGAGAAGAAGACCCCGAAAAAATTTTCACTTCCATAACTCCGAACACTAAAAATCTTATTATTTCTGTACTCGATGATTCTCTGTCGAAATTCATCGAATTCCCTTTGAGAATGTATGAATTCGATACTCATCCAACGAAACTCAATGTTGTGATTTTTCTTTTGGAAAGTTTTTCCTCGACTAAAATCGAAGAATACACCAGTCGTGGGATACCATTATTTTTCAATCGACTTAAGTCGCAATCTGTCTACTTCACAAATTTCCACTCCAATGGTATTCACACTTATATGGGGGTCTTTAGTTCGCTATTCGGATATCCTAATCTTCTCGGGAAAAATCTGATGGTGCGTAACATTGGACAACAATCGTTCAATGGTTTGCCAAATATTTTAAAGGAGAACGGATACACTGGATATTTCGGAGTTTCGCACGACCCAAATTTCGACAATATGGCTGGTTTTCTTCGGGGCAATGGTGTTGAATTTGTCATTTCGCAGTTCGATTTCCCCCAAAATTTGGTTTTAAGTACACTCGGCATTCCCGACCATATCCTTTTCGAAAGAATGAACACAGTTTTTGCTTCTGCTCGTCGCCCCTTTTTTGGAATCATTCTTTCGACAAACAACCACGGTCCTTGGATTATCCCAAAAGTTGAAGGGAAAAACTTCATTTCAACTTTCGACTATACAGATTGGGCATTAGAACGTTTCTTTGAACTTGCTCAGAAGGAAAAATATTTCGATAGCACGGTGTTCGTTATAACAGCAGACCACGGCGTGGTCGAAAATCCCCGCTACGACCTTTCGCTCGATGGAGTTCATATCCCTCTGTTAATTTATTGCCCAAGATTCCTAAAACCTGCAGAAATAAACACTATTGGCTCGCAAATGGATATTCCAAACACAATTCTCTCGATTCTTAAAATACCATTCTTTACGAATAATTTTGGGAAAAACCTTTTCAAATATGCAAGAGAGGATAAAAAAGGCTTCGCCATCTTCCACGAAAGCCAGACATTGGGAATTATCTACAACGACTGGTTCCTAATCGATAGGCTAAAAGCAAAACCTTCGCTTTACAGATACAATAACGAAGAGCCATTGAAAGATTTTGCAGAAATTTATCCCGATACTGTAAAATTCTTGAAAGAAATTCTCGAAGGTATGTATTATTTCACAACAAAGATGGTCTTTGAAAGAAAAGTTAGCGAGATTTCTTCTTCAAACGCAAATACACAAGGTAGATTACAACCAAAGCAACAATGATTATGAGTACAACTCTCCAATAAAGTTCCAGAAAGTCTATAGCCACTTTCCAATTTTTTCCCAAGGTGAAACCCAAGTAAACAATTAGAAAATTCCATAGTAGGGCACTAACAGATGCCAGCAAAGTACTTTTAAGCGTCGACAGTTCCGAAATTCCAGCAAAGAAGGAAATAACGGCCCTTGTCCCCGAAAGGAAACGATTTGCCACGACAATCCAGTAGCCATATTTCCCGAACCAATGCCGAACTTTGTTCAACGATTCGATGTTGATAAATTTTAGCCTGCCTTCGTCAAGAACCCTTTCCCCAAGTAATTTGCCAATCAGGAACATAGTTAAAAATCCAAACGAGGAGCCAAGAGTCGAAACAAGAAGAAGCGGGATAAAATCCACTCGACCGAAGCTAATCAAACTGCCAAGGAAAAGCAAAACAACATCGCTGGGCGATGGAGGAAATAAATTTTCAATGAAAGAAAAGAAAAAAGCCACTCCTAATATTAGGAGCTGAGATACGAATGGCGACGATAGAAACTCAATTACCTTTTCTTCCATCTACTCGAATAATTCAAGTATTTCCAAAAGATTATTCACCGAAACATCGGGCTCGATATTTAAAGATTCATCTGCTAGACCAACAAGAATGGTTTTGATTCCAGCCCGTTTCCCAGCAAGTATATCTTTCGAAGAGTCTCCGACTATCCACGAAAGCGATGACTCGATATTCCATTTCTCTATTGCTTCGATTATCATTCCGGGATTAGGTTTCAAGCGAGGACTAATCTCTTCGTTAGCATCCGTACAATAGAAAACATCATCGAAACTTTCGCCCGTTCGTTCGTAAAGTTCCTGAATCATAAATTCATTGATTTGCTTCAGCTCTTCAAGTGTCATCAAACCCTTGCCAACGCCTTTTTGGTTCGACACAAGAATAACCAGATAGCCAAGCTCCTTTAACCGGGAAAACACTTGGAAAAAGTCGGGAATGAAATGAAAGTTATCCTTTTGATTAATGTATTCGCCGACGATTCTGAAGTTTACAATTCCATCCCTATCGAAAAAAACAGCCTTCCGCTTCACTGGTTATTTCGATATTTCCACTTGTTTATCACAGATACTGGTTGTGTTTCCTTTTCGGATGTTCCATCTATACGCAAGCTTTTCAAAGCACGGAGCTTGTGGATGTTTATTGGTGGCAAATCCTCGCCACGAATCAACATATCGAGTTCCTCGCCTTCCAAAGTTTCTCGTTCGAGAAGAATTTTGGCAGTTTTGTGTAGTAATTCTTCTTTCTCTCGCAATAAATCTTCGGCTTTCTGATATGCATCGAGTAGAATTTTTCGCACTTCTGCATCAATAATTTGGGCGGTTGCCTCGCTGTGGTCACGAGGTTGAGCAATTTCGCGACCTAGGAAAACTTCTTCGTGCTTGTTTGCAAAGGTAACCGGACCGAGCACCTCGCTCATCCCCCAATCGCATACCATCTTGCGCGCGATATTTGTTGCTCTTTCCAAATCATTGGCAGCACCTGTGGACAATGTATTGAACACAATCTTCTCGGCGGCTCGCCCAGCCATTAACACTATAAGTTGTGCGGTTAAGTATTCCTTCGAAAGTGTATGGAAATCTTCCTTTGGCAAAGTTGCTGTAACGCCCAGCGCCCTACCTCGTGGAATAATCGTTACTTTGTGAACGGGGTCGGCATTTGGTACAAACTTTGCAGCAAGAGCATGCCCCATTTCGTGGTAGGCTGTGATTTCCTTTTCCCGTTCCGAAATCACAAGGCTCTTCCTTTCGATACCCATCAGAACCTTGTCCTTTGCCGCTTCGAAATCGTACATTGTAACTTTGTCGCTGTTTCGTCGGGCAGCAAGCAAAGCAGCCTCGTTGACGATATTAGCAATATCGGCTCCCGAAAGCCCCGGAGTAGAGCGGGCAAGCAATTCAAAATCAACATCATCGGAAAGTGGCAATCTTCGAGCATGAACTTTGAAGATTGCCTCCCTGCCTTTGACATCAGGCCGGTCGACCACAATCTGTCGGTCAAATCTCCCGGGCCGCAACAATGCAGGGTCGAGAACATCAGGCCGGTTCGTTGCAGCAATTACAATCACGCTACTATTTTGCTCGAAGCCATCCATTTCGACAAGTAGCTGGTTCAAGGTCTGCTCACGCTCGTCGTGTCCACCGCCCAGCCCAGCTCCACGCTGCCGGCCAACTGCATCGATTTCATCGATAAATACAATACAGGGGGAATGCTTTTTTGCTTGGTCGAAAAGGTCGCGGACACGACTGGCTCCAACTCCAACAAACATCTCGACAAATTCTGCCCCAGAAATTGAGAAGAACGGGACGTTGGCTTCGCCAGCAATTGCTCGTGCAAGCAAAGTTTTCCCCGTCCCCGGTGGTCCAATTAATAGAACCCCACGAGGGATTCTACCTCCAAGTCTTTGAAACTTCTGCGGGTCTTTTAGAAATTCGACTACTTCTTCCAGCTCTTCCTTTGCTTCGTCGCATCCAGCCACATCTTTAAAAGTAACTTTGTTTTGGCTGTCGGAAATAAGGCGGGCACGAGATTTTCCAAAGGAAAATATGTTTCGGCTCGAGGCGCCCCCGCTTCCAATCTGCATCTTCCGCAGAAAGTAAATATAAATTCCAATTAAAACAACCCAAGGAAGAATCGAAATAAAAGTATTCCACCACGGATTATCGGCACTTTCGTATTTTATGTTTATTCCTTTCGAAAGCCACAGTTCCTCGGTCTTGGAATCGACAACGCCAAGCTTGGTAACGAAATTACGAACATCGCGAAGGCGTCCTTCGATATTTATCTTAACAGGCTCACTCAATTCCCCATGAAATTCATAATCGTTAAGGTGGGATTTCGTAATCACAGCCGAACGGATTTTCCCTTGATTAAGCAATTCAAGATATTGATTGTATGGAAGAGGCCATTCGGGTTTTTGTACCGAATTCATCATCATATAAATTGTAATCACACTCGAAAATATAATTAGCCAAAGCAATAGATTGCGAAAAATCTTTGGCTTCTGGTTTTCACCAAAAAATTGATTCTTCTTGAATGGGTTTTTGTTTTCAGAACCATCAGACATTTACTGTTTCTCCAATTATTTGCTCAACATTTATTGAATTTCCCCAAAAATTTACAAAGAAATTTTCTTCCAAAGGTCGTCGCCTTCGAGCTTGAAACTCCCTTTCGCGATAAGGAGATTCAAGCGAATCGGGATTACCGGGATAGCCAACTGCAATCATCGCCATAGGTTCATACATTTCGGGAATATTGAATTCTTGGACTAATTTTTTTGCATCGAAGCCTGCCATAGGATGGGCATAAAGACCAACGTCGAATGCTTGAAGATACAAAGACATCGCAGATGCCCCAGTATCGAATTGAGCCCAATGGTTAACTTCGTTGCTGTTACCACGCCATTTTTTGTAGGCAAATACTCCGATAAGAATTGGTGCATTGCGAACCCACTTTTTATTTCCTTCATCGAGAGTTTCGAAAGCTTTCTGAAATTCAACAGGCGAGGTAAAGCGATTCCACAGAACAAATCTCCACGGCTCGTCACCACCACACGAAGGAGCCCAACGAGCCGCCTCGAAAAGGCTGATAATCTTCCATCCTTCGACTTCACGATTTGGGTCGAATGCACGAGCACTCCACCGCCGTGCAATCAACTCATTTATCTTAACTCTTGTCGTTGCTTTCTTTTCCATTTTTTCAAATAAAAAAAATAATTTAAACATTCCAAAAATTCAATTAAATTAACGATTTAAAAAGTTTGATATTTTATTTGCTTCCCTTCATAGGGTCTTTTAAAATGTTTCTGCTGAATGGCTGAAATTCTATGAAATTCTGCATAAATGAAAAAAGTTCTGAAAATAGGCTTTTGTAACTTGCAAAACTTTAGGGCTTTTTCAGTTTTTCATAAAAGTCATCGGTTGTTTTTTAAACATCCGATGTCTGGATACCCTTCGTTATTGCCCTTTCTCAATCAAAAAACAATAAGCAACAATTATATTCTATTAATAATTTTCATTTTTCAAAATTTTTGTAATTTTGTCATTTTAAATTTTACGCTTGTGTGTTTGGAGACAGAAAACCTTTATAAAGCAGTTCTAATAAATGCTCCTATTGGCTTTGCCCATCATAAAATTGTTTTGGATGAGGATGGGAAACCAATTGATTATATTTTCCTTGACGCCAACCCTGCCTTCGAGGAATTAACTGGATTGAGCATCGAAAAGATAATAAACAAAAGACTTGGCGAAGTTGCACCAGAAATCCTTAAAGACAAATTCGATTGGGTTCGATTTTACGGAAATATTGCTTTGAACGGGGGCAAATACACATTTGTACAATATTCCGATGCTTTGAAACGCTGGTATAAAGTTTATGCTTTCTCCACGGAAAAATTTTACTTCACAACTTTTTTCCTCGATATCTCCGACGAGTACCAAAAATTACTTGATTTCAAGGAAAAAGAAGAACTTGCAGAAAAATTTTATCAGGACACGCAGAAATTAGCCGAAGATTTGGCTCTTTCCCAATCCGTTCTCGAGGATGCTCTGTACGAAAAGAATCTGCTACTTTACGAAATCACAGAGGTAAAAGAAAAATTGGAAGAGGCTTTGCGCGAAAAAGACAAACTCTTTTCCATAATTGCTCACGACTTGAAAAGCCCATTTTCGGGTTTCCTTGGCATAGCCAATCTTTTGTCGACAAATATCGAAGATTTGTCCCGCGAGGAATTGATTGAAATTGCCAAAATGCTAAAAGAGTCTGCCGAAAAAACTTACAAGTTAATCGAAAATCTTTTGGAATGGTCTCGTGTTCAAAGGGGAATGATTCAATTTAAACCCGACTGGGTTAATCTCTTTTATTTGGTTAACGAAATCTCGAGCCAACAAGCTGTAAATTTGCAGAAAAAAGAATTGCAATTTTTAAATGAGATTCCCCCCGAATTGGAACTTTTTGCCGATATGAATATGCTTTCAACAATATTCCGCAACCTTATCTCCAACGCAATAAAGTTCACCCCACGCGGGGGGAAAGTAATTGTTTTTGCTACCAAGAATGCCGATGGCGAAACCTTAATAGCTGTTCGCGACACAGGAATCGGAATACCAGCGGATATGCTTCCTGTTCTTTTCAAAGTGGGAGCCAAAACCTTCCGTCCCGGCACCGAAGGCGAGTCGAGCACGGGGCTTGGGCTTGTCCTTTGCAAAGAATATGTCGAAAAACACGGCGGCAAAGTCTGGGTCGAAAGCACCGAAGGTTCAGGAACAACTTTCTTCTTCACAATCCCGAACCAAACGAAGGAATAAGGAAAAAGGAATTTACCTCTGCATACTTTGTATGCAAAACGGGGATGCTTTTTTGGTAAAATTTGCAGAAATTCCGCTGTTTGTTTTGCTATTCTCCGGTGAAGTTTGGCTTGCGTTTCTCCAAGAACGCCAAAGTTCCTTCCTTAAAGTCTTTAGTTCCACACAATTTTCCGAACCAGCGACTTTCGTATTCCAAACCCTCTGCCAAAGGCAAATAATCGGCAGCCAGAACGCAATTCAAAGCAGTTCGGACGGCAAGTATACCTTTGCTGAGCATATTTTCGACAAATTCAATTGTTTTGGGCAACAATTCTGCGCGGGGAAATACTTTGTTAACCAAGCCTATCTTTTCGGCTTCGAAAGCATCAATCATCGCCCCGCTCAGAATCAGATCCAAGGCTTTCGCTCTACCAACGAGGCGAGGAAGTCGTTGCGTTGCCCCATAGCCGGGAATGATACCTAAATTAACTTCGGGTTGACCAAACTTTGCGTTTTCCGAAGCAAAACGAATGTGGCAAGCCATCGCAAGTTCGCATCCGCCACCAAGAGCGAATCCATTCACCGCAGCAATCACAGGTTTGCCGATGTTCTCGAGTCGATACATAACTTTTGAGCCGTGTTGGGAAAAATGAACACCAGTCAAGTCGTCCGACTCGTGAAGTTCTTTGATATCGGCACCGGCAGCGAAAGCTTTGTCGCCCGTACCGGTAAGGATGACAGCATTAATTTCCCTGTCAAGTTCAACCAATTTGATTGCTTCGTTCAAATCGTTGAAAAGCTGAAAGTTCAAAGCATTCAGCTTATCGGGTCGGTTCAATGTGATAATGCAATAATTATTCTTTTTCTCGTAAAGAATAGTAGAGAAATTCATCGCCCACCTTTTAATGAAAAAAACAAATTTATAAATTTTATTCGATTTTGTAAAGAAAAATAGGTTGCTTTTAAACTAAAATCTTACGAAAGACAAGAGTAATTTTTCATAATTTTTTGACTAACACCAGAATAAAACAAAGAAAAAGGGACTGCCTTTTGAGCAGTCCCATTCTCATAAGGGGGTTGCCTTATGGGATTAAAAGAATTTTTTTCAAAAGCAAATCACACGGGGTTTGAATTTTAACGAAATAGATTCCGGGCGATTGTGTTGAAACGTCCCAAAGGAAAGAATTTGTTGGAATGTTGTATTCAAGTATTTCGTTGCCGAGCAAATTGAATATCTGAAGTTTAAGGATTTCACCTACGAATTGTATTGTCCGAAAATTATTGTTCTGAAAGATTTTCACAGCACTTTCTTTTTGATTTTCTTCGGCACTATTAACTTTTGGAATAAGGAAAGACTTTGTCTCCGACCAGTCGCTTTCAAGTTTGCCCGAGACCACTTTAACTCGCCAATAGAACCAAGTCTCGGTTGGAGCAGTATTCAAAATGAATGAATTTTGGTTATAAAGAGTTGCTTGCTTCAAAACGAATTCGAAATCGGAATCGTAAGCAATCTGAAAATTGTAGAAAGCATCCGCTGTTGTCATTTCCAAAGTGAATTCAATTGGCAAGTCAATAATCGACTTGTCTTGGGGTGCGAACAAAGTAGGAGTTCGAAGCGATGTGGTAAACGAATAGACTTCGCTCCAAAAACTTACAGAAGTTTGGTTAATTGCCCGAACTCTCCAATAATACCTTGTTCCATATGCAAGCGAACCGATTTGATAAGTTGTATCGGCTATTTGTTCACTGAAAACAACACTTGCAAAGATTGGGTCGGTAGCGATTTGGATTTCGTATCTTTCGGCTTTATCGACAGGCAGCCAGCGAAGTTTATCACCAATTTTTAAATTTAGAACATTATTCACTGGGTAAACTAAAATAGGGCTTGTCAAATAATTTTCGGGAACTGTTCTGAACCAAGAAACATCCGACCAGGAGCTTTCGAGTTCATCATTTAAAGCGCGGACTCGCCAGTAATATTTTGTCGAATACACCAAATTGGAATAGATGTAATAAGTCAAGCCAGTTATTTTATAAGTTTGAGCACCGAAAATAAGATTTGGGTCTTCGGAAATTTGCAACTCATAACTTGTGGCGCTGGGAACTTCTTTCCAGCGAAGCAAACCACAAATTGGAGCCTATGTATCGGCAAAAGGTGGAACAATCAATTCTGGTTTTGGCAACTGAGTTTTAAAATTAAAGACTTCCGACCATTCGCTTTTACCATTCTCGCCCGTGGCACGAACTTTCCAGAAGTATTCTTTTGCGGGCTCAAGGTTGGTGTAGTCAAACTGGTTATCTTTTAAGTCCACTATTTCAATCTGGTTATTAATAAACTGTTTATTTGTCGAAACAACCAAGTAATAATGAATTGCACCGGGCACAGGACTCCACTTTAAAGTTCCCGAAGTAGGTATGTTTTTGCTACCATTTTCGGGGAACAGCAGCAAAGGAGCCGAAAGCATCGTTTTAAATTTCCTGATCTCGGACCAGATGCCATATTGTTCTCCACGAGTCAGCCTAACTCTCCAAAAATATTCGGTGAAGAAATCAAGATTGGAAATAGTTACAATAGGATTAAAAACAGTTGTGTCTATAACAATCTTTTGGAAGTTCTTATCAATCGACAATTGGAATTGATAAGCCCAGGCATTGTCGCTTGCCAGCCAAGTAAACTGGACACTTATTGGCATATCGAGTGTGCTATCCAATGGCGAAAGGAGAGAAATTCGTTCGTAAATAGTCGTAAATCTTTGAGTTTCTGCCCAACTACTGGTACAATTTTCTCGCTCAGCACGAACTCGCCAAAAATAAGTTTTCCGGGCAGAAGTTGCGAAGTGTATACATAAAAAGTATCTATTATGTTTGATGTGTCCTTTACTAAATATTGAAAATTTGGGTCTGTTGCTATCTGGATATGATATCTTTCACCAGACATAAATTTTTTCTAAATAAACTTTGGGGATAAAGAAACATTTATTTCATTATTGGAAGGCGACACTGGGACTGGCACTCCAATTCCTGCGGTTCCTATGCAATATTCTCCAATACCAGCGAAAGAAGTTTCCAATCTGTTTGCTTGGCTGTTGAAGGTAGTATTTAATTCCGTAAAACTGCCAAAACCTTCTGCCGAACGGAAATAAACCTTAAGTTCTCTGGGGTCGTTGAACCCACTAAGTCCCGAAAGGTTAAAATATAAATAACCACCGAGAGAATTTATTCCTTGCTTTGTAATAACCCAACGATAGGGGAGCACTGAACAAGGACCGCCTTGATTCAAATTGTAGGGAGGGTATCGATGCTTTTCTATCGTTACCTTTCCCGTCCCGCTTATGCTGTTAAGAACAAAAGTAGTGTTTGTGTTGTAAGTGCTGTTGACGAAATTATATTGTCCGGCGGAATTTACCGAAAGTGTAACAGGATCGGATTTGAAAATAAAGCGAAGAGCCCTATATGTCCCACTATTTGAAAGCAATTCTAAGGCAATTTCGCCCGTTGGGGTAACCTCCGAAAGTAAATAATTGTGACCGCCTTCGGAAAACGAACCACTCCAACCAATTAAAGTGTTTCCATTTGGCAATCGCTGCACACTACCTCCGGCATCAGAAATGATATTGTTGGGACCACGGTATTCCCAGACCTTTGTAGCTCTTCGATTAGCCTCGTCGATACTATATTCAACTGCACGAGAGAATGGATTTCGCCGGAGGTTCCCATTGTCGAATAGAAGAATATTCCCATTTGGCAATTCCCGAGGGTCGTGTTGATGCGAAAACCCAAAGAAATTATCAATAGTATCGTTTACAAAAGTGAATTGATTGTTTCGACTTTTGCTTCCACCCATCCGCCAGATTATTTCCCCAGTTTGTTTGTTGATTTTAATGATCTCATCCATATGCCGACACGAAATCAAAAGATTGCCATCGCTCAACATTTCTACTGAGTTAATGTGAAAAGGCCTGATATAACTGTCTTGCAAATCGATATCTTCGGTAGCATCAAGAACCGAAAAGTGGTCGATGGCATTCCATTGCCAAACTACTTGCTTTGTGCTCGGGTTAATTTCCTGCAAAATGAAATCGTTTACTCTCGCATTGGGATGACCATTCGGGACGTATTGCCGCATATCGATATACACATCAGCCTCGGCAATCACCAGATAGTTTCCATTGGGCAATATCAAAAAGTCGTGAAAATCCGTTGTGTATCCAATGGCACCAGCTGTATCCAGAACATTGAAATTTGAATCCAAAACGATAAATTTTGGGCTCAAAAGATCGTAAGCAGACAGTTTGCCGTTTGGGTGCATTTTAAAGTCCATAAATCCTTGATTTAAAAATCCAAAAGATTTTGAAAAAGCTTTATAGCCGGAATTGTCGTAAACTGCAAGCGAATTATCCATTGGAGCCAGAAAGAGATACCCCGGAGAAGGGTTGTTCCAAACTGTTCTTTGAATTAATTCGCTTTCTGAATGTAATAAATAATTATTCCAGAAAATAAGGATAATGAAAATTGTGAAAAATCTATTCATAAATCACCTCAATTTTTCAAGATAATTAAAGGCATTTTAAAAACTTGTCCGTTTGAACGAAAAACAAGAAAGTAAAACCCATTGGGCAAATGCGAAATGTTCAATTCAATAACGGAATCCTCCGTAGTAAATAAGTCATAATCGAAAACTTTTATTCCATAAAGGTTAATAACTTCAATTTTTTGAATTTGTGTTTGGTTAAATTTCAAGTTCAGCTTCCCATTGCAAGGATTTGGAGAAACAACAACAGAATTCAATATCTCTTCGACGCTGTTTGGTTCGGTAATAGAAAATGGCATACTTTCGGCAAAAATTTTCCTGTTTTTTAAAGACGTTATGCGAATCTTATAATCATTACCAGGTTGAACAAGATTCGATACATTCCAAATATATTTTCCAAAGGCGCTATAAAGCGAGTCGGAAATATTCATAAATGGAGTTGTTCCTTTCAATAGTGTGATTTCGAAAGCAGGATAAATATTATGTTTCCATACGATTGCAACATCGGTTTCCTTTATCCATTTGGCACCACTGTCGGGATAAACAATCACAATAAATGGTTCGGAAATGTGGAACGAACGAACCTCCGACCATTCGCTGGCTCCGACTTCATTAAATGTTTGAACTTTCCAGAAATAATCACCAGCGGGCAATTTCCCCGCATTAAAATGGTTCGTTTTGATACTATCGATTTCAGTTGCTTCGATGAAATTAACACTGTTCGAAATAACCAACTTGGAGAATTTAGTTAATCCCTGCGGTGTCCATTGGAACATCACTGAATCCTCGGTGTTCAATTTTGCCTCGTTAGGCGGAAAAGTAAGAATCGGTTTCAAAGGGGCAGAGGGCAGTTTTGATGTACCAAAAATGTATTCCCCATCGAGATTATCTACCGAAGCCACAAGAATTTGCTTTTCGGAATCGTAACTGCTGAGCAAAGGCTCAAATGGTGAATCTTTCGAAACTCTACGCCATACTATTAAGTCCTTTTTATGCAAGGACAATGGAAATTTTGACATATCGAAAGTCAAATTTGCTTTGCAATTAAGTATATTTTGAGTTTTAATTATCACTTTGTACTGATTTACAAGAGGAGTTGAAGTAGTAAAGCGGGGATAAAGTGGTGCATACGGATATTTTTCCAAATTGATTTTCGAGCCGGGCTAGTCGTTTAGCTCCGTAAAGTTTATGATTATTCCTGTATCAGTTGTATCATTCCTAAAATATAAGCTATCGTTTTGATTTTGAACCAAGGACGAAATATTTTCGAAAGAAACTACCGCCTCGGGTAGATTTGTTGGATAAGGATACCGATAGGCACAGTACGAAGTAGTTTGGAACGATACTCCCTTGGGGAAGGACAATTCAAATTCGACTTCGCCTTGGGGGTTCACTTCGGTAACAATTCGGATATGCCCAGTGCTAACTCCGCCCCAACCGATTACAGTATTTCCATTCGGAAGTCTTTGGGTGGAACCCATAGTTTCCCCGAATACATCAGGATTATTTCTATATTCCCAAACAAGTTGGGCTTTAAGATTCTGCTCGTCAAGTTTATATTCAACAGCTCTCGAATATTGTGGGTTGTGCTGAACACCATTATCGTAAAGAGTGATGTTCCCATTTGGTAGTCGCCTAATGTCGTGTTGATAAGAAAAATATGTTGGGGCATTTTCGGGATGTTCGTTGATAAAGGTGAATTGGTTCCTTTTTCCGCCAAGTCGCCAGATAATGTTTCCCGTTTCACGGCTGATTTTTGTTATCTCTGAAAGGTGGCGAGACGAAATCAAAAGATTTCCGTCGTAATCAAGCTCGACAGCATTTATATGAACAGGGTCGAGGGCAATACCATCGAGCGGAGCATAGGTATCGGTAATCGGTATGTAGTCCCAGCTTCGCCATTGAAAGACAACGTTCTTGTCGGCATCAAGTTCTTGAACGATACTTCCTAAAACAATAGCATTGGGATTTCCATTTGGAACAATCTGGCTCATATCCACAGGTTGTGGGTCGTAAGAAATAAGGAGATAATGCCCGTTCGGTAACATTTTGAAGTCGTGGAAATCGGCTATGTATCCGCCTTTGCATTGCAAAGTGTCGATTACCTTCAAATTTCCATCCATTACTTCCATATATGCTTCTGCCCAGCCCCATCCCTGTGGGATATGTGAAGTAATAATGCGAGCATTAGTCAATAGCCCATTCGGTTGCATTTTGAAATCAAATCCCGGAAGCGGAACTTTACGATATTTGACAGGTGTCCCATCGTTGTTTAAAATCATTAAATAACTTCTGTCCACGCCACTCCCAAAGTTCGCTAAATAAATATAACCCGGTGCAGGATTCCGCACCGAATTAATAATTATCTTCGGGAAGTCGGATGGTATCGAATCCAAAGGAATGTCGTCTGTCTCTTTCGGTGCATTTGCAAAAATCTTTGAAATTTCGGGATAAGAGGGCAAGAAATATTTAGCAAATAATTCCTTCTGCTCTTGAGGCGAAATTTTGCTTGTTCTGAACGAAAACTTTTCCCCGTTGATGGAAACAATTACATCCTCGTCGAGGGCAAATGGTCGAGATGTTCGAATCGAGACTGTGCGGTTGTCGTCGGAAATTCGGACATCGAAAGAATGGTCTCCCGACTTTTCGCCTAAAATTTTGATGGAGAGAGAAATTTTGCTTGGGTCAATCGCACGGTCGAAACGCAAAACAATAGGTGTTTGGATTGAGTGCTTATCGGTGTTAGGTTTTGGATAAATATACGACAAAGATTGTGAAAACGCTGGGAAATTCAATAGAACCAAAAACAAAAGAATTAAATTTCGCATAATTTTTTCGTGCATTGTTTTACAAAATTGTAATAACACTTCATTTGGCTTTTGGTTACAATTTTAGACTTTTCTGCGTCCATTTTGTTTACTTATCTATTACCAAAAAATAAAATAGGCAAGAGTTTGAAAAGATAAAGTAGTAATAGATATGAAAGTTTTGTAAGGGTTTATAGTTAATTTTTGTCAAAGAAATAACTACATTTTCGTTTTATGCAACCAATTAATAGCCAAAATTTTTGTAAAATTGCAAATTAATTTTTTGGGATTGAAATGCCACGTTCAAAATTTTGGACAATAGCAAGCAACGAATATCTGCGTTATATTCGCTCCAAAAGCTTTCTAATCACAACATTTATTTTGCCTATTATTTGGCTCATAATTATAATTCTACCAAATATAATTGCAGTATTATCGTTCGAGAAAACAGAAAGGAAAATTGCAGTGGTAGACCAAACCGATAAGAAGCTTGGCGCCGAAATCGTCGCTCGCGATAGCAATACCTTCTACCTCGAAAGTCGTAATATCGAGGTACTAAATCGTGAAATAGTCGAAGGGAAATTGGACGGCTACCTTTTGCTTCGTAATCAAGATATAGAAGACAATACCGTGGAATTATACACCAAAGGTGGCGGTGGCTTGGGTTTAATCAATGTTGTCGCAAATACTCTGACCGATGTTTTCCGTCGAATTAGACTACTCGAAAAAGGGATAGACCCTTCGGTTGCAAGCTTCATTCTAAAGGAAGTTAAAGTCGAAACGAAGAAAGTAACAACCGAAGGAGTGCAAAAAGATTACGCAAGCTTCTATGGTGTAGTTGGCTATATTATGGCATTTTTGATTTACATTCTCCTATTTATTTACGGGGCGATGGTGATGCGTGGCGTTATCGAAGAGAAAGCCAGCCGAATTATCGAGATACTACTCTCTTCGGCTCGACCTTTCGATATTATGTTTGGAAAGATTCTTGGCATTGGTTCCGTTGGACTTACCCAAATTATAATCTGGTTTGTCATTCTTGGAATTCTAAGTCTATTTTCCACTCAAATCCTCAGCCTTTTCGTTAGCCCTTCGAATTTGCCTTCGGAATTTGTTTCGAATCAACAAATTGGAGGATTCAAATCATTCGAAATTCCACCAATACCGTTATTTTCTGTTGTCGCCTTCGTTGTGTATTTCCTTTTGGGCTACTTCCTGTTTGCAACATTGTTTTCGGGGATAGGTGCCGCTGTTGACCAAGAACAAGATGCACAAACAATAAGCACACCCGTTTACCTTTTCCTGATTATTCCAATACTGTTTGTTTCGGCAGTAATGGCAGACCCCGATAGCACTCTTTCGGTCGTGCTTTCGCTTATCCCGACATTTACTCCAATTTTGATGATAGTAAGGATTTTTTCAACCTCAGTGCCTTTGTGGCAAATAGTCTTGTCGTTCATACTTTTAATTCTTACGATTTGGGGAAGCGTAATATTATCGGCAAAAATCTACAGAATTGGCATATTAATCTATGGCAAAAAACCTACATTCAAAGAAATCTACCGCTGGCTGAGCGAAGCATAGGGAAAAATGAAAGCCAAACGATACGGGAAAAGTTTAAAGGTCGAAACAATACTTGGCGATTTACTCCAAAGTATTGTCGATAAGAAGAAAAATCCATTGCTTAAAATAGAATTGGCTTGGAACGAAGTTCTTCCTGAATCGATATCCCGCAATTGCCAACCCTCGCAATTTCGTAAAGGTATCTTGACTGTAAAATGCTCCAACTCGCTCTGGAAATCTGAATTGATGTTTTATAAATTCCAAATAATTGAAAAAATTAACAGCAAATTGGGCGAGGACTTGATTTTTGATATTATTTTTAGATAAATTTTATTAATTTTAAGTTTTTAATTATGGAGGACTTATGAGGGAACTTTTCTCTTTTTTGATTCTTTTCTCTTTTCACTTACAATTTCAATGTGTGGACAATATGTCCGTCGCGTTATTGTCGAAGAAGCCACAAATGCTTCTTGTGGACCTTGCGCCGCCCAAAACCCAACTTTCCAGCAATGGCTCAGCAATCACTTGGACAGGGTTATTCCAGTAATTTATCACGCTTGGTGGCCCGGCTCGAATGACCCAATGTACCGTTACGACACAAATATGAACCGCACGAGAATCATTTATTATGGCATCAGCGGTGTTCCGAACGGAAGGGTGAATGGCAAAATTGCACCGCCGTCTTCAAGCGGTTACTACGCAGGTGCCGTCGCCGATACCATTGCTTTGAATAATCAATTAAACCAAGAAAGTTTCTATTCCTTGATTGGCATAAAATTCACAATTTTTGACGTTAATACCAACGATGGTTCCGGCTCTGTAAAAGTTGAAATCCAAACCGATGTCCCAATCAAAAATAAATACCTTCGTATTGCAATTTGCGAAGAGCACCATTATTACGCCAGCGCAGGAAATAATGGCGAAAAAGATTTTTACTATCTCGCTCGGAAAATGTTGCCTGACGCCACTGGTACAATTTTGAATATGGAAGCAGGCGAAACCCAAAGCTTCTCTTTCAATTTCAATGTCGACCCATCCTTTACCGACGACCTTTATGCTGTGGCTTTCATTCAGGATGATGCAACGAAAGAAATTCTCCAAGGCAATTGGACAAAAAATAATCCAATCAAAGAACCAGATTATTTTGTTATTATTACAAATCCCCAGCTTATCGAGATTGGTAATACAGGCGATTCCTACCAACTTGATGCTTATGTACTAAATAATACACCCGCAGCTATCGACTTTGATGTTGAAGCAGACATTGTCGGTAGTATCCTATCGGATTGGACTACTGAAATCGTTAACGGTACCCAGAACATTACTGTTCAGCCAAATTCCAAAGAGAAGGTTTCTCTTGCAGTCCAAATTGGCTCGACACCCTATGCAGCCGAAGTTGGTTTAAAGTTAAAAAATACTGCGAAGAATATTTATATGAACTCTGCCACCCTTAGGGTCTACCATAGTGGTATCCAACGATTGCACATTCTTGCGGGAGAAGAACAACATTCTATTATGCCAATAATTAAAGCAACACTTGGTGACAATTATATCTTCGACATTTCTTTATTGGATTTTGCCGCGAACGCAAGTAAATTTAATTCACTAAAAACAATCGTTTGGAACGGTAGTACAAATGGAGAATTTACCACTCCTTCTGCCAATATTATTACCGATGCCCTTAGTAACAATAAAAACATTTTTATTCTTGGTGGCCATTTCAATCCTGGTATGACTTCCACAGGAATGTTACCCTATTTCGGAATTGCCTTTATCGCATATTGTCGCGAAGGTTATGGTACAGCCCCCTATCCAGTTAAACTTGCAGGACTTCCGGGCGACCCAATCACAGGGGATTTTGGAACCAACATCCAAGGCTATCTGATTAAATATTTGCTTCCACTATATAGAATTGTCAACAAACAAACTACCACCCCAATAATGACATTTGCTAAATCTGCCGACTCAATCTGTGCTGTAAAAGTTCAATTCGTAAATTCACGCGCTATTGTTCTTGGAATGAATCCATATATCATTGCAGACCCAACCCTCAGACAGAAATTAATTACTCGTTCATTGCAATGGCTCGAAGGAATCACCAGTGTCGAAGATGAAGTCCACTTCAGCAATGTTTCAATTGCTCCAAACCCAGCAACCTCTTTTGCATACTTGCATCTTACTTCCGATAAGTACTTCGAAAATGTTGTTGTTCGCATCGTTGATAACACTGGCCGAATTTTACAAACTGCTTACAAAGGTTCGTTAGGTCAAGGCTCAAACACAATTCCAATCCTGCTTACGGGGTTACCCAACCAGCAACTTTGGGTCGTAGTTGAGTCTAATGGCTCCACACAGGCAATTCCATTGATTAAGATAGAATAAAAGTTAAAGATATAATTGAAAATTTTCTTGGGGGGCGAAAAGTTTCGCCCCCTTTCTTTAACTAAACAAAATTGAATGGGATTCTTTCAGCAAATCCATTCCCAGTGTAGGTTTTGCAACTAAAAGCAAGGAATAATCGGACACAATGAGTGGAAATGGTAAAGCAAGATAATCAGAGAATGAAGTTAATATTTCATAAATTTTATTTTGCTCTTCTTCCTGAGCCCTAAGGACTTGATTTCCCACAATGGCAATTATTTCGACCGTGCGAGTTTCGATTTTCTCTGTTTGTAGAAGTTCGTGCAAAAAATTCGATAAAATCGAGCCTTTTATAATTGCATAAAAATTGTTGCTATTTCCTGCAAAGAAAATAAGATTGGGAAAGTTCTTTTGCAGCAAATTGAAATAAAAGTGTGCATCTTTGGAATCTGTATCCAAACGCTTCGAAACCAAAACTGATGTGCCTACGAAAATTAAAGAGTGAAAGACCCCCGTCAGTTCCTTTGCCCTGTCGGGTGGAAGAATCAAAGTTCCTTCGAATTTTGAATTAAAAGTATTTAGAATCCTAACGGGGATATTCTTCGCGATTGCTGGCTTGATAGTTTCGGGATGTAGAACCTTTGCACCAAAGAACGAAAGTTCCCCAACCTCCTCGAAAATCATTTTTCTAACAACTTGTACATTAGGAATAATCTTTGGGTCGGCTGTAAGAATTCCATCGACATCGGTCCAGATTTGAACTTCATGGGCATCAATGGAATAGCCAAAAAGTGCAGACGAAAGGTCGCTTCCACCTCTTCCCAAAGTAGTTGTCTCTTTCGACCAATTGCCAATAAATCCTTGTGTGATAATTATTTTGTAATTTTTGAAAATGTTGGTTATTTTCGTTCCATTCAGAGAAATTTTTGCCAAATCGGGCTTTGCATTCAAATAGACATTATCGGTATATATAACTTCCCTTGCATCAAGGAGATAACAACTCAATTCTTTTTGTAAAAGATATTGGTAGAAGATATTAGTCGAAAGAATTTCGCCATAGGAAAGAATTTCGGCAACGATTTTTGGCGTAATCTCTCCAAGTATTCTAACGCCTTCGATTAGTTTTTTCAAACTTTCGAAGATAAAATTAACTGTTTTAATACATTGTGCTGTTTTATAACCATCTCGAAAAAGGTCGACAATAAGTTGGATGTGCCTATTTTCTAACTCCTCAACAAGTTGGTTTGTTTCGGTTCTGTTTGAATCGAGGCACATTTCAGAAATTTTCAGCAAAGTATCGGTAACTCCCGAGCACGCCGAAAGAACCACTATGAGTTTATTCCCGTTTGTATTTTGTTGAACGATGCGGTAGGCTTGTTCCATTGCGAGATGGCTTCCGACGGAAGTCCCACCAAACTTTAAGATCTTGATAGGCATAGGCACCTTTTAAATTTTCCCTTCGTCTATAAGTTTTGCCAAATCCTTTGCAAAATAAGTTAAGATTAAATCAGCACCTGCTCGTTTAATGGCGTAAATCGATTCAACCATAACCTTCTGTTCGTCCAACCATCCGTGTATTCCTGCGGATTTAATCATAGCATATTCGCCGCTAACCTGATATGCGGCTACTGGAACTTCGAAACTTTGTTTTATGCGATAAATAATATCCAAATAAAAACTTGACGGTTTGACCATCACAATATCGGCACCTTCAACAATATCTTGTTCGGCTTCTCGAACTGCTTCGTTAGAATTGCGAAAATCCATTTGGTGGGATTTTCTATCCCCAAATTTTGGGGCCCCTTGTGCAGCTTCGCGGAATGGACCATACAGTGATGAAGCAAACTTGGCGCTGTAACTCATAATTGGAATATCTGTAAAACCATTGTCGTCAAGAACTTGTCGGATAATCTGCACTCTTCCATCCATCATATCCGAAGGTGCCACCATATCGGCTCCCGCTTGGGCTTGGGTCAATGCAATTTTGGCATAAAGTCCTATGGAGCGGTCGTTATCGATTATCTCCCCATCAAGAACTCCGCAATGCCCGTGACTGGTATATTCACAAAGGCATACATCGGTAATTACAATCAGGTCCTTCACTTCTTTCTTAATTGCTCTAACTGCTCTTTGGATGATTCCATTTTCGGAATAAGCATCGCTGCCCAGCGGGTCCTTATGCTCAGGAATTCCAAATAAAATCACCGCAGGAATTCCCAGCTCTGCAACGATTTTGCACTCCTCGACAATGTTGTCGATTGACATTTGGAAAACTCCGGGCATCGAGTTAACAGGGTTTTTGACCTTCTCGCCATAGATAACAAAGAGTGGATAAATTAAATCGTTTTTGCTTATTGTGGTCTCTGCAATCATATTTCGCAAAAGTTGATTTTTTCGCAAACGACGAAAACGCCAGAATTTTTCCGCCATCTTTTCACCAAAAATTTTAAAATTCAAAATTAATATTAAAATTTGTTTTGCTATTCCCTCTGGTTTTTATATTTTACATTTTGTTAAACAAATTCTTTTTTGAAATGCAAAGTAAATCGGAAAATTTAAAGGTTTCGATAAGCGAAAGAACGAAGATTCAGCTTCGGGAGCTGTTGAAAAACCCTCTGGAAGTTTTGAAATTGGACTTGCATCTCCGCGAACTCGAAGAAGTCCCACCCGAAATTTTTGAGTTCACAAATCTTCGTGAATTGAATTTAAGGAACAACCACTTAAAATCGCTTCCCAGCGAAATCTCTCGTCTGAAACATTTAGAAAAATTAGAACTTGGCGGAAACAATTTCCGTGAGTTTCCCGAGGTAGTTACAAAGATTCATACGTTGACCTACCTCGATTTGAGTTGGAATGCCATCGAATCGGTTCCCAATTCTATTGAAAGTCTAAGGAACTTAGAAACTTTGAGCCTGAACAATAACCAAATCAAAGAACTGCCCGAAGCTATCGGCAATCTTACAAATCTACGGATTCTTGCTCTCAACAACAATTCTCTCGAATATTTACCCGAAACTATTGGCAATCTGATTAATCTCGAAGAACTTTATGCGTTCGAAAACAATCTTCGTGCAATCCCAAAATCCATTGGAAATTGTGTCAATTTGAAGAAACTCGAACTCCAAGAGAACTTCATTTCCGAAATTCCCTGCGAGATTGGGAAATTGGAAAAGCTCGAAAAGCTTCGTCTTTATAAAAATTTGCTCCGCAATCTACCCGATACCATTGGAAATTTAAAGAGTCTTACCAAACTTTTGTTATATGAAAATCAAATTTCAGAATTGCCTGAATCTATTGGGAATCTACACAATTTGGTGGAACTGGATTTAAGCGGAAATGAATTAATGTCGCTTCCGGAAAGTTTGTATGGACTGAAGAATTTGTTTCGAATTTCGCTTGCAAACAACCAGTTTCCAAAAGATTTTATCTTTATTTTGCGCGAACGGTTCCCGGTTTCGACAATTGAGTTATAGTCGATTAAGCATCACTTTTGCCAGTCGACTCTTTCGAGATATTTAGTATCAATATTTCCCGCAAGGAAGTCGGGATTTTCCATCATTTTTAAATGGAAGGGAATTGTGGTCGGAACGCCTTCGATTACGAACTCTTCGAGTGCTCTCTTCATCTTTACGATTGCTTCTTCGCGGCTCCGTCCCCAAGTAATTAACTTGGCAAGTAGCGAATCATAATATGGTGGAATCACATATTCCTGATAAATATGGGAATCGATTCTTACCCCGTGTCCACCCGGGAAATGAAGACTTGTGATTTTCCCCGGCGAGGGACGAAAATCGTTGTATGGGTCTTCGGCAATGATTCGGCATTCAATGCTATGAAATTTCGGCTCTTGTATAGTTAAAGAAAGATGCTCACCTGAAGCTATCCTGATTTGCTCCTTGATTAAATCCACACACAGAGACTCCTCGGTAACAGGATGTTCAACCTGAATACGCGTATTCATTTCCATAAAATAAAAATTTACGTCTTGGTCGACAAGGAATTCAATCGTACCCGGACCAATATAATTTACTGCACGAGCACCAGCAATAGCTGCTTCGCCCATTCTTCGACGAAGTTCGGGCGTAACAACTGGGCTTGGAGCCTCTTCGATTAATTTTTGGTGGCGGCGCTGCAATGAACATTCTCTTTCGTTCAAATGAATTATGTTGCCGAACTTATCGCCAAGTACCTGAACCTCGATGTGGCGAGATTTGCCAAGCAATTTCTCGATATAAACATCGGGGCTACCGAAGAAACTTCCAGCCTCGGCTTTGGCAATGCCAAAAGATTTTGCCAACTCTTCACGGTCGTGAACCACACGCATTCCACGCCCCCCACCTCCAGCCGCCGCTTTTATAATAATTGGGTAACCAATTTCTTCGGCAACCGAAATTGCTTCGTCGAGCGAATGCACTATCCCATTGCTCCCAGGGATAACAGGAACCCCAGCCTTTTGCATTGTTTCCTTGGCAACCGATTTGTTCCCCATCCGAGATATTGAATCGGGCTTGGGACCAATGAAAATAAACCCCGAAGCTTCGCAAATCTCGGCAAATGTTGCATTTTCGGCAAGGAAACCATAGCCGGGATGAATTGCATCGCAATTGGTGATTTGAGCAGCAGAAATTATGGCTGGAATATAAAGATAACTTTTTGCCGGTGATGGCGGTCCAATGCAGACCGCCTCGTCGGCAAACTTAACCGGAAGCGAAAGTGCATCGGCTTCGGAATAAACTACAACAGTTTTGATTCCAAGTTCCTTACAGGCACGAATTATTCTTAATGCTATTTCGCCACGATTTGCGATAAGTATTTTTTTTATCATAGTATTAAAATTAATCCGGTTTAATAAGCATCAGGGTTTGGTTGTATTCCACAGGCTTGCCATTCTCAACAAGAATCTCGACCACAGTTCCGGCTATATCGCTTTCGATTTCGTTCATCACCTTCATCGCTTCGACAATGCACAAAGTTTGCCCGGGGACAACGTGGGAACCGACTTCGACAAATGGCTCCGCCTCGGGCGACGGTGCCCGGTAGAAAGTCCCCACAATCGGAGAATTAATTTTATGGTAAGTGGTTGTTGGTGGTGTGGATAGGGATTTATCTGCCTCTTTTGCCAAAGGCTCTTCGGGCACAGTTTGAATAGAGACTCGCGGTTGCTGAACTACCTGCTCCCCTAATGTATACGCTTGATTGTTTTGCACCGGTGCTTTCCGCGAAAGAGAAATCTTTATCCCTTCCTCCTCGATTGTTAAATCGGTTAATGAACTTTGGTCAAAGATTTTTAAAATTTTTCTTAAATAATTTAAATCCATATATTTCCTTATTGATTTTCTTTAACCCGTTCAACATATTCCCCAGTTCGGGTATCGACACGAATTAAATCGCCTTCGTTAACAAAAATCGGAACTTGTATGGTGTACCCGCTTTCCAAAACAGCCGGCTTGAGTACATACGTTGCTGTGTCGCCACGAACTCCGGGCTCGGTTTGAACAACCCGCAGATTGACATGGGGAGGCAATTCAACCCCAATCGGCTGTCCATCGACAAAGTTAATCTGGACCTCCTGATTTTCGGTTAAAAAATTCACGGCATTACCAACCAAATCCTCGTCGAGGGGAATTTGCTCGAATGTTTCCATATCCATAAAGTAAAAAGTATTGCCGTCCCGATAAAGATATTGATAATTCTTTCGTTCGACATAAACGAATTCAATAGACTCGCCCGAACGGAAGCGATATTCATTCAATCGACCGGTTTTCATATTGCGCATTTTAACTTGATAAAACGCGCGCAGATTTCCGGGAGTTCGGTGTTCCGATTCAAGGACGACGTGCAACTCGCCGTTAAAATTGATAACAGCCCCCGGTCTTAAATCCGATGTTGTTCCCATTGGCATAATTCTATCTCCGTTTTGTTTAACCTATGTGTTGAGTATAAAAAAGAGGTGCCAGCCGGATTCGAACCGACGTAGGAGGTTTTGCAGACCTCTGCCTAACCACTCGGCCATGGCACCAATCAGGATTACAAAATTAAACAAAAATTTTTAAAAATCCAAACAATGATTAATATCCTCTGGCACATCTTTGTTTTGTAGGGGCGAAAAATTTTTCGCCCATCCAGATCGTTCTCATTTGTGGATAGTTTCGTGGGGCAATTCAGGAATTGCCCCTGCAAGATATTAAATTATTTGGTGTTTTAACTGAAAACCCGATTTCCTGCAGCAAACAGGCTTCATTACAAAAAGACATCGGATGTTTTCGAAACATCCGATGTTTGAAAATATTTGTAGTGGCAACCGGCCAGTCGCCCCTATGGTTGTGATGATGCAGTGGAAATGGTTGAGCATTATGTTTTGTTATGTAAGGGCAAGTTATGAATTGCCCCTACAAATTTTGAATTACAAAGAATTTTGTAAATATTGGACGGATTGTCTTGGGTAATCTCATAATTTTTAGAGCATATTTCACTTGTTCAATAAGTTTTCGAAGCCAATCGGTAAATCTTCTTCGGTTTGGCAATGATAATATTTCCTGAGTTCTAAACAAAGAGCATCGGGAAGTTGTTCCAATGTAAATTTGGGTCAATCCCGATGCTCTTCTTATGTTCAAATCTATTTTCCGTAGCCAAAAGTCTACATAATCGCTGATGGAGGTGCTGGTTCGTCGGGTGAACCTGCGTTTTTAACAGGAACTTGAACAAGTACCCAGCCCACGACGATAAATACCAAAAGACTCAAAAGGAACGTAGGATGGCTGAATACAATCAGTGATTTAAGGAAGTCGTAGTTTATCACTGCAATTATTGCAAAAAGTAATCCTGTTAGAGCCTCGCCCGCAATCAAACCAGAAGCCAGAAGCACTCCTGTGTTATCGATTCGTGCTTTCTGGGCATCGTTGAAGTTCTTTCGAGCGATAACTTTGTCGAGAATGCCTCGAATCAACCCGCCGATAAAGATTGCAAAGGAGGTTTCGAGCGGTAGATACATTCCAACGCAAACCAGCATCGGGCTTCGGACTTTAAGCAGGATAAAGCCGATTGCCATCAGCATTCCAACAATAATCAGTGGCCAAGCCATATCGCCGCCGACAATACCTTTTGCCAGAATTGCCATCAATGATGCTTGCGGAGCAGGATAATTTTTTCCGCCAAGCCCAGTTCCCCCAGAAATTATATCACTTTGATGCAAGTAATACAATGGAATAAACATAACAAAAGAAGCAAGCAATACCCCAAAGATATCGCCTAATTGCATTTTCCAAGGAGTTCCGCCAAGAATATGACCAACTTTAAGGTCTTGTAGCATTTCGCCAGCAACTGCAGCTGCGACGCAAATAACCGCTGCAACCCCCAAAACTGCAGCAACTCCCGATTGTTCCTTGACACCAAGGATAACCATCAAAAGTGCAGCAACAATTAATGTTGATATTGTCAAACCACTAATTGGATTGTTGCTCGAACCGATTAAGCCCACCAAATAGCCCGAAACAGCAGCAAAGAAAAATCCAGCAATAATCATTACTATTGTTGCAACCAAAGCTGCTACTATATCATTAGAAAAATAGTAATAGATAAAGAAAGTAGCTACCGAGGCAATGAACAATCCAATAAAGACCCACTTGAATGGTAAATCGCGTTCGGTTCTTAATTCAGTGGCCGAAGCGCCCGAAGCTGCCTTGCGAACATCGCCAATGGCGCGACTAAGCCCAGCGGCAAGACTTTTACGCATTCGATACAATGTGTAGCCAGCACTCATCAACATCCCGCCGATTGCAACTGGTCGAACAAATTTTTTCCATACCTCGAACGAAATTGCAATCCACTGGTCTTCGCTTGTGATTGGGGTACCCATTGCCTCCATCGAGCGGACAATTTCGGGACCGAGGAAATACAACAGCAGTGGCACAAAAAGTCCCCACGCTAAAAGCCCGCCGGTGAAGTTCAATGCAGCAAGGTTTGGACCAATTATGAAGCCAACGCCCATATAAGCAGGGCTGACGCCCGGGGTAGTTAAAAGGGCACCACCGCCAGCCTGAACACCATCGGTTTTCCAAAATGCAAGCTTTTGCGTCGAAAAGGGAATGAACTTCTCCCAAGAAGAAGCAAAGATTTGAATCTGTTTGAACAATTGAATTAAGAAACCAAGGCCCATTGCCCAGAATAGGAATTTGGCACCGCTACCGCCACGCTGCCCTGCTTTGTGTATTTCCGAAGCAGCAACAGATTCGGGGAATGGAAGCTCTCGGTCTTCGACCATAACACGGCGGAGAATTGCCACAAAGAGAATCCCAATAATTCCACCAATTAGCATAATGAAACTGGCTTCGAGGTAATGGGTAATTGAAGAGAAATCGCTCCAAATTCCAGCAATCAGAAAGGCGGGAATAGTAAAGATTGCTCCTGCGGCAACGCTTTCGCCGATTGAACCAACTGTTCGGGCAAAATTTTCTTCAAGAATAGTTCCATTTTTGAACATGCGCAAGAAAGCCATCCCGATTACCGCAGCGGGGTATGTTGCTGCTATCGTCATTCCTGCTTTGAGACCGAGATACGCATTTGCGGCGCCGAGAACAACTGCCATAATCAAGCCAAGTATCAATGCACGAAGAGTGAATTCGCGCATTGTCATATTTGCTGGAACAAAAGGAACATAAGGTTTGTTTTCGCTCATATACTCCCTCTTTTATTAACTAAAAACTCGTTTGGTTGTCTTGTCCCAACATTTTATAGTACAAAGCGATTGCTTTAATACCACCAAAGAAATTATTTATTGAAAAACTTTCATTGGGCGAGTGAACGTTATCTCCGGGCAAACCAAAGCCCAACAGGACAGGGGATGCACCGAGCACTCGTTGGAAGGTTTCGCAAACAGGAATTGAGCCTCCCTCGCGCATAAACACAGGTTCAACACCAAAAGCTTGTTTCAATGCAATTTGTGCCTTCTTTATCCAGATGCTGTCGATTGGTGTCATTACAGGATTTCCACCGTGAAGTTTTACAGTCTCAATTTTCACTGTTGGGGGTGCAAGGCTTTGTATGTGGTTGATGAATTTTTCGGAAATTTCGCTTGCAGTTTGATTTGGAGCAAGACGCATTGAAATTTTAGCCGAGGCTTCCGAAGGAATAATTGTTTTGGCTCCTTCTCCTGTGTATCCACCAACAATTCCGTTGATTTCGAGAGTTGGTCTTGCCCAAATTCTTTCGAGTGTGGAATAGCCAAGCTCTCCAAAAAGTTCACCAACGCCAATTTCACTTCGAAAGTTGCTTTCGTCGAAAGGCAAACGGCGGAAAGCGTTTCGCTCTTCTTCGCTCAATGGTAAAAGGTTATCGTAAAAGCCGGGAATTGTAATGCGGCCATATCTATTTTTTAGTTGTGTGATTAGCCAAGCTAATACCTCTGCGGGATTATCAACAGCCCCGCCAAAAGAGCCAGAATGGAGGTCGCGGTTCGGACCGATAACTTTCACTTCGATGAGTACAATTCCTCGTAATGCGTAACAAATCGAAGGTAAACCATCGGCAAACCACTCTGTATCGGAGATAACAACGACGTCGCATTTCAAAAGCTCGGGGTTCTTTTCGACGAAATCGTCCAGATGATTACTTCCAGCTTCTTCTTCGCCTTCGAAGAGGAATTTAATATTTATCGGAACATTTCCTTCGGCTCGGAGCAGAGTTTCGAAAGCTTTTAAGTGCATAAACATTTGTCCTTTATCGTCAGAAGAGCCACGGGCATAGATTTTGCCATTTCTGACCGATGGCTCAAATGGTGGAGTTTCCCAAAGATTTAGCGGGTCGACGGGTTGAACATCGTAGTGTCCGTAGACAAGTATTGTGGGGGCATTTGCCGAGTGGAACCATTCGCCGTAAACGATTGGATGGCCCAGTGTTTCGAACACATTTACATTGCCAATGCCAAGACTTTTCATATGGTCTGCAAGCCACCGAGCGCATCGATGGACATCGTCTTTGTGCTCGCTTCTGCTACTAATACTGGGGAAACGAAGGAACTCGAACAATTGGTTCAAAAAAGCATCCTGATTCTGTTCAATAAATTGTAAAATATAATTCATCAAAATCCTCATCATAAAATTTTCAAATTACAAAAAGAAAAGGAAAAATATAATTGTGATAAAAAAAGTTGCCCCGAGAGCGGGGCAACTCTTGATAAAAGAAGTATTTATTAGTAAACAAGAAACTTAAAGACTTGAGTTTCTGTACCATCGATTAATTGAAGAACATAAAGACCGGGTGACATATTGTTATGAAAATATAATGTAGACTTAATATTAGAGATTTTCTCGTTATATAAGAGTTTCCCGGTAAGATCGAAGATTTTTAGGTAGGAATTATCCGGGTATTTAAGTTTTGAAATCAAGTCATTTAAATCGATATCTTTATCGATAAATTTTATAGAATGTTGTAGGCTCACTTGTTTTTGATTATCATCATCATTTGGAGGCACAAATGATAATTTCGAACAATCAGCACATTTCAATTTAATTACCTTTGTTAAAAGAATAGTATCTTTTGGGGCATAAATTAGACGAATAAATTTAATTGAGTCCTTTTCGCAAGATGGCACTTTGAAGTATATATTACAACAATCCTCTAAGGTAATTTCTTTTTGTATTTCACGATAAACAGAATCAAGCTTAGAAGCCGAGTACACATCGAATACTTTTCCTTTTGTAATTTGAGCAATTGTGTCCATAATTTGTCTTGCTTTCACTTCCTCGGGTTCATTAGAAAATCCCAAAGCTATTATATAGACCGGAATATTATACTTTGATATAGTAATTTTGAGGTCATTAGACCACTCAGGGTCTAAATTATTAATACCATCTGTAAGAGCAATAACAAATCTGTTGGGAGTTGGATTTTTAGAAATATGATTTAAAGCAAAAATTAATGCACCATAAAATTTAGTCTTGTCGGCGGGTTTCAAGCTGTTGATTGCATTATTCAATAAATTTTTGTCGTTAGTAATATCCTGGTCTAATGTTATGTCATCGGAAAAAGAAACAATGAAGGCCGAATCTTTATCACTTAAATTATTAATAAAATTACTTATTGCATTTTTCGATGCAACCATCCTTATTGTTGTATCTGATACAGAAATAGGAAGGCTCATAGAGCCCGAGCGATCAATAACTATTCCAGTTAAAATCTTTTCGGTTCTTATATTACAGACGATAGAATCAATATCACATATAATACTCCCATCGAAAATTATACCTAATTGATGAATATCAATTGATGGTAAAATATTCCTTTTCCCTTTTATAGAAGCTGTATCTTCAACGAAAACTCCTGCGTCGAGTTTTATACCGATAGGTTTTCCATCCTCACAAATTGTTGAAACATCGCAAATTTGAATATCTGTTTTGGTGACCTCTTCAATGGTAATTTTAAGTTCACCACAATTGTCTTCATATCTTGGAACGATTGTTTCGAGAAGAATATTATAATTTGAATCAAGGATTTGGAATTTGAATGGTTGCCCTGTTCCAACTTTCTCAATTTGGTACCGGTGGGTTTGGGGATTAAAAGGGAACATTGGAAGAGGTTCATCGTCAATCCTAAAACCTGTATACTTTCGAAAATTTAATCTGAACTTAGGAAACCCAATCTGAGGTGGTGGAAAATCCCAAGTTTTATCATCTCCAACCCAATGCGGTAGTTCCACAAAAGGAATTTCAAGGTTTCCAACTTTAATTTTCTGTGGTGGCCATCTAAATTGGTCAATCTCTTCTTGAGGTACATCATAAACATATACAGCGTCGACACCGTGGCAATCAGTAAATTGTGGCCACATTGAATAAGTTCCTTCGATCGTGATTAAGTATTTTTTCCCTGTGTCCGTTGGTTGCGAGTAAACTGGAACACCATCTGGCTTAAGGGTTATTTTTTCTGTTGCAAGTAAAGAAAAAGAAAAAATAAAAAATGCCAAGATGAAAATAGACTTTTTCATAATATTTCACCTTTTAATTGTTAACAACAATAAGTTTATTTGTATAGTAAATTAAACCAGTTTTAGACTTTATGATTAGTAGATAAACACCGCTTTCGAGAATTCCTGTTGGCAAAGTAGTTTGCGACAAGGCGTTGGATTTGGTTTGAATAGTTTTATTCACTGCAATTTTACCTTTTAAATCATAGATTGATATTTCATAAGAATTTTCAGGGGAATTATAAAATGTAATTGTTAGGTCATTCCCTTTATTAATTGGGTTAGGATACATAGAAACATAAGATAAAGGGAATTCTTGGCCAGAATTTTGAAGGTTAATAACCTCAACTTCAGGTAGCTGTGATTGGATAATATAATGTGTATTATTTGCAAGGAAAATTTTACCAGTTATTTTGCACTTTCGTGTTGGCTCAATCGCTGGGTGAGTATTAAAAGTTACTTTAGCAATATCCCCGCAAGGTTTTGTTGTATCTAAAACGCCCTCTATTGTTATTTTATTTTCTGTGACGGTTTTGGTAAAAGAGCTGTTAAAAATTAAAGAATTAGTAGTGATGGGAATGGCATCTTTGAAAGTACAACAAGTTGAATCGTACTCTATCACTAATTTTACCTTTTTGGCAAAGTATTTATTATAGTTTGAAGAATTCCCAAAAATTAATTCAATAGAATCACCAGAATTAGAAAAAACAAAAGGTGAATAGGACCCGGGCTTATTGTTTTCATCTTGAACCCTTGGAAAACAAAAGATTTCCCATTCTCTCGGCGGTAAACCTTCCCAATCATCACAAAAACTTGAAGGTCCCGGATCGCAAAGAAATAGATGCCAAGGGCCTTCATTTGCCTTTATTGCAAATTCATAAATGCAATTAGGCATGGTATCACCGGGAGATATATCAAAACCATAGGCACCTTCTAAAACAATATTTTTATCATCTGAAACATCTACTCCATTCCTAAATACTTTTATTTTCTTTCCCGGATCATTAAAGACAATGATGCCCCAATGTTCTGAACCCCCGCCGGTATAAAGTTCAAAGACATTATAACAATTAGGCTGAAATGGTTCCAATTTGGCTACTTTCCAATCATTTAAAATATATAAAATCCCGTTACAGTAATCAGCGAAGAGAAGTGAATACCTTCCCTCGGCTGGTATAATGTTTTTCCATTCGTTTTTAATTAAGCTATCGTTTGTGAATTTACCATCTATTTTATGTGGTGATTGGCAAGTGGAATTTTTTATTCGCTTTTGGTCCTTGTCATATATTACTATACTATCTTTTGCGATAATTCCGGAATATGTGTGTGGCTCAACCAACATACCTTGTATGCCTCCTATTGGAATATATCTTTCATTAATTAATGCTGTAATTCCGTTATCTTGAAGATTTGCAGTAACTAAGTATGGTTCATAAATTAATCCATAACCTTCGTCATTACAAACGACTCTAACTTTCGGAGTGTAATCGAGCCACCCAACCTCATCCCTATATAATCTCATAGTAAACAAGCCAGTATTCGTCTTAATTCCAAATTCCCATAATGTATGAGGAGTATCGACTAAAAGTGATTTTGAATAACCATATCGTCCACCTATAACGTAATTAGTATCTTTTGATACATTTACCCCATTTAAAAAGACTTCGGTTCCCTTGGTAAAATTATTCCAAACTTTTACAATCCACTTTTTAGCACCATTTTCAGTAAAGAATTCAAATTCGTTGTAACAAGTGTTTGTGTCGTAATCTCCATTGCCCAATCTCCAATCATTCATAACATAAAGTATTCTATCACTAGAACAATAGTCAAGATATAAATTCGAAAATCTGCCTATTAACGGTGTAACACCAGTCCATTCTGGATAATTATTAACTAAACTATCGGTAAAAATTCCATCAATTTTGTGGAGTTTGGAACAGTTTTCTTTATTTTCATTTAGATAACCTCCAGTTGGTATAAAGACTGTTTTCCGATATGAAATTGGTATTGTTTGGTTCGAGAGATTAATAGGTTTTGGTTTGTTCTTTGTAGGGTCGGGATTATAACCATAATCGTCAGGTTCATCATATAATTTATTCTTTTTTATTATCCTGAATGAAAAATTTCCTTCATAATTATCTTTTAGAAGAATTTTGCAAAAATGTGTTCCAACATCTAAATCAGTTGGGATTCGAATCTTCATTAAATCATTGTTGAAACTTAGGACCATATCTTTACGCTCTTGATTGTCGCAAATGAAAGATTTCAAACCTACGTTAAAATATTTTCCACTTTTTGGCATTATGATTATTACATCCCCGTACGAAACTTCATAAGCACTTGTAAGAAGTTCGATTTCGATCGAAAGGAGTTGGTTTGTTAACAAAAAGAATAAGGATAAAATTATAAATGGATTTTTCATTTCTCTATCCATTGTTTATTGTCAAAAAACTAAATTAAATAATAATTGACATTTTACAAAAAAATTTAAATTTTTTTAATAATTTTGTTTTTTTGGGAGATTGAATTATGTTTACTTTGGTTACAATATTGCTGATAATAGGGTCAATACTTTTGATTGGGGTTATACTTTTGCAGCCCGGCAAGGGTGACCTTTCGCCGACTTTTGGTGGGCTGGGCGCGCAGTTCGGAACTATGTTTGGTGCTCAAAGGACGATGGACTTTTTGCAAAAAACCACCCGGGCTCTGATTGTTGCAATACTTTTGCTTTCTTTAATTGCAAATAAATTCCTTCTGCGAAGTTCTGGGCAAAGCGAGATTAAACCAGTTACCCAAGGGGCGCCAATTCCCAAAACTTTGCCAAACACGCCTCCGCCTGTTGAGGTTCCCAAAAAATAAATTGTGCCAAAACTTTCCTCAACCCATTTTGTTATCTTATTGAATACCAGTGATTTTTTTTAAACTAAATCAAAAAGGTGTTCCAATGAAAAAGACAATCCTTTTTGCTTTTGCTTTGTTATTTCTTGCCAATCATTTCAGTTTTGGCAAAATTGATACTACTTCGTTTCGCTTTAAGGAAGTTGTAATTTTGGCACTTCGCTATCCCGAAAAGCTGCTCGAAGTTCCATTGTCAATTAGCTACCTAACTTCGAAAGACTTTGCTGGTTATCGAGCACTTGGCATTGATGAGCCTTTGACGCGTATTCCGGGTGTTTTGGTTCAAACAAGGAGTGGTTCGTCCGACATTCGGATAAGTGTGCGTGGATTTGGCTCTCGTGGTGCTGGGGACCGCTCCAACAGCGGGACCGTGCGCGGGCTTCGATTTCTACTCGATGGGATTCCACAAACCGAGCCCGACGGTCGAACCTCGTTGGACTTCTTCGATATTGACTTTGTTGAACAAATCGAAGTACTCCGTTCGAATGCTTCTGCACTGTGGGGAAATGCTGCCGGGGCTGTTCTTAGCTTCACTACAGTGCCTTCGAGCAATAAACCTTCGGCGAGTTTTTCGAAATCGGTTGGGAGTTGGGGGCTCGACAAAAATGTCTTGAAACTTCGCACCAATTTGGGCAATGACGGAGTAATTTATCTTAATTCTCTCTATGGGAAATTTGATGGTTGGCGGGAAAATTCCAATTCCGAAAAGTTTCTCTTTAATTTTGGAATTAAAACACCAATAGGTAGCCCAAAAACCTCTTCGGATGAAGCATTTCCCCCAACAACTTTGCAGTTGAACATTAATCTGGCAAAGAATCTTTTTTACATTCCCGGTGCATTAACGAAACCTGTCTACGATAGCCTTCCCGAGTCTGCAAATCCAGTTTACTTAAAGAATAAAGAGCGTCGGAACAACCGACTGGCACAGATTTCGGTTACATTGAATCATAACTTCGACGGGAACAACTCGATAACTGGACAAGGCTTTTTGACCTCGAAATATCTTCAACGGTCCGAACGGGGCACTTTCCGCGACTTTAATCGCTACTTCATTGGTTCATCGGTTTATTATCAAAACAAAACCCAATTTGGCAAGGTCGACAATATCGTTTTATTAGGTTTCGACCAAACTTTGCAAGATGGTGCAATCCTTTTCTACAATCTTGATTCTAATGCAAATCGTTCAAATCAACTCCGCACCGATAAAAAGGAAGGTGCCAGCACATTCGGTGCTTTTTTGCAGTATGAAATTATTTGGCAAAAATTTAGTTTCCTTGTAGGTGCACGATACGATGTCGTTAACTATTCGAGCCAAGACTTCTTGAATTTTACTTTTACCGAGGAGAAAAAGTTCTCTCGATTGATACCAAAATTTGGCATAACATATCGACTTTTAGATAATCTGTCGATATTTGGGAATGTTGGGGGAGGTATCGAAGTTCCTGCTGGGAACGAAACCGACCCACCACCGGGCGAAGATACTTTGCACCAAATTAATCCTCTTTTAGACCCAATAATTTCTACTACCTACGAATTGGGCTTGAAGTCTTTTGCCGAATTTCAAAGTCCACTCAAAGGTATTGAATTCGAACTTTCAGGCTATTATATCTCAACAAAGAAGGAATTAGTTCCGTATCGAGAAGGAAGATTCTACTTTTCGGCTGGCAAAACAAGCCGAATAGGATTCGAAACAGGATTGCGGGCAACTTTTGCCTATGGAATTACTCTTTCGGGAAATTTTACTTATTTAGTGGGCAAGTTCAACGATTACAAAGTTGACTCCTCTTTTTATGATAAGACGAAGATTGGGATTTATGCAGATTTCAAGGACAACAAGATACCCGGCGTTCCAAATTATTTTTATAATGTAGCTTTATTAATTCCGTTTTATCTGAATTTTGAATTTTCACTTAACGGCGTTGGAAAATATTTTGCCGATGATGCAAATAGGATTGATGTTCCAGCATATAACATTTTGAATTTCCGTACTTGGTTCGATAAGATTTACATTAATCGAAAATTGCAAATTTCACTTGCTTTTAGTGTCAATAATGTTTTGAATACAAAGTATATCGGTTCGGTATTTCTGAATCCAATCTACGAAAAAGGCACAAATTTGCCATATTATATCGAGCCGGGATTGCCAAGGAATCTGGTATTTACGATTGGGTTGAAATATTAACCGGGGAGCCTTCGAGGATTTCTCGGGCACCCATTGCCAGAAGGGTTTCTGCCAGTTGGGTCCCGACTTTTTCGGGGTTAAGTGCATCGCCAAAAGTTGAATGGCGTACAAAGCTTTCGCCATCGGGCGAGGCTACAAAGCCATCGATAAAAATTTCGTAGTCAATGATTGTTGCGAAGGCAGAAATTGGGTTCCGACACCCACCACCAAGCCTCCGCAGGAAGGCTCTTTCGGCTCGGACAGCAAATTCGGTCTCGATGTTATTCAAACTTTCGGTGATTTCGCGTGCAAAATCGTTGTCTTTGCGAATCTCCACAGCAATTGCTCCTTGCCCAACAGCAGGAATGATGACTTCGGTGGGCAAAATTTCTGTGATTGTATAACCCATACCCAATCTTTCGAGCCCAGCTCGGGCAAGAATAATTGCATCTAAATCGGAATGATAAAGTTTTTTTACCCTTGTCGGAACATTACCTCGAAGGGGAACAAAAACGAAGTCGGGTCGTATTCTTTTTAGTTGGACAATTCGCCTAAGGGAGCTTGTACCTATTTTGGCGCCTTCGGGGAGCTCGAGGAATAGTCTATTTTGCTTTGAAATCAGCACGTCTTCGGGATTATCTCTGGGCAAAATTGCAGATATTGTTAGCTCTTCGGGGAGTTCAGTTGGTAAATCTTTCAAGCTGTGAACAGCGATGTCGATTTCCCCAGAAATCAACCGCTCTTCGATTTCTTTTGTAAAAATGCCTTTGCCTTGAATTTTAGAGAAATCTTCCTCTAAAAATTTATCTCCCTTGGTTTTGATTATTTTTAACTCAAAGACCAATTCGGGGAAAAATTTATTCAATTGTTTCAAAACAATATAAGATTGCATCGTAGCAAGTTTGCTACCACGGGAGCCAATTTTTAGCCTTCTTTCTATCATTCAGAAGATTTTTTGGTTTTCAACAGAAGTTTTTTGATTGCATCGATGGTTTTTTGTTCGTCTTCTTCGCGGTAGCTTGAGGAGATTTTCTCCGGAGCAACATTTGTCGGCTGTTCACTTTCTTGTGTTACTTCTTCGGAGCTTCGCTCATCGTGCCTTGCTATTAAGGTTCTTAAATCGACATCTTCGTCTATTGTTAGTTTTTCGATAGGTTCCCCGGCAGCAATTTTTTCCATCCTGTCCTGACCGAAGATGTTAACAAGTTTTTCGTAAACGGTCGTTCGAGTGAATGGCTTGGAAATAAAGCCATTTACACCAATTTTAACTGCCTTGCCCAGATTTTCGGTATCCGAAAGTGCAGAAACCATCAGGACGGGAATGTTTTTTGTCATCTTTATCGTTCTCAACAATTTCAACGTTTGGTGCCCCGACAAGTCTGGCATAAGAATATCCAAGATGATTATATCGGGTAGATGCTCTATCGCCAAACTAACACCTTCGTATCCATTCGATGCAAGCAGAGTCTTTCGGAATCCGTAGCTTTGAAGCGTCTTGGCAAGGATTCTTTGCATCCACACATCATCATCGATTATCAAAGCACAATATTCAACCATATTTATTCACCCTCTTTATTTTTCTCTGAATTTTCTTTTTCCTTGCTCGAAACAATTGTTTGGTTGCTCAAATTGTCTTTGATGTTTTTATTGATTTTTACCGGATTGTTTTTCATAGCGTCTTTGAGTTTTTCGATTTCTGTTTTGGCTGCAAGGCGATTGATTTCGATAATCTTGTCGTAAACTTCTTTTCTGTGAACTGGAATGGATTTCGGTGCTTCGATTCCCAATCGAACGACGCCACGATTATATCCTAAAACAGTTATTTTAACTGTTGAACCTATTGTTATTACTTCGCCTATCTTCCTTGATAATACAAGCATAATATTCCTTTATTCTTGTTTTGTCTTTTTAGGTATAACAAAATTGGTGGAGTACTTGTCGTTCATCAAAATAGTTTGCCATCCTTTTTGATTTTCGACATCGAACACAATCGGAGCCTTCATATTGGCTGTCATCTGTTTGTTTTCGTCTTCTAAGGTTACTATTACCATCAGCACTTGCTTTTCGAGGTCGAACTCCGGACCGGGGTCATACATTAAATCCAAATGCCAAGGACTTAGGAGTGGGAATCCAATTTCAGGATTTTCGATAGAAATTAGCCACTTGAATGGAAGGGTATCCTCGTCGGCAATCAAAACAAATTCGTGCAAATCCTCGAAACCAAGAATGCCATTCTCGAAATAGAATATGTGGTGCGGTTCGATTTCGAGAACCCCAAACTGTAAAGTTTTAATTATGCGTTTTTCTTTTACTTTTTCCAAACCCATTTCAAACTTTGTAAAAAAATCAAGATTAAATTACAAAACTTTTAAACAATTTCAAAACATTTTCTTTGATTTTAGTAAGAATTTTTATCTTGCAATATTAAAATTTACAAATCAACCCAGTTTACAAAATATTAATTTTATACATTTCTTTCCTCAAAAATTTAATTTTGAACCTTAATTTTGTTATTTTTAAATGATATGGAACGGACAGAGGAGAGAACCGAAAAGATTCGTCGTGTGCTTTCGAAAAGGCAACTGGACTTAACCGTGGTCCTCGAGAATGTGCACGACCCACACAAGGTTTCGGCAGTGATTCGCAGCTGCGACGCTGTTGGAATCTACGAAGTCTTTTTGATTTACCACAGCGGGCAGAAATTCCCCGATTTGAGCAAGAAGAGTTCTGCCAGCGCAATCAAATGGGTCAAATTGAATTTTTTCGACAATGTGGGGGAGTGCTTTTTGGCTTTAAGGCAGCGGGGTTTCAAAATCTTCACTACATCTTTGAAGGCAGATTCAATCTCGCTGTATGAGTTGAATCTTGCCGAACCCGTTGCTCTTGTTTTTGGGAACGAGCATTCTGGCGTTTCGGAAGAAGCAATATCGCTCGCCGATGGGAACTTTCTAATCCCGCAAGTGGGAATGGTCGAAAGTTTGAACATTTCGGTTGCTTGTGCTGTAAGTCTTTACGAAGCCTTCCGACAAAGGCTTGTTGCGGGCAAATATGATATCCCCCAACTGGTTGGCGATAAGTTTAAGGAAATTTTTGAAATTTGGTTGAGAAAATGAAAACACGCCGGTGGCAAGTAGTAATAACAATAACTTTGTTTTTTGCTTTTGGTTCGGCTTTTTTTCTGTTATTTCGTTATGTCGAAAAAAATTCCACCAAATTTGAACAGTGGATTGTGTCAACTTACAAAAGTATTTTTTATAAGTCGGAGAATTATTCAAGTAAAAAAGAGCATTGTCAAGATTGCCATCTCGTTCAAGGAAGTTTTAGCTCATTCCATAATCCCAAAGTCATTGGTTGCAGTTCTTGTCATCTTGGAGAGCCATTGGGCGAAGACAAGAATACAGCCCATTCAGGTATGGTTTCAACTCCCGGAAATCTTTCGATAGTGGACAAAACTTGTGGCAAGGTTGAATGCCACCGGGAAATTGCTACCCGGGTTAGCAAAAGTCTGATGAATACGATGTCGGGAGTTGTTTCCGTCGATAAATTCGTTTTTGGAGAATTGTCGAAACCAGAAGGTTTGTTCGACATTAAACAAATTGGACACTCTCCGGCCGGGACACATTTGCGAAATTTATGTGCTTCGTGCCATTTGGGGAAGGATAAAACTGAACCCGGTGCAATCGATGAACTTTCGCGTGGGGGTGGATGTTCTGCCTGCCATCTTTTTTATGATTCCGTTGCAATGAATGAATTAAGTTCCTATAAAAGAATGAAAAATATTGTTCCCCGAACCCATCCCGAAGTAAGTCTTAAAGTTCCTGTTCAAAGCTGTTTTGGATGTCATAGCCGTTCGGGTCGCATTTCGACAAATTATATTGGACTGATGGAAACTACTTTGGAAGAGTTGCCACGAACACATTCCCAAGATTTTGTGAAGTTGATGGATGGAAGGATTTTCGTCCGAGTGAAACCAGATGTGCATTACCAAAAGGGTATGGATTGTATCGATTGCCATCTTTCATCAGAAATTATGGGCGACGGTAATTCCTACGAACATAAAGAGAAACAAATAAAAATATCGTGCAGCGATTGCCATCCGAGCGAAAGCCCTCGAAGTGTTGATTTCGATAATCTGGATGAGGAAAGCAAAAAAATCATTTCCCTTCGTGGATGGTATAATCTTTTGAAAGCAAAATTTGTTGTTGCAGGTAAATCGGGGAAACCATATTCTAACGTTGTTATGGAAAATGGGAAAATATTTGTTTATAAAAAGGGTGGCAACCGAACTTGGGTCTCTCCGAAACAAGGCCAAATTTGCCTTACGAGCCAAAAAATTCATTTCACGATGGATTGTAAAGTATGCCATACCCAATGGGTTCCTCGTTGTAGTTCTTGCCACACATCTTATGACCCAAATTCTGTTGGATGGGATAATTTGCTTGATAATGAAACGAATGGGGGTTGGAAAGAAATTGGCGGAAATTTTTTAGCTACTTTTCCAACTTTGGGTAATATCCAAAATGGTAAAGAGACTAAAATTTCAACTTTTATGCCGGGAATGATACTTGAAATCGATGGGAGTAAATTCCCCAGTAATGGGATAGCCAAAACTGGTAGATTTTTTGCACCAACATTTTCTCATACGATTTCGAAAGTGGTTCTCACGTGCAAAGAGTGCCATCTTAATCCACTTGTGCTTGGCTTTGGCTCTGGTGAATTTGAATTTCAAAAAAATGGGAAAAAGTTGAAATTGGAGTTCCATCCGACTTTTGCAAGTTCCCAATTCGATAATTTACCTTTGGATGCTTGGATTGATTTTAAAAGATTAAGGAAGGGATTATCTACAAGAAGCGATGCAAGTTCACTACAACCCAAACAAATCCAGCGTGTTTTGAATATTGGCACTTGCTTTTATTGTCATAATTGGAGTGATTCTCAATCACTAAATATATTTATGACCGATTACAGGAGGAGAATGAGTAGCAAGTGTTTGCAATTGGATATGAAGTAAGCCCGCTACTTTTCTTCTGCGGGGAGTTTTGTGAAATATCTTTCAGCGTCGAATTGGGTTGGGAAAATTTTAAAGATTAGATTTAATTTGGTAATCTTAAATAAATTTTCAATGTAGTCCGAAGCACAGCAAAGAACAATTTGTCCATCGTTTTTTTCGAACATTGCATTGCCCGAAAGAAGAACGCCAAGCGAAGCGGAGCTGAGGAAATTGGTTTTTCCCAAATTAATTATCAGGCGATTGTTTTCCTTTTGCGAAAGTTCCTTCAGGGTGGAACGTAAAAGGTTGATGTCATCGGTCGAAACGAAATCGCCTTCCAAATGGGCAACGAAAAACTTCTCTTTCTCCTCTACTCTTATTATTGCCATAGTTCAACCAAATTTTTTAAAAAAACAAAAACGAAATTAAATAAAAGATATTACATTTTGGTAAAATACACTTATTATAAATTGAACAAAAGACATTGGAAGTATGTATAAAGACATCGGATGTTTTAGAAACATCCGATGTCTGGAGGTGAAATTCCAAAAGGGTTGCAACTCCTTGCTCAATTGTGTTATAAGCTTTGGGAAGGAATGAATGAGGAAATGTAACTCCTTGCCCAAGCCGCTATGTTTTTTACCTTTGCAAAGATAGACATCGGATGTTTTTGAAACATCCGATGTCTGGAGAAGGTAGAAATAGGTGTGTAAAATATAGTTGACAGTGTGGAATTTTTTACACACTTTTTTGACAAAAAAACAAAATTTTTTTACATTATGTAAAATTTTTTACATTTTTTTGTGTAACATTTTTCTCTGGATTTATATTTTTGCTATTGGTATTTAATTGAAGTTGTTGAAAATGTTTAGTATTTTAAAATATATGTATGTTTCACTATTTGGAGGTTCTACAATGAAGTCCTTTTCTAAAATTACTGTTTTAACAGGAAGCTTTTTGTTTGCTCTCCTGTTAGCGTTTGTTCCAATTCGTCTCTCGTCGCAGCCAACTAATTACTGCGTAGTGTATCCACCTGATATTCCCTCGGGGTACTCCTATGTCTATTCCTATTGCTATGGACCTCTTTATTATGGTTACATCGTTAATGTCAAAATTAGAGATGTAGCCACAGGTAATTGGGTTCTCGATTGGACAACAGGAGACAATAACTGCTACACATTCACCGGACAAGAAGCGAAGCTCAAACTTGGAAAATCTTATCAACTCTACTTTACGTTCTATATGCCAGACTATTGGTTTTGCCAATATATGACCCAATATAGCTATTATAGATATTGCTATGGGCTTGTCTGGCTCGATTGGAATATTAATGGAAGTTTTCGTGATGCTAACGAATTTATTGGTGTGCAAACATTGGAATTGGCAAACTGGAATTCATCTACTTGCACTGGAACATATGGACCATTTAACATTAATGTTCCAAACACCCAAACTGTTGGCAAAACTCGTATTCGTGTAGCCCACAATATGTTTGGCCACTATGGTGGTGTGGGTAGTACAGGTTGCTATTTGTATTATCTTTATGACTATCCACCATATTATTTCTACTACTATGCTTATGGAGAAGCAGAGGATTATGTCATCGACTTCCAACCCGATATCGAGGCAACCTTCCCAGCTGATGGAGACATTCTTCGCGCCAACGAAACCTATGACGGTAGCGATGCAAACCATCCACGCCCAATGGTTCGTATGGGTTCGACTCAACCCAGCGGTGCAATTCTCCGCTATCGAATTGTTGGACCCAAGCCCTCGACAAATGTTGTTTACGAAGGTCTCGACCCATCTACTGGTTCAATAGATATTAATATGAGTGGTTATCGCCAATATAATATCCAAAGGGCTCGCGGAACATTTGCAACATCTAACGCCGGCTTCCGTTCCAATCGTGGTGGTGAGTATAAATTGTATGTTTCTGTGGGAGGTACTGCACCACCAGCCGAAGCAAGTCCTTCGTTTACCGTTGCATGGGATAATGATATTTCTGTAACGGGCGTAGTTTCGCCAAAAACCAATGGTGCACCTCGATTTATGAAATATTTGCGAGGTCAGACAATTCGTGTTATTGGTACTTTCCAAAATACTGGTCTAAACACAGTTACCGATTTCTATGCTTATGCTCGAATAGTCGACCCGAACGGCACCGAAGTTTACAACCGTACTGTGCACTTCGATGCGAACAACAACCCAAGGTATTCGCCTTTGCAGTCTGGTCAGAAGGTGGACCTTGAGTTCCCAACATTCTCGACCAATACTGTTGGTATATATAAACTATACCTTGATTGCGATTTGCAGAGCGCAGTTGACCAAGAAGATTACAACGACCATCTACCTCGTCAGGGTGACCCCGATTATACTTTCGAAATTGCTTATGAGTTCCAAGTTAAAGCAAATCGTGTTGTAAAACCACCGTTAAATGAACAGCTCATCGGGAACCGACCTTATATCCCAGCTGGTGAATTTAAGAATATGGGTGTAAGTGTTGCTTCCGACTTCCCGGTAACATTGGCAATCTATCGCCTGCCCGACACATTAAATGCTGTTTATCAAAGCACAATATTAGTACAAGATATTCAATCCGGAACATACAATACCCGCATTGTGGATTTCGATGTATTTATACCACGACAATCGGGTAACTATTTAGCCAAGATGTACTGCACACATCCCGAAGACCCTGTTCGCACCGACGATACCGTTTGGTCGTACTTTAGCGTGCTTGGTGGCTTGGCTGGAACCTATCGTGTTGGTGTTGGGCAAGACTTCCCGACCATCGACTCTGCTATGAATGCTTTGTTCTATCGTGGTGTTGCCGGCAATGTAGTCTTTGAACTCACCGATTCTTATTACCAAGTGAAAGCAAGGTCCTATGTCGACCCAACTGCGCCAGCTTGGGACTTCCGTTCTTGGATTTTGAATCTTGGCCATAATGCCGATTTGAATACAACCTATACTGTGACTTGGAAGCCCTCGACTCAAAAATCGCTAACTCGTGGAAGTATTACAATTGACCTTGTCTCGCCAACTGGCAAAGGTATTGCCTTTGGTCAATCAATTAAGCCATCGAACGAATATTCGGTTTACCGTGAATACCAGACCAAGGGTTCAATTTCGAGGAAATATGTAAATACTCCTGGTTACATTATCTTCGATGGCGGTCCGCAGAAGTCGATTAAGCTTCGCCTTGTAAGCTATTCGAACGGTGGGCAAGCCATTTATCTCGGTCCCGGCTCACATCATATCCAAATCAAGAACTTGATAATTGAGAATGCTAATTCGAACATAGCGAATAAGACCTGGCTGCCAATGACTGCATATAGCCCGGTTTATGGATTTACATATACTCCCGATACTTTGCTGCAAGGTACACAAGTGTTGGCATATTCGGCTGGTGTTGTCTTGCGTTCCAATCTGCCTTATGACCAATTGGAGCGCGAACAATCACAGATTATGGGACTGGACACCATTCCTTGCAACAACAATGTAATCGAGGGTAACGAAATCAATGGCTTTGGCTATGGTATTGTTTCGTTGGGTTATGGTCAACTCTGGCGCGAAACCAATTACGTCAAATACTATAACAACAACAATACCTTCGCAAAGAATACAATTTATAATGTTGCTAGTGCGGGTATCTTCCTTGGTTACGAGCAAAATTCCCAGGTTGTTGGCAATAGGATTTATAACGTAAATGGTGGTAGCCAACCAGCTTATGGTATTGCTCTTGGTGGCTTAGGCTCTTCGAGCTACAAAGGTTACCACAACATAGGTATCACAATTGATAAGAACGAAATCAGCGGTGTAACTTCGAACGTTAGTGCTGTTGGTATTAAAGTCGAGCAAGAGCAAAACACTTTGCCGCATCCGTACCTCGGCGAAGTCAAATATCCTGATGTTGCTGAAAGCATTCAAATTACCAACAACAGCATTTGGGGAATTACGACTGGAACAGGGAATGCCTATCGTGCTGGTATTCATTTGTTCACAGCTCGAAAGCCAAGTAGTGATATTATTGCTTACTTCACAACACCAAAGGCTCCCGGCTACTACACACGAAACGACAAGATTGCAAACAATACGGTCGTTGTTAGTCCAAATCCTGGAATTGTTACTGCATATCCAGTCGCAGGCATTGGTATTCAAAGCGCCAAGAACACTGTTGTGAAGAACAATGCGGTTGCGTTGTTGGATATGAATGTCGACCCGAACAACGCAGTTTACGCCTGCTTGCTGTATCAAGGGATGATGC
>Ga0308390_1000015_pt1 | contig 150886 bp, 130 predicted proteins | sample Hotspr2Sample149_FD_202358 | JGI IMG/M metagenome (GOLD analysis project Ga0308390, IMG submission 202358) | Hot spring phototrophic mat microbial communities from Mushroom Spring, Yellowstone National Park, Wyoming, United States - 20040719_149 ...
CGGCGGCGTGGTTGCCGGAGGAATGGGTGGCTACGCCCCGCTGCAGCGCCTGGCCGGGCAGGGAGAGAAGGGCATTGCTGGCGCCGCGAAACTTGAACGCCCCCACGCGCTGCAGATTCTCGCACTTGAACCGCAGTCGAGCGCCACAGAGGGCGTCGAGGGTGCGACTCTGCATGACCGGGGTTCGGTGTACCCGCCCCCGCAGGCGCTCCGCCGCCCGGGCCACCTGGTGGGGGGTGGGAAGCTCGGCACTCATGGGGCGAGTGTAGTGCGGACCACACCCGCCGTGACCACCCTGTGCTAGCCTGGGTAGTCTGAAAGATCGCGGTGACTAGCCCACCCCCAGCCTCGCTCGGTGCCTCGCCAGGGGAAAGCGAACCATCAAGGGTTCGTCGCCTTGACCCGGCGCGCCGTGCTGCCCGCGTGGCAGGACTGCGCAGCTTCGACACTCCCACCCTGGAGGCGGTGGAGCGGCGGCGTTTGCAGCTGTGGCTGCTTCACTTCCTGCTCCTGCTGGCCTTGGCTGGGGCGCTGGTGGTGGTTCTGTCGTGGCCGGCTTCCACAGTGCCGGTGCGGTCTCATCTCCACCTCCTCCGTCTGGCCCTGATGATCCTCACCGTCCTCTTCTGCGCCTACGCCATCGAGAAGGAGTTCCAGCTGCGCCGGCTCGCCCGCTTGCTCGTGGAGGAACGGGTGGTCTCAGCCGCCTTGCGCTCGCGGTTGACGGAGGTGGATGCGCTGCTGCGGGCGGCGCGCGCCGTCAACACCGTGGTGGAGCTGGAGGAGGTGCTGGACACGATCATTGCCTCGGCCCTGGAGCTGCTGGGTGGGCGGGACGGTTCGATCATGCTGGTGCAGGGCGAAAACGCCCTGCGGACGGTGTGCGCCCGCGGGGGAGGGGCCGCCCGGGGGGCGATGGTGCGTTTCGGCGAGGGGATCGCCGGGCGCGTCGCCGCGACCCGAGAGGCGGTACTGGTCTCGGGAGTGCTGGATCCCACGCGCTGGGCACCGGTGACCGAGGGTCCTCCGCCGCCGGGCAGCGCCATCTGTGCGCCCCTCATCCACCGCGACACACTGCTCGGCGTCATCAACGTCAATGCCCTCGCCACTCGCACCTTCACGGAACATGACCTGCGCGCCTTGGCGGTGTTTGCCGAGCAAGCGGCCGGGGCCATCGCCAACGCCCGCCTGTACGAGGAACAGGCGCTGCTGGCGTCGCAGAGTCTCTTCCAATCGCTCCACGACCCCCTCACCCGTCTGCCCAACCGGCTGCTCTTCCTCGACCGGGTTCACCACGCCCTGGCGCGCCGGCAATCCTCCACCCGGCGAAAGCTGGCGGTGCTGTTTTTAGACCTGGATGACTTCAAGCGCATCAACGACTCCCTTGGACATGCCGCCGGCGACGAGATTCTCGTGAACTTCGCCGAGCGCCTCCGGCGTTCGGTACGCTCGGCTGACACCGTCGCCCGCTTCGGCGGCGACGAGTTCGCCATTCTGCTGGAGGATGCCGCCGGCCGGGAGGAAGTGGAGCACACCGCTGAGCGGATCATGGCCGCCCTGACCGAGCCGTTCACGGTGGCTGGACGCCAGACCTGGCAGCGCGTCTCCATCGGCGCCGCGGAGTACGGGGGTGGCCCCGCCTCCGCCCAAGAGCTGCTCAGACAGGCCGATCTCGCCCTGGGGGCCGCCAAGCGCCAGGGCAAGGGGGCGTTCGTTTTCTACGAGCCGGCTATGCTCGCCGAGGCGGTGCGCCACCTCGACTTCGAAGGCGAACTGAGCCAGGCGGTGGCTGCCGGCCACCTGGCTGTTCACTACCAGCCGATCGTCGAGCTGGACACCGGCGCGGTGGTCGCCGTGGAAGCGCTGGTGCGCTGGAACGCGCCGGCGCGGGGCCTACTTGACGCCGGCGCGTTCCTGCACCACGCCGAGCGGCTCGGCCTGATGTCCACCATCGACCGCTGGGTGCTACCCCAGGTGCTGCGCACCGCTCGCGCCCTCAACGACCAGGTGGTTCGCCCAGTGGCGCTACACGTCAACGTTTCGGCGGCGCGGCTCGCCGAGGGCGACGTGGTGGAATGGTGCCATCGGCTGCTCAAAGAGCACGGCATCGCCGCCGAACGACTGGTCTTGGAGCTCACCGAACGGAATATCGTCCAGCTCACCCCCGCCCTCGCCGACACGCTGCGACGGCTCAAGGAGGCAGGGATCCGCATCGCCCTCGACGATTTCGGCACCGGCTACTCATCCCTCTCCCACCTCCGCCAGTTCCCGGTGGACGCCATCAAAATCGACCGTTCCTTCGTCGAGGGCCTGCGCGCCGACACCGGTGCCGCCGCCCTGATCGCCAGCCTGGTAAGGCTCGGGGAGGCCCTGAAGATCACCGTCATCGCCGAGGGAATCGAGGAGCAGCGGCAGGTCGAGGCGCTCGTCGAGTTGGGCTGCCGCTTGGGTCAGGGGTGGTTTCTCAACAATCCCCTGGACCACGACGCCCTCGCGGACTTGCTCCTGCGCCGGCGGTGACAGGGCTAGCCGAAGTTGTAGTGCTTGCGCACCGGCACGAGCACCTGCCAGGTGCACTCCAGCCCCCGCGGGAAGGTGACCAGATCACCCTTGCCGATCCGCACGCCCTTGCCGCCCTTCGGCGTCACCACCACCTCCCCTTCGAGGAAGTAGCAGGTCTCAGGCTCATCATAGCTCCACGGGAAGGTCGAGATCTCCTTCGTCCAGATGGGCCATGAGCGCACCCCCAGGCGGGTCAGTTCCGCCTCGGAAGGGTTGTGCACCACCACGATATCGGCCATACCAACCTCCTTCCTTACCTCGTGTATGCTCCCATGGAATGGGGCAATGGGGAGCACGCCATGAAATCCTTGACCCGCTATCTCACCATGAACGTGCCGGAGCGCATGGGGTTCGTCAACATCACCCCGGAGGTGGAGCAGGCGGTGCGGGACTCCGGGGTGCGCGAGGGACTGTGCTTGGTCAACGCCATGCACATCACCGCCAGCGTGTTCATCAACGACAACGAGTCGGGGTTGCACGAGGACTACAAGCGCTGGCTGGAGCAGCTCGCCCCCTTCGACGCCTCGCCGCAACGGTACCGGCACAACCGCACCGGCGAAGACAACGCCGACGCCCACCTCAAACGCCAGGTGATGGGCCGCGAGGTGGTGGTTGCCATCACCGCCGGCCGGTTGGATTTCGGACCCTGGGAGCAGATCTTCTACGGCGAGTTCGATGGACGGCGGCGCAAGCGAGTCCTCATCAAGATCATCGGCGAGTGACGAGGGTGCGATGGCGACCCGCCTGCGCGGGCCGGGCTTGCCTCGTTGGGCCCCCCAAAACCTCCCCGGCACTGCGTCGTAGACCAATGTAGCGGCTGGAGTTTCTCCAGACGCGGGAGAGCGCGACGATGCGGAAGGTCTTTCTCGGTGTGGCCGCAGCGCTGATCGTGGCGGGCGGCGTGGCGGTGGCGCTGCGCGGCCGCGGCGCCCAATGGAGCACCAGCAACCCTCAAGCCCTGGCTCACTTCCGTGACGGCCTTGAAGCCAGCATGAAGTACTACCGCGCTGAGGCGCGGCGCTGCTTCGCCAAGGCCGCCGAGGCCGACCCCTCGTTTTTAGTCGCCAAAGCGTTCTTGCTGGACCATCTCGACCCGCGCGGCGACCGCGAGGGGGCGGCGGCGCTGCGAGGGGAATTGGAGAAGGCGAGCGTCGAGGCACTCCCGCCCAGGGAGCGCTTCATCGTGGAACGGGTGCTCGCCGCCACGGCGCGAGACCACGCTCAGATGCGAACCCTCACCGAGGCGTTCCTCGCCCGCTACCCCGACGACCCCTTCGGACTGTTCTTCTCCGGACAAGACGCGGTGCTCAGCGGAGATCTGGGCACTGCGAAGAGGGCCTTCGAGCGCTTGGTGGACATCGCCCCCAATTGGGTTATGGCCTACAACCATCTGGGTTACATAGCCATGGCCGAAGGCAAATTGGATGACGCCGAACGCATGTTCGCCACCTATCGGTTCATCGCCCCCGACCAGGCCAACCCCCACGACTCCCTGGGCGAGCTGCTGCTGCTTACCGGTCGCCTGGACGAGGCAGAGCGGGAGTTTGAACTGGCAATTCAGGCGCGTCTGGACTTCCAACCTTCCTACGAAAACCTAATCCGCTTGGAAGCACTGCGGGGCAACCATGCCGGCGTGGAGGCCGCTCTGTTCCGCGCCCGGGAAAGCGGTGCCGTGCCCGAAGAGATCCTCACCCGGCTGGGGTGCTGGGCGCGCGGATGGTTGGCCGCTCGCGATGGCGACTGGCATGGTGTCGCTGACCTCGCCGAGCACCAGTGCAGTAACGCCCTGCCCTTGGCCTTGGCGCTGCGCGCCGCGCTGTTCACCGGACGGCGTGCCCTGGAGACGCAGACCGCCGAGCGCCTCGCCAAGTACCGAGAAGCCGCCGCTGGGGCGGCGGCCGGAAAGCGGGAGCTGGAGGCCATCGTCCACGAACTGGAAGGGATCCGCGCCGCTTGGGAGGGCGAGCTGGAGCGGGCCGCAGAGCTCTTCCGATCGGCCGCGGCGGCGGGCAGCTTTTGGGGCTTTGCTCGCGGCTTCCAGAAACTCTGCGCCCTGTCCGCCCAGGCCAAAGCGCTGCAGCAACTGGGCCGACCCGGCGACGCCGCAGCGGTGACGGCGGCGTTGCGGGCGGTGAACCCGCTGGCCCACGAGATGCTCGGGAAGGCCACTGACCTTCCCTCGCCGCCGCCCTCGTGACAAAAAGCGCAAAGTCGCGTACGGTGAGGGGGAGCGGGAGGACCCATGAGTGCGAAGCCGTTCGCCGCCACCGACCCCGGCCTTGAGCTCCTGGCTCACCTGTACGAGACCTTGAACCCCGGCCCACAGTGGTGCGTCACGCAGCCACGGGGCTTCACCTGGTGGGGGCACCACCTGGCCCAGCGGATATGGGCGGAACCTCCCCGCCGCGACGGCGGCCTAGGCTGCCACGTTCACATGGTTTGTGACCTGCTGCGCGACGTGGAGGACGACCCGGCGGCACTGGAGGCTGTCAACACGGCCAACCGCCTGGCCTCCCTCTCCTCCGTTGTCTGGGACCGCGAGCAAGGCCGGCTCTCCCTGCGCTGCGCGGTGGAGGCGACGCCAGCGGCTTTGCCCTGGCTCAAGCCGCTGGCCGGTTGGGCGGCGGCGCTGCAAGTGTCGGCGGCGCATCTGCGGGCCCACGATCTGGCGGAGATCTTTGAGGCGGTCGTTGACGCCAGCCAACACCCCACCAGTGGACCGCGAGAACGGGAAGCGGAGGCGTTGTCCACGGTGTGGCGCCTCGGCCTGGGCAGCGCCGGCCCCACACCCTACGATCGCCACGAGCTCGCCCAGGCGATGAAAGCACTGCCCCGCAGCGCCGTCGTTACTCCGCTGGGCGAGCTTCAGGCAGACGCGAGTTTGCCCTTCGCCGGGGCGCCGGGGGCTTCCCCCGACAACGCCACCCTCCTGGTGGCCGGCGACGCCGAGCATCTAGCGTTGGGCAAAGGGGCCCTCATCCGCTTGAAGCTGCCTCCCGGCGCCGGAGGCCGCAGTCTCATGGCGAAGGCCAATCGGCTCAATCTTCTCGAGGAGAGCGAGTGGACCGGTTTTCACCACTTGGGGGCGTGGCGGCGGGATCCTGCCCGCTGCCTCACCTTCAGCACCTTCCTCCCGCGCCTGGTGTTCCAACCCGGCCTGTTGGCCGAACTGGTAGCCGCCAGCACCGCCCGCCTGGCCTGGGTGGCGCGTCAACTGGCGGAACTCTAGGCATCTAGGGTCCGCCCTCCATGGCCCCCGGGGGCGTCGGGGTCCAAAACAGCGCTCCCTGCAAAACCCCCGTCTGGGCGCCCGTGTCGGGAAGTCAGGCCGTCGCTGCGACGCCTTCCAGTCTCCCGATCACCGCCGCCCCACTGGCGACCCCAACCCCACCGTCAACGCCCCCGATGGGCAGCCATCCACGCACGCCAGGCAGTTGCTGCACCCATCGTAGCGGCCGGCGTGGCGAGGGTCGATCCCCCACGGGCAGTGGATGTGACACAGCGGCAGGCGCGGACACAGACAGCGCTCCGGCGCAAACCGTACCGCCAGCGTTGTAGGGATGCGCAGGAGGTTGGCCAGGGCCCCCACCGGACACAGCGCCCGACACCACAGGCGCCGCGGCCCGAACACCTCCAGCGCCAGCAGGGCCAAGAGCAGCCCTCCGGTGACCGGGGAGAGGATCCCCAGGTAGACCACCTCGAGAGGGAGAGAGGTGATCAGTCGAGGCGCCGAGATGACGGCCGCCACGGGCATCGCCACGAGGACCCCCAACAGCAGCACGCCGGCCAGTATTGTCCAGCGCCCAGTGCGCAGGCGCACCCATTCCCGCTCCCGCCAGGGGCGGGGGCGCAGGCGCTGGCGCAGGCGATCCACCCCTTCCGAGAGCAGCCCCCACGGGCACACCCAGGAGCAGAACACGGGCCCCGCCAGCAGAGCCAGCCCCACCACGGGGGCCACCCCCAGGAGCAGGACGGCGCTCACCCGTCCCCCAGCCAAGGCCGCGGCCAGGCCAGCCGCCGGCTCGGTGAGATCGAAAGAACCGATTTTGAGGGAGGCGAGGGTGCCTGCCAGGGGGCGGAACCCCAGCGAGTTGAGCCAGGGCAGGAGCAAATAGAACAGGGCCACCAGCGCCTGGCAAAGCCGCCGCCACCGGGTCCACGTCCGCCTGGGGGCGCTGCTGCGCAGTTCGGCCAACAGAACCGGGCTACTCACGGCCGCACGCCCCCCTGGCGGCGCGCACCACGATGGCGGGCTCCAAGGTTGGGCATACCTTCTCACACACCCCGCACCCCACGCACCCTGGCAGGACCACTGGCCGCAACTGGCCGTCCTGGATGAGCGCCGCCTCGCCCAGTGGGCACTCGTCCACGCAAGTGCGGCAGAGGATGCCCAGGAAGGCGTAGCAGGTGTTCGGGTTGACCTCGGCCAAGCCCATGCGCACGGCGCGTTTGTCGGTGATCGGGTCGAGCGCCCCAGAAGGGCACACCGGCGGGCACTCCATGCACAGGTAGCAGGGTACCGAGCGAGGGAGTACCACCGGCGTCCCGGCGTGCCTCCCATACTCCCACCCCGCCGGCACCAGCGACCGGTAGGGGCAGACGGCGGCGCAGCGTCCGCAGCGGATGCACAGGCCGGTGAACTCCCGCTCCGGCCTGGCCCCCGGCGGCCGCAGGGGCGGGGCGACCAAGCGCGCCCGCAGCCAGGCAAAGCGGCTAAACCGCACCATCCCGGGGGCTCATTGCGGCACCGACCAGCGGCCGCTGGCGGCGGCCTCCTGCTGCGGATCCGCCCCATCCTGGCCCACGAAAGTGGGAAACACCCCCAAAATCGCCGCGTCGCTGCGCAGCAGCGCTTCGGCCCAGCGCTCCAGCTCCGCCCCGGTGGCGGCGCTGACCACCACCGCCAGTCGCCGGTCGCCGTCGCCCCCCTCTACCCGCACCTCCCCACTGGCCGCCAGCCGCACCGCTACCTCCGGCGCCTTGCCGGGGTGCGTCTCGATCACCACACCTGCAATCACCATGGGTGCACCCACCCTCCGCCCACCGTCGCCCCTGCCCCGCGGGGCGGGGGCGCCGGGGAGAACTCCGTCACACCTTCTCCAGCTTCACCGCGCACACCTTGAACTCCGGCTGCTTGGAGGCGGGGTCGACGGCATCGATGGTGATGACGTTGCACATGCGCTCGGGATCGTGCATGTGAACGAACACCACGCCCGGTTTGGCGCCGTCCGTGATCTTGGTGCGAAAGACTTGGGAGCCGCGCCGGGAGGTGATGCGCACCGGCGCCCCTGGCCGCAAGCCCAGTTTGGCGGCATCAGCCGGGTGGATTTGAGCCATGGACTCCAGGTTAGTATTGGCCAACTCCCGGCAGTTGCGCGTCATGGTGGCGGTGTGCCAATGCTCGATCTCTCTGCCAGTGGTGAAGTAGAAGGGGTACTCGGCATCGGGTACCTCTTCCGGGGGCTTCTGGGGCCGCAGCCACACCACCGCCCGTTTGTCGGGACGCCCGTAAAAAAGGATACGCTCGGCATGGTCGGCCGGAACCAGGGGATCCTCACCCCTGACGTAGCGGCGCTTGGTCCCGGGGTGGCCGGGGGTTGGCAGCGGCCACAACAAGCCGTGCGCCTCCTTCAGACGCTCTCTGGTCATGCCAGTGAAGTCGTACACGGTGCCTTTGCACACCGTGAGGATCTCCGCCCACACGTCGGCGGGGGTCTTGAAGGGCAGCAGTTTGCCGTACCCCAGCCGCGCCGCCAGGTCGCAGAGGATGGCGAAGTCCGGACGAGCCTCCCCGGCCGGCGGAATGGCTTGCTCCATCAATTGATAGCGCCGCTCGGCACAGCCGTACACCCCTTCCTTTTCGGCCCACAGCGCCGCCGGCAGCACCACATCGGCCAGTTCCGAGGTGCGGGTGGGGTGGAACGCCTCGCTCACCACCACGAAGGCATCGGCCCTCTCCATGGCCTTGCGGTAGCGCAAGACGTTGGGCAGCGACTGCCCGGGGTTGGTGCACATGACGTACAGGCACTTGATGTCGCCCCTCTCCAGGGCGCGGAACATGTCCACCGTGGCCAGGCCGGGCTTGGGGTTGAGCGACCCCTCCGGCACCCCCCACAGCTTCTCCATCTCGGCGCGGTGGGCGTCGTTGGCGATGAGCCGGCCGTAGGGCAGCAGGTGCGAGAGCGCCCCTCCGTCCCGCACTCCGCCGCAGGCGTTGGGTTGCCCCGTCAGGGAGAAGGGGGTGTTGCCGGGGGTGCCGATCTTGCCGGTGATGAGGTGCAGGTTGTGCACCAAGTTGTTGGCCCACACCCCTTTGGTGCGCTGGTTCAAACCCATGGTCCACATGGACATGGCCGCCTTGCCGCGCTCCCCGAACCAGCGCGCTGCAGTGACGATGTCTGCGGCGCTGCAGCCGGCGATGGCTGCCGCCTTGGCCGGGGTGTACTCGGCCAGGAACGCCTTGTAGTCCTCCCAGCTCTTGTTGACCTCGCCACCCTCGCCGAAGGTCACGTGCTTGGCGATGAAATCCTCGTCCACCAAGCCTTCCTTCAGCAAGACGTGGGCCATGGCGTTGAGGATGGCCAGGTCGTTGCCGGGGGTGAAGGAGATGTGCAGGTCGGCGATGCGCGCGGTGGGGGTGCGGCGGGGGTCCAGAACGATCACCTTGACCTCCCGCTTGGCCTCTTTACGGCGCACGACGCGCTGGAAGATGATCGGGTGAGCTTCCGCGGTGTTACTACCAATGAGCAGGAAGACATCGGCGTGGTCGATGTCCTCATAGCAGCCCATGGGTTCGTCCTTGCCGAAAGTAGTGACGTAACCACCCACCGCCGAAGCCATGCACAGGCGCGGGTTGCCCTCCACGTTGTTGGTGCGAATCCCCGCCTTGAACAGCTTATTGGCGCAGTACGTCTCCTCGGTGAGCCCTTGCCCCGAACCGTAAAAAGCCACGCTGTCGGGGCCGTACTTTTCGATGCTCTCCCGAAAACGCGCTGCCACCAGCGCCATCGCCTCCTCCCAGGAGGCGCGCACCAACTTACCCTCCTTGCGCACCAAGGGGTGGAGGCAGCGGTCGGGGGCGGTGAGGATCTGGGGGAGCAGGAACCCTTTCAAGCACAAGAAGCCGTCGTTGTGATTGTCCTTGTCGCCGCGTACGGCAAACACTTTGCCCTCCCGCACCCCGATGAACAAGCCGCAGCCCGTGCCGCAGTAGCGACATACGCTCTTCACCCACTGTTCGCCCCCTTGGGCAGTGGCGGCCACAGCCTGGCGCAGGCCCGCTACACCCCCCAGGGCGGCCAGCGCCGAGGCCGCCGCCGAGGCCTCGATGAAGCTGCGACGGGAAAACGTCGTCATCGCACACCTCCAGTGGTAGCTCGCTGCCGCGAGTGGGGCGACAGCAGGTGGGGCGGGTGACACGAGAAGCAATCCTTCCCGGTCAAGGTGGGGTGGGCCAGGGAGGCCACCTCCTCGGCGTGACAGCCGATGCACCGCGACGCCGGGGCCCGGAGCACGAAGTCCGCCCCCACTGAGCCATGGCAGACGAAACACTTGACGTTGTTCACCCCGTGTTTGCCGGCAAACCACTCTGCCACCACCTCCGGCGTGGCATCGGTGTGGCAGACGTCGCAGGCTTCGGTGGGATCCACCTGGGGATGGGCGCGTTGGGGGGCTGCTTTGCCGGGCTTCCTGGGAGGGCCGGCGAGCGCCACCCCGACCACAAGAACCGCAGGTGCGAGGAGCACAACCCACGATCTTTTCATCTCTGTGACCTTCCTTTCACGGCCGCCGGCCGGCGATGGGGGGCCTACATCAACTTGAGGCCGCCGAAGTTGAAGCGCAAGGTGGTGCGCAGCTCCCAGGCATCCTTCAGGTACCGGTTGGTACCGTTAATCAGGTAGCCGGCCGCGTCACCCGGGTAGAAGATGCCGCCCCGCAGCGTCCAAACGAGGTTTTTCATCACCGTCCAATCCAGTTTGAAATCGATCTCCTTGCCCAGATCCCGGGAACTGGCGGCGCCGAACTCCCCTGGATCGATGGCCCCGTTGCCGTTGACGTCGCTCCAGGGCCGCAGCGCTTCGGTGGCGCGCACCACCATCCCGGCCACCATGAGCTTCCACTCCGGCCCCAGGGGGAAGGTGGCGTTGAGCTGGACAAGGGTGGTGTTTTCCAACTCGCGGTAGCCCCGGGAGGCGGGGGAGCCCAGCCCTTGCGGGGTGATCCCCTGCTCGTCGGGCATGATGGAGTCTTCCCAGATCTCGGCGATGTAGAAAAACCCGTTGGTGCGGATCTTGTTAATGTTGCCCTTGCCCGACATGGGGTCGTCGTCCCCCGAGCCCCGGCCCAACACCGCCCCCAAGCTCGCCTTGCCAACCGGCATCTTGGCGTCGAGGTAGAGGTTGTAGCCGCGCAAATCGCCGTTGTTGACGTCCAGCAGCTGCGCAGGGCCGGAGTTGGCGTTGGCGATATCGTCCTTGCCGGCGAGGAGATCCACCTCGCCCTTCAACGCCACCTTGCCTACCTTGCCGTCCCACGACAGCCCCAGCACCGTGGCTTGGGTGATGTTGGGGCGGAAGCGGGCGTTGAAGTACTGCAGCTCGTTGGGCAGATAGCTGCGCCCGTCGGCAATGCCGCTGTCCTTGTAGTAGACCAGGAAGGGGTTGACACTAAAGCCGCCCACCTTTCCCTTAAGATCCAGATACAAGAGGTTGGCGTCGCGGCCGTCGGGGTTGCCGTTGAAGTTGCGATCGGTGAGTCCGTCGGTGCCCTCGTACATCTTGGTCCAATCGAACACCGTCGTCCACGCCCCGAACGTCTTCTGCACTTGGATGCCGTCGCCATCCTGGTCGAGCACCAAGCGCTGACCCAGGTCGTTGCGCATGCGCCCTAGGCGAACTGCCGTGCCGCCCAGCTGCGGTGCGGTGAACTCCACGTAGGCGGTATCCACGTGGATCAAGAAGTGGGTATCCTTGTTGTTGTACAGGTTGGAGAAACCGGGCCGGAAGTTGTCCCGGTACTCGTTGTCCACCCCCCAGATCCCCTGCGCCACATCGATGGACAGCACCCCTTTCAGGTGCGGACCCCAGGAGAGCACCGGCGTGAAGCGAAACAGCTGGATCATGTAGTCGTCCTTGTCCGAAACCGGCCCAGCGGGGTTGCGGCCCAAGAAGAAGTTGTTCTGCGTGTAGCCATTAAATTCATAGAAACCAGACAGTTGCAGCTGCAGCTTGGGCTCCTCTGGTTGGCTCGCCTCGTGCGCCAGCAGCGGCGCCGCCGCCAGCAGCCCGAAGCTTGCCATGAGTCCTAGACGTCCCACGGTTGCCACCTCCTTCTGCGCATGTCAGCGCAATCCCAAGACAAACTCGAAAAGAAGGAGCGCGTCGCCCGCTCCTTCCGTCACACAGCTATTGCACCCTTTGCCCGTAGCGCTCCTCATAGAAGGCGATCATGCGCCGCAGATCGTCGGGGGACATGCCCTTCTTCCACTGGTGACCCTCGTGGGCCAGCGCCACCTCGCTCACCCCGGGCAGAAGCTTCTCCGCCTCGGGCAAGAACTTGGCGTAGAAATGCTTGGCTACCTCGTAGAAGCCATGCCACTGGGTGAAATCGGGCCCCATCATGGAGGCGCCGTGGCGGGCCCGCCGCCCCTCGTGGTGCCACAGCTCGTAGAACGTCCACTCGATGGCGTCGTCGAAGGGAGTGGGGGTGACCTTGCCAGCCGCCTTCAGACGCTCCATCACCTCGTTGGCCGGTGCGGCAAACTTTGTGTTGTAAAGCTCCACCGCGTTGTCGAACATCTGCATGTAGTTGGTGACCCAGTTGGCGCCGTGACACTCCAGGCACACCTTGGTCATGGCCTCCCGTTTCACCTCCCAGTTGTCTAGCCGCTTGGAGAAGAGCGGCCGCAGGGTCCAGGAGATGCGGGCACCCACGTCGTGGGTGGACTTTTGCGTAGGGGTCGCGGCCATGTGACAGGTGGCGCAGGTGGGGGCGGCGGTGTAAGTCTTGCCGACGACCCACTCGTCGGCGTCTAGGCGCATCTTGTCGCGGTGGGCGACAAACATAATGCCGTGCTTGGACTCCTCGTAGATCTCGATTTGCGGGTGATCCGGGCCCATGTGGCAGCGCCCGCAGGTGCGCGGCTCGCGGGCCTGCGCCTTGGAGAAGTTGTGGCGAGTGTGGCAGGCGGTGCAGGTGCCCAGCGACCCGTCGGGGTTGACGCGCCCTATGCCGGTATTGGGCCAGCCCCCCGGCAACGGCAGCCCCTTCTCGTCCAGCTTGACCACCGACCCGTGGCACTGCTTGCATCCCAAGTTGGCGGCCTGCGTCCCCTCCACCACCTCGCCCAGAATGTTGTCCAGCGAACCGATGAACTGCGCCGCCTTGGCGTGGTGGGAAGCGGTGAACTCCTGAAACTCCTTGTCATGGCAGCCCTGGCAATCCTTGGGCGAAGGCACGGTGGCCACCAGGTACCCCTCGTGCCGCCACAGGTCGGGGTCGCCCTCCTGCGCCTGGTGGCAGGCCATGCAACCGATGCCCTTTTCGGCGTGCCGCGACTGTTCCCATTGCCGGTTCCACACCACCGCCACGTGCTTCTGGTCGTGGCAGCCGATGCACGCCTTGGTGGCCTCGTCGGCATAGGCGCGCGCCGCCTTCTCGGGGCGCGCCCGGTCTCGCTCAATCAGTCCAACGATGACCACGGCGGCGATGAAGGCGACGGCGAACAGGGCCACGATGAACTTTTTAAATTCCAGTGACATGCACCCCTCCCTGGGCCGCGGCACCGAGCGGCGGCCCTACGACAGCGCCTCCCAAATCATCATTGCCAGCACCAGGGTCAACGACACGGCCCCCACCGCCAGGGCCGCTTCCGATCGTGGCCGGCGGGCCCGCCAGGCCCCCTCGAGAAACGGCCAGAACACCAGCGCCACCCCCGCCACCAGCGTCCCCACCATCCCCAGCCACAACGGCACCAGCTTCAACCAGCGGAAGAGCGGGAAGAAGTACCACTCGGGCTTGATGTGCAGGGGTGTCTCCTCGGGGTTGGCCGGGGGTCCCAGATGGGCTGGGAACACCACCGCCAGCATGGTGACCACGGTGATGAGGAACAGCCCGACGGCCAGCTCGGTGGTGACGTGATCGGGAAAGAAGGCAAAGAAGCGATTGGGGTCGAAGCGGCGCTTGCCCTCCCGATCCTCTTCCACGGTCAGCGGTGTCGCCTGCACCTCGGCGGGCGCGTCCAGCTCCATGACGCCGTGAATCCGCAGCAGAAAGATATGCAGCCCCAAAAAGATCAAAAACAGTGTCGGCATCGCGCCGACGTGAAAGACAAAGAAGCGGGTCAAGGTGGTGGGGTTGACGTCGGCGCCGCCGCGCAGCAAGTCGGCCACCCAGGCGCCGATCAGGGGGGTCTGGCCAGCAATGTTGGTGCCTACCGTGGCGGCCCAGTAGGAGAGCTGGTCGTACACCAGCGCGTACCCGGTGAAGGCGAAACCCAGGGTGGTGAGCAGCAGTCCCACCCCGACCATCCAGTTCAGCTCCCGCGGCTTGCGGTAGGCGCCGGTGAAGAAGACGCGGATCATGTGCAGCCCCACCGCCACCACCATGAGGTTGGCCGCCCAGTGGTGCATGGAGCGGATCCACCAGCCGAAGGGCACCTCCTCACTGATCATCTTGACCGAGGCGTACGCCTCTTCCGGGGAGGGACGGTAGTAAAAGGTGAGCAAGATGCCGGTGACCACCTGAATGGCGAAGAGCAGCATCGGGGTGCCGCCCAGGCAGTACCACCATGACTTCATGTGATGGGGGATGGGTTCCTTGGAGAGCTCCTCGAACACCTCGATGTTGACCGGCACCCGCTCGCGCAGAAAACGCACCCAGGCGGGCAGTTGCGGCTTCGCCACCGCCATCGCCTCACACCTCCTTCGCCGGCACGGTGACGTACACCGCGTCGCGCTCCAGCCGCACCGGGTACGAGGGTAGGGGCGTCGGCGGTGGCCCGGCGATCACCGTCCCAGTTGTATCGAAACGACCCATGTGGCAAGGGCAAAGAAAGTTCCCCTCCTGCTGGTCCCACTGCACCCGACAACCGAGATGGGTGCAAATCATGGAGAAGGCGCGCACCTCCCCTTCCCCCAGGCGCACCACCAGCAGGTCGTTGCCCAGCACGCCGCGAAACTCGCGACTGTGGCCCACCGGCAGAGCCTCCAGGCGGGCCAACATCACCTCGCGGGTGGGAACGCGGCCCTTGGGCACCAGGTAGGCGAGGACGTAGCGAGCGGCGATGGCGACACCGGGAATGACGGTGAGCGCCACCGCCAGGTTGGCCAGGAGATCGCGTCGGCCCGTGGGCTTGCTCCAGTCCATACCCCCTCCGGTGCGACAGGGGAAGCATTCTCTGTGCCAATCGTGAAAGAAGAATCAAACTGCTGCGTGGCAACGACGTACGTCGCGTTCGCCGAATTCTCTTCGCCTTGCCATTCGGCACAGCATTGCCGAAGTTGTTCCTAACGATTCGTAGGTGATTGAAAAAAATAGGTTTATGGTTTTTTGGGGGGCGGCACTACAGTGCCGGCGCCAGGGGGCCGCTTGTCTGCACCTAACCCGTACCTGCGCAGCAAGTTGTAGAGCTGGCGGGGGGAGATACCGGTGAGGCGGGACACCGCACCCAGGTGCCCGCCGCACACCGCCAGGGCACGGGACAGGTAGTCCCGCTCGAAGGCCTCCAGCAGGCGCCGCTTTTCGGCATAAAAGGGCGCCAGGGAGCTGGCCGCCACCCCCTCGCTGGGCAGCCTCACCACCCCCTCCCGCGATAACACCACCATTCGTTCCAGCGTGTTCTCCAGCTCCCGCACGTTGCCCGGCCACGGCTGCGCCTGCAACCACTCCATGACCTCCGCTGGCAGATCGCGGATCGGACGTCCATGGCGAGCCGCCAACCTGGGGAGGAAGTGGTACACCAGGGCGGCGATGTCCTGCCGCCGCTGGCGCAGGGGAGGGATGACGATGGGCACCACGTGCAAGCGAAAGAACAGGTCGGCTCGGAAGCGTCCGGCCTCCATCTCGGCACGCAGATCGCGATGGGAGGCGGCCACCAAGCGTACGTCGACGGGCCGGACCACATCTGCCCCCAACGGGGTCACCGCCCGCTCCTCGATCGCCCGCAGCAGCTTGGGCTGGAGTCCTACCGGTAGCTCCCCGATTTCATCCAGAAAGAGCGTGCCGCCATGGGCGGCGACGAACTTGCCGTCGCGCCGCGCCTCGGCGCCGGTAAACGCCCCCCGCACGAAGCCGAACAGTTCCGACTCCAGCAACGTCTCCGGGATGGCCGCACAGTTGACCGCCACGAACGGTCCCTTGGCGCGGGGCGAGGCGGCGTGAATGGCCCGCGCCACCAGCTCCTTGCCGCAGCCGGTCTCTCCCTGAATGAGTACCGTCGCCGCCGTCGGCGCCACGTCGGCGATGAGCTCACGAATCCGCTCCATCGCCGGGGAGTCACCGACCAGCTGGGCGGTCACCCTGGCCAGCCGCGCCCGCCGCGCCTCCCGGCGCAAGTCGTGAAGCTCCACCGCCCGCCGCAGCACCAGCGCCAGCTCCTCGAAGTCCAGCGGCTTGGGCAGATAGGTGAACGCCCCCAGCTTCATGGCCTGCACGGCGAGGCGCTCGTCCCCGTGGCCGGTGACTAGCACGACCGGCAGATCGGGGGAGCGACGCTGCAGGTAGCGCAGCAGTTCCATGCCGGACAGGCCACCGGGCAGGAGGTGGTCCACCAGCACCACATCCGGCCGGAACTCCTCCAGGCCCGCCAGCGCCGCCGCCCCGTCACCCACCCCCCGCACAGTGAAACCGCTCCTCTCCAGTGCCTTGGCAGTCACCTTGACCGCCGCTGGTTCGTCCTCCACCAGGAGGACCTTGCGCGGTTCCCCGTTCATCGCGACAACAGGCGGGCGGTGACCCGCGCCCCCCCGCCTGGCAGGTTCTCCACCGCCAAGGTGCCGCCGTGGAGTTCGCAGATCTCTCGCATGATCACCAGCCCCAAGCCAGTGCCGTCGGGGCGGGTGGTGACGAATGGTTCGAAGAGGTGCTCCAGCACCTCCGGGGGAAAACCGGGACCATCGTCCTCCACCTCAATCACCAGCCACTCGCCGTCGGCCTGCGTATCAAGCCCTGCCCTCACCCGCACCGTACCGCCGCGCCCGGTGGCTTGGAGGGCGTTGTCCAAAGCGTTGGCGAGCAGGCGCTCCACCAGCTGGGGGTCCACCAGCACCGTGCCCAAAGGTGGGACCAGCTTCAGCTGCAGATGGTTCTTCCCGCACCGGCGCGCCGCCTCCACCGCGCGCCGCACCAGCTCCCCCGCGTCCACGGGCGTTATGCTCGGCGTCAGCGGGCGGGTGAGTTCCCGCAGCCGATCCAGCAGGGCCGACAGCCGCTGACTTTGCTCGTGGATGAGCGAAAGCATTTCGGCCACCTCGCCCCCCGGGCAGGAGGCGCGCAGGTTGTGGACGGCGCCGGAGATGACGTTGAGGGGGTTTTTCACGTCGTGGGCGAGCCGCGCCGCCATGCGGCCCAATCCCACCAGGCGCTCCTGATGGAGAAGCCGGCGCTGCAGCTCCTTCTGGCGGGTGATGTCGTGGGCCATCCAGGCCACACCCCGGAATCGCCCCTCCCGGTCGGTGATGCGGGAGTAGGTGATCTCCCAGCGATTGCGCCTCTCCACCACGATGGGGTGCGGCTTTTGGGGATCCTGCCCCGCCAGCTCCGCGAACACCCGGCGGACCGCCTCGTGGGTGCGCGCCGGGTGGCAGCTCTCCACTGGCTCCCCCACCCGGTCGCCCACTTCGCGGATGGCGTCGCCCATGGGGTTGCAGTAGACGATGCGGCCACTTTCGTCCACGACGATGAGCCCCGCCGGCAGGCACTCCAGCACGTCGGCCAACAACTCACTGGGCAGCCCTTGGCGGAGGCGATGGCGAGCGGTACTCACCCTGTTACTCTACCGCCATCGCGCCCCTTCGCCAAACTCCTCTCGCCGGGCCGGCGCTCCTCGCCCCAGTCACTGCCAAAAATCTCATGGCGCCTCCCGGGCGGGTACGCTGGCGCCGGCCGTGGAACTTGGCCTGCTGCTGGAAGCGCTCGCGCTCAGCCCGCGGCCGGTCACCAGGTACGTGGCAAAGCTGGCTAGCCAGTGGCCGCCCTCGTAGTGCTCACCGGTCACCGACGCCAAGCCGTCGGCGCGGTGGGCGGCAGCGGCGGCGCGCAGGGCGGGAAGGCGAGGGTCGTCGACGGGCAGGCCGGCGGCGATGCCCTCCAGCATCCAGGCGCGGGAGAGGTTCAACCCGTCCAGGTGAGCCAACTTGCCATCGGTGGGGTCGGTGACCACCGCCACCGGCAGCCACTCCGCCGCGCCGTCCAGGGGCAGGTCCGGCAGGAAGCCGCCCAGCCAGGCGGCAAAGCGCGCCGGGGGCATGAAGCGGCGCGCCAGATCGGCCACCGCCAGGCATGGGGAGAGAAAGTCCTGCCCCGAAGGCTCCAGGGTGAGCAGCGGGCAGTGGCGATCGTGGAAGTGAAAGGCGTGGCTGCGCTGGCGCACCAGAGCTTCCAACTCGGCGTCCCCAGCGATGCGTGCGTAGTCGGTGATAAGGCCGAAGGCGAAGGCGGTTTGAGAATGCTCGCCGGTGCGGATGGGGTGGGAAAGCTTGGGTAGCCACGCCTTCAGGCGCGCCACCACCAGCTCCTCCAACGGGCGCACAGCGGCGGCCCAGCGCTGGGCGTCGGCGTCCTCCCACTGGCGCACCTCGGCTGCCAGCTGCAACAGCCACGCCATACCGTACGGGCGCTCGAAGCTCTCGCGGCCCTTGCGCTCCAGGTAGCGCACCTCGCCGGCCACGTTGTCGGCCGTCAAACTGCGCGCCAGCGCCGCCCGCGCCCGCCCCGTCACCTCCAAGTGGGGATACAGTCTGGCGAGTCTCGCCAGCATCCAGTGCCCGTGCACCGCCGAATGCCAGTCGAAACACCCGTAGAAGGCCGGGGTAAGCTGGCGCGGCGGCCGTACGTCCTCGTCGCTGTCCAGCACGTGGGCGATCTTGTTGGGGTACTCCCGGTGCACACAGGCCAACGCCAGCGAGGCCAGCCGCGTGACCGTGGCCTCGTCGAGGTCGGCAGCCGCTGGCGCCGCCGCCGGCCACGCCGTGCCCAAGAGCACCGCAAGAAGGAACACTCGTCGCAGCATCGCACACCTCCCGTAACGGCTACCGCGCCCGCAGGTACTGCACCGGCCACGGCCCTTCCACCCCCAACTCCCGCGCCGCCCGCAGTGGCCACGAGGGTTCGCGCAACAACTGCCGGCCCAAAAACACTAAATCGGCGCGCCCCTCACTGACGATCGCTTCGGCCTGGACCGGCTCGGTAATCAGACCCACCGCCCCCGCGGCTACTTGCGCTTCCCGCCGAACCCGCTCGGCGAAGGGCACCTGGTAGCCAGGGGCGGCCGGAATGGTCACGCCGGGTAGCAACCCGCCCGAGGAACAGTCCACCAGATCCACCCCCAGGGGCGCCAGAGAGCGGGCCAGCGCCACCGTGTCATCGGCGCTCCACCCTCCCTCCACCCAGTCGCTGGCGGACACGCGCACGAACAGAGGAAGCTCCGCTGGCCACCGACCCCGCACCTCCTGAACAATTTGGGCCAGTAGGCGTAGCCGCCCGTTGAAGCCGTCGCCCCAGGCGTCGCTGCGCCGGTTGGTGAGGGGCGACAGGAAGGAATGGACCAGATAGCCGTGGGCGGCGTGGATTTCCACCACCTGAAAGCCCGCCTCGCAGGCGCGCGCCGCCGCCGCCGCGAAGGCTTCCACGATCCCCTCCAGCTCCGCGGCAGAAGCGACGCGGGGGACGGGGTACCCCTGGTCGAAGGGGACTGCCGTAGGTCCCACCGGCTCCCACCCACCCTCCGCCGGGGTCAGCGGGCGGCCGCCGCGCCACGGCACCTGGGTCGACGCCTTACGACCGGCGTGGGCCAGCTGGATTCCGGCTACCGCCCCCTGGGCGCGGATGAACGCCGTCAGGCGGGCCAAGGCCGGGATATGGCTGTCGTCCCAGATACCCAAATCGGCCGGAGAGATGCGCCCTTGGGGGGAGACCGCGCACGCCTCCGTGAACACCAAACCAGCCCCGCCGGCAGCGCGCGCCCCGAGGTGCACCAGGTGCCAGTCACTGGCCTGCCCCTCCTGGGCCGAGTACTGGCACATGGGCGATAGCACGATGCGGTTGCGCAGCGTAACGCCGCGCAAGGTCAACGGCGTGAAGAGCATCGACTTCATTGACTCCTCCTCACCTAGGCCACCAAGTAGCGCCACGCCCAGGCGGCCAACAGATGCCCCACCCAACGGGCGTCCCGCTCATCGGCCATCAACAGGTGGTCGGCCCGGTCCAACGACACCAGACTCTTGGGCTGCCGCGCCGCGGCCGCGATGCGCTCCGCCTCGCTCCAGGCCACCGTGCCATCGGCAGGCGAGTGCAGAACCAAAAGCGGCTTGCCCAGGGCAGCGATGCGCTCCCCTAGCGGGTGACGGTCGAGATCCTCGATGAGATCGCGCCGAATGCGATGGCGCCGCCCCCCCAGGGTGATCTCCGCCTCCTCCTCCCAGGCCAACTGGGGTACCGCCGCCAGCAGCTTCTCCTTGAAGTGGGACGTGTCCCCCGGCGCGGCGATGGTGGCCACCGCCCGCACGTGGGCAAACTCGCCCCCCACCGCCAGCACCGCCGCGCCGCCCAAACTGTGCCCCACCAGCAACCTTGGCGGCCGCCCCGCAGCGATCATGAAGCGAATGGCCGCCCGCAGGTCCTCGAGATGGGAGGAAAACGTGGTCGCCGCAAAATCCCCGCCGCTCTCGCCGATACCCGTGAAATCGAAGCGCAGCACCCCGATGCCGTGCTCGGCCAAGGTGCGGCAAATCCACCCCGCGGCGCGCAAGTCCTTCCCGCAGGTGAAGCAGTGGGCGAACAGCGCATACCCCAGCGCCTCCCCTTCGGGCAGATCCACCCGCGCCGCCAGCTGGTCGCCGAAGCCGCCCGGAAACCGCACGTGCTCGCTGGGCATGATGCCTGCCGCCTCCCTCCGTCGACTCCCCAACTGGCCCCATGGTAGCCAAACCACACCGCCCATGCTGCCGGCGCCATTGCTCTCGTCCACGGGGATCGGTTTTTTCGCCGGCGCGCTATCGTTTGTACCGACGATGAGCGACCCCGGCGTCCTCCGCCGTCTGCGGCAAACCCTGGAGCTGGTCCAAGCGGGCGATACCGTGCAGGCGCTGGCCGTCTTGGAGGCCACCATCGCCGCCTGCGCCGACCCCGCCCAAGGCCAGGCCCCTCTCCCCGACGGGGTGCTGCCCTGGCTGCAGCTGGCACGCACCTCCTTGCGGGGCAGCGACCGCACCGTACCCCCGTTCCTGGCCCTGCAAACCGCCATCGTCCTTCTGGAAGTCTGACCGACCCCCTCCAGTCGTCCCACGTCGCGGATCAAGCTCCCTTCGTAACCCAGCAGGACAGCCTCTAGCGCCCAACAGCAGGGGCTGTGCAGACCGAGGTAGCTCCGCGCCGCGCTGTACCCCCAACCAGGGGCGCTAGCGAAGCTCCTGAAACGCCGAACCTTCCAGCACTGCCGAGACGGGGCATAGCATTCTTTGTGGGTCACGTGCTGGGCTCGGCGCACATCTTCATCGCACAACGAGCACTTGTGACCTTATCGCATCCCGTCGGACGTTCCGGTGGGAGCTGTGGAGCCCCCCTCGAGGCGGCGAATCCTCGCACCTCCCTGCGGTGGTTCGAGGCATGCGCTAGTATCGTCAGGACGCATGGGGGAAACTGCATGAGAACCAGCACCTCTGTGAAAGGCATGGCTTTGGCTGCGCTTCTGGCGGGGGCAGCGCCGGCGGCCGCGGCCCTGGAGGTGGTGAGCGCCGCCCCGCAGGGGGCTCTGACCGGCGGCGAGCTGGGACGCATCCAGATCGTTTTTTCCGCCGCCGTGGTACCGCTCGCCCAGGTGGAGCCTGCCGCCACGGCGCCGCCGTGGCTCCACATCTCGCCGCCGTTGCCGGCGCGTTGGCGCTGGGCGGGTGCGGCGGAGCTGGTGGGCGAACCGTTGGCGCCCTTGCCCTTGGCTACCCGCTACCAGGTGACGGTGGGAACGGGTCTGACGGCAGTATCGGGGGAGAGCTTGACGCGTCCCTTCCGCTTTACCTTCGAGACGCCTCCCCCACACGCCACGGTGGTGGCGGTGCCGGCCGACCGCCTGGAAGACACGGTGGAAAACCTTCTCAAGGGTTTCAGCGGTTGGGCGGGGGACGAACCGGAGATCAGCCCAGTGGTACTGGTGGTGTTCAACCAGCCGGTGGAGGCGACGTCGCTCCTGGAGCGGTTGACGGTGCGACTGGCGCCTGCGCCGGTGCCTAACGCCGAAGCGCTCTTAAACGCCAGCGCCGTGGCAGCGCTGACGCCTCCCCAGCGCGCTGCGTGGGAACGCTTTCTCCTCGCCGCGGAAGGCCCACCGGCCCGGGTTTCCCCTTTCACCCTGCGCCCCTGGCCTGCGGACCCCCAGCGCGCCTTCCTGGTGGAGCCACCCGGGGGGTGCTGGCCGGCAGCGGCCCGGGTGGAGGTGGCCATCGCCCCGGGGGTGGCCAGTTTGGAGGGTCCGCTGGCTGGGGGGGAGGGAGGTGGCCACTTCCTCACCGCGGCCCCCTTTGCACCACTAAGCTTTTCCGGACCGCGGGCTGAGGTGGGGGAGGCATTTGACCCAGAAGAGATCGCTCTCCTGTTTTCTTCGCCCGTGACCTGGCGTGATTTAACGGGCAAGGTGCAACTGCGCCGCGAGGGGGAGGAGAGGTGGCAACGGGCGGCGGTTTCCCGGGAGTCCTGGTACTGGGACTGGGAAAACCGGTTGCTCAGGCTGGGGGATTTGGGGTTGGCGGGCGGTGCCAGCTACCAGGTGTGCGTGGACGAGACGGCCCACGACGCGGCGGGCCGCGAGCTGGGGTTCCCGTGGTGCGCCACGGTGCGCACCGGGCGCCGCACGCCCCTCGCCTATCTGGTCGAGGGGGACGGAGTAGTGGAGTGGGAGGGTCCCCACGTCATCCCGCTGCGCACCCGCAACGTGACCCGGGTGAACCTTGGTCACCGCTTGCTGGCCCAACACGAAATCGTTGCCGCGTTGAACGATCGCGGCGCGCTGCCGCTGCCCGCTGGCAAGGAGATCCCCATCAGCGCTTCCCCGGATCGCTCCCTGCTCACGCCGGTGGACCTCGATGCAGCACTGGCTGGTGCTCCCGGCGTGGTGCTAACGCGGGTGCAGGTGGCGGCGGTGGTGGAGGGGAGTGAGTACAACGAGGAGGACGCCCAGGAGCTGCGCCGGCCGCGCTTCGCCATCTCCCAAGTCACCTCCCTCGGACTCACGGTGAAGAACTCCCGCCACCAGGGGGCGCTGGTCTGGGTCACGCGCCTCGCCGACGCCGCACCGGTGCCCGGAGCCACCGTTGAGGTGCGCTCGCGCACCAACCAGGTGGTGTGGACGGGCGAGACCGATGCCGATGGTTTAGCCCGGGTCCCGGCGGCGGTATCCCGCGAGGAGGGCGGCGTGGTCATCGCCAGCGTCGGCAAGGATTGGACCTACGCCCGCACCGCTTGGTACGCGGGGCACCGCGGCTGGGAGTTCAACCTGCCGGTGGACTGGGAAGAAAGGCCGCCGGTGACCGGCACCGTGTGGGCCGACCGCGGCGTGGTGCGGCCGGGCGAGACGGTCCACCTGAAGGCGGTGGTCCGCCACCAGGACGAGCTGTCACTGCGTCCCCCTGAGACGCGGACCGCCGTTTTCGTCGTGCGCGATTCGCGAGGCGACGACGTCCACGTGAGGGAGGCCCCCCTGGATCAGTGGGGAGCGGCGGAAATCGCGCTCGCGGTGCCCGCGGCGGCGGCGCTGGGGGAGTGGTCGGCGCTACTCACCGACGCCTACGACCGGGAGGCGCGCCGCCCCACCGGCAGCTGGACGGTGAGCGGCTCGCTGTGGGTCGCCGAGTTCCGCCGACCCAAGATGCGCGTGGTGGTGCAGCCCGCCGCCGCCCAGCTGGTGGCCGGCGATGCGCTGACGGCGACGGTGCAGGGCGCGCTGCTGGCGGGGGGTGCCATGGCGGGGGCGCCGTTGCGCTACGTGGTGCGCGGGGAGCGAGCCTCGAGCCGCCCGGCGGGGCGCCGCTGGGAGGAGTTCGAGGTCCTGCCCCTGGCCCCGGGCGGGGAGGAGGAGGAACGCCCCAACGAGTTGCTCGCCCAGGGCAGCGGTACGCTGGACGCAGGGGGGGCCGCCACGCTCCGGTTAGAGCGCACCGCCAGTTTGGCCTCGTGGCCGGTGCGTGCCGAGGTGGAAGTGGAGGTGGAGGACGTGGACCGGCAGCGCGCCGCCGCTCGCGCGGCCGTGGACATTCTCCCCGGCGAGTTTTTCGTCGGCGTTAGGAGGCCTCCCACCTTCGGTGAAGCCGCCAAGGGGGTGCGCGCCGAGGTGGTGGCCGTCACCGCCGCCGGCGAGCCGGTGCCCGGCGTACAGCTGACCGTCCAGCTGGTGCGGCGGCACTGGGAGTCGGTGCGGCGGCGGGAGGTCTCCGGCCGCTACGTGTTCGAATCTCGGCCGGTGGATACGCCGGTGGCAACCGCAACCCTCAGGACGGCGGAGGAGCCCGTGGGCACGGTGTTGGCCGCCGAGGGCGGGGGGGAGTACGCCCTCATCGTGGAGGGGCGAGACCGCCGAGGCAACCGCCTGCTGGCCGGGACTTGGTTCTACCTGTTGGGGCCGGGGTACACGCCGTGGCGGCTGGACCGGGAAAACCTGCTGGAGCTGGTGCCCGAGGCCGATAGGGTGGCGCCGGGGGAGACGGCGCGAATTCTCGTCAAATCGCCGTGGCCCCGCGCCACCGGGTTGGTGACGGTGGAGCGCGCCGGCGTCGTGGAGGCGCGCCTGGTGGAGCTGGAGGGCTCGATGCCAGTGGTGGAGGTGCCGATCCGCGCCCAGTACGCGCCCAATATTTTCATCTCGGTGGTGATGCTGCGGGGGCGCATGGACGCCGCGGCGGACCCGGAGCGGATCGACCCCGGCCGGCCGGCTTACCGCGTCGGTGTGTGCGAGATCAAGGTTCCAGCGCGGGATCGACGGCTACAGGTAACGGTCAGGCCCGCCAAACCGGAGTACCGGCCGGGACAGGAGGCGGCCGTAGAGGTGACGGTCACGGCGGCGGGCGGCGCGCCGCGGCGCGCCTCGGTGACCCTGTGGGCGGTGGACGCGGGGGTACTGGAGCTGACCTCGTACCGGCCCCCCGACCTGGTGGAGGTGTTCTTCGCCCGCCGCGGCCTCGGGGTGGGGACCCTCGACACCCGCAGCAGCCTGGTGGGTCGGCGCTCCTACGGCACCAAGGCGGATGCGGCCGGCGGCGGGGGGGGGCGGGAGTCGGTGGGACTTGAGGTGCGCCGCGACTTTCGGCCGGTAGCCCTGTGGCGGGGTGACCTGGTCACCGATGAGCGAGGTCGGACGACGCTCGCCTTTGCGCTGCCCGACTCCCTCACCACCTACCGCATCATGGCGGTGGCCCTGGCCGGGGCGGAAGAGTTTGGCGTCGGCGAAGCCGAAGTGCTGGCCACCAAGCCCTTGGGCCTGGAGCCGGCGGTGCCGCGATTCTTACGCCCCGGGGACGAGGCGCGGGCCAGCGTCGTGGTGCGCAACCGCACCCGCACCGCCCAGGAGGTGGAGGTGACGCTGCAGCTTGAGCCCGGCTCAGCGGTGCAGGTGCGGGGCGGGGAAACCCGGGTGGCGAGGGTCGCCGCCGGCGGCTCCGCAGAGGTGGGGTTCGGAGTGCGCGCCCTGGGGCCGGGGACCGCACTGCTACGTTTCTCGGCCACCGCCTCCGGGGGCGAGACCGACCGGATGGAGGTGAGGCTGGCGGTGCAGCCGATCCTGCCGGCCGAGACCACGGCGACGTTCTTCACCGTGGACGGTACCGCCCTGCAGACCGTTGAGGTGCCGGCGGCGGGTGACGTGTTCCCGGGCACCGGCGGCCTCACCGTGCGGGTGAGTGCCTCCCCGCTGGGGGGCCTGCACCCCAGTGCTGTCTGGCTGGCCACCTACCCCTACGCCTGCGCCGAGCAGGTGGCCTCGCAAGTGCTGGGGCTCACCGCGGCGCAGCGGTTGGGCATCGGGCCGGCGGCCGTGGGCGAGGAGGGGCGGCCGCTGCCGGCTTTCCTGGAGAAAGCCGTGGCCCGCCTGACCGCCTGTCAGCAAGGCGACGGGGGCTTTGCCCTGTGGCCAGGGGGTGGGGTGAGCCACCCGGCGGTGTCGGCCCACGTGCTGTGGGCGTTGGCCGCGGCGCGGCGCGCCGGGACGGCGGTGGACGAGGCGGTGGTGGCGCGGGGAGCCGCGTATTTGTCGCGGCTGCTACGCGCTGCACCCGCCGCCCAGGGCCCGTCCTGGAGCACGGGCGTGCTGGCGGCCCACGCTCTCGTGGCCGTGGGGAAAGCAGAGCCCGCCTACTTCCAAGGGCTGATGGACCAACGTCGAGGGGCGGGTAGCGGCTGGGGTCGGGCGGTGCTGGCAGCGGCCATGCGCGCCGTCAACCCCGCCGATCCCCGTGCCAGCCAGTTGCTGCAGGAGGTCCGCAACCTGTTGGCGGTGGAGGCGCGCGCCGCGCACCTCCAAGAGCCGGCGCCGACCTGGGGATGGGAGGTGTTCTGGGGCGTTGGGCGGGGCGACGCCGCGGCACTGATGGCGGAGCTGGCGGAGGGGTCGGGCGGTGAGCTGGCCGATCGGCTGGCCAGAGGGCTCGTCGAGAGACTCACCCGGGGCGACGGGCGCACCACCCAGGAGGTGGCCTGGGCTCTGCAAGCCCTGGCCACCTACCGCCAACGACGGGAAGGGCAGCCGGCCCGGGGGACTGTCTCGGCCACTCTGGCTGGGCAGGAGGTCCTGCGCGGCGAGCTGGCCGCCCCGCCCCAGGACACCGCCGAGACGACCGTCTCCATGACCTCGTTGCTGGCCCAGGGGGAGCGCTTGGGGCGCCGGCTGCCCCTGGAGGTGAAGTTCGCGGGGGTGGGCACGGCCCACGCCTCAGCGACACTGGCGCTGGCCTCACGCCGCGCCGACCGCCCGGCGCTCCAGCAAGGGTTGGCGGTGGCCCGGCGCCTCGTGGGTGCCGGCGGGGAAGCTGTGGAAAAGGTGCAAGCCGGGGAGGAGGTGGACCTGGTAGTGGAGGTGGAGGCGCCGGCGGTACGCCGCTTTGTGGCGGTGGAAGTACCTCTCCCAGGCGGCCTGGAGCCGCTCGACCCCGAGCTGGCCACCACTGCGCGCCACCTGCGGCGGGCAGCGCCGCTGGAGGACAGCGAACCACCGTGGTGGCGACCCGGCTTCGACCACGTGGAACGCCGGGATGATCGTGTGCTGCTGTTCGCCACCACCCTGGCGCCGGGGACGACGCGGTTGGTGGTGCCGTGCCGCGCCACTACTCCCGGCCGTTTCGCCTTCGCCCCGGCGCGCGCCGAGGAAATGTACGCCCCGGAGATCTTCGGCACCTCCCCCGGGGGCGAGTTGCAAGTGCTTGCGGCGCCCCGCTAAGGAGGTGCGGTGAAGGCTGGGGCGCCGGGGGCGCGGCGACGATGGGCGATGCGCTGGGTGATGGGGACCGTGGCGGGCCTCGGCGGGCTCTGGGTGGCTTGGATCGCCACTGCACCCGACCCCGCCCCCCTGCTGGCCTCCTACCCGCCGGCAGCGCTGGAGGTGGTGGACCGTCACGGCCAGCGGCTGCGCCTGGGCTGCGCCCCGGGGGGGACGCGGGCCATCCCGGTGGCGCCGGATGAGGTGCCGCCGTATCTGCTCGCTGCCGTCCTGGCGGCAGAAGATCGGCACTTCTTCTTCCACCCGGGGATCGACCCGGTGGCGGTGGTACGGGCGCTGAAACAGAACCTGCTGGCCGGGCGCGTGGTCTCGGGCGCCTCCACCATCACCATGCAGCTGGCCAGGTTACTGCAGCCGCGGCCGCGCAGCTGGGCCGCCAAGGCGGCCCAGGTGCGGCTGGCGTTGCGCCTGGAGCTCTCCCTGTCCAAGCGGGAGATCCTCGCCGCCTATCTGTCCCGCGTACCCATGGGCAACCGCGCCGTGGGGTATGGGGCAGGGGCGTTGGTCTACTTGGGCAAGCCGCTGCGCCACCTCTCTCCCGCCGAGGCGGCGCTGTTGGCGGTGATCCCGCGGGCGCCGTCGCGGCTGAATCCATGGGCCGCCGGCGACCGCCTGCTGGCGCACCGCAACGCCGTGCTGGCGCGCATGCACCAGCATGGGTGGTTGGCGGAGTCCAGCTACCGCGCCGCGGTGGCGGAACCGCTGGTGTTGGCGGCGCGGCCGCTGGAGTGGCGGGCGCCCCACTTCGTGGCGCGGGCGCTGGCCGAAGCCCGTCCTGTGGGTGAGGCCCGCCGCCTGGTGACGACCTTGGATGGAGAGCTGCAGCGCCGCGTGGAAGTGATCGTGGAGCGCGCGTTGGCGCAGCTGGGGAAGCACGGGGTGCGGCATCTGGCGGTGGCGGTGCTGGACGTGGGCCGGGGGGAATGGCTGGCGCTGGAGGGCTCCGGAGGGTTCTACAAGGCGCCGGGCGGTCAGCTGGATGGGACTCGCCTCCCCCGGCAGCCGGGCTCCGCTCTAAAGCCGTTCACCTACGCGGCGGCCTTCGAGAGGGGTTGGAGTCCCGCCGATATGCTCGCCGACCTGCCAGCGGTGTTTCCGTGGCGTGACGGTACCTGGACGCCGCGCAACTACGACGGGCGCTTTCGCGGCCCGCTGCGGGCCCGGGAAGCCCTCGGCTGTTCGGTCAACGTGCCGGCGGTGCGGCTGCTGGCCGCCGTCGGCCCGGAGGTGCTCCTGGACCTCCTCCGGCGCGCCGGCATCTCCACCTTGCGTGGCAGCGCCGAGGCCTACGGGTTGGGGCTCACCCTGGGGGCTGGCGAGGTACGTCTGGATGAGCTGACCAACGCCTACGCGGCGCTGCTGCGCGGCGGCCAGTGGCGCCCTGCCCGCGCTTGGCGGCGGTTGGAGGGCACGGACGGTGGCATCCTCGCCACCCCGCCCCACGCCGAGCCCCGGCCGGTGTGCACCCCTGAGGCGGCGGCGCAGGTGGTGGACATCCTCGCCGATCCCCAGGCGCGCGCCTTCGCCTTCGGCGAGTGGAGCGTGCTGCGCTTGCCCTTCGCCGCGGCCGTGAAGACCGGCACCAGCGAGGGGTTTCGCGATAACTGGTGCGTCGGCGGCACCGGCGAGGTGGTGGTGGGGGTGTGGTGCGGCGACTTCCACCGCTCGCCCATGGGCAACCTCTCGGGGGTGAGTGGGGCGGGGGCCGTCTGGCGCCAGGTGATGCTGGCGTGGGCCGAGCTGGCTCACCCCGGCGAGGATCTCAGCGGCGCCGAGACGCTGCCGCCACCACCGCCCACCCTGGTGCGGTCCCGGGTCTGCGCCATCTCCGGGTTGCGGCCCACCGCCGCCTGCCCGGCCACGGTGGATGAGCTCCTGCACCGGGACGCCCCGCCGCGGCCCGCCTGCGATTGGCACCAGAGGACTGCGGACGGTGGTGCGGTCGTGCGTTGGCCGGCGCCGTTTTTCGGCTGGGCGGTGGAGGCCGGCTTGGTGGACGAGCGGAGGCCGGCTGGGGAAGCTCATCTGGCCACATGGAGCGGCGATCCCCGGCCGCGCATCCTGTCGCCGGCCCACGGCGACGCTTTCGTGCTGTCACCGGAACTTCCCCGCGCTTATCAGACTTTGCTCTTGCGCTGCGCCGTGCCTTCACCGGTCGACGAGGTTACCTGGTTGGTGAACGGGCGAGCGGTCGCCACGGTAGGTGCCCCCTTTAGCACCCCGTGGGTGCTCCAGCCGGGGGTGCACCGCATCGAAGCGCAGACCGGTCCGCTGCGCTCCGCGCCGGCGGTGATCACCGTGTACGGCCGGTGAGATCCGCATACTATTCGTCGAGGCGCAGCAGAGTTGGCACCAGCTCGGGGCGGCGGTCGCGCAAGAACAGTCGGCGGGCCGGCGAGCTGCTCACGGCGGCAAGGTCGCAATCGGCGTAAAGGATGTACCCCTCGCCGGCCGGGGCGCGGGCGATGACCTGGCCTTGGGGGTCGCACACGAACGAACCCCCGGCGAACTCCAGCAGCTCCTCACGACCGACGCGGTTGGCGAGGGCAGTGAAATAGCCGTTTTGAAAGGCGGCGACGCGCATCTCCGCCTCGAAGAGGCCCTCCGGCCACTCACCCACGGACCCGGCCTGGGGCACCACCACCAGCTCGGCGCCGCGCAGCGCCAGGGCACGCATGACCTCGGGGAAGTGGCGGTCGTAGCAAATGGCCACGCCTAGGCGACCAGCCGCGGTGGCGTACACCGGCATGCCGCGATCGCCGGGAGCGTAGTACCCCTGCTCGTGAAACGCCGGCATGTCGGCGATGTGAAGCATGCGTGTCACCCCCAGCAGCCGGCCATCGGCGTCGATCACCGGAGAGGAGTCGAAGGCGCGGTCGCCAGCGCGTTCATAGAGGTTGAGCACGACCACCACGCCCAACTCCCTCGCCAGCCAGGAGAAGGCCTCGGTGGTCGGCCCCGGTACCTCTTCCGCCAGCTCCAGGGGTGGTGGTCCCCCCGCCGGCCGCTGCGGAAAGAAGGGCATGAACGCCAGTTCGGGGAAGACCACCAGGCGGGCCCCCCGCCCCGCCGCCTCGCGCACCGCCGCCAAGCCGCGCTCGGTGTTGACCCGGCGGTCCTTGTCGGCCTCCTGTTGCACCAGCGCGATGCGAATGACCATGGCCGTCAGTGTATCGCGCCGGACTTGCCGCCGGGCCGGTACTCTAGGCGGCGCCCCGCCGCCGCCACGCGCTCCTCGTACGCCTCCCCTTCCACCAGCTGGCGTAGTCGCGGCGAGACCGGCAGCACCATCGGGTGAACCCCCCAAAAAACCGGCTGGCCACTTTCCACGTCCCAAACCTCCCCCGTTTCCAGGGCGCGGGACGCGGTGGCCAGGGGCACCCCGGCGAGGACGTCGGCGAGGGCACGGAACAACGCCTCGTGCTCCGGGTGGAGGAAGCGGAGGTGCTTGCGGCTCACTGCGGCGATATGAAAGTGACTGGGGTGCACAAAGATACCGTCCAGCTGCAGGCTCTCGCACATGACCACAAGCCAGCCGAACACCTCGGTGAGGATGCCGAGGCCGGGGTGCTGTTGGCCCGGCAAGGGAGGGCGATGGGCGGGAAAGGCAGAGCGGGGGTTTTGCAGAAGTAACCACTCGACGACCAACACCTCCATGTCGGGCACGGCGCGCACCGAACGGTTGACGCGGGTTTCCATGAGCAACTCGCCGCCGGGACCACCGTTGTACACCCGTAGGGTCTGGCCCAGGGGGTGGTCCAGATCCAACTGCAAGGTGGGAGAGGTGAACCCCTTGGCCCGCAACAGGTGGAAGATGCCGAAGCGCTCCAGCATCAACTCCACCCCGACCTTGGAGTAGTAGTTGAGAAAGCGGGTCTGGCGCGGCACCCCGGGCACAATGCCCACCAGGTCCTCCTCGGTGAGACCCCAGTCGCCGTTGGCGGCGGTGGAGGTGAGGGCGAGGGGATCCAGCCTCGCTTTGATCTGGCGGAACCGGAGGAGGGTCAGCTCCTCGTTGTCAGGGGGTTCGATGGTGCGGCGGGCCAACAGCCAGGCGAAGAAACGCGCCGAGTAGCGCCACGCTTCGTCGCCGTAGCCGCCGCCCAGCAGCACCACCAAGGGCACGCGCCGCCCAAAGGCTAGCTCGGCGACCAGGCGGTCCCGGGCGATAACCCCGTCGGCGCTCATGCGCCAGTTCCCAAGAGCGTCATCGGTGGCCACGTCGCACCCGGCGATGAAGATGATCAAGGCCGGAGCGAAGCGCTCCACCAGGGGCGGCAGGGTCTTCAGCAGGGTACTGAGGTACGCATCGTCGCCGACACCGGCGCCCAATGCGATGCTTGTGGATTCCACCGCGTCGGTGTCACCCCAGTGGTCGTTATGGATGGAGAAGGTGTGAACGGTGGGATCGCTGGCGAAGGCGGCGCGGGTGCCGTTGCCGTCGTGAAGATCCAGGTCCACCACCAGGACCCGTCCCGCAAAACCGCGCCGGCGAAGCCTGCGAACCGCCACAACGATGTCGTTAAAGATGCAGAACCCCATGCCACGGTCGGCGAGTGCGTGGTGGAACCCCCCACCGAGGTTGACGCCGACGTTGCCCGACGCGAGGGCGATGCGCGTCGCCTGGATGGTCCCTCCCACCATTAGGCGCTGCAGGTCCAGGATGCGCTCCCGCTCCTCCTCGCCCACTGGCGTGCCCAGGATCGAGGTGAGAGTGGTAGCGCGCTGCAGCGTCTCCACGTACTCCGGAGTGTGGGCCAGCAGAAGATTCTTCATGGCCGCCGGCCGGGGGGTAGAAATCTCCTCCTGGGAGACCAGCCCCTCCTCGGCCAAAAAGGCCAGGATGCGGTCAGCCCGCAGCGGGTCCAGCGGCACGCCCCAGAGGTGGCGGTCGTACATCGGGTCGTACACGAAGCGAACGCGGGGCGGGCGCAGGGCGACCATCGCCCGGCGCCACTGGCGGCGAACCAGCCGAACGCCGCTCTCCAGCACGCTGATGCTCCCGTTGCGGCGGAGGCCGGCGCGCTGGGGCAACATGTTCACCCCGTCATAGTACCCCTATCCAAGTATGGCTGACCTCGAGATCAGACCCTCCCCGGCGCTGGGACTACAATGCGTGGGCACCGGAGGTCGCCATGCTGCGCCTTCTCATCCCTCTGCTGCTGGCCGGTGGGGTTGCCGTCGCCGCCAACCCGCGCCCGCGCCAGCTGGGCGTGGTCACCGGCATTTTGCCACCGGGGCCGCTGAACGCTATCACCGACGTGGATGGCGTACGGGTGGGTCACGCCACGGTGGTGGAGGGGGAAGACTTACGCACCGGCGTCACCGTGGTCCTCCCCCACGGCGGCAACCTGTTCCAGGAAAAGGTGCCCGCTGCCGTGGCGGTGTTCAACGGTTTCGGCAAGCTCACCGGCTTGAGCCAGGTGCAGGAGCTGGGGGTGGTGGAAACCCCCATCGCCCTCACCGGCACGCTGTCCGTGTGGCGGGTCGCCGACGCCGTCGCTGAATGGGTTTTGGAGCAACCCGGCAACGAGCACGTGACGTCGGTTAATCCGGTGGTGGGGGAGTGCAACGACGGCGCCCTCTCCGACATCCGACGGCGCCCGGTGGGGCGGGCAGAAGTGCGGCGAGCCCTGGCGGCGGCGGCGGTGGGCCCGGTGGCCGAAGGTTCGGTGGGCGCTGGCACCGGTACCACCTGCCTGGGGTGGAAGGGCGGGATCGGCAGCGCTTCTCGCCGCCTACCCGCTGCCCTGGGCGGCTTTACGGTGGGGGTGTTGGTGCAGACCAACTTCGGCGGCGCCCTAACCATCGCTGGCGTACCGGTGGGACAGCTGCTCGGCCGCTACAGCTTCCGGCAGGTGCTGGCCGGTGATAGCGGAGGCTCGTGCGTTATGGTCATCGCCACTGACGCCCCCTTAGACGCTCGCCAGCTGCAGCGACTGGCGGCGCGCGCGCCGTTCGGATTGGCGCGGGTGGGGTCCTTCGCCTCGGGGGGCAGCGGCGACTACGCCATCGCCTTCTCCGCTCACCGCGAGGTGCGGCGCCGCCACGGCGCCCGCGCGGTGGAAAGCGCCCCACTGGTGGGGGAAGATGCCCTCTCACCCCTGTTCCTGGCGGTGATCGAAGCCACCGAAGAGGCGGTGCTCAACTCCTTGTTCGCCGCAACCCCGGTCACCGGCCGCGGCGGGCATACAGTCGACGCGTTGCCGGTGGACCGAGTGCTGGAACTGCTGCGGGCGCGCGGCGTCTTGGGGTCACCTTGACAGGGCAACGACCGTGCCGGAGAAAAGCAACCCTGCCATCCCGATCTATACCCTCGGGGAAGAGATCGCCCACAGCGTTACCCATGGCATCGGCGTCCTGCTGTCCATCGCCGGCCTGGCGGTGCTGGTGGCCTTTGCGGCGCTGCGCGGCGACGCCTGGCACATCGTAGGGTGCAGCATCTTCGGCGCCACTCTGGTGCTCGCCTACACCGCCAGCACCGTCTACCACGCCATTCCCGGCACCTTCCAGCGCGCCAAGAAGGTCCTGCGCGTGCTCGACCACGCCGCCATATACCTGCTCATCGCTGGAACCTATACCCCCTTCACGCTGGTCAACCTGCGCGGCCCGTGGGGGTGGACGTTGTTTGGGGTGGTGTGGGGGATGGCGGTGGCGGGGATCGTTTTCAAGGCGACGCTGATCGGCCGCCTGCGCGTGCTGTCGGTGGCGTTTTACGTGGTGATGGGGTGGCTGGTGCTGATCGCCGCCCGCCCCCTCGGCCGGGCGGTAGGGCTGGGCGGGCTGGTACTGCTCATCGCCGGGGGAGTGGTGTACACCTTGGGCGTCGCCTTCTACGCCTGGAAACGGCTGCCGTATCACCACGCCATTTGGCACGGCTTCGTCCTCGCCGGCAGCACGCTGCACTTCTTCGCCGTGCTTTTCTACGTCGTGCCGCAGGCCCCTTGAGCATCGCTGGGCGGCGCCCGCCGCTGGCGCCCGTGGAAGGTGAGCACTTAGGGCAACGGGGGAGCGGCGTACCTCCCTCAGCGCACCAGCCGCCAAAGGAGCAGCGCCACAGCCACCCCGTAGAGCGTGCCGCACACCGGGAAGATGCGGTCGGCCAAGACCTTGGGCAGGAAGATATCGGCCACGGAACCGCGCTGGGCGCCCTGGCGCTCGGCCAGCCGTGTGAGCGGACAAACCCACCCCGAGACCGCCAGCACCACACTCTCCACCCCCACCAGAACCACTGCAAGCCACGTCCAAAAGGTGATGCGGTCGGCCACGCCGCTGTACAGCGCCAGGAGCACGCAGCCGGACAGCACCCAGAAGATGATGGTGTGCACGACCTTGATCTGCAGGATGGTCAAACCCCTCACGCCACCCTCCTGGTCGCCACCCTTGGCAACCGCCTTAAGAGCCGGTGGAGAGCGCGCTGTACCGGGCAATGGCCAGCTGCGTGCGACCCCGCATGGCGTGGGGCGCCAGCCGTCCGCACGCTCCCACCCCCGCAACAGGGGCGCATAGCCCGCGGCAAAAGCTCACCTGCCGGCCGTTGTAGGGACAGGTCAGCGAGCGGTAGGCGGGTACGCTCTTGGGTGATGGCGAATGCTTCTTCTTGAGCATGGTCTCCCCCCTGGTCATGGTAGTACATCGTCGGCGCCCACGGGGGCGAAGCGGGCGATGAACTGGGGCAACGCCGGGGGACGGTACGTGCAGCGCAGGCCGCGGATCTCCTGGCGACGGGCGAAGAGCTCCACGAGGGCATCGGCGGCGTAAGCCAGATGGGCGTCGAAGTACACCCGCCGGGGCAGCGCCAGGCGCACCAGGTCGAAGGCCGGCCAGCTCCAGCGGCCGGTAGCCGGGTCCAAGCGACCGTAGGTGACGTTGCCCGCCTCCCAGGTGCGCACGCCGCTGGCCAGGTAGTAGGCGGCGGACACCGACCACGCCGGAAACTGCTCGTCCGGCAGGTGGGGGCAGAAGGCGCGGCCGTCCACGTACACGGCGTGGGCCCCCACCGGTTGCAGGACCGGCACCCCCCCTGCTAGCAAGCGTTGCGCTAGGCGGCCGGTGGCAGCGACCCGCCAGGCCAGGTGCGCCTCGTCGAGCATCTCTTCGAGGGCGACGCGCATGCACTCCAGGTCGCGGCCGGCTAGCCCCCCCGCCGAGGGGATCCCCTCGCTGATCAGCAGGCGGGCGCGGATGGCCTCGGCCCAGGCGGGGTCGGCGCAGGTGATCAGGCCGCCCACGTTGCCCAAGCCGTCCTTCTTCATGCTCATGAAGGCCCCGTCCACGAGGGAAAACACCTCTCGGGCGAGGTCCGCGGGGGAGCGATGACCGCACCCCTCTTCCCGCTCCTTGATGAGGTAGCAGTTCTCCGCCACCCGCGCGGCATCCAGCCACAAAGGAACGCCGTGGCGGCGGCACAGCTCGGAAGCGGCGCGCAGGTTGGCCAAGGCGACCGGCTGGCCGCCGCGGGCGTTGTCGGTGACGGTAAGGACCACCAGACGCACCGCCGTCCCCTCCGCCTCCAGGCGCGCCGCCAGCCGCTCCAGGTCGATGTTGCCCTTGAAGGGGTGACGGCTTTGAGGCGACAGGGCCGCGGGGCTCGGCAGGTCCTCGCAGCGGGCGCCCGCCTCTTCGAAGTTTACCCGGGTGGTGGCAAACAGGGTGTTGGCCAGCACCACATCCCCGGGGCGCAGCACGGCGCGGGCGAGCAGGTGCTCGCCGGCGCGTCCTTGGTGACAGGGGATGACGTGGGGATGGCCAAAGAGCGCCCGCGCCGCAGCCACCAACCGCTCGAAGCTGGCCGAGCCGGTGAATGACTCATCGGAGCCGTGCATCGCCGCCCACTGGGCCACCGACAGCGCTGAGGTGCCGGAGTCGGTGACCAGGTCGATCATCACCTGCTCGGCCTTGAGCAGGAAAGGGTTGTAGCCAGCCTGGGCGATCCAGCGTCGCCGCTCCTGCGGGGTCGAGAGGCGGATCGGTTCCACCACCCGGCTGCGGTACGGCTCAAAGGGCAAGGGCGTGGTCATGCCGTCAGCCCTGGACCGAGCTGGCAACCGATGCCATCTGTCGGCGCTGTAGGTGGCGAACAACGAGGAGATCTCTCGGGCCTCTGCCAGGGGGGGAGCTACCCATCCTTCGTATTGTAGCCCCCGAAGGTTGCCTGGGTCGGTATTGTTGCGCCGCAGCGGTACTGGGGAGCCACGGCGAGGCTCAGAGAACATTGCCGCTGCGGTGGATACGCAGCAGGTTGGTGGCGGGGCGGCTGCCCAAAGGGGCGCCGTGGGTGACCACGAGGAGCCCCCCTTGGGGGAGCAGGCCGTGGGCCTGGGCTTCCCGCTCGGCCATGGCCACCACGCTCTCGTGCTCGTGGGGGGCGGCGGGGGCGTGCCGCGGCTCCACCCCCCACAGCAGCGCCAGGGAGCGCGCCACCGCGACGGAGGGGGTGAGGGCCAGGATCGGCATTGTTGGCCGGTGGCGCGCCACCAGGCGGGCGGTGCGCCCGGAGGTGGTGAAGCAGACGATGGCGGCGGCGCCCACCTCACCGGCTGCCACCACTGCGGCACGGGCCACCGCCTCCGCCACCGGTTCGTCGCGCACCTCCAAATCGCCCGCCTCGGCGCCCCAAACCACGCCAAGGCCGGGATGGCCTTCAGCCCCGGCGACGATACGGGCGCAGGTTTGCACCGCGAGCACTGGGTGAGCACCAATGGCGGTTTCGGCGGTGAGCAGGAGGGCGTCGGCGCCATCGAAGACGGCGTTGGCCACGTCGGAGGCCTCGGCACGGGTGGGGCGAGTGGCGCGGATTAAGCTTTCCAGCATCTCGGTGGCGATCATCACCGGCACGCCGCGCTGCCGCGCCCGCCGGACGATGCGCTTTTGCAGCACCGGCACCCGTTCCGGGGACGTCTCGGCCCCCAGATCGCCCCGCGCCACCATGACCATGTCGGCAGCACCTAAAATCTCCTCCAGTGCCGGCGTTTCCGCCGCACACGCCTTCTCGAGCTTGGCGATGATGGGGGCGCCACTGCCAAGGGAGGCAAGGCGTTGGCGCAGTTCCTCCACGTCGGCGGCGCGGCGTACGAAGGAGAGAGCGAAGACATCGACCCCCGCCGCCACGCCGGCCGCGAGGGCGGCGAGGTCGCGGGCCCCCAGGGCGGGCAGGGTGGTTTCCATGTCTGGCAGGTTGATCCCCATGCCGGGGGCCAGGCGTCCGCCGGTTTCGGCCACCGCCACCGCAAAGGGTGGGCGGAGGGCGGTTACCGTGAGGCGCAGCGTGCCGTCGTGGAGCAAAACGCGGCTGTCTTTAGTCAGCTCGGCGGCGGGTGCGAACCCGTCCACGGGGATGGTGGCTTCGCTGTGGGGGGGACCGAGGAGGAGCTCGTCGCCGCTGCTGACGTGTACCTCCCTCGCCGAGGCGTGCACTCGCAGTTTCGGCCCGGCGAGATCACACAGCACAGCCAGGGGCCGCTGGCTGACGCGCTCCGCTTCCCGCACCAGCGCCACCAGCTGGGCCAACTCTTCCGGCGGCGTGTGGGCGCTGTTGATGCGGAAACCATCGGCGCCCGCCTGCGCCATGGCGGTAACCACCTCGGCGGTGCGGCTGGCCGGACCCAGAGTGGCCATGATCTTGACGCGCTGGAAGCGAATGGTCGGGCTCATGGGCGGCACGCTAGCACACGCCGCGGCGCGGATTGACGCCGCATTGGGTGGCTCATCGCCGGCTGATGGACGCCACGTCCAACCACTGGTCATGCCGGGGGGTGAACTGGATTCCCTGGCGTACGCCGGTTTGGCTCCAGGATAGCGTCAAAGGGAGGATGGGCAACGCTTCGAGCACCCGCCTCTGCGCCTGCTGCAGCAGCGCCAGGCGCCGCCGGGGGTCCATCTCCCGGCTCGCCGCCTCCAGCAGGGAGTCGGTCTCGGCATCGGAGTACCCGGTGAAATTCTCTCCGCCGTAGGTCCCATCGGCCAGCGGCGAGTGAAAGGTGGCGTTGAACAGTTCGGCGGCGTCGCCGGTGGTGCACAGGCGGCCAAATAGGCGCGCGGTGATTTGCGGCGTGCCGGCGCGGTCCATCAGCTCCTTGAAGGAGAGTTGATGCAAACGCACCCGTACGCCCAAGCGGGTGAGATCCTCCCCTAGCAGGGCTGCCAGCTCGGCGGAGGCCGCGCCGAAACCGAGACCCAGCTCCAGATCGCCCGGCTCCACCCCCGCCTGGCGCAGGAGCTCGGCGGCCAGCTGCGGCTGGTGGGGAACCTCGACGATGGCCGGGTCGAAGCCGAACACCACCGGGTGCACGTATTGGGTCGCCACCGCACCGTTGCCCCGGTAGGCGACGTTGACCAGCCGCTGCCGGTCGATGGCGTGCAACAGCGCACGACGCACCCGCCGATCGGCGAGGGCGCGGGCCGTGGTGCCGGCTGCGTTGGCGGGGTTGAATTCCAGCATCTGGACGGCGGTGCGGGGTTGGACGATCACGGCCCGTCCGGGCCGGGTGGCAACCGTCTCGGCCACGCTTGGCGACAGCCGCACCGCCAGGTCGGCCTGGCCGGTGAGCAGGCGGCGGGCGCGCTCGCCTTCGTCGGGGATAAAGGCAAACTCCACCGTAGCGATGGGCGGGCGCCCCCGCCAGCCATCGAAGGCCTCCGCTGCCACAACTCCATCGCTGCGCCGGGCCTCGAAGCGGTAGGGACCAGTGCCCACGGGGGTAGTGATCTCAGGGCGCGCCGCCTCCCGCGCCGGCAAAACAAACACCAGTGCCAGACGGTTGAGTAACGTGGGTGATCCCCCCGACGTGTGTACGTCCACGGTCAGCGGGCCGACCGCCGTCACCCCTTGCACCCCTTCGAGCAAATGGCGGATGCGCGAGGCTGGGTCGTCCCGCGCCCGCAGGAGGGACGCCGCCACATCGTCGGCGGTAAGTTTGGAACCATCGTGGAAGCGGACCCCAGGCCTGAGATGGATACGCACCTGCTCCGGCGACAGCGTTTCCCACCCCGTCGCTAGGGCTGGCCGGAGACGCATCTCTGGATCGAAGCGCACCAGCCCGTCGTAGAAATTGCCCAGCAGCGACCAGGCGACCACGTCGTTGTGATGGTGGGGATCGAGGGTGCGCAGGTCGTTCTCGAACATGATACGCAGCGGCTGCGGCGAGCGGCCGCACCCCGCCAACAGCGCCCCGAGCAGAAGAGCGCAGCCGCTGCGGCGTCCCCACTGGGGGCGCCCCCTGGCCCATGAGCGAGTGGGGGACCATGCCTTCTACCACTATACCCGACAGTCGGGCGCCGTGTCCCTCTGTCCTCTTCGGCTATACTCAGCGCCGGCTTGCCCCGCGAGCCCGCAAGGGAGACACCATGATCCGTATAGTTCCCGTCATCTTCGTGAGTGCACTTATCACCGTACCGGCCTGCGCGCAACAGGCGGCGGCGCCAGTGGCCCCGGGTGAGGCTGTGGTGGCGACCCTGGGTGGACAGCCCATCACGGCCCGTGAGTTAGAGCAGGAGGCGGCCCCGCGGTTGCTGACCCTGCGGCAGCAGGAGTACCAAATCAAGACCGAGGCCATTCGCGAGTTGGCCTTCCGCAGGCAGCTGGAGCGCGCCGCGGCCAGCGCCGGGGTTAGCGTCGACGAGCTGATGCGCCGGGAAGTCACCGACAAAGTGACTGCTCCCTCGGAGGAGGAGATCGCCCAGGTGGTGCAGCAGTACCGCTCGCGGCTGCCGGCGGACGACGAGCAGGCCAAAACCGTGGTTCGGCAGGGGCTGACGCAGCAGCGCCGACAGCAGCGCGAGGCAGCTTTTCGCGAGGAGCTGCTGGCGAAGGTGGAATTGCGTATCCTGCTGGAGCCCCCCCGCGCCGCCGTGCGTCTGGGCGGGCATGAGCCCACACGCGGTGCCGCCAAGGCGCCGGTGACGGTGGTGGAATTTTCGGATTTCCAGTGTCCGTACTGCGCCCGCAGCCAAGCGGTTTTGCAGCAGATTAAAGCTACCTACGGAGACAAAGTTCGCTTCGTTTTCAAGCACCTGCCCCTGGACATGCACAGGGACGCGCGGCGCGCCGCCGAGGCATCACTGTGCGCCGGTGACGGGGGCAAGTTCTGGGAGCTGCACGACTGGATGTTCGCCAATCCGAACCAGCTGAGCGAAGAGCAACTCGTCACCCAGGCAGCGGCCTTGGGCTTGGATCGGGAACGCTTCACCACGTGCTTGACGAGCGGCGAGAAGGCTGAGATGGTCAACGCCGATATGAAGGCGGCGTCGGAAATGGGCATCACCGGGACGCCGGCGTTCGTGGTTAACGGGCGTCTGATCATGGGTGCCCAGCCCTTCGAAGCGTTCAAGGAGGTGATCGAGGATGAGCTGGCCCGCGCCGGGGCCAAGACCGCCGCGCGGCGCTAGACATTTGGGGGGCCGCTGGGCTCTCCCCCGGGGACGTCGAGTACGGGGAGTGGCGTAGGGGTGGCCTGCGCCAAGGCGAGTAGCGCACGCTGGAGGGTGTATGACGGGCTTTCTCGATAGCCTCTTGTCGGTCACCACCGCGGTAGCCAACTTCATGTGGGGCAACTGGATGATTGCCGCGCTGGTGGGCACCGGGGTCATCCTGACGGTGGCCACGCGCGGGCTGCAGGTGCGACGCCTGGGCGAATCGCTGCGCCTCCTGCTGGGCCGAGGCAGCCGCGCCGGCGAAGGGGAGGGGGACGTCAGCCCCTTTGCCGCCTTGATGACAGCGCTGGCCGCCACAGTGGGAAACGGCAACATCGCCGGGGTCGCCACGGCGATCGCGGTGGGCGGGCCGGGCGCTCCGCTGTGGATGTGGGTGTCCGGTTTTTTTGGGATGGCCACCAAGTACGCGGAGGGGTTTCTCGGCGTGCGCTTCCGGCGCCTGGCGCCCGACGGCACCATGCTGGGCGGCCCCATGTATTACGCCCGCGACGCCGTGCGCAACGCCAAACTTGGCGCCTTCCTGGGAGGCTTCTTCGCCCTTGCGGGCATGGTGACGGCGTTGTTCGGCACCGGCAACATGGCCCAGTCCAACTCCATGGCGCTGGCCTTCCACGACCAGTTTGGCGTGCCCTTTTTGGTGTCCGCGGGGGTACTGACGATCCTGGTGGGGATCGTCATTATCGGCGGTATCAGGCGCATCGCCGAAGTCTCTGAGCGCCTGGTGCCGTTTATGATTTTGCTCTACTTCGCCGGCGCCGTTGTCATCCTCGCGGCGCGCTTCACCCACATCCCCGAGGCGTTACGGGTCATCTTCCTGTCGGCGTTCGGCGTCCAGGCGGTGGCAGGGGCGTTGGTGGGCACCACCGTGCAGCGCGCCATCAGTCTGGGGGTGCGCCGGGGCGTGCTCTCCAACGAGTCGGGGCTGGGCTCGGCGGCCATCGCCCAGGCCGCGGCCAAAAGTGACGACCCCGCCAAGAACGGCCTTATGGCCATGACCGGAACGTTCATCGACACGCTGGTGGTGAACACCCTCACTACGTTGACCATCGTGGTGACCGGGATGTACCAGCTCACCGACGCCTGGCGAGGCGCGGCAGAGGGTAATCTCACCTCCACCGCTTTGACTGCGGCGGCGTTCTCCTCGGTCATCCCCTACGGCGGGTTCATCGTCGCTCTGGCGTCGTTTCTATTCGGATACTCGACCCTGTTGGCCTGGTGCTACTACGGCGAACAGTGCTTCAAGTACCTGTTCGGGGTTCGGCTCACCATGGCCTACCGTTGGGCGTTTTTGGCTTTGCTGTTCGTGGGCGCGCTGCTGCAAGGCCGCTACCTCAACATCGTCTGGTACGTGGGCGATACCTTTAACGCCTTCATGGCGTTGCCCAACCTCGTGGCGCTGTTGTTGCTCACCGGGTACGTGGCGAAGTTCTCCCGGGAGTATTTCCGCGACCGCTCGTCGGCGCTGGCCAAGTTGCGGGCCGGCCAGTTTGTGCGGGAGTTCCAGGGCGACCGGCGCAGCTAGGTGACCCGCAGCACGATCTTGCCCAGGTGGGCACTGGCGGCCATACGCCGGTGGGCTTCGGCCGCCTGCGCCAGCGGGTACACGCTGTCGATCACCGGCCGCACCCGTCCTGCCGCCACCGCCTCCCCGAAAGCTTCCCAGAAGGCAGCGGCCAAAGCTTCTTTCTCCCTCACCGGCCGGGCTCGCAACGTCGAGCCGAAAACCGCCAGGCGCTTACGCAGGAGCAGACCAAGGTCGATGGAAGCCTGGTTGCCGCCCATGGTGCCGATGACCACCAAACGGCCGCCCTCGGCGAGCGCCGCCAGGTTACCGGCCAGGTACGGACCGCCGATGTGGTCCAAGACGATGTCCACCCCGGCTCCACCGGTCAGTTCTCGCACCCGTTGGGGGAAGTCCTCGTGGCGATAGCAGATCGCCGCCGCGGCGCCCAGTTCCACGCAGCGCCGGCACTTTTCCCAGGAGCCAGCGGTCACCACGATCTCCCCCCCCGCCTCCCGTACCATGGGGATGGCGGTGGTACCAATGCCGCTGCCACCGCCGTGCACCAGAACGCGCTCCCCCCGTCGCAGGCCGGCGAGTTTGAAAAGGGTGAGGAAGACGGTCAACGCTGCTTCGGGCAGCGCCGCCGCCTCCTCCCAGGAGAGCGATGGGGGGGCGGGGAGGGCGCAGCCCGCCGGTGCCACCGCCTCCTGGGCGTAGCCCCCGCCCGCCAACAGCGCCATCACCCGCTCCCCCCGGCGCGCGGGCGACACCCCCTCCCCCACCTCCACGATTTCGCCGGCGCACTCCAAGCCCAGCACCTCGCTGGCCCCCGGCGGAGGGGGGTAGCGGCCCTGGCGCTGCAGCAGATCGGCGCGGTTGACAGCGGTGGCCACCACGCGAATGCGCACCTCCCCCGGCCCTGGGATGGGCGAGGGAAGTTCCGCCAGGTGCAGCACCTCCTCGTCCCCTGGCCGCCGGACGACGATCGCCTGCACAATCCCCTCCTCCCCCGCCGCCACCTCCTTGCCGGCGTGCGGCCCGCCTTCGGGCAGGCGACGGCAATGATCCATGGTAGCGCCCCTCGCTCCGCTGGTCCGCGGGCGGCGCTGTCTTGACCTGGATCAAGGCGATGGCCGCCAGCAAAGAAGAGGATGACCTAACGCGTTGCCCCTGGCACGGGGCGACAGCGCTGGTCGGGGAGAGAGATCTTCTCGACGTGGGGAGGGGAAATGCCGCTGGTACGGATCATTGAGGAGCTATGCGACGGGTGTGGCCACTGCATTCCGTCCTGCCACGAGGGGGCGCTGAGGATCGTCGATGGGAAGGCTCGCCTGGTGGACGCCGCGGCCTGTGACGGGGCCGGTGCCTGTATCGGCGAATGCCCCCGCGGTGCCATCGTCTTCGAAGACGCGGCGGTGCCCATGGTGGCGCCCTCTCCCCCGCCTTTGCATCCTGCGGGGGGCCAGGTTGCCGCCTGCCCAGGCGCTGCCCACCGCACCTTGGCAACGCCCACTGCCGGCGAGCCGCTGGCGGCTCCTTCCGCATTGCGGCAGTGGCCCATTCAGCTCCACCTGCTGTCACCGGCCGCCCCGTTCCTAGCGGGGAGCGATCTGCTGCTGGCGGCGGACTGCGCGGCCTTCGCCTGCGGGGCGTTCCATGCCCAATGGCTGGCCGGCCGCACCTTGGCCATCGCTTGCCCCAAACTGGATTCCGGCCAGGAGGTGTATGAGGAGAAGCTGGTCGCCATGCTGCGGCACGCCTCGCTGGCCTCGGTCACGGTGCTGATCATGGAAGTGCCGTGCTGCTCGGGCCTGGTGCGGCTGCTGCAGCGCGCCGTGGCGCGGGCCGGCGTGGCCGTGCCGGTGCGCGTGGCGGTGTTGGGGGTAGATGGCGCGCTGGTCTTCGACAGCCACCGCGAGTTGACGGCAGCTGCCCGCGCCACGGCGTGAGCAGCGCCGGGCGGCGTGATCAGGCGCGGGAGAGGTACTCGCCGGTGCGCGTATCCACCACGATCTTGACGCCGGCTTCGATGAACTGCGGCACCTGCACGGTGACGCCGGTCTCCAGCTTGGCGGGTTTGGATCCGCCCGCAGCCGTGGCGCCCTTCAGAGGCGGATCGGTCTCCACCACCTGCAGGACGACGCTGTTGGGCAGTTCCACCGCCACCGGCTGCCCCTCGTAGAAATCTACGGTGATCACCGTGTCGGGGAGCATCCAGTCGAGGGCGCTGCCCAGCACCTCATCGGAAAGGGTGACCTGCTCGTAGGTTTCCGTATTCATGAAGTGATGACCCGCCGAGTCGGAGTACAGGTACTGCATCTCGTGGGTGTCGAAGGTCGCCTTCTCGACCCGGTCCTCGGAACGGAAGCGGTGTTCCAGCTGACTGCCGGTCTTGAGGTTGCGCAGCTTGGTCTGGACCATACCGCGCCAGTTCCCGGGGGTCACGTGGACCACCTGTAAGACCCGGTGCAGTTGGCCATTGTGCACAATGACGTAGCCGGCCCTCAGCTCAGTGGCGACGAGCTGCATGGGTGAAACCTCCCCCCCGGCTCCAGCGCCCGGGGGAGCGAAAGTATATCACCGGCCGAGTAGGGATTGCCGGTGAGACGGGATCTAAGGTATGGTGCGCCGGAAAGGAGCTACTCTCTGCTATGGACCTGCGATTGCGCGGCAAGCGCGCCCTGGTGACCGGTGCCTCGCGCGGCATCGGGCGCGCCATTGCGTTGTCCCTGGCGGACTTCAAGGTGGATGTGGCGATCAATTTCTTCCGCCACCGCGCCGCCGCCGAAGAGGTGCGGGACGAAATTGTACGGCGCGGGGCTCGTTCGCTGGTGCTCAAGGGGAACGTGGCCAACCCCAACCACGTGGCGGAAATCTTCCAAGAGATCGAGCGGGCGTGGGGAGGGCTTGACATTCTCGTCTCCAACGCCGCCTCGGGCGTGCTGAAGCCCGTCGAAGAGTTGACGTTGCACCACTTCCAGTGGACCATGGAGATCAACGCGGCGGCGCTGTTGCCCCTCGCCCAACACTTCGTCCGGCTGCCGTCCACCGGCGAGAAGATCATCGTGGCGGTCTCGTCGCTGGGGGCGGTGCGGGCAATTCCCAACTACACTTTGGTGGGTGCGTCCAAGGCGGCACTGGAGTCCATGGTGCGCCACTTGGCTGCCGAGCTGGCACCCCGGGGTGTGCGGGTCAACGCCGTTTCCGCCGGGACGGTGGACACCGACGCCTTAAAGCACTTCCCCAACCGCGACGACTTGCTGGAAGAATCGCGTCGGCGCACCCCGGCGGGGCGCCTGATTACCCCCCAGGACGTGGCCAACGTCGTGGTGTTCTTGTGCACCGAGTTCGCCTCCATGATCCACGGGCAGACGATCCTGGTGGATGGCGGCTATGCCATCCGGGCGTGAGCCGTGGCACGCGGCGGGCACGATTTTTACCCGACGGCGGTGAAACAACCGCTGATCATCGGTCACCGCGGGTTTCCCGTGCGCTTTCCCGACAACTCTCTGGAGGGCGTACGGGCGGCCATCGAGGCCGGCGCCGACGGGGCGGAGGTGGACGTACGACTGTCAGCGGAGGGGGTGTGGGTGTGCCACCACGACCGCACCCGCGGCGGGCGGAAAGTTGCCTCCCTGCCACTGGCCGAGTTGCGTGGGCAGGGGGTGCCGAGCCTGGCCGCTGTGGTGGAGACACTGCCTCCCTCGGCGACCCTGTTCGTGGAAGTCAAGCCACTGGCCAGACAGGTTTTTCACCGTACAGTGGAAACTTTGCTGCGCCTGCTGGAGCCGCGCCTGGAGAGGACGATGATCCTGTCCTCCTCGCTCTCGGTGCTGGTGGTGGTGGGCACCCTCCTGCCGCACCTGGCCTGCTCGTGGGTAGTGAACCGCCTGCCGGCGGCCGTCCCTCCTGGCCTTCACCTCTCCCCCCACCACCGGCTGGTGGAGGATCTGCTCCCCGCCGGCGTGGCGTTGCACCCGTGGACCGTGAACGCTGCGGCGCGCATCGCGCAGCTGGCTGCGCTCGGGGTGGCGTCAATCACCACCAACCGCCCCGACCGTGCCGTCGAGGTTCTCCGTGGGTAGAAACAAGCGCCAAGGGCCGCGGCCCGTCGAGGGTGCGCCGACGCCCCGCCAGCGCCGGGGAGCTACGCGGGTCGCGATCTTGGTTCCGAACCTGTTTCTGTTCGTCCCGGTGGAGGTGGCAGTGCGGGGCGCCGGCGCTCAACCGGTACCGGTGCAGGAGCCAGAGGCGGCGCTAGAGGAAGAGTGCGCGGTGCTGGTGGTGGACCTGGCGGCCCTGGGGGAGAAAGCGCCGGCGCGACTGGCACCCGTGTGCGGGAAAGGGATTGTGGTGCTTGCCTTTGGGCCACACGTGGAGGGTGAATCACTGGCGGCGGTGCGCGCCTCTGGGGCGGTGGCCTTGCCGCGTGGGGCGTTTCTGCCCCGTCTCCCGGAACTGTTGAAGGTGGCGCTGGCCACCGCCACCCCCAGGGGGTAAGTCTTTCCTATAATCCCGCGGGAGCACTGGCATGACCCTGGCAGCGCGGCTTGTGGAGCACCTCAGCGATCCGACCTTCTATCCCCACCCCACCAGCCGCGTGCAGGTGCTGCAGACCCACATCTCGTGGCTCTTTCTGACCGACCAATTCGTGTACAAACTCAAGAAGCCTGTGGACTTCGGCTTTCTCGACTACACCACACTGGCGAAGCGCCGGGCGATGTGCGAGCGCGAAGTGAAACTGAACTCGCGCCTGTGCCCGGGCGTGTACCTGGGTGTGGAGGAGATTCGCGACCACCGGGGGACGCTTGCCCTCGGCGGCCCTGGGGAGACGGTGGAGGTTGTGGTCAAGATGGTGCGCCTGCCCGAGGAGCGCATGCTGCGGCCCGTCCTGGCCCGAGGGGAGGGCAACAGCGAACTCTTCGCCACGCTGGCACGCACCTTGGCGGCCTTCCACGGGCACTCCTCCGTGCCCGGGGAAACCGCGATGTTGAAGAACCTGGCCGGCGTGAAGCACAACTGCGACGAGAACTTTGCGCAAACCGAGAAGTACGTTGGGGCGCTGGTATCCCCCGCCACGCACACGTTCCTGCGCACCGCCACCGAGTTGTTCTTCCGCCGGCACCCGCGCTTGTTCGACCGCCGCGTGCAGCACGGGCGCATCGTCGATGGCCACGGCGACTTGCACTTGGATTCCATCTGCGCCACTGAGCCGGTGTGCATGTTCGACTGCATCGAGTTCAACGAGCGCTTTCGCATCCTCGACGTGGCCGAAGAGGTGGCTTTCCTCGCCATGGATCTGGAGTTCGAGGGATTCGCGCCCTTCGCCCGCGCTTTCGTTGACAGCTACGTCGCCGCCTCCGAAGATCGCGAACTGCTGCTGCTGCTCGATTTTTACAAGGCCTACCGGGCCATGGTGCGCGCCAAGGTGCACTCCTTCCAGTGGGACGACGAAGGACTTGACGACGCCGCTCGGGCGCGCCTGCGCAGCACCGCGTCTCGCTACTACGAACTGGCGTTGGCCTATGCGCAGGCGTTCAACCCGCGCCGGCTGATGGCCACCTGTGGGCTTTCCGGATCAGGCAAGAGCACTCTTGCGCGCCGGTTGGGCGAGCGCCACGCCGTGGAGGTGGTGCGCTCGGATCTGGTGCGCAAGGAGCTGCTGGGCCTGGATCCGCTGGAGCGTCGACACGTCCCCTTCGGGGAGGGCGAATACGCCCCCGCGGTCACCGAGCGGACGTACTGGGCGATGATGGAGCGGGCGGAAAAGCTCCTCGCTGCCGGTCACTCGGTCATCCTCGACGCCAGCTTCATCGCCAGGCAACACCGGCGGTGGGCCGTGGAGGCGGCGCGGCGCGCTGGCGTGCCGTTCCTACTGCTGGAGTGCCGCACCAGCGACGAGGTGATCCGGCAGCGCCTGCGCCGCCGCGCCGAGAAGTCCGCCTCCGTCTCCGACGGGCGGGTGGAGGTCTACGAGCGGCAACTGGCCGCCTTCGAACCTCCCCAGGAGTTCGGTGGGGCAGAGAAGGTCATCGTCGACCGCTCCCGCGATGTGGAAGAGCTGCTCGCCGAGTTGGACACGGTTGTGCCCCCCCAGTGGCTGGACGTCCCGGAGTAACCCCTGTAAGGACGCGTGAGTTAGCGCAGATCGGCAGCCAGTTCCTTCCTGGTTTCCTCGCCCAGCACCGCCTGCGCTTGATACGCGGGGTGGTCCAGGACCACCTTCAGCACGGTGCCCTCCCGCCCCACCAAAGCGGCGTGCTGGGGGGTAAGCGGAAATTTCACGTACTGCACCGACGAGATCTTCGTGGGCGAACTTTGGGCGGCGTCGAAGACGGCCACCACCGGCGGCGCATCGCCGATGAGCAACCGCAGGTGCCCTTCGATCCCCACCAGCTCGGCCAGCTTGACGGCACGTTCGGCGGGCGAGTCGTACTCGAACATGAGCGTGGCCGACAAGTTGCCATCATGGGGGATGAGAGGGTTGTACGCCTCCAGTTCGGCAGAGGCGGCGCCGGGCCGCGCCCAACTCCCCTCGGCGCGCAGCATCTCGTGTACCTGGTACCACATGGTCTGGCGAGTCTCAAAGTGCAGGGTGGCGTGCTCGCCCAAAGGAACGCGACGGCGCGCCTTTAAGGCCATGATGCGACGCCGTGTCTCGGGGCGGATGCGCTCGTACTCGTCAGGTGACAGAATCTCGTCAAGGCGAATGGGCTCCATCGATATCCTCCAGCAGGGTCACGCCGGGTCGGCAGCGGGGGTGAGGGGGTGGGCGAAGCCGTCGGCGCGGTAGGCGCGCGCCAACACCTCCACGGGGTGGAGCGCCCGCACGCCACACGCCTGCTGGAACTGGATGGCCGCCAGCGGGCAATCGGTGGCCCAAACCTCCGCCTCCACCTCGCGCATGCCGGCGAACGCCTTCTCGCCGATTTTGAGGGCAAGGGGGAAGTTCTCCCGTTTCATGGCCCAGGTGCCGTCGTGGCCACAACACTCAATGACGGCGCGGGGCTTGACGCCCGGGATCTGGCGGAGCAGGTCGCGGCCGCGGAAGCCGATATTCTGCATGCGCAGATGGCAGGGAGCATGGTAGGCCACGGTGGAGGCGGGGGTGCTCTTGAAGTCGGTCCGGAAGTGCCCCTGGCTGCGCAGCTCCCAAAAGTACTCGCTGAGGTCGCGGACGGCGGCGGCGACGCGGCGGGCAGCGTCGGCGAGGCAGGGGTCGGCGGGGTCGTCCAAGAGTAACGGGTACTCCTCACGCATCATCAAAGAGCAGGTCGGATTGATCACCGCTACGCGGTATCCCCGCTCCACCCAGGGCAGTAGCGCCGCCACGTTCCTCTTGGCCTTGGCCTGGGCGAGAGCCACGTCACCGGCGTCGAGGGCGGGCATGCCGCAACACTCCACCGCTGGACAGGCGATTCGACAGTTATTGTGCTGCAGCACCTCCAGTGCCGCTTGGCCCACCTCGGGGTTGTTGTAGGTGACGAAACAGGTGGCAAAGAGGACGACCGGGTGGGTGCCCGTACCAGTCTCCAGCGCCTCGCCCATCACCTTGCGGCACCATGTGTTGAACGGGGTGGGCGCAAAGCTGGGGAGCAACTTGTCGCGGTGGATGCCGACCAGCGCCTCCATGGCCACACGGCTGAGCCGCAGGCGGGTGGCCCAGTTGGCAACGGTGGCGGTGCGGCAGCCCAGACGTCCCAGGCGATCGGGATCGGCCAGCAGGCGGTCGCGCCAGGGGACCCCATCCCGGCGCCGCCACACCGCTTTGGCGCGCTGCAGCAGGCGGGGGAAATCCAGGCGGAACTCGTGGCCCTCTTTGTCGGTGTACGGGCACTGGGTGTAGCACAGTTTGCACTGACAGCACTGGTCCACCACCTGCCGGGCGATGGCGGCAGGAAGCGCCCGTACATGGCCGTAGCGGTCCACCGCGGCGAACAGGGTGGGGAACGACTGGCAGTATTTGAAGCACATGCGACAGGAGTGGCACAACTCGAAGCTGCGATCCAGCTCTTTCTGCAAGGCCTCCCCATCCCAGTACAGCGGATCGTTGGGGTTGTAGGTCAGGCCATCGGTCGGCCCCACGGCCACGTTGGACCGGTCCCCACTGGCACCATTCATGGTCGTCCCCTCCGGAAAGGAACGGCGGTGGTGGCATGGGGGCGGCGGCGCCGCCCCCACGCCCGGTTTTCAACTCACAGGTTTTCGAGCGCCTTCTGGAACTTGCCGGCGTGGGAGCGTTCCGCCTTGGCAAGTGTCTCGAACCAGTCGGCAATTTCGGGGAAGCCTTCCTCGCGAGCCGTCTTGGCCATGCCGGGGTACATGTCGGTGTACTCGTGGGTCTCACCGGCCACCGCCGAGGCCAGCATCTCGTGCACGTCGCCGATGGGCAAGTCGGTAGCGGGGTCGCCCACCTTTCTGAGGTAATCCAAATGCCCGTGGGCGTGGCCGGTCTCGCCTTCCGCAGTGTCGCGGAAGAGGCCGGCGATCTCGGGGTACCCTTCGATGTCCGCAGCCTTGGCGAAGTACAGGTAGCGCCGGTTGGCCTGGGACTCGCCGGCAAACGCGTACTTCAGGTTCTCCTGGGTTTTGCTGCCTTTCAGTTCGGCCATATCACACCTCCTTTTTGTGTGTGGGTTGTGCTATGCGGTGCCCGTCCTCGGCGCCGCGGTTTTTCACCCCCTGCTGGCAGGCGGGGCAGAGGACTTCGAAGGTCACCTGCACACCCCGCACTGGGAGGCCGGCGCCCAGGTGAGGCGGCGGCGGGGGTGGTTGGTAGACCTCCACAGGGACATCGAAGATACTGCCGCAACCGGTGCACAGCGCGTGATGATGTGCCTCCACCGTGCCGTCGAAACGCTGCCGACCATCCACGGGAGGAACGCGCCGGCACAACCCCCGCCGGGTGAACGCCTCGAGGGTGTTGTAGACGGTAGCCAAGGAGAGCCTCGGGTGGGTCAGGCGCAATCGACGGTAGACCTGCTCGGCGGTGGGGTGTGAGGTATCGTGCCGCAACAGGTGGAGAATGGCCAGGCGCGGCCCGGTGGTCCGCAGGCCGGCGGCGTGCAGCACCTCCACGTGACTGGGAAGATCCTCCGAGAGCGCGCCCTTTTTCATACTGATTCTAATTTAGCACCCATTCCCCGCACCGTCAAGCCGTCGGGCGAGGCGGCCAGCGTCTGTGAGGCTCAGCCACGGGGCTGGCAACCCCGGCGTGACGGCGGCCAGTGGGCGGGGGGGCGTTTTTCCGCCGTGGCGCCCGGTGCCAGGGGAATCTCCGGCAGCCCCGCCCAGCTCTCCGACGGTGAGCCGCTGCAGCGGCTCGGGGGTTGGCGCCTCCATTTTCCAGGCCAGGGAGCCCTTGCTCTCCAGTAGCGAGCTGATGTGCTCTTGGAGGGTATCCACGGCCACGAGCTTGACGGTGCCCACGGCGTGGCGCTGGCCCACGGGGCGTACCTGGTTGCCGGTGGGGGCCCCCAGCATCGGATTCCCCCAGCGGCCGTAGTGCACCACCGCCGAGGCAGCGGCGGGATCGATCCCCACCCCCCTGGCCCGGCCAGTGGCGAGCAGGACGGGCTCGCCCTTGCCGCCGGTGCAACGCTCCACCGCCCCCGCGCGGTGGCAGGTCTGCCCGGCATGAGGCGGTACAGATGCCAGTGCTGGTGGCGAAGGGTGACGTACCCGCTGCCCTCGGCCAGGGGGGCGCCGCTTTAGGCGGCGGGATCGCAACGGGTGTGCCGCTGTCCGCTCAATACCGCCGCGAGATAGGCACCGGTAAAACTGGCGCGCACGGTGGCGATTTGTTCGGGGGTGCCGGCGGCCACCAGGCGGCCACCCTCGTCGCCCCCCTCGGGGCCCAAGTCGATGACCCAGTCGGCGGTCTTGATGACATCCAGGTGGTGTTCGATGACCACCACGGTGTTGCCGCGGTCCACCAGAGTGTGGAGGACGGCAAGCAGCTTCTTGACGTCGTCGAAGTGCAGACCCGTGGTGGGCTCGTCGAGGATGTACAGGGTCTGGCCCGTGGCGCGGCGGGCCAGCTCGCGGGACAGCTTGATGCGTTGCGCCTCGCCCCCCGACAGGGTGGTGGCGGGCTGGCCCAAGCGGATGTAGCCGAGACCCACGGCCATCAGGGTCTCGAGAATCCGCGTGATCTTGGGGTGGGCGGCGAACAACTCCAAGGCCTGCTCGACGGTGAGGTCCAGCACCTCGGCGATGTTCAAACCCTTGTAACGCACCTCCAACGTCTCGCGGCCGTACCGTTTGCCCTTGCACACCTCGCAGGTAACGTAGACGTCGGGCAGGAAGTGCATCTCGATCTTGATCTGCCCGTCGCCGGCGCAGGCTTCGCACCGCCCGCCCCTGACGTTGAAGGAGAAGCGCCCGGGCAGGTAGCCGCGCGCCCGCGCCTCAGGGGTGAGGGCAAACAGCTCCCGGATGAGGTCGAACACCTTAGTGTAGGTGGCCGGGTTGGAGCGCGGGGTGCGGCCAATGGGCGACTGGTCGATATCCACGACTTTGTCCAAGTAGGCTACCCCTTCGATGGCGTCGTGCTCGCCGGGGCGCTCCAAGGCGCGGTAGAGGGCGCGGGCCACACCCTTGTAGAGCACTTCGTTAACCAGGGTGGACTTACCCGAGCCCGAGACACCCGTGACGCAGGTGAAGGCGCCCAGCGGAAACGCCACATCGAGGTTCTTCAAGTTGTTCGCCCGCGCTCCGCGCACCACCAACGCCTTGCCGTTGCCGCGGCGGCGACTAGCCGGCACGGGGATGGACAGCTCGCCGGCCAGGTAGCGGCCGGTCAGGGAGCGGGGGAAGGTGGGAATGGTGGCCGGCGGCCCCTGGGCCACCACTTCGCCGCCGTGCACGCCGGCGCCGGGGCCGAGGTCGATGAGCCAGTCGGCCTCCCGCATCGTCTCCTCGTCGTGCTCGACCACCAGCACGGTGTTGCCCAGGTCGCGCATCCCTTTGAGGGTATCCAGCAGTTTGCGGTTGTCGCGCTGGTGTAGGCCAATGGACGGCTCGTCGAGTACGTACAGCACACCCATGAGTTTGGAACCGATCTGGGTGGCCAGGCGGATGCGCTGGGCTTCGCCGCCCGACAGGGTGCCGGAGGTGCGATCCAAGGTGAGGTAGTCCAGCCCCACGGAGGCGAGGAACCCCAGGCGATCTTGGATCTCTTTGAGGATCTTGGCGGCGATGTGCTGCTCCCGGGAGGTGAGGGCGAGGGAGGCGAACCACGCCACCGCCTCCTTGACGGACAGGGAGACGAGCCAATCGATCGGCCGCCCGTGCACCAGAACCCCCAGCGCCTCGCGCCGCAGCCGCCGCCCGCCGCAGGCGGGGCACGGGCGCATGGACATGTAGCGCTCAATCTCGGCGCGCATCTCCGGCGAGGAAGTCTCGCGGTAGCGGCGCTCCAGAATGTGCACCAACCCCTCGAAGCGGCCGCGGTACTCCCAGCGGGAGCGCTCGCCGACGAAGGCGAAGTTGAGTTCGCCGTCGGTGCCGAACAACACCGCGCGCCGCGCCGCCTCAGGGAGGGTGCGCCACGGCCGGCGCAGGGAAAAGCCCATGGCGTCAGCCAGCACCTGCAGTTGCCGGAAGCGAAACGACGAGCGCCCCTCCTGAACGCCGGCCAGGGCGCCGGCGGCAATGGAGCGGTCGGGGTCGAGGATCAGCTTGTCCGGGTCGATCTCCTGCACCACGCCGAGACCGGTGCACTGGGGGCACGCGCCCTGGGGCGAGTTGAAGGAGAACAGGCGTGGCGACAGCTCGGGCAAGGTAAAGCCGCAGGACGGGCAGGCGTGGCGGGAGGAGAGCAAGAATTCCTCGCCCTGGCGCGGGGCCACCCGCACCAAGCCGTCCCCCACCTTGAGGGCGGTCTCCAGGGAGTCCACCAGCCGGTGACCCAGGTCATCGCGCACCTCCAGGCGGTCCACCACCACCTCGATGGTGTGCTTCTTCTTCTTGTCCAGCTCGGGGGGTGAGGCGGCGTCCACCACTTCGCCGTTGACCCGGGCGCGCACGAACCCGTCCCGCACCATCTGCTCGAAGAGCTTGCGGTGTTCGCCCTTTTTGCCGGCGGCCAGGGGGGCGAGCAGCATGAAGCGGGTGCCGGTGGGCAGGGCAAGGATGCGGTCGGCCATCTGCTGCACGGTCTGCCCCTGGATGGGCAAGCGGCAATCGGGGCAGGTGGGTTGACCGATGGAGGCGTACAGCAAGCGCAGGTAATCATAGATCTCGGTGACCGTGGCGACGGTGGAGCGGGGATTTTTAGAAGTGGTCTTCTGCTCGATGGAGATGGCGGGGGACAGGCCCTCGATGAGATCCACGTCGGGCTTGTCCATCTGTTCCAGGAACTGGCGGGCGTAGGCGGACAGTGACTCCACGTAGCGACGCTGTCCCTCGGCAAAGAGGGTGTCGAAGGCGAGGGTGGACTTACCCGACCCCGACACACCGGTGATCACCACCAACCGGTTGCGGGGGATGTCCAGATCCAGGTTCTTGAGGTTGTGCTCTCTGGCGCCGCGGATGGAAATGACCTCGCGCATGCTCCTCCCCCGCGGCCAACGCCGCGGAGCCACCCATTATGCCCCGCCCCGGCGGCAGCGGGAGAGGGTTACGAGGTGCTTGCGCCGCGGCGGGGGGGCGGTTGGTCAGCCGGCTGCCGGTTCCTATCCGGGGGGGCGATGGTACGGCCGACAGGAGGGGGTGCCGCCCATGGGTAAACGTCCCATGGGGGCGGGGTCGCAGTAGTGCGGGGCCTTTGCAGAGAGACCTCCCAGCGCCACGGCGACGGCACCTGCCGGCAACGTGGTGCAGGCAGAGGGCGGTGCGTTGTCCCAGGCTGTCCCCAAAAAGCGGCGCTGTGTCACTTGGAGGCACTGCCCCGGGGCACTGTCCACCATCGGCGCCCGCGGTGTTACCTCCGATGGGCACGCCGGATCCACCTCCAACTCCCCCGGCAGCGCCGCAGACCCCCCCGCGACCCACGCCAGGGTCGGGGAGGAGACCCATTGGTGGCGGGGTTCGACGACCGTATTGTGGCCACTCCTGCCCGCACACCCATGCACTTTCGCTGACCCCCCTCCAGCACCACGCCAACGGTCACCTTGACGGCCTCCGTCGGTGCCCACCCCCACTGGCGGGGGCTCGGTCTGGTGTTCGGGCTCTTGACAAATGGCCGGGTGTGTCTTATGGTGGCCGCGGAAAGTAAGGAGGCCCCATGACAAAAGCCTGTGCCTTGGCGTGTTTACTATGTCCAATCCTGTTCGTGGCGGTGGCTGTGGCCAGTGACCACGGCCAGCCTCCGCCGCCGCCCGCACCGCCGCTGGTGACGGCCCTCGCCACCACCGGAAACACCTACCTCACCGATACCGACAATGAAAACAACGCCGGCACTGGCGTCCCCGACGGCGACATGGGGGCTGCCTCGCCAGGATGCTTGTACAACACCGACCCCAGGCACCCCATCGAGTTCAATATCTTCGTGACCGGGCCCCTGCCTACCACCTCCGCTCTGCTGCTGATCGAGACGTGGGACGTGGATTTTTCCTCTGGCGAGCTGGATGAGGTGTTCTTGAACAACGTCTCGTTGGGCTACGCCACCGGCGCCAACAACCAGTGGTCCAACACCACTTTCACCCTTCCGCTGACGCTGGTGCAGGCGGGCAAGAACACCGTACGGATGATGGTCGACCAGGGCAGTTCGGGGAGCTGGTGCACCTGGATCGCCCGCGGCCAGCTGATCATTGACGGGGGCGCCGCGGCCACCGCCTCGTGCCGCACCATCACCACCAACAAAGCCAACTACCAGTGGGGTGAGCAGGTCACCGTGACGGTGGAGGCGGACACCTCCCTCCCCACCCAGAGTGTCCGCATCGAGGCCAATATCAAGAACTCCTCGAACGTGATTGTCGACGGTTCGTCGCGCACTGTGACCATCACCGGCACCAACAACGACCCTGAGTCGTTCACGCTGAGTCTGCCGGGCAGCGGCGGGATCGAAACCTACACCGCCGAGGCGATCATTTTCGACTCCCAAACCGGCGCCTTCCAGGCCACCTGCAACATCACCTTCCAGGTGGGTCGCGAGCCCATTCCGACCCTAGGCTGGGCCGGTCTGGCGGCACTGGCGTTGCTGCTGGCCGCCGCCGCCGCTTTCGTGTTGCGCCGTTGAGTAGATTCTCTGTCTGAACACCACCACCGCCCCGGGGGTCCCCCGGGGCGGTTGGCTTTGGAGCGAAGGCACGGCTTTCTTACACGTGGTTTCGTAGCATGAGTTCCTTGGGGTGGGGCTCCAGGTAGGTCTGGCCGGCCAGGTACTCGACCCGGTGGACCCGCACCCAGTGGCGCAGGAGGGTCACCGGTACCACCAGCGGTACCAGCCCGGCGCGGTAGTCCTGGATGAGGCCGAGCAGCTCGGCGCGGTCCTCGGCGTCCAGCAGCTTCTTGAAGTACCCCAGGATGTGCAGCAACACGTTGGCGTTGCGGCGCGGTGTGGCGATAACCTTGAGACCGGCCATGAACTCCCGGGCGTAGGTCTCACGCACCTGGTCGCGGCTCATCCCCTTGGTGGCGGCCACCAGACGACCTAAGTTCTGGTACGCCGCCGGACTGTGGGCCAAAAGCTGCAGCTTGTGGGCGGTGTGAAAGCGCACCAGATCGCCGATGCGCCAGCGCCCGCCAAAGAGCCGGCGCAGACGGTGGTGGGCGAACACCCGCTCGACGAAGTTGTCGCGCAGCCGCGGGTCGTTGAGCCGGCCTTCCTCCTCCACCGGTAGCGACGGCAGGCGAGCCAGCAGCGCCGCGGCGAACAGTCCCACCCCGGTTTTGGTTGGCATCCCGGCGTCGCGGTAGATCTTGACCCGCTCCATGCCACACGACGGCGAATCCTTTTTGAGCACGAAGCCGTCCAGCCCCGCCTCGGCCAGCGCTTCCAACCGACCCCTGGAGAGCTCTCTCATGGGCTCGGTCCAATCGGTACCGGAACGGGGGGCGATCATACGGATCTGCCCGGCTTGCTCCACCAGGCGCACCGCCTCCCGCGGCACCCCCATCCCCACCTCCAACTCGGGGCAGACGGGCACCCACTCCACCCACCGGCCAAAGGTGTGGACCAGGAACGAGTCCTGCTTGTGGCCACCGTCGAAGCGCACCTTCTTGCCCAGCAGACAGGAGGAGATGCCGACCCGGATGGGAGTGGAAGGGTCTAACCAGCTGGGAGCTTCGGTCATGCTGTCCCCCTGCCCACCCGTGCCGCCTGCGCCGCCGCGCGTTGTTTCGTCGCCTCGGCCCGCCGCTGCGCCATCGTCGCATCCCACGACCCCCTAGGAGCCACCCACCCGTGCAGGTGGGCGAGGCAAAGGTCGGCCAGCGCCGCGATGTGGTCGGGGCGGTCGTTTAGGGCCGGGAGATAGCGAAAGCGGCCGCCCCCGGCGCGTTGAAATAGCTCCCGGTTGGTGACAGCTATCTCCTCCAGGGTCTCCAAGCAGTCGGCGGCGAACCCTGGACACACCACATCCACCGAGGCCACCCCTTCCCTCCCCCATTGGCGGAGAGTGGCGTCCGTGTACGGTTCGAGCCACCTCTCCCGCCCGAAACGCGACTGGAAGCTCACTGCCAGTCGGGCGTCCGGCAGCCCCAGCGCCTCTGCCAGTAGGCGCGCCGTCCTCTGGCAGTGACAATAGTACGGGTCCCCGTTCAGGAACGTCCGCTGGGGTATGCCGTGGAACGACACCAGCAACCGCTCCGGCTCTCCACCCGCTGACCACGCGTCGCGAATCGAAGTGGCCAGCGCCGCGACGTAGGGGGCGTGATCGTGGTAGGAGGAGATGGTCCGCAGTTCCGGCACCCAGCGCCAGCGGCCTAACTCGGCGAACACCGCCGCCAGGGTGGAACCGGTGGTCGCCGAAGCGTACTGGGGGTACGGCGGCAGCACCAGGAGGCGCTGGCAGCCTCCGCGGCGCAGCTCGCCCAGAGCCGCGGCCACGGACGGGGATCCGTACCGCATTCCCAGGGCGACGCGCAGCGGCGAGGCCACGCGGGCGCGCAGCTCCTCCTCCAGCGCCGCCGCTTGCCGGCGGGAAATGGCCAACAGCGGCGAACCCTCGGTGGTCCAGATGCGCTGGTACAGGCGCGCCGCCCGGCGCGGCCGGGTGCTAAGGACAAAGAAGTTGAGTAGGACCCACCACAGCGGCCGGGGGAGTTCCACCACACGAGGGTCGGAGAGAAATTGGCGCAGCCAGCGGCGCAGGGCCCGCGGCGTCGGTGCGTCGGGGGTGCCCAGATTGGTGAGCAGCACCCCCACCGCCGGGATGCGCCCATGGTCCCAGTTGCCCTCGCCTACGAGGCCCATGTGGTCCCTCGTTCTAGCGCCCGGGCCCGCCACCGCTCCACGCCCCACCCTGCCCACCAGCCGGCGCACCCCAGTCCCACGATGGCTCCCACGTGCCACACCAGAACGTGGGAGAGATCGGCCACCGGGCAGATGAGGTGCTGCAGCCCATCGGCCAGCAGGCCGGAGCCCACGCCGCCCAGCACGCCCGCCCAACGCGGCCGCACCGGCAAGGCCCGCACCGCCAGCAGGACGGTCGCTACCAAAGCTGGCACCCCCAGCGCGAACTCCGTGGCAAGACATGCCATGCCAGCACGTAGGGAGCACCCAGAGGCGGGTGGAGCGGTGCGCACCCAGGTGAGCACGGCGGTGGCTGCCGCCACTAGCGCCGCGGCGAGGAGGACCCCGGCCAGCGCGGCGCGGGGGAGAGCCGCCCCTGGAACCGCCTCCCGCAGGGCCAAAGCGATGAGGGCAAACCCAGCCAAAATCTCCACCGCTGCCGCCCCCCAGGCGAGCAGCACGCCCAGCTCACCGGCATCGGCGTGCACCCCCCCGACCACGAGGACGACCAACAGGGCCGCCACAGCCCAGGCCAGCGCCACCAGGGCCCGCACCCACGGCGGCGGCAGGGGGCGCACCGGCGCCAGGTCTTCTTCGACCAGCCGGCGAAGCTGGGGTGGCAGCGGCGCTCCCGTCACCCTCGATCCCTCCTGAGCACTCGCTTGAGTTCGGCCATGGCGCGGTGCGCGCGCACCTTGGCGGCCCCCTCGCTGATCCCCAGTACGCCGGCGATTTCGCGGAACGACAGGCCCGCCAGGTGGTGAAGCAGAAGCTCCTCGCAGCGCTCACGGCCGACCACGGCAACCCCGCGCAGCAGTGTCTCGCGGTCGACGATCTCCGCCTCCGCCGCCCTCACCGGCCACTGCGGCAGCTCGTCGTCGGCAAGGACTTCCCGCCGCTCCCGCCGTCCCCTCGCTCGCCGGTGCATGAGAAAAACGTTGCGAGCGATGGCGAACGCCCACGGTTTAACCGGGTGTCCGGGGCGAAAAGTGTGCCGCGCCCGGTGCATCTGCAGAAAGGTGTCCTGCAGTACGTCGTCGGCCAGGCTCGCGTCTTGGGTCAAGGCGCGCAGGTATCCCAGCAGCGGTGGCGCCAGGGCGCTGTACAACCTCTCGAACGCGGTCACGTCCCCTCCCTGGTAGGCCTCCATAAGCCCCATCAACGCCTGATCGGCGTCCCGCCGTGCCTCGTCGTTCACTGGCTATGTCCGTTGGGGCTTCTCGGTTACCGTACACCCCCAGGGAAATCGTAAGAGCAGAGAATAGCAAGGCCGACGAGAGGATCAGTCGCCGAGGGGAGCGGGCCTTGACGGCGGCGGCGCCGCAGGCCATACTTACGTCAACCCGTCCCGCCACCTCCACCTGCGGAGGTAACCCGTGATCGCCAAAATTTGCTCAGCCGTACCGCGCGGCGTGGAAGCCCTCCCCGTGCAGGTGGAAGTGGAGTCTCATCAGGGAATCCCGTCTCTCACGGTGGTCGGCCTGCCCGATGCGGCCGTGCGCGAAGCGCGGGAAAGGGTCCTCACCGCCATTCGGCAACTGGGCGTCGCCCTGGATACCCGTGCCATCGTCGTCAACCTCTCCCCTGCGGAGGAGCGCAAAGAGGGATCCCTCCTGGACCTGCCCATTGCCATCGGGCTACTCACGGCGGCTGGCCTGCTTCCCCAGCAGGCCGCTGCGGGGCTTTGGCTGGTGGGCGAGCTCTCCCTCGACGGGGGGCTGCGCCCCGTTCGCGGTGTCCTGCCCATCGCCGAGGCGGCAACTCGTGCCGGCGCCGGCCTGGTGGTGCCCTCCGAGAACTTGGCGGAAGCCGTCGTCATCCGCGCAGCCCGGGTGATTCCTGCCAGGACGTTCAAAGACCTCGTGGCGCACCTGCGTGGCGAACGCCTCATTGCCCCGGTGCTGGGACGCAACGGTCCCCCCGCCGTCCCGCCGGCGGAGGAGTACCCCGACCTCGCCGACGTGGCCGGCCAAGATCAGGCCAAACGGGCATTGGAGATCGCCGCGGCCGGCGGTCACAATCTGTTGCTCCTCGGCCCCCCGGGGACGGGCAAGACCATGCTGGCCCAGCGCTTGCCAGGTATCCTCCCGCCGCTCACCGAGGAGGAAGCCCTTGCCACCACCAAGATTTACTCGGTGGCCCCGGGCGTGGAACGCCCGCAGGGGTTGCTGTGGCGACGCCCGTTTCGCGCCCCCCACCACTCCATCTCAGCGGCCGGGCTGGTGGGAGGGGGATCGGTCCCCCGCCCCGGCGAGGTCTCGCTGGCTCACAACGGCGTGCTTTTCCTCGACGAGGTCACCGAGTTCCGTCGCGACGTTCTCGAGGTGCTGCGTCAACCCATGGAGTCGGGCCATGTGGTGCTGACCCGGGCCGCCGGAAGCCTCACCTTCCCGGCCCGTTTCCAACTGGTCGCCGCCGCCAATCCCTGCCCCTGCGGATTCCTTGGGGATCCACGCCGGGAGTGCCGGTGCTCGCCCCGGGAGGTGGAGCGCTACCGCGGGCGGCTCTCCGGGCCGCTGCTGGACCGCATCGACCTGCAACTGGAGGTTCCGGCAGTGCCCTACCGCGAGCTGGCGGCCACATCGGCTCGGGAAGGCTCGCAGGCGGTGGCTTGCCGGGTAAGGCAGGCCCGGGAGGTCCAGCTGGCTCGACTGTCCGCCCTCGGGCGCCGTACCAACGCCGACATGTCCCCGGCGGATCTCCGTCGCCACTGCGCCGTAAATCGGGAGGGTGCCCGTCTGCTGGAGCTAGCAATGGAGAAACTTGCCCTCTCCGCCCGCGGTGTCAACCGCATCTTGAAGGTGGCTCGCACCATCGCCGATTTGGACGGCTCGCCCACCTTGCTCCCTCGCCATCTGGCCGAAGCCATTGCCTATCGCACTCTGGACCGCCGACCCGGGGGTTGAAGGGAGGATTCTCTCCCCCCGTGGGCCGCGGCCACCACGGCGTCGCGAACGGGGCGGCGGAGCCCCCGCTGGGGCATTGGGCGCGGCGGCGGCGTCCACGTACAATGGTGAGCGATGGACGGTGCCGAACTTAGCACCATCGAGCAGCTTCTCGAGTCCAGCCGGCGCCGCAGTGGCTTCCTCACAGTGCGGCAACGGGCTGGGGCTTGGAAACAGGCGTGGGGCCCGATCGCCGAGCGCCTCCCACAGCCCTACTGGCTGTACGGCGACGATGAGGCGCGTCCGGTAGCCTTGGGCTTCCCCTTGAGAGTGTCACGAGAGTGGGAGTCGTTTAACCGGCAGCTTTTCCGTTTGGTGACCAACGAGGCTGCGTACCGCCTGGCGCTGCTGCGCGCCGAGCCCTTCGACAAGGCAAGCTTGGTGGAGCAACGCCGTGCCGTGGCCGAGACGTTCTCGCAGGCGCTGGAAAACGCCCTCACCCATGACCACGGCCAGCGGTTGCCCGAGCTTCTATGGCTGGTGGTCACGCGGGAAGCCGCGGCGGCTATCTCCCAGGCGGTGCGGGACGTCGCTCCGAAAGTTCCGCCGCACCGGCGGGAGGAAGCCGACAGCATCCGGCTCACCATTGCCGAGAGGCTCTCAGAAATTTTCCGGCGGGCCGAGGTGGATGCCAAGGGGCGATTGGAACGTCAGGATTTTCGCCCGCCACCGGCCGATACCTCTGCGGTGGCCGAGGTGTTGCGCCGCGACTTGCTGCCGTGGGCCTTCGACGAGCTAGGCAACTCCCTCCTCGGGCTGGCCGCCTTCGTCGAGCGCTCCCTACGTCTGTCCCGACCCCAGTTCGCGCGGCTTTTGACCGAGGTAGCGCCACGAGTGGAGAGACTGCTGGCCCGAGATGGCAATTTGCGGCTCGCTCTCTCCCTGCACGAGGAGGACTTAGAGTCGCTCTCGCCCGAGCGCTTGCTCTTGCACCCCAGCGTACTAGCCCTCCTCCCTCACTGGCAGCACCCCGACGCGCCTGCTCTGATCGCCCAGGAACTCCAGATCCTCCAGAGGCTGGAGGGCATCCTCACGCGTTTCGAGGTGGTCGCCGCTCTGCGCCGCGCGATCTTCCCGGTGACTGTGCAGGATCGGCAAATCGTCACCCGCCTGGGGTCGCAGTTCGTGACACTCTCCAGCGGCACTCGTCCGCTGGACTTCACGCACCCCGGGGTGACCGACTCGGCAGTCCTCCGCTACGGTCTGTTGTACGACCTGGCCGATTTCACCCACCAGCTGGAGGAGCTCCGGCGCCGTGGCCGGCAATGGGAGCAGCAGGGGCTCCTGTCCATGACCAGATTCCTCCAGCAGGTCGACGAGATCCGCGCCCGACACCGGCTGAAGTTTGAAAAGTTCCTGGGAGACGGAGCTTTTTACTCCGCCCGTTCGGCTCGACCGATCCTGCTGGCCGCCGCCGAGCTGCGCATCCTCTACGAACGCTTCCGGCGGCAGGGCTTTCCCTTCGACCGTGGCCTGCGTCTGGCAGCCAACGTCGGCACCTATCATCTCGTGCCCATGGTCGCAGGGAAGGGGGCGCGCCCCCACTTCGAGTTCTTTGGCCACGCCCTAGTGGAGCTGGTTCGCCTGACCACCGGCAAAACCACCAAAGAAGTGGACGACATCACGGACTTTCTCCTAGCTGCCGGGTACGACATCAACCGGGTGCTGGAATTCCTAGAGCCGGTGAGACACGCAAGCCGTGTCCCGGAACATGCGCGGGAGCGGCCCTACGCCGCGTATGTGGCCGAGAACGGCGAGCTTGCCAACCTCGGCGGGGTGGTCACCGAAGCCTTCCTCCAGGACCTGGACAGCGAGCTGGGCGAGGTGCCACAGCTGCGCACCGAGGCGTACGGCCTGCGTTGGCTGCTGCTGCCGTTCGATCCTGGCCGGCCCGAAAAGCCGTGGATTGGACTGAGACTCCTGGGCACTGCACGGCTGAAAGGGATCGATCCGGGGCCTCTGGTGGAGATGGTAGTGCTGGATCAACCGCCGGCGGGCAGCGAGCCCCTCAAGCCGGGGACGCCGCTGGTCCAAACTCTCCACCGGCTGGCTGGACGCGTCGAGGAAACCGGTCCCCACCCCCAGGCGGTGGAGGCCAGCGCCGCCATACCCGAGGATCTGTGCGTGGTGAGCGCCCTCGACGATTACACCCTGCGCCGCTGGTACCTGGGGATCTACAGCCGGGATCGGGATGCCGTGCTCAATGCGCACCCGGTGCCACTGCCCAAGGCCTCGGTGGAGGAACCCGTCGAGGCGTGGCTGTTCCGCCGACGCGACGAGCTCGCCACCCTCTACCAGGGGTTGTGCCGCAGTGGGGCGGGTATGACTATCCCGCTCGCGTCGCTGCGCAGCCGCGCCGGCTTCTTCTCCTGCCTCCTCGCCTCACCCCATCACGCCCTCGGCTAGGTACCGGCCACCGGCGGGCGTGCTAGATTTGCGGTGATATGCTGCCGGCTCACATTTACATCCCCGACACCAGTGCCCTGGTCGAAAACCCTGACGCCCTGGACCGCCTGCTCCAGCCAGGCAACGTCGTCATTCTTCTGCGGCAGGTGCTCGATGAACTTGGCCGCCTGCAGTCGAGCCGCACCAAGTCCGAAGGGGTGCGCATGGCGGCCCGCACCGCCACCAGGAAGATCCTCGGCTACCGCACCTTGTCGGTGATCCACCACGACGTGCACCGCCTTCTCTCGGGTGAGGCCCCGCTGGAGGCGTTCGCCCCCACCCCGGGGGGGGGCGTGCTGGCCTGGGAACCGCCCGGCGACCCGCTCCCCCACAACGGCGAGGGGGACGGCGTGATCATCGAGGCGGCGCGCCGTCTCCAGGCGATGGGGAACGGCAACGGCCGTTACCGGCTGGTGGTCATCTCCGAAGACTCCAACATGCTGCTGCGCTGCGATGCCCTCGGTCTGCAGGCGGAGCCGCTGCGTTACGGCAAGCTGGACCTGGCAAGCCTGGCCGACGTCTATGACGGCATCGCCGAGATCGCCGCCTCACCCGAGGTGATTGAGGCGTTTTCGGCCTCCGGAGAACCTGGAAAGCGAACCCTGCCGCTGGCGGCCATTGCCGACCAACTCCCCGACCCCCAGTGGAATCAGGGCCTCATCCTGCGCTGCGAAGGCAACGAAGTGCTCGCTCGGGTCGACCTCGAGGGCGCGGTGGCCCGGGATTTGCGCTTCGCCCAGTACTGGGATTCGCGCCGTGCCACCTGGGTGCCCCGCACCATTCTGTCGTTCACCCCCGCCGATCCGCGACAGGTTTTAGCCATGGAGTTCCTCCTCGACCCCACCATCCAACTGGTGGTGCTGGACGGGCCGGCCGGTTCGGGCAAGACCAGGCTGATGGTGGTGGCTGCCCTGTACCTGCTCTGCGGACAGCCGACGGCGATGAAGCTGCACCGCCGCTCGCAGCCGTTGGCCGACAGCGGCGGTAGCTTCGAAGGTGGACTCATCGTCCTCCGCCCCGAGTACTCCTCCTCCCGCTTCGAGATGGGGTTCCTGCCCGGAGACCACGACGAAAAACTGTCCCCTTGGTTGGAGCCGTTTTTCCAGGCCATTCGCGGCGTGTCACTGGCCAACGGGCACGACTTCCAAGCGCAGCTGGAAGCCAGCGGCCGCCTCACCCGACTCTCCACCTCGCTGCTGCGCGGCCTGGATATCGAGAACTCCTTGGTGCTCGTGGACGAGCTACAAAACGGCGACCGACATCTGGCCAAGACGTTGATGAGCCGTTTCTGCTCTTCCTCCAAGGTGGTGCTGGCCGGCTGCCTCGACCCAGTGCAGATCGACAACCCGTACGTGGATTGGAAATCCAACGCGCTGACCCGCATCAAGCAGGCCTACCGAGGGTTCGGCCCAGTGGTGGCGCAGGCGCGTCTGAAGCGGAACTACCGTGGTCTCATCTCCACCAAGGCGGATGAACTCTGACCTTTTTTTTGGAGGGGAAGCCATGACCTTGAGCTCCCGGCTCGCCTGCCTCGCCCTTTTGGGCAGCGCCGTTGCTGCCGTCGCCGAGCGCCCGGTCGCCACCTACTCCATCGTCGCCCGCGACGCCGCCACCGGGGAGCTGGGCGTGGCCGTGCAATCCCACTGGTTCTCGGTGGGCAGTCTGGTCCCCTGGGGCGAGGCGGGCGTCGGCGTGGTGGCCACCCAATCGTTCGTGGATCCGGCCTACGGCTACCTTGGTCTTGCCCTCCTGCGCTCAGGCAAATCGGCGCCGGAAGCGCTGGCGGCGCTGTTGGCCGCTGATCGGCAACCAGAGGTGCGGCAGGTGGCCATTCTCGACGCCCGCGGCCGCGTGGCGGTGCATACCGGGTCGCGTTGCATCGCCGCGGCGGGCCACCTGGTGGGGTCCGAAATGGCCGTGCAAGCCAACCTCATGGCCAACGAGCGCGTGTGGCCGGCGATGAAGGCCGCCTACGAAGCGAGCCAGGGAGACCTGGCGGAGCGGTTGCTGGCTGCCCTGGAGGCCGCCGAACTGGCCGGAGGCGACATCCGTGGGCGGCAATCGGCGGCGCTGCTGGTGGTCCGCGCCGCTGCCAGCGGCCGTCCCTGGGAGGATCGGCGTTTTGACCTGCGCGTCGAGGACCACCCAGAACCCCTGGTGGAGTTACGCCGGCTTACCACTCTGGCGCGGGCCTACGAGCGTATGAACCGGGGTGACGAGCTGGCCGCTGCGGGAGCGTGGGAGGAGGCCAGCCGCGAGTACGCCGCTGCCGCAGCCATGGCCCCCACCATCGTCGAACTGCCCTTCTGGCACGCCGTCACCTTGGCCTCGGGGGGGAAGCTCGAGCTGGCTCGCCCGCTCTTCGCGGACGTCTTCGCGCGGGAGCCGCGCTGGCGGGAACTGGTACACCGACTGCCCGCAGCCGGACTCCTTCCCGACGATCCGGCGCTGCTCGCCGCCATCGCCTCGCCACCCCCCAGGAGGTGACAATGCTGGAAGCCGTGGTGTTGATCAACGTCAAACCAGGCCAGATGCGCCAGGTCCAGACCGCTCTCCTGGCCAAGGAGGAGATCCACGAGTTGTACTCCGTCGCCGGCGCCTTCGATCTCGTGGCCATCCTCCGAACCCCCCGCAATGAGCGCCTGGAAGAGCTGGTGACTGGAGAGATCGCCGCCCTAGCGGGCATCGAGCGCACCACCACTTTGGTGGCGTTTCGTTGCCTGTCGCGGCGCGATGCCGACGGCACTTTTTCCCTCGGCTTGAGCAACCACCAAGGCAAACCGTGAGCGCGGGTGGCGCGACAGTTACGACTCGGGGCGGAGCATGCCGTGGCGGAGAATCTCGGCGGTCTGCCGGATCACGGTGTCGGTGTCTACGCCGAAGTGATGGGGGACTCCGAACAAGATTTCCACGGCGAAGTAGTTGAGGAAGAACCGGCTGGCCATCATCACGGCCAACACCGGAGAGATCCCGGGGCGCAGTCGAGCGGCCAACTCCTCTGCCCGCCCGTGGCGGCTCATGAAGTCAGCAAAACGCTTCGGCATCTCGGCGTAGAATTTGCGGATGTGCAGCCCCTCAAACTCCACCACATCCACGTACACCAGCGCCACGTAGCGGCGGTAGTCGTGGACCAACTGCCGAGAGGCACGCCCCAACGCCTCCAAATTTTCCGGAAATGTGGCGGTGGCGAGCGCCTGGTTGAAGGGGAGGCCGGGGTCGTCGATGGCCTGCCAGTACTGGTCCAGCAAGGTGCGGTAAATCGCCTCTTTGTCCGCGAAATGGTGGTAAACGCTGCCGGTGGAAACTCCCGCCTTGGCGGCAATATCTCGCACACTGGTGGCGCGGAACCCGCGTTGGGAAAACAAGGTCAGTGCGGCTTTGAGGATCTGCTCGCGACTGCGCTGGGAACGGAGCTGTTGATTCACGCAAACCTACCGATCGTTCGTTATTACTCTAGCCTTCGACGCCGCCGTCGTCAAGCCAAATAGACGCGCTGCCTCCCCGGTCACTCACCGATCTTGCCTTACCTCCGCCTCAGCTGCATGGGAATCAGCCGCCGACGGCGCCGGCGTCCTGCCCCCCAAGGCCGGCTCGAGGCGTGCCGCCAATAATCGCTCCAGCTCCGCAGCCCGAGCAACGCCGTCGCGCGGCAGGCGGAGGAACTTGCCGCTCCGTGTCTGCAGGCGCAGCACCGTGAGATCGAAGGGGTCGGGGGATACAGCCAAGTCCTTGAGGGGGTGCCGGCGCATCCGCAGGCCACTGCGCCACACCAGGGCGTCGTCTTCCACCACCACCACCGGTCGGCGAGCGTTGTACCAGCGGTACAAGCCTTCGAGGGAAACGATCGCCAACCACGCACCCACCACCGCGTCCATCGCCCCCGTGGTGAAGCTCCCCAACAGCAGCGCCGTCACCCCCGCCACCGCAGCTGCCGCCAGGAACACCGCCCAGGTTGCCGACGCGAAGAACCGCCCTCCCAACGTCGCCGGATAAAATTCGTGTCGTGCCATCGTCACTCCCCATGCTCTCCCGTGTCGCCGCTCTCAGCGCGCGAACTCCACGGCGCGCGTTTCGCGGATCACCGTGACCTTGATCTGGCCCGGATAGGTGAGCTCGTTTTCGATACGTTTGGCGATGTCCCGCGACATCCAGATCGCCTCCTCGTCGGAGACCTGATCAGATTCGACGATGATGCGTAGTTCCCGCCCCGCTTGGATGGCAAAGGCTTTCTGCACACCTGCGAAATCGTTAGCGATGGCTTCCAGGCTTTCCAGGCGCTTGAGGTAGCTCTCCAGGATCTCCCGACGGGCCCCCGGGCGGGCGGCGGACAGCGCATCGGCGGCCGTGACCAGCACCGCCTCCACCGTGCGGGGGTCATGGTCCCCGTGATGGCATTCCATGGCGTGGATGACCTCCTCAGACTCGCCGTACTTGCGCAGCAGCTCGCGGCCTAGGGACAAATGGGTCCCCTCCCGTTGGCGATCCACCGCCTTACCAATATCGTGGAGCAAGCCGGCCCGTCTGGCTACGCGGGCGTTGACCCGCAGCTCGGTCGCCATGTAGCCGGCGAGGTGGGCCACTTCCTTGGAGTGACTGAGCACGTTCTGCCCATACGAGGAGCGGTACTGCAGCCGCCCCAGTAACTTGATCAGCTCTGGGTGAACATCGGGAAAACCCAGCTCGATAGCCGCCGCCTCGCCGTCCCGGAATATCTTCTCGTCCAGTTCCGCCCGTACCTTGGCCACGATCTCCTCGATACGACCCGGATGAATGCGCCCGTCCTGCATCAGCCGCTCCAACGAAAGGCGGGCGACCTCCCGCCGCACCGGGTCGAAACACGACAGCAGCACTGCACCCGGCGTATCGTCAACGATCAGATCCACGCCCGTGGCGGTTTCCAGGGCCCGGATATTGCGACCCTCCCGCCCAATGATGCGTCCCTTCATCTCGTCGTTGGGCAAATCCACGACCGAGACCGTGCTCTCCACCACGTGGTCCGCGGCGACGCGCTGGATGGCCAGCGCGATGATGCGCTTGGCGCGGTTGTTCGCCTCCTGCAGCGCCTCCTCCTCGATGCGTTTGATCAGCTTCGCCGCATCCATCCGCGCCTCGTTTTCCATCGCGTGCAGCAGTTCCGCCTTGGCCTGCTCCGCGGTCAGACCGGCGATGCGCTGCAGCTGCAGGCGCTGCTCGGCCAGCAGCCCAGCAGCCTCGTCCTCACGCAGGGAAATTCCCACCTCCCGTTCATCCAGGGCGGCCTTGCGCTGCGCCAGCGAGCGTTCCGCCGCCGCCAGCTCCTCCTGCTTTGCGGCCAGGGCGGCCTCGCGCTGTTCGAGGCGGCGCTCCTGGATAAGGAGCTCCTGACGGTACTGATGGGTCTCTCGCTCAAATTCGCTGCGCGCTGCAAACAGCTTCTCCCGCGCCTCCAGCGCGGCGTCTTTGAGCCGTCGTTCCGCTTCTTGCTCGGCGACTGCCAGTAGTCGGCGCGCGGAACTCTCCGCCTCCGCTTGCAGCTTAGCAATCGTGGCACGCTCGCGCCGACCGAGCAGCAAGATAACCGCAACAGCCACCACGCCCGCCGCTACGGCGGCCAGCAGTACGGTTGTGGCCATGGCCTCCCCTTTCAAGGAACTGGGGTTCACCACGGCGAAGAGTTTTTAACGGCTGGAAGAGAGGTGAGAGGCCCCCGCCCTCGGCCGTGTGAGCAATCCTATTTGAACCTGTTCTCCACAGGTGGGTGCCTACCCGCCGCGCTTCGCTCGCCATTTGGCTCGCTCCGCTCGACAGGACCCGGCTCCCGACAAATAGGTGTTGGTTCACCAATAGTTTCGCTCATCACTAACCGCGCAGGGGCCTCCTTTCGTTTCTTTCCCAACGCCTCACGGAGTGGCCTCCAGAGCCGCGTCCATCCGTGCGATTAACGCTTCCAGCCTTTGCCGAACCCTCTCCGTCCGTGTACCAGGTTCCGTCCTCTGTTCTCTAAACAGCTCATCCGCAATATTGAGAGCCGTCAGCACCGCCAATTTCGCGGTGTCGACGTGGGGGGAAACCTCGGCGAGCTCGCGCATGCGCCGATCCACGAAGCTGGCGAGCTCCTCCAAATGCTCGCTCGACTGCGTGCTGCGCAGCTCGTAGCGCCGCCCGAAAACCTCCACCGCCGCACGGGTGCCCGAACTCATCCGCACCTCTCACGGGCAGTATACAACGCTCGTCAACGGTCGAAAACTCACTGCGAGCACAAAAGATGACTTTATCTCGGCGAAGCTAGGGATCAGGACGAAGGGGGGGAAGGCCGGCCGCCACCCATGGTCACGCGGCCGTCCAGAATCGCTCCCTCCACAACCTGGAGCGCAGGCGAGGTTACATCGCCCCGCACCAGCCCAGAGGATTCCACGGACACCATCTCGCTGGCCGAGATCGACCCGATCACCGTACCGCTCACTGCCACGCGAGTGGCGGTGATGTCGGCCTCTACCGTGGCGCCCTCCGCAACCTCCACAGCTGCGGTAAGGGAGATCGATCCTTTCACCGCCCCCTCGATGCGCACCGGCGACGCGCCGGACAGCTCCCCGCTGAAAACCGTCGCTTTCGCCACCACGGTCATGCCACCGTGGCGAGGATCGCCCGCTGGCGGACCTGATTTACCGAAGCTCGCCATGATTCGTCAGGAGGCTGGAGCGGGCAACGGGATTCGAACCCGCGACTTTCAGCTTGGGAAGCTGACACTCTACCAGCTGAGTTATGCCCGCTTCAGGCGTTCCCAGCAGCGTAAAGGTACCGTGCAGCCTTGTTCGTGTCAAGCTGGGTAGAGGCCCAGCGGCACGCTTTGCAGGTCTAGCCCGTTGCCCGGACGGATGCGACCCACTACGATGGGCACCTGGGACCGTCGCTCCCCCGGCGGGGGCTGCCAAACCCGGGACGAGCTGGAGGAAGGTTCGGTTCATGATGCGAAAAGCTCTACTTTGCGCCATCCTTCTGCATGCCGCCAACGGCGTGCACGCGGCCGAACGTCGCGAGGTTATCCAGAACACCTTCCCCGCGGGCCCTGGACGAGTGGTGCTTATCGACGCTGGCCCCCTCGATCTCTTCGTGCGCGCCGCCGACGTCCCCGAGATCCGCATCCACGTCGAACTGGCCGCAGGCGCCTTCAAAGAGACGCAAGCCCTTGCCTGGATTGCGGCGCACCGGCCGGTGATCGAAGACGACCCCGACGCTTTCAAGGTTAGTGTTCCCGAGATGCGACGCTTTGGCCTGCTCCGTGGAGTGGTCGCCTCCCGCGCGCGCATGGAGGTGGTCCTCCCATTTCGGGTCCTGCCCGATCTCGCCACCAGCTCGGGGAACTTGACAGTCCAGGGGGAGTTCCCCGACGCTCGGCCGCTGCGGCTGCGTACCGCCACCGCCGAAATCCTCCTCACCGGCTGGGCACCGAAGGTGGAACTTCGCAGCACGTCGGGCAGCATGGAGGTGCGTGCCAGTCGTCCCCTCGACGAGTTCCTCGCCCGCTCGGCGAGCGGCAACGTGGTGCTCAGCGGGGGTGCACGCCTGGCCCGCTGCGACAATGCTTCGGGTTCGATTCGGCTCAACGCTTTGGTCGGCCCGGCCGGTGTCGCCACCACCTCGGGGAACGTGGCACTCCAGTTCGACTCCCTGGCGGCGGGGGATGAAGTCCGGGTAACCACGTCGTCGGGAAGAGTGTCCGTGATCCTGCCGCCGGGCGCCGAACCAGGGGGAGAACTGTCAAGCTCGCGGGGTGAAATACGATCCTCCTACGGTGGCGAAGCAAGCCCGGAGGGAGGACGGTTTCGCCTCTCCGGCCGCAAACCGATTCTCGCCATCACCACCACCTCGGGCCGCATTGACCTATCGTGAGCCCTTGTGGGCGGCCGCCCACCACGGGCGTGCGGTCAGCGATGTTCAGCGCCGCGGGCACTCGGTGCCGAGCGGCGGCCGGGAGCGGGCGGATCGCTAGCCGAGACGGGCACGGGCTGCGGTTTCATCTTCTTGGCGAAGTAGGGTTTCGCCACCACCCGGAGAACTGCCATCTTGGCCCGGTACCAATGAAAGCGCAGATTGCGCCGGCCAAGGTACGCGGCATCACCCGGATTGACGACCAGGGACACTTGAATGTTGGGGATGACGTCGCAGGGAATTCCGTTGCGAAGCATCGCCTCCCAGAGGTACGCGAACACCTGCCGCATCTGCTCGGGGTCTGGGGGGGGATAGCTCTCCAGCAGCGACCCCCGCAGGGGCCGAAAGATGCACACCGTGGGGAAGGCTCCCACGGACGTGATGTAGTCGATCGCCGCCAGCGTGTCGCCCAGCGGTTCAAGGCCAGCAATGATCTCCCCCGAAACCGCCCCCTTCCCCAGTTTTTGGGCGGTGTACTCCATGGCTTCGAAAAACGCCCGTTGACCAAGGGAACCACACTTGCCGGGGCAGTACTCCTCGAAGTACCTGGGGTTGTGAAACTCGTAGCAGAAGGAGAAGTGATCGGCACCCAAATCGATGAGCCAATCGTACTTCCAGAAATCGTGGGGGAGCACTGGCGCCACCTGCACGCCAATGAACCCGCCGACGTTTTCCCGGATCGCCTTGACGTACGGGGCTGCGAGGTTGAGGCCATGCACGGCGGACGCCTCAGGACGATCTTCTCGTTGGTACCCGGCGTTGAAGTGGACGAAGGTGACTCCCGACTCCTGCTTAGCCGCCAAAGCCACTTCCGTCACTTCGTCCACCCCCTTGCGCAGAACCTCAGCCTTCCCGACGTTGAGCCCCGAGGTGCAAAACTTGCAGTGCCGGTCGTTGCCGGGGTCCCAGAAACGACACGTCTCCGAGATGTACACGCCCAGGTAGGTACCCTGGAGCACGCCAATCGCAGCCATGGGGGTGCCTCGGGAGGTGGTGCGCCGGTACCAATCGGGCTCCGGCGGCAGACGCACCGCGTATGCTTCATCGGCGCGCCGATCCACCACCAAGTACTGACCGTTTTCTTTCCGCAGGACAAACGGGGACGCCGCAACGAACTCCTCCTCCACCGGGACGTTGCACCACACGTCTTTCAAGTCACCCGGGATAACCAGCTCCAACCCCGACCCCAGGCCCGCGCGGGTGCGCCGAAACCCCCGCGCATCCTCCTCCAGCGTGCACGACGCATCGATCTTGAGCCCTCGGCAAAACAGCTCAATTTCCAGCTCGCACGGGTTGAAGCGCGCCACCCCGCACCCCCGCTTGGAATGCTACCACTGCAACCGGCTTGGCCCCACCCCGCTGCTCATGGTAAACTTGTGCCGGCCGGTGGGGCCGTAGCTCAGCTGGGAGAGCGCTAGAATCGCACTCTAGAGGTCGAGGGTTCGAACCCCTTCGGCTCCACCAATTCCTCACTCGCAAGCTTTCGCCACCCCCCCAGTGCTCCGCCGATGGAAAAGCCCGCTTCCAGCACCCCTGCGCCAGTCAAGGGAAATGCTCACACGTCTCACCCCACACCACCCCCACCGACACCACCGCCCACCCCCACGGGAGATGGAGGCCATGCACCGCACCAGCCTTACGGGGGCGCAGCCCAGCAGCGTTTCCCCCCCTGAGGGGCGTCGCTGACCCTAGACGAGCCCAAGGCTTGCCACCTTGGGAAGCCGCCCGGCCGTGGCTTGGCCTCCCAAGCCTTGCCGCGACCGTTGCCACGCAGTCGGTCTTTCACCGCATCTTCACAGGAGTTTCATCGCCCACCCGTAGCTTCATTGCCAGATGGTCGCCCGGGGGTCCGGGACGGCAATGGCCAACACCTGGAGGTGATTGATGCCGATCACCGGTAACTCGGCTGATCTGTCGCTTCTCGACCTGATACAGGCCAACGTGTTGGTCCGCAATACGTGCCGGATCACGGTGGCCGGACCTGCCGGCAGCGGGGTCATTTTTCTCGCCGACGGCTCCGTGGTGCACGCGGTCTATGGTTCTTTGGAGGGGCGCGACGCCTTCTTCGCCTTGGTAGGGGCCGGCGATCTGTTTTTCCAGGTGGAAACCGGTTTCAAGGCACCGCGCCGCACCGTTCACGAGAAGTGGGAGAACCTAGCTCTCGAAGCCATGCGCTTGAAGGACGAGGGCAAGCTTCCGTTGGTCGTGGCCGCGGCGGCGCCGGCGCCGGTCACCGCGCCTCCCGCTCCAGTGACCCGCATCTCCGTGGTGCCACCCGCTCCAGCGGCGGTGCCCCCCTCGCGCCCCCTTAAACCGGTCGCCCCTCGACCCGCGCGCCGTACGCCCCAGCGCCTGTGGCTCGCCGCTGGCCTCGGCGCGCTCGCGGTAGCCGCCGCCGCGGGCGGCTACTTTGCCCTGGCGCAGCGCCCAGCCGGAGAGAAGAGCAGCGCCTCGGTCGTCGCGAAAACCTCAGCGTCGATGGACCCCATCGAGGCCAGCGAGCTCACCCAACCCGGCGACAAGCCGCCAGTGCTCATACGCGGTACGCCGCCTCCCTCCCCTCTGCCCGACCTCGCCCTCCGCCCCACCATCGTCTGCCGCATCCTCATCGGCGTCAACGGGGAGGTGCAACAAGCGCAGGTGTACCAGTCCCGCCTCGACCTCGCCCCCTTCGAGGCAGCGGCCCTTGACGCGGTGCGAACCTACCGCTTCGACCCAGCCTACCGCAACGGTGCCCCCGTCCCGGTGTGGATCAACTGGCCCGTTTCTTTCGAGTAAGGACGAATACGGAGAGGAACGTATGCGCGGCCTTACGTCAGCATTGATCGCCGCCGCCGTGGTCGCTGCCCCCGCATCGGCGGCTGAAACGGTTCGCATCAAAGGCTCGGAAACCATCGGCGGGGCGCTCGCTCCCGCGCTGGCTACTGCGTTCGAGAAACGCTACCCTGGCATCCGCGTTACCGTGGAGTCGCTTGGCTCGGGCACCGCCTTTGTCGGTCTGCTGGACGGCTCGGCCGACCTCGGCGCCTCGTCTCGCGCGGCCAACGCCAAAGAGCTTGAGCAGGCGGCGGCGCGGGGTGCAACGCTGCGAGAATTTGTGTTGGGGTACGACGGCATCGCGGTTATCGTCCACCCCACTAACCCTGTGGATGCCCTCACCGTTGCCCAGGTCTCCGACCTGTTCACCGGGGTGGTGCAAAGCTGGGACCAAGTGGGCGGCCAGGCCCGACCGGTACGGCGGATCTCCCGCCCGACCTACTCGGGTACCTATGCTTTCTTTAAGGAGAAAGCCCTGCGCAAAGGGAACAGCAAGGGAAGCGAAGAGTTCTCGCCCGATACGCAATACTTGGAAGAAAACCCCGACATCGTCGCCGCGGTGGCCGCCGATCCCACCGCCGTGGCCTACGTGGGTTTGGGGTGGGTGGACCGCCGAGTCAAAGCGCTGGCGTTGGCGCCCACGGCAGGCGCCGAAGCCGTGCCCCCGTCCCTGGAGGCCATCCGGCACGGCACCTACCCCATTTATCGGCCCCTTTTCTTCTACACCCTCGGCGAGCCCACCGGGGCAAGCCGCGCGTTCCTCCGCTTTTCCCTCTCCGAGGAAGGGAGGAGGATCGTAGCGGCGCACGATTTCGTTCCCTCCGATCAGCCTATCACCCTCCCCGAGCTGGCGTCACCCTCCACCCGCACCAGCAGCCTCGCCGCCACCACCTACCGGGTGAGTTTCACCGCTGGTTCTACGAGTCTCTCCCCGCAAGCCCAGGAGACGTTGCGCAGAGTTGCCGAGCGCGTGCGGGAGGGCAGCTTCCGGGTGTTGGTGGTCGGCCACGCCGACACCCGTGGTACCCCTGCTGCCAACCGTACCGTCTCCCAAGCTCGGGCTCAAACGGTGGCGCAGTTTTTGCGGCAGCTTGGCGTCCCCAGCGCTCTCATGCAGGTCGAAGCGCGCGGCGCCGAGGAGCCGGTGGCCACCAACGAGACCCCTGCCGGCCGCAGCGCCAACCGGCGCGTCGACGTGACCTTGGTGCCCACTAGCCACCCTTAACTGAGCAGCTCCAGCAAGGCCGCCACCACCAGCAGAGCAACCCCTAGGCCCCGTTGCACGTCTTTGCTGGGCGTGAGCTTCTGCACGGCCGGGGCGCGCAGGCCGGCGAGCAGGAGGAGGTGGCTCGTGCCCATCCCCGCCACCACCGCCACACCCGTCGCTAGTCCCCCGCTGACCCCCACACCAAAAGCCACCAGCGCGAGGCCGATGGTCGCCCACCAACTCCACACCCCCGGGGTTGTCAGCGCCAGGACACAGCCGCCCGCCGCCACGGAGACTCCCCGCAGCCCTCCCCACCCACGGCAGCGCCCCGGCGGAAGTGGCCACAGCAATACCAGCCCCGCCGCCGCCAAAGCAAGGGAGGGCGCCATCGGCGCCCCTCCCCACCCCAACAAGCCATCTCGAAGCACGCCGGCGGCGGCAGCGAGGACGGCGGCGGTGACCCCTAGCTCCGCCGCCCAAGCGCCCAGCAGGAAGGTCGCCGCTCCGTGCATTCCCACCTCCCGACTCAGGCGCACCGCCGCCGCCGTCAAAGCCCCGGGCGGCAGTCGGGAGAGCGTAGTGAGTAGCCAAACCCCCAAAAAGGCGACCCAGGGCGACTCCGGCATCGTTGGGGGGTCAGGACGTCGGCGCTGCCGCCGCTGGCTGGGGGAGGAGGACGTGGGGCAGAGGCCCGGGGCGATGGCGCTGTCGCCGCGGCGGCAGATGCCGCTCCACCGCCGCCAAAGCAGCGTCGTTCCCCTTCCCTGGCAGTCGACCCAGTCCGACCTTGAGCTCCGGAAGGCGACTGCAGAACTCCTGCACGTGTCTCGTCTCCAGTCCCGCGAAGGGTGCCACATGACCAGCGCCGCAGGCGTGGACGAAGTAGGCGTTGAGCTCCTGTTCCAAGTTGCCGGACTCGGGAAGCGCCAACACCGGCTTGCCCAAGGCTACAGCCTCGCCCACCACCTGATTACCAGCCGTGGTGACTAGTGCGGCGGCGGAGGCGAGATCGGCAATGAACCCCTCCTCGCTGATGGGGCGGAACGACACCTTCCCCTCCGGAGGCCGCACTCCGGCGCCGTACACCCGCACTTCTCGACCGCACCCTGCCAACGCCTGCCAACAGCGGCTCGCTGCGCCCCGGCGCAAGTACGCAACCAGATGGTCGCCCTCGGTGATCGTGGCCCGTTCCAACTCCGGCCGCAGCAGCACGCCGACCTGCATCACCCGCCGCCGGGAAGCTTTCAAAGGGAGAACGAAAAAGGAGGAGATAACCGTAAGCTCCTGCCCACTGTAGAAGGCGCGCACGAAGAGCGAAAGAAAGCGGGCAGCGCGGGAGAGTCGAGGAGGTAAACCTGAGAAATCACACTCCACCAGAAACCGCTGGTGGTCCAAACTGATAAACGGCACCTTAAGGCGTCGGGCGGCGCGGGGCAGAAGGGGTTCGAAGTCGGTGATGACCAGGTCGGGACGGCGGCTCGCCACCGCCGCCGTCACCCATGCCAGGTGCGAGCGTACCTGCAGCAAGAAAGGCAGCGCGCCCAGCGCCGACCCGACCAGGCTCAAGTGGCCCCCGTGCCCGTACCCGTGCCGGAGACCCGGAATCTCTACGACCTCTACGTCGCTGTCGCGGTAGGCACTAGATAGCAAGGCGAAAGCATCGTGGGATGCGAAAATGGTGACCTGGTGTTCCCGCCGCAGCATCTCCACCATGGTGCGCACACGGGTGGCGTGTCCCCGCCCCTCCCCCGCAACCCCGTAACAAATCCTCGCCATGAACCCTCCCCAGCCAAAGAAAGAGAGGCCTCGCCGCTCGCGCCGCACCTTGGGGAGGCTCTGTGAAGACCATTGGTAGATGCTGCGAAGGCGACGTGAAAAAGCGTTCACAGCATCTTCACACGGGCAGGTGATAAAAATATGTGCGAGCCCTGCGCCTGATCGCATCACTCCTGGCCAACCGACGCGGCCGCGTGCCGCGGCCGTCGTGGTGCACCTATTTGGTCACCATGCGCTGCAACGCCCGTTGCCAGATGTGCGACTCCTGGCGCCTGCCTCCCACCGCCGAGCTGTCCCCCGAGCAGGTCGCCCAAATCTTCGGCGCCTTGGGCCGTCTGGACGTGGTCCGCCTCAGCGGCGGGGAGCCTTTCCTGCGCCCCGACTTCGGCGCCATCGCCAAAGCCGTCGACGATGCCTCTCGGCCCCTCGTTCTTCACGTCACCACCAACGGCTCCTTTCCGGATGCTGTGGAGGAATTTGCGTCCACCTTCCCGCGCCCGCCAGCGTTGCACTTCCTGGTCTCCCTGGATGGTCTTGCCCCAGTCCACGACGCCAACCGGGGGAGGGAGGTTTCCTTCGGCCGGGCCGAGGAAACTGTCCGCCGTCTGGTGAAGCTGCGCCAGCGCCGCGGCATCCGGGTTACCGTGCAACACACCGTGTTCAGCCGGCCTTCCTTGGAAAGCGCGGTAGGGCTGCGGCGACACTTCGAAGCTTTAGGGGTGGAGGTCGCTACCGTTGTCGCCTACGCCTCCTCGGCCACCTACAGCTTGAGCGCACGGCACCGAGCCGCCACTCCGCCGTACCCCGAGCCGGGCTACCCCTTGCACCCGAAGTTGGCGGGGTGCGACGTCGTCACCCTAGTGGTAGAAGAACTCCAGCGCACTCGCCGCGCCCGCGATCCCTGGTTGGCCATCGGGAAAAGCTATTACCTCCGGGGGTTGCTGTCCCGCTTACGGGGCGACTCGCCCCCTTGGCCGCGCCCCCGCTGCGTGGCCTTGCGCAGCCACCTGCGCATTCTTCCCGATGGCCGGGTGCCGGTATGCCAGTTCAACGGCGACGTGGTTGGTGAGTTGCGCAGCAGCACCCCCCAGGCGGTGTGGCGCTCCCCACTGGCCACCGCTGCCCGGGAGTGGGTCGACCGGTGCCCCGGCTGCTGGGCCGAATGTGAGGTCATCCCTAACGCCATCTATACCGCCGACATTCTCCACGCCGTGGCGGCTCGCTGGAACTTCGCAGGATCTTCATACCGTCGCCACAACATTCCATCCCAGGGAGGCGGATCGTGAGGCAGGCGCACCCAGCACTCCTATCCCCGCTGCCACCCACCGACTTGCGGCAGGCAGCTCGCGGCCCTCTGGGCACCCTTTTCGGTCTCAAGCGCTTAGCTCGGATCTACGAACAGGTGGCGGAGCGGGACGACCCCGACGAGTTTCTCATCGCGGCTCTCAAACTGCTTCAGGTCGAGTGGTGGGCCAGCGACAGCGACCTCGCCCGCGTGCCCACCAGCGGGCCGTTGGTGGTGGTGGCCAACCATCCTTTCGGTGGATTGGAGGGCATGGCCCTGGCGCTCGCCCTACGCCGGGTCCGACCCGATCTGCGGATCCTCGCCAACGGTATCCTCCAGGCGATCCCCGAGCTGGCTCCCGTTCTCATCCCCCTCGACCCCTTTGAACGCCCCTCCTCCGTCGCCGCCAACGTGCGCGGGCTGCGCACCGCCCTCGCGTGGCTGCGCCAAGGAGGAGCGCTGGCGATGTTTCCCTCCGGAGAGGTGGCGCACCTCCACCCCCACCGCCTAAGGGTGGACGAACCGCGCTGGCGCGACACCGTGGTTCGCCTGGTGCGGCACACCCAGGCCAAGGTTTTGCCGGTGTTCTTCCCAGGGGCCAACAACGCTGCGTTTCAGCTTCTGGGGCTCTTCCACCCGGCGCTGCGTACCGCTCTCCTACCTAGACAGCTGCTCAACAAGCGGGGGAAAACGATCCGCATGTTGATCGGCGAACCCATTCCCGCCGCAGCGCTGTGTCACGGCGACCAACAAGAGGTCGCCGCACACCTGCGCAAGCGCACCTTGCTCCTCGCCCAGCGGGTCGCCGCACGGGCAGTAACGCCACCCACCCACGCCGCCCCGTTGGCTCCACCTCAGCCTCCGGAGTTGCTGCGCGCCGAAGTGGAACGCTTGCCCCACGAGTACCTGTTGGTCACCAGCGGCGAGTTCGCCGTGTACTGGGCCGAGGCCGAGCGCATCCCCCACCTGCTCAGGGAAATTGGCGTCCGGCGGGAAGAGACCTTCCGCTGCGCCGGGGAAGGCACCGGCCGCGAGCTGGATCTGGATCGCTTCGACGCCTCATACCTCCATCTTTTCCTGTGGAACCGCCGCCTGCTGGAGCTGGCCGGCGCCTATCGGCTCGGCCGCATCGATCAACTGCTAGCCGACGGCGGGCTGCGGTCCCTCTACACCGCCACGCTGTTTCGCTACCGCCGGGATTTATTCTCCCACTTGGGCCCGACCTTGGAGTTGGGTCGCTCGTTCATCCGCGCCGAGTATCAGCGATCGTTCTCGGCCCTGCTGCTGCTGTGGAGGGGCATCGGCGAGTTCGTCGTCCGTCATCCACAGTACCGCTACCTCCTTGGTCCGGTGAGCATCAGCGCCGAGTACCAGCACCTCTCCCGCACCGTAATGGCGAGTTTCCTGTGGCAACGGAGGCGTCACCCCCAACTTTCCGGGCTGGTGCGGCCGCGCAAGCCGTTCCGCACCCCACTCCGGCACCGCCACGCCGCCCGTGGTCTGCGGGACCTGGACGAGGTCAGCGCCCTGGTCGCCCACCTGGAACCCGATCAAAAAGGCGTCCCGGTGCTGCTGCGCCAGTACCTCAAGCTGGGTGCGTCTGTGCTCGGACTCAACGTGGACCCGGAGTTCTCCAACGTCCTCGACGCCCTCGTCCTGGTGGACCTGGCCAGCGCCGAGCCGCGGGTATTGGAGCGCTATATGGGAAAGGACGGGGCTCGCTCTTTTCTCGCCGCCCACGCGCTAGAAACCACAGTCTCCCACGCGCAGGTAAGCTAAGGCGTCAAGCCATGGCCACCGGCGAAGCGACCGTCCCGGCGGTCAAAACCATTGCCCTGGTGGCCCACGACCACCGTAAACATGACCTCATCGCGTGGGCCCGCTTTAACGTCGCCACCCTCGCCCAGCACCGCCTCCTGGCCACCGGCACCACCGGTTTGCTCCTGGAAAGGGAGTTGGGGCTTAAGGTTCGCCGCCTCAAGAGCGGACCCCTCGGCGGCGACCAGCAACTGGGCGCGCTGATCACCGAGGGCGCCATCGATCTGCTGGTGTTCTTTTGGGATCCCCTGGCCCCCTTGCCCCACGACCCGGACGTCAAAGCGCTGCTGCGTATCTCCGTGGTGTGGAACGTTCCCGTGGCGTGCAATCGGGCCACCGCCGACTACCTCATCTCCTCGCCGCTGCTGACCACACCGTACCAGCGGGAGGTCCCGGAGTACAGCGAGTGGGATCAGCGCATTGGCGCTTTCGCTGGGGAGAATTCCACATCCTCTGGGTTTGATTCCTAGCCACCGGCTGGGCCACCGTCGCCCACCCCAACCGCGACAGCGGCCAGCGGGCGAGCCACCCAAACGCACGGTGAACATTTACCTCGAGGACCCCCCGTCGAGGCACTACGAAGCGTGGATGCCCATCCCATTTAGCGCCCGGCCTTGCCCCGATCCCCAAGGGCTCGCCCCGACTCTCAACGACGCCGCCGGAGCATGACAATGGTGCGGTCATCGGCGTAGGGCACTCCCCCCGTGAAGGCGTCCAAATCGCCCTCGATGGCGGCCTGCAGGGCGGGGAGAGGGGCATCGCGGTGGGCGCGGCAGACGGCTTCCAGTCGCTGGCCGCCGTACTCGTCCTCGGCTGCATTGGTCGCCTCGGTAATGCCGTCGGTGTAGAGCACCACTAGGTCACCCGCCCCCAGCTCCACCTCGGCGCTCCCGTAGGCTGCCTGGGGGAGCAGCCCCAGCGGCACCCCAGTGGAACCTAGCCATCGCGTTTCTCCATCGGCCCGCACCAGCAGGGCGGGGTTGTGGCCGGCGTTGGCGTAGCACAGCGACCCGCTCTCCCCATCCACCGAAGCCACGAAGGCCGTTGCGTACTTCTCTGGGGGCGTACGCTGGAACAGCCGGCGCGACACCCGCTCGCATACCTGCTCTGGCGGCAAACCGTCCTCGATGGGCCCTGCCGCCAGCGCTTCCAACGAGGCGGTGAGGAGCGCCGCGGCGATCCCCTTGCCGGAGACGTCGGCAATCATGAGCACCGCGCCGTTGCCCCCCAAACGGGGCACGACCACGTAGTAGTCGCCCGAGACCACGCGGGAGGGCACATTGCCGGCGTGCACCTCCCAGCCCGGGAGGGTAGGCAGCGTTTCGGGCAGCAGCGCCACCTGAATGCGCCGCGCCAGCGCCACCTCCGACTCCAGCCGGCGACGCTCGGCCGCTTCCTCGGCCAGGGCAATGTTGCGCAAGCGCATAGCTGCCACCGAACCGAGGGTTACCAGGAGTTGAGCATCGTCCTCGCTGTACTGGCGCAGCGCCACCCGAGTGCCGAGGACGATCATCCCCACGGCACCTTCCGGGTCCATGAGGGGGGCGGCGAGGATGGAGCGCAACCCCACGTTCATGAGGCTGGCCGCCTCCGAAAACCGCGCATCAGTCCGGGCATCCAGGACCAGCGCCGCGAGCCCGCGGTCGGCCACCTCGCGTACCAAAGAGCGGGACACTTGCAGCTCGGGTACGGCGGGGTTGGCGACGCGACTGGCGGCACGTCGGAACTCCCCGCCCGCTCCCACCTTGAGAAAGATCGCCCCTTGCTCCGGCTTGAGGTGAGAGAAGGCGCGGTCGAGGATGAGTTCCAGCAGTTCTTCTCGGGAGATGGAACGGGAGAGCGCCCGTTGGACCTCGTTGAGGAGGTTGAGCCGTTCCACGTGGCGGCGCAGCGTAGATGCGTCGTCCTCTCCTTTTCCGACTTCGCCAAGCTCGGCGTCGCGCAGGATCTTCGAGGCCGAAAGGAATATTGTGTGCTGCCCCACCTCGCCTTCTTCCGGGAGCAGGGCCGCCCCTTGCCTGCCGATTTCCAGCACCGTGAGCGTGCTGCCACCCAGGCCGAGGTGGTCGCCCTCCGCCAGCCGCCGCGCCTGCGCGATGCGCTGGCCGTTCCAAGTGGTGCCGTTGCGGGAGCCCAAGTCCTCCACGTACCAGACGCCGTCCCGTTGCGTCAGGCGGGCGTGTTCCCTCGACAAGGCGCGATCGGGGAGGAGCAGGTGAGCGCGCGAGGAGCGCCCGATGATCACCTCGTCCTGGTCGAACTGGCGTTCCACCGGGGCGCTGCCAAGCATGGTGACGCGCAGTTTGATCATGGGGCGGTGAGTATGGCAGCGACGCTGCCGGCCAGCAACCCTGGGGGAGCTGCGGCAGCGGGTCGGTTCCTCCTGTCCCCCGCAAAGGGGTACCATCGCGGCGTGGAGCACGTCGAGAACAACGGCCGCCGTGGGCTCGCCGAGGTGCGCGGCGTCGTCGAGAGGGTCACCTACCACGACCCTGAAACCGGATTCTGCGTCCTACGCGTACGGGTGCGTGGCAAAGGGGCAGCGGTGACCGTGGTGGGCAATGCCCCGGCCGTGGCACCGGGTGAGCACCTGATGGCCGCCGGTCAATGGGTGATGGATCCCAAGCACGGCCAGCAGTTGCGCGCCCAGGTGGTGCGCTTGGCCTCACCCACCTCCGCCCTGGGCGTGGAGGCCTACCTGTCTTCGGGAGCAGTGCGCGGGGTCGGGCCCCAGCTGGCCAGCCGCCTGGTGCGGGCCTTCGGACCCAAAGTATTCCAGGTCATCGAGAGGGAACCGGAGCGCCTGGAGGAGGTGGAGGGGATCGGGCCAAAACGGCGCGCCCAGTTGGAGGCGGCGTGGCGCGAGCAGCGGGTGGTGCACGAGATCATGCTGTTCCTTCACGCTCACGGCCTGGGCACCGCGCGCGCCTTCCGCATCTTCAAGACCTACGGGGAGAAGGCCATCGCCAGAGTGCGGCAGGACCCCTACGCCTTGGCCCGCGACATCCGGGGGATCGGCTTTGCCACCGCCGATGCACTGGCGCTGCGCCTGGGGCTGGACCCTCACTCCGATGAGCGGGCGCGCGCCGGCGTCGAGCACGTCTTGCTGGAGCTCACCGAGCGGGGCCACTGCGCGTACCCACGGGACGATCTCGTTGCCCGTGCTGCACGGCTGCTAGAGATCCCCAGCGACATCGTCGAGCGCGCCGTGGAACACGGCGTGGCCGCAGGGCGGCTGGTGCGTAGGGATGAGCTTGCCCACCGTCCCCTCATCTACCTGGCCTGGCTCCACGAGGCCGAGTCGACGGCAGCCCACACGCTGGCGCGCCTGAGCGCTGGCCGCCACCCCTGCCCGCCCATCGACGTGGAGAAGGTCGTACCGTGGGTGGAGCGCCACCTCGGTTTCCCCCTCGCCGAAGAGCAACGACAGGCCCTCACTCTCGCTGTGCGTGCCAAGGTGTTGATCATTACCGGCGGCCCGGGCGTGGGCAAGACAACGCTGGTCAAAGCCATCGTGCAGGTGCTTGCCACCAAGGGCCTAAGCCTGGTGTTGGCCGCACCCACCGGGCGCGCCGCCAAGCGCCTGGCGGAAGCCAGCGGAAGGGAAGCCAAGACCATCCACCGCCTGCTGGAGTTCAACCCGGCCACCGGCGGCTTCAAACATGGGCGGGATAACCCTCTCAAGGGCGATGTCTTCATCATCGACGAGTGCTCCATGCTCGACCTCCCCTTGGCGGCCTCCCTGCTGCGCGCCATTCCCCCCACCGCCGCGCTGATCTTGGTGGGTGACGTGGACCAGCTCCCCCCGGTGGGGCCTGGCTGCGTGTTGCGGGACGTGATCGAGTCTGGGGTGGTACCGGTCTGTCGCCTCGCCCACGTGTTCCGCCAGGCCGCCCGCAGCGCCATCATCACCAACGCCCACCGGGTCAACCAGGGCCTCGTGCCGGATCTCACCCGCCCGGCCGGCCAGCCCGCTCAACGACGCGACTACTTTTTCATCAAGGCCGACGACCCCCGCAAGGGGGTGGAACTCATCCTCAAGTTGGTGAGTCAAGCAATCCCCCGCCGCTTCCAGTTGGATCCGATCCGGGACATCCAGGTGTTGACGCCCATGCAACGGGGCGAGCTGGGAGCTCGCCACCTTAACCAGGCTCTGCAGGCCGCTTTGAACCCGGCAGCTCCTGGGGTTTTTCGCTTCGGCTGGAGCTATCGCGTGGGCGACCGCGTCATGCAGGTGGTCAACGACTACGACAAGGACGTCTTTAACGGGGACGTGGGCGTGATCGCCGAGATCCACCAGCTCGAGCAGACCATTTCCGTACGCTTTGAAGACCGCACCGTCAGCTACCACTTCGGCGAGCTGGACGAGCTGCAGTCAGCCTACGCCGTCACCGTTCACAAGGCCCAGGGCAGCGAGTACCCGGCCGTGGTGCTGGCCGTGCACACCCAACACTACGCCCTGCTGCAACGCAACTTGCTCTACACCGCCCTGACCCGCGGGCGGCAACTGGTGGTGCTGGTGGGCACTCCCAAGGCGGTGGCCATCGCCGTCCGCACCGTCGAGGCGCACCGCCGCATCACCACCCTGGCGAGGCGTCTGGCCACCGCCGTCGCCGCCCTCAAACGCGGCGACAGCGCCCGCTCCCTCGACTTCGCTGCTGGTTGAACCGGCGTCCGCACCCCTACTCGTCCGCTGCGGCGGCAAACCCTCGTCCCTGCGCCAGTTCGCGCTCCAGCGCCTCCACCCGCCGTTCCAGCTCGGCGACGCGAGCCTCCAGGCTCGGCAGTGGCCCCCGGGGGGCGGCCGGCGCGACCAGCGGCGTCGCTGGCCTTTCCCCCACCAGGTGCGTCCAGCGGGTTTCTCGACGGCCAGGCTCCCGGGGGAGTTCCGCCACCAGCGGCGCCTCCCCTGTGGCCAGTCCCCGCAGCGTTTCCTCCACCGCCGCCGGGGAGGCGAAGGAATACAGACGCTCGCAGCGGGAGCGCAGCTCTCCGGGGGTCTGGGCGCCGCGCAGCAGCAGCACTGCCATCACCGCCTTGCGTGGGCCGTCCAACTCCCAGCGGCGGTCGAGGCAGTGCTCCCAACGCTCCGCGCGCGCCCCCGTCGAGCGCCATACCAGCGTGTACTCCCGCAGCCGCTCTAGAGCCTGTCGCACGTCACTCACAGAGAGATTCATCACCGGCTCGCGGCTCGAAGTTTGGTTGCAGGCGGCCAGCAACTGATTGAGCGTCAGTGGGTAGGCGTCAGGGGTCAGCTGCTCTTTTTCCAACAGGCAGCCCAACACGCGGATTTCGATCACGTCCAGGGGGCGAGGCACCCGCATGGGCTCGGAACCTCCTGTTACTTTCTGTGAGGCGAGGCGGTAGCAGCCGCCGCCTGGCACGTCACCCGACGCTGGGCGGCTGCCCCCCACGTTCGCTCACAGATCAAGATCTTTGAGGGACGCCAGCAGCTTCTCCAGCCTGGTGCGCACCTCGTCCCGTTCGGCCTCCAGCTCACTGACCCGCTGCTGCAACGCTTCAAGCCCCGCCTTACCGGCGCGAAAGGCGGCGTTCTCGCTCTCCAGCTGGGCGACTCGCTCCTTCAACTCCTGATACGCGGCGATCAAGCGCTCGACCCGGCTCTCCAGTGCGTTGTAGACATCCATGGGACACCCCCTTAATCGAAGCGCACCCCGAGGTCGGCGGCGAGGCGCTCCATGACGGCAAAGTGGGCGATGTTGACCTCCTCCTGGGTGAGCGAGCGGTCGCTGTGGCGATAGGTCAAACGCAGCGTCGTCTTCACCTCCGAGGCCGCCACCCCTTCGCCCCGGTAGCGCACCACCGGCGTCACCTCCGCCAGCCATGCCGGCGCCGCCGCCCAAATGGCACGGACCAGTTCCTGGTACGTGAGCTTTACGTCGTGTCGCACGGTGAGGTCGGCGGTCACCGCCGGGAAGCGCGGCAGCGGCTCGAAAGTGACCGGCGCAACCTCTCCCAGGGCAGACAGGTCCACCTCGGCCACCCACAATGGGGTCGCCACGTCCAGCTTCCCCGCGGCGGCGGCACCCAAGCGGCCGGCCACCGCTGCCACCTCCCCGGCCAGTACGATTTCGGCGCCTTCCCCCCCTGCCAACAGCTGACAGGAGGCGGGGCGCCACTGCACCGACTGCCCTCCCCACGCCGCCAGAAAACCTTCCACCAGCCCCTTGAGATCGAAGAAGTCGGCGCCCCGGCGCTCCTCCCAGCTCCCCACCTCGCCAGCCAGTACCAGCGCGGCCCGTTCCTCCTCCCGCACCCCCGCCTCGGTGGCGAAAAACGCCCGCCCGACCTCCCCCAGCAAAACTGAGGAGGCGCCGCGCCGCAGGTTGGCCGCCGCGGCTTCCGCCAAGCCCGCCAGCAGCGAACGCCGCAGCACCGAGGTACGGGAGGACAGCGGATTAATCAGGGGCACCGGCTCGCCCCGTTGGCCCAACGGCGAGGCGGCCATGAGCGCCTCCAGCTCCCCGTCCACGAAGGAGTAGGTAATGGCCTCTGCCGCCCCCACCGCCACCAAGGCTCGGCGCGCCCGCTCGGTAACCGGCCAGAACCCCAGCCGTTGTCCCGGTCCGCCAGTGGCGGGCGGGAGGACCGCGGGCAGGCGGTCGTACCCCCAGTGGCGCAGGATCTCTTCGTAAAGATCCTCGGGCAGTTCCAGGTCGCCGCGAAACGGCGGCACCGTACAGGTCACCACATCGCCGTGGCGGACGGGCGCAAGCTCCAGGCGCTGGAGCACTGTCAACACAAACTCCACCGGCACCCCGAACCCCGCAAAAGCGGCCAGCCTGGCCAAAGAAAAGGAGATCTCCGGTGCCTGGACCACCTCGGGAGCCGAGTCCAACACCCCTAGGGCCACCTCACCACCGGCGAGACGGGCGATCAACGCCGCACAGGCATCCACGGCGGTGCGCGCCATGGTGCGATCGGCACCGCGCTCGAAACGGTGGGAGGCCTCGGTTTTCAGGCCCAGCCGGTGGGCCGTACGGCGCACTCGCCGCGGGTGGAAGGTTGCTGACTCCAACAGCACATCCCGGGTTTCGGCGCGGATTTCCGTGTCGGCCCCGCCCATGATCCCTGCCAGGGCGATGGGGCGCCGGGCATCGGCGATGATCAAATCCTCCCCGGCCAACTGGCGCTCCACTCCGTCCAGGGTGCGCAGCACCTCCCCCGCACTCCCTCGGCGCACCCGCACCTCTCGGCCGGCCAGCAGGTCCAGGTCGAAGGCGTGCAGGGGTTGCCCGAGGTCCAAAAGCACGTAGTTGGTGGCATCCACTACGTTGTTGATGGGCCGCACGCCGCAGGCGGCCAGGCGGGACGCCAGCCAAGGGGGCGAGGGTCCGACCTTCACTCCCCGAACCACGCGAGCACAGTAGCGCGGACAGCCGTCGGCATCCTCCACCACCACCTGCGCCAGGTCGCGCACCGGCGCACCACCCTCAACCACGTTGACGGCCAGGGGCCGCAACGTCCCCCCACCGGCGGCCGCCGCCTCCCGTGCCAGACCGCGGTGGTTCATGGCGTCCACCCGGTTGGTGGTGATGTCCACCTCCCACACCTCGTCCCCCGCCGCGCCACCGGCAACGGGCTCCCGCAGCTCCACGTTGAACCCCACGGCGGTGAGTCGCTGGGCCAGCTCAGCGGCGCCCACGCGGCTGTCCACCAGGTGGTCCAGCACCCACGACAGCAAGAACCTCACGCCTCACCCCCGCCCACGAACTGGCGCAGCAGTCGCTCGTCCCCGGAGAAGAGCAGCCGCAGGTCGGGCAGGCCGTACTTCAGCAGGGCCACTCGGTCAAGACCGCACCCGAAGGCGAAACCGGTGTAGCGGCCGGGGTCGATGCGGCAGGCCCGCAGGACCCGGGGGTCCACCATGCCGGCACCCAAGATTTCGATCCACCCCGACCCGGAACACATGGCACACCCCTTGCCGCGGCACAGGATGCAGGTGATGTCCACCTCTGCCGATGGCTCGGTGAAAGGGAAAAAGCTGGGCCGCAGGCGCACCTGGAGGGCGGGGTCGAAGAGCACGTGCACGAACGCTTCCAGCGTCGCCTTAAGGTTGGCGAAGGTCACCCCTTCGCCAATCACCAGCCCCTCCACCTGATGAAACATCGGTGAGTGGCGCAGATCCGAGTCACGCCGGTAGACCCGCCCAGGAATGATGATCCGGATGGGTAACGGCATGCTCTCCATGGCGCGGATCTGCACCGGCGAGGTGTGAGTACGCAGCAGTAGCCCCCCGGGCAGGTAGAAGGTGTCTTGGGTGTCGCGGGCCGGGTGGTCGGGGGGGATGTTGAGCGCTTCGAAGTTGTGCCAATCGTCCTCGACCTCAGGACCGTCGGCCACCGAATAACCCATGCGCAGGAAGATCTCCTCAATTTCCCGCCGCACCAGGGTGACCGGATGAACCGCCCCCAAACGCGGCGTCCGCCCCGGTAGGGTGACGTCCAGCGCCTGGCGTTCCTCCCCGCTGCCAGCCGCAGCCCGCGCCTCCTCCAAGCGCGCCAGGATGTGCCGCTTGAGTTCGTTTAAGGCCTTGCCAAAAACCGGCTTTTCTTCCCGGGGTAGACCCTTGAGCTGTTCCTCCAAGCTCTGCAACACCCCCGAGCGCCGCCCGGCGAAGCGGATACGCACCTCTTCCAACCGGCGGGGATCACTGCCAGCGGCGAGCAGCGCGGCGTCGAACTCGGCCCGGATGGTCTCCAGTTGAGGGACGGCCATCTACGCCACAGATAGTTTCGCCAGCCCCTTGCGTGCCACTTGCACGACCTCGGCGAACCCCTGCGGGTCGCGAACCGCCAGATCTGCGAGGATCTTGCGATTCAGGCTCGAGCCTGCCGCCTTCAAACCGGCGATGAACTGCGAGTACGACAGCTCGTGCCGGCGCACGGCGGCGTTGATGCGCACGATCCACAAGGAGCGGAATTGCCGCTTGCGTTGTCGCCGATCGCGATAGGCGTACTGCAGGGACCGCTCCACCTGCAACTTGGCCAAGCGGTAGGCGTTGTGCTTGGTGAGGTAGTACCCCTTGGCGAGTTTCAAGACCTTCTTACGCCGCTGCACCCGATTGGAACCACGCTTGACGCGCATGCCTGCCCTCCCTCCTTACTTGGCGTACGGGAGCATGCGCTCCACGTTGGTCTGATCCGCACCGGATACCAGCGTGCCTTTGCGCAGGTGCCGCTTGCGCTTGGCGGTCTTCTTGGTGAGTATATGGCTATGGTAGGCAAAGCCGCGCTTGAGCTTGCCACTGGCGGTGCGCTTGAAACGCTTGGCGGCTGCCTTCAACGTCTTGATTTTCGGCATCAGTGCCTCCTGCCGGGTTGGCCCCCGGTCGTCATTCGCAACCAACACCCACGCCGGCCGGCGACGCGGCGCAGCCATAAGCTGCGCCTGCACCAGCGGCGTGGAGGCTTCACCTCGCCTCCGGCCAAGGGTCGAGGGAGCGGGTCGCCGATGCGGCAGACAACGTGGCGACAATAACTTGTAGGGGCCGCATCCCCAAATCCCCGCGGCGGCGCACGCGTACGCTGGCCCCCCCGCTCTCCGCCTCGCGCTGGCCGACGATGAGAAGGATAGGCACCTTGCCCACCTCGCCATCGCGGATCTTCGCCCCCAGCTTTTCGGCGCGTTCATCCACCTCTACCCGCAAACCCGCCGCCATCAGCGCCGCAGCTACCGCCCTCGCCGGCTGGAGAAACCGGTCCGAGACGGGCAATACGCGGGCCTGCTCCGGCGCCAACCACAACGGCAAGTCGCCGGCGAAGTGCTCCAGCATGACACCGAAGAAGCGCTCGATGGAGCCCAACACGGCCCGGTGGATCATCACCGGGCGCCGCACGCTGCCGTCCTCGGCCACGTACGTGAGCTCGAACCGCTCGGGCAAGTTGAAATCCAGCTGGATGGTGCCCAGCTGCCACTCCCGCCCGATGGCATCGTGCACGATGAAGTCGATCTTCGGGCCGTAAAACGCACCATCGCCGGGATTGATGGTGAACTCCACTCCCCGGGCGCGCAGGCACGCTTCCAGCTGGCCCTCTGCCGACTGCCAGAGGGCCTCGTCCCCAATGGCCTTTTCCGGCTTGGTGGACAGGTAAATGTGTACGTCAGTGAAATCGAAGAGCTTGTACACCCGAAACATGAGATCGAACAGGGCGTCGATCTCTGGCCCGATCTGCTCTGGCGTACAGTAAATGTGCGCATCGTCTTGGGCGAAGGTGCGCACGCGGGTGAGCCCCTGCACCACCCCGGAACGTTCGTAGCGGTGCAAGCGCCCGAAATCGGCCAGCCGCACCGGCAGCTCGCGGTAGGAGTGCGGGCGAGTGGCGTAGATGAGGCAGTGGGAGGGGCAGTTCATCGGTTTGATGGAGTACTCGCGCTCGTCCACCTGGGAGAAGAACATGTTCTCGCGGTACGCGTCGTAGTGCCCGGAGCGGCGCCACAGCTCGACGTCGAAAAGCTGGGGGGTAATCACTTCCTGGTAGCCGAACTCCCGGTACAGCTCCCGCATCAGGGCGACTAACTGGTTGTAGACTACTGCGCCGCGGGGGTGGAAAAACGGCGAGGCCGGTGCCAGCGACGAGAAGGAAAACAGATCCAGCTCGCGGCCGAGTCGGCGGTGGTCCCTACGGCGAGCCTCCTCCAGCCGAGCGAAGTACTGGTCCAGTTCTTTCTTGGTGGCGAAGGCGGTGCCGTAGATGCGCTGCAGCATCTCGTTACGCTCATCGCCCTTGAAGTAGGCGCCGGAGGTTTCCAGCAGCTTGAACGCCCCGATTTGATCGGTGCGCTGCACATGGGGGCCGCGACAGAGATCCACGAAGTCGCCGTGGCGAAACACGGTGATTGGCTCATGCTCGGGGATGTCCTGCAGCCGGATCAACTTGATCTCCTCGCCGCGGGCACGGAAGATGCTCGCGGCTTCCTCTCGGGTAACCACCTGGCGGGTGAAAGGCTGCCCCTCGGCGATGATGCGCGCCATTTCCGCCTCGATGCGCTCCAGGTCTTCGGGGGTGAAGCCCCGAGGGAACCGAAAGTCGTACTGAAACTTCTCGCTGTGATCTTGCCGCCCCGCATCGATGATAGTGCCGGGAAATAGCCGCTCCACAGCGTCGGCCAGCACGTGCTCGGCCGAGTGGCGAATGACCTCGCCGGCTTCGGGGTCCTGGGGAGTGAGGATGCGAAAAGCACCGCTGTGGGGAATGGGCTCGCGCAGATCGAGAATCTTGCCGTCCAGCACGCCCGCCACCGCCGACTGGGCCAGGGGTTCCCCCAAGGCACGCGCCACCTCCAGCGGTGTTGTCCCCGCCGGAAAGGTGTGCCGCCCGCCGTCCGGCAACTCCAGTTGCAGCTGGTGATCCATGGTCCTCCTGCCCGCCACATCTCCAAAAAAAAACGCCCCAAGCTTAGGGACGATGGGCCACTGCCTGGCAGGAGAGATGGTAGGCGCGTGCGGGCTCGAACCGCAGACCTCATCCGTGTGAGGGATGCGCTCTACCAACTGAGCTACGCGCCTGCGCAGATTCTCCCGTGTGGAGCAGATCATGGTAGGCGCGAGCGGACTCGAACCGCTGACCTCTACCGTGTCAAGGTAGCGCTCTAACCAAGCTGAGCTACGCGCCTGCTCCATGGGCTGTCGACGGGCGTCCTCCACCATGCGGGAGGCGCTTGTACCTTGACCCGTCCTCGTCCCCAAAGCTTGCAAAGAACACGCTCCCGCCCACGCGGGAGCCGCTACTCTACCCCAGGCGGTGTGCCGCCGTCAAGCTCGCAGGCAGGGAGGAACATCCGTGCGCATTGCCTTCCTGGGTTCTGGGTTCACTGGGCGGTTTTTCTCCTTCCCGGGGGACGACACCCTGCACACCAGCCGCCGCCGGGAATGTGCCGGGCAACCCGGTTGGGCGGTGTTCGACTCCGCCCGACCGGAAACCTGGAGGGCCCTCGCAGAGTTCGCACCGGACGGCGTGGTGGTCGCGTTCCCTTTGAGCGACTCGCCGCACGGGGCAGCCCTCGGCCACTTCCTCCTCTCCCTCTCGTCGCGGCTGGTGGTCATCGGCACCACCGGGGTACTCCTCCCCGTGGACGGGGAGGTAACCGACGGGTCTTCCCCTGCGCCCGACCATCCGCGTGCCATCGCCGAGGAACGCCTGCGCACCATGGGCGCCACAATCTTGCACGCCGCCGGCCTCTACGGTCCCGGGCGCAACCCGCTGGATTGGCTGCGCTCCGGACGTATCGCCAACTCCGGCAAGGTGGTCAACTTGCTGCACGGGGACGATCTGGCGCGGGCGTGCCGCTTTCTCCTCGAGCAGTTCTCACCGGCCAAGCGGCTGGTCATCTCCGACGGGCACCCCCGCCCCTGGCGCGAGATCATCGCCTTTGCGGTGCAGCGCGGGTACCTGAACGACCCCCAGCTGCCGAATCGACCCGACCCCACCTCCAAGCGCGTGTGCCCTGCTGAGCTCTTCCGGCGGGGCTTCACCCTCGCCCACCCCGACCTGTTCGCCGAGCTGGAGGCGCTCGAGGGTGGGGCTGCTACGCCCTGAGCCGCGACCCGGCGCTGGGCGTCCCAGCGTCCCCCACTCCGCTCCCGGGGCGCTGATACTCTTCCGCGGCGGCCGCAGGCAGCGGCCGGGGAGGCAACAGCATGGGTTTGGTTCTGCTCTTTTGTGCGATGGCGACGGCACCGGGGGTGGGAGCTGGCGAGGTACTCACCACCGCGGAAGCGACCTCGTTCGCCCGGACTTCCACTCACCGCCAGGTGGTAGAGTTCGTTCACACGGTGGCCGCCGCCTCGCCCCTGGTGACGCTGGCCACCCTGACCCGCTCCCCGGAGGGACGAGAGGTTCCACTGGTGGTGCTCTCCCAGGAGCGGGTGCAGACCCCGGCCCAACTGGCCGCCACCGGCAAGCCGGCCGTCCTGATCGTGGCCAACATTCATGGCGGCGAGGTGGAAGGTAAGGAGGCGGCCCAAATGCTCATCCGTGAGGTGGGCTCAGGCCGTCTAGCGCACCTGCTGGACCACCAGGTCATCCTGGTCATCCCCATCTTCAACACCGATGGGAACGAGCAGCTCGGGCAAAACCGCGGCGATAACGGCCCCGAGCTGGCCGGCGTGCGCCACAACGGTCAATACCTTGACCTCAACCGCGACTTCGTCAAGCTGGAAAGCCCGGAAGTACGGGCGCTGGTGCGTCTTTTTAACCACTGGGACCCCGTGCTCATCGTGGACATGCACACCACCAACGGCTCCTACCACCGCGCCCCGGTGACCTACGCTACAGGGGCAAATCCCAACGGCGCCAAGGAGATCGCGGAGTTCATGTGGCGCCGCATGTTCCCTGCCGTGGGCGAGCAGCTGCGCAGGGAAGGATGGGAGAACGTCCCTTACGGCAATTTCGTCGACGCCGAGTACCCCCACCAAGGCTGGATCAACGACAGCATCGAGGCACGTTACGGCACCAACTACGTGGGTCTGCGCAACCGCTTCGCCATCCTCGACGAGAACTACTCCCACGCCGACTTCCGTACCCGGGTGCTGTCGTCGTATGCCTTCGTCCGTGCCATCCTGGAGTTCAGCAACGTGCACGCCGCCGAGATGGCCTCCCTGGTGCGCCGGGTCGACGCCGCCACCCGCGCTGGCTTCCACCGGCAAGAGTTCGCCGTCCAGTGGCAGCTGGAAAGGTTGATGGACGTCACCATCAAAGGGTTCGAGCACGTCAAGGTGCCCACAACCCCCGAGGAGCGGGCACGCTACCCGTGGTTGCGCGAGTACCGCATGCGTCCCACCGCGACGCAGCGGGACTACACCATCCCCTACTTGGCGCTGGCCGTCCCGACCCGCACCGTACCACTGCCGGCCGGCTACGTGCTGCTACCCGGCTTCGCCGAGGCGCTGGACACGCTGCGGGCCCACGGCCTCGGGGTCGAGCGGCTGCTCCGCCCGGTCACCGTAAGGGGTGAGCGCTTTGCGCTGGAGAACGTCGAGGTGGCGTCACGCCTCTTTCAGGGGCACGCCATGCTTACCCTCACCGGGCGGTGGGAAACCGCCGACCTTTCCCTGCCCGCCGGCGCGTACTACGTGGACATGCAGCAGCCACTGGCGCGCCTGGTGCCCGTCCTGCTGGAACCAGCCTCCGCCGACAGCTTGGCGGCGTGGGGGTTCTTCAGTCGGGCCCTGGTGCGGCAGTGGAGCTTAGAGCCGGGGGTGTACCCGGTTCTGCGAGTACCGCAACGTCCCCCCGCGCCGCTGCTGGTGGTTAACGATTAGCGGCGTCCCCTCCCACGGCGTGGCGCTCCAGCAGCTTGGCGCGGGCGTAGGCAATCAGCCCGCCGGCATCGATGATCGCCTGTTGCGCCGCGGGAAGGGGGGTGACGGGGAAGAGCCGGCCGGTGCCCCGGTGGACCACCGCCTCAGGAGTGATGTCTAACTCGTCCCCCTCTTCCGCCTCCGCGGTGGGGCAGACCACCACCTGCAAACCGAGGTTGACGGCGTTCTGCAGAAAAATCCGGGCGAAGTTGCGCGCCACCACGATGAGGCCGTGCCCTTTTAGGCATGAGGCAGCCTGCTCCCGCGAGGAGCCGCAGCCGAAGTTCGCCCCGGCCACGATAACACTGCCGGCGGGAATCTCGCCGGCGCGCAGCCGCCGGTTGAACTCCGCGTGGTCGGCAAAAGCGTGCTGCGGGGTCTCCGAGGGCAGCACCGTGGCCATGAAGCGGCCGGGGTAGATGATGTCGGTGGAAACGTCGTCGCCGAGCTTCAAAACCACCGTGGCCATCTCAACTCACCTCCCGCGGATCGGTGATCTCCCCGGCCAGCGCCGAAGCCGCGGCCACCGCCGGCGAGCACAGGTACACCTCCGACTGGGGATTGCCCATGCGCCCCTTGAAGTTGCGGTTGGTGGTGGCAAGGGCCACCTCGCCGTCCCCCAGCGCCCCCTGGTGCACGCCCAGACAGGGTCCGCACCCCGGGTTCATGACCACCGCCCCGGCGCGCAGCAGATCCGCAACGTACCCGCGCTCGAGGGCCGCCATGTAAACCCGGTAGGAGGCGGGAAACACCAGCATGCGGGTCCCAGCGGCGACCTTGCCACCGCGGAGGATGCGCGCCGCCACCTCGAGATCGTCGAGCCGGCCGTTGGTACACGAGCCGATCACCACCTGCTGCACCTTCACCCCCGCCACCTCCCCCACCGGCTTGACGTTGTCCACCGTGTGAGGGCAAGCCACCTGGGGTTCCAGGTGGCTGGCATCGATAAAAAGTTCACGGTCGTACGCAGCGTCTGGGTCGGGCGCCAGGAGCGTGTCCGGCGGAACTTCTACCACCCCGGCCTCCTCGCGCAGGTAGCGCAGCGTCTCCTCGTCCGGCGGAACGATCCCCGCGGTGGCGCCCGCCTCCACCGCCATGTTGCACAAGGTCAAGCGGCCCGAGGTGGACATCCGACGGATCGCCTCGCCATGGAACTCCAGCACCTTGAAGTTGGCACCCTGCGCCGAGATCAGGCCAATGAGATAGAGGATCACGTCTTTCGGGGCCACATAGGGTGGCAGGCTGCCGTCGATGGTCACCTTCAGGGTGCCAGGCACAGTAACGTTGAGCACCCGCCCCAACGCCCACACCGCGGCCATTTCGGTAGCGCCGATGCCAAAGGAAAAGGCCCCCAACGCGCCGTGGGAAGTGGTGTGGCTGTCGGTGCCCACCACCACCCAGGCGGGGCGGACGTAGCCGTTCTCGGGCAGCACCTGGTGGCAGATGCCCCCGTGGTCGCCGCGAATGTCGTGGAACTTCGCAATCCCCTGCGCGGCGATGAACTCCCGGACTTTCTTTTGGTTCGTAGCGGTCTTGGAACTTTCCGCCGGCACCCGGTGGTCGAACACGATGGCGATGCGCCCACTGTCCCACACCCTTGGCTCGAGCCCGGTGCCCGCAAAGATTTCGCGAAACTGATTGATGACCAGCGCCGCGTTCTCGTGGGACATGGCCATATCCACCGCCGGTTCCACCACTTCACCAGCTTGCACCTGCTCCCGCCCGCAGGCCCTGGCCAGGATCTTCTCCACCAGTGTGAACCCCATACCAACTCCTTCCCGTATCTTCCAGTTCTTCCTCAGATCACGCCCTTCTCCCGCAGCCCGGCGATCTCCTCGGCGCTGTACCCCAACCCCTGAAGAATCGCCTCGGTGTGCTCGGACAGGCGCGGCGGCGGCGATGTGATGGCCGCCGGCGTCCGCGAGAACTTGGCGGTGAGGTTGAACAGCTGTACATCGCCGATACCCGGCTGGGCCACCGTGGCGACCACCTGGCGGTGCTCCGCCTGGGGCTGCCGCAACGCCTCCTGCAAGCTCAAGATCTCGCCGCTGGGGATCCCCTTGGCGTTCAGCACTTCCACCCAGTAGGCGGTGGGGTGCTCCAGCAGCTTGGCCTCCAACAGAGGTGTGAGCTCCCTGCGGTGGGCTTTGCGCACGTCCCGTTCGGCGAAGCGCGGGTCGCTCTTGAGCTCGCTCAACCCCAGCGTGTCCGCCAGATCCTCCCACTGTTTTTGCTGGTTGGCGGCGATATTGATGTAACCGTCTTGGGTGCGGAAGGTTCCCGATGGCGCGGCGGTGAAGTTGTCGTTGCCCATGAGCACCGGCGGCTGGCCGCCAATCAGCCAGTTGGCCGCCACCCACCCCATCAGCGGCATAATGGAGTCCAGCAAGGCCACGTCGATGAACTGCCCCTCACCCGTGCGCTGGCGGTGAAAAAGCGCGGCCATGATGGCGAAGGCGGCGTTGAGCCCACCCACCGTATCGCACACCGGGAAACCGCAACGCAGCGGGTTCAAACGCTCGTCACCGTTGATCGCCATGACCCCCGACAAACCCTGAATGATCTGGTCGTAGGCCGGCTTGAAGGCATCTGGGCCGGTCTGCCCAAACCCGGAGATGGCGCAGTAGATCAGGTCGGGTTTCAACTCGCACAGCGCCGGGTACGAAAACCCCAGTCGTTCCATGACCTGGGGACGGAAGTTCTCCACCACCACATCGGCAGTCGCCACCAGGCGGCGAAACACCTCCTTGCCTTCCTGGCATTTGAGGTTCAACGTGAGCGACTTCTTGTTGGCGTTCTGGGCGAGAAAGCTGGTGCCCATGAGCTGTTTGTTGAGGGCGCCGACGCTGCCCAGCTTGCGCGCTAAATCGCCGCCGTCAGGATTTTCGATCTTGATCACCTCGGCACCCAGGAGCGCCAAATGGAGCGTGGCGAAAGGACCCGACAGCACGTTGGTCAAATCGATGACCCGGACGTTTTCCAACAAACGCACGCCTCACTACCTCCCTTTCCTAGCCCCGTGCCCCGGTGAACCCGACGATGGACCCGGCCCTGGCCACCAGACCGGGCAACTCGCGCCCGAAAAACGCGGCCACGTCCCGTGACACCTGGATGAGTCTTTCCAGATCCACGTCCCCCCTCATCCCCATGCGCTGCAGGGTATGAACCAAATCCTCGGTGCACACGTTGCCCGCCGGCAGCTTAGTGAACGGACAACCGCCCAGGCCGCCGAACGCCGTTTCCAACGTGCTCACCCCGCATTCCAACGCGGCCAGGCAGTTCGCCAACCCGAGCCCGTAGGTGTTGTGAAAGTGGCACGCCAGCTCCACCTCGGCGTCCAGCTGGCGAATGGCCCCGAACAGCTCCCTCACCTGTGGCGGGTGGGCGTGCCCGGCGGTGTCCGCCAGACTGATATTCCTCACCCCAGCCTCCAGGTAGGCTTTTACCAGGTCCAGCACCCGGCCGGGGGGAATGGGCCCCTCGAAGCCGCAGCCGAAGGCGGACTGGACCGACGCCTGCACGGCTACCCCGTCCCGCAGCGCCCCCCGGGCCATAGCCACGATACGCCTCAGCGCCTCCTCCGTGCCCATGCCTGTGTTGCGCCGGCTGTGGGTCTCGGACGCCGACACGCCCATGCAAAGGAGCTCCACGCCCGCCGCCCGGCCGCGCTCCAGCCCCCGCTCGTTGAGCACCAGAGCCGACAAGGTGACGCCCTCTGGCTTTGCGCCGGGGCGCCGAAAGTGGGCGAACAGCGCGTCGGTATCCGCCATTTGCGGGACCTTCTCGGGGTTGACGAAGGAGCCCAGCTGCACCAGGTCCACGCCCGATGCCAGCACTCCTTCGATCCAGCGGATCTTCTCCGCCAGCGGCACCGGCGTCTTCTCCACCTGCAAGCCATCCCGTGGTCCCACCTCGTGGATTTTCGGTTTCTTCATCATCGCCCCGTCATCGCCAGTGCACGGGTCCTCCGGCGCGAGCAGATTGTACCGGCCTACATTGCCACGCGTCCAGCGCGGAGGAAGGTCGACGGCGTGCCCACCCCCCGCACCGTGCCACGCCGTGGCTGCCCACTTGCCCACCTCGGCTATCGCTGGCGCAGCCCAAGGGTGCCGAGCTTCCTGGCCTCGGTGCTGTACCACTGCGACGACGCCACCTTTCGGTGGGGGGTGGTGGGCAACTGGCGCCGGTGCTTCACCCCTCGCCTCCGTCAGGCCTTCCCAGCCACCGCCCCTCGGCCGCTCGTCCAGCTACGGCAGGTGGCTATGGACTACCGGTGTGTGAAAGCGGCGGCGGGCAGGTGATGACACCTTTGGAGCCTGCCTCGGACGTGGGCGCCAGCCGGGGTACCGGGGATGCGAGCAGGAGCGTAGCCGACCGCAACCCCCGGCAGTGACCGGGATTCGTGGCCGCGTCTGGGCCTGGACCTGTGCCTGTGTCGGTGCCCGTGTCCGGGTCGCTATCTGTGGCCGTAAGCTGCCCGCCTCAGCGCCCCGCCTGCCAACCTGGATTGCTCAGCAGCAGCCACGGCGAGCCGCGCTGACGCTACTTTCGCTAAGGCGACCCCTAGGGCAGGAGGTCTACCCGCGTGATCTCCCGAAAGGCCAGCTCTGGATCCACCAGCAACGGGCCGGCCTTCCCCGCATCCAGCTCGAAGATGCGATCGTCCATCGGGCGCACCGGCTCGCCGTGGGGGTCGAACACGTAGTTGCCGGCCCCCGCGAAGCGCTCGCCCGGGTACTCGGAGGCGGCCACGCAGCACCCCAGCACCCATGTCCCATTCTCCATGGCGCGGGCGCGCAGCAAGGTGCGCCACACGTGGTCCCGGCGCCACGGCCACCACGCCACCACCAGGAACAGGTCGCAGCGCGCCCGCAGCCGCAGGGCCCGCGCTTGCTCTGGAAAACGCAGGTCGTTGCAGTTAAGCAGGCCGATGGTGTGGCCAAGGGCGCGCACCGCCACGTAGCGGTCACCTTCCTCCCACAGCTGGTCCTCGCCGTTGGGTGCGAACAGGTGGACCTTGTCGTAGAAAGCCAGCTCGCGCCCCGCAAGCCACAGGGTCATGCGGTTGCGCCGCTCCTCGGAGATAGAGCCGAAGGCGAACAGAGTAGCCGGTGAGCGGCCAGAAATGGCGGCGAAGTGGGCCCGTGCCCGCGCCGGTTCCAGGCGGCGGGTGTAGCCGTGCAGGAAGCTCTCGGGAAAGGCGACGAGGGCCGCCCCGGCAGCCACTGCCTCCGCTGACTCCTCGGCAAGGCGCTCAAAGTTCGCGTCCACGTCGCGGCACACCCACCTGGAGAGGTAGACGCGCATAGTGGCAGGCTACCACGGGTTGCGGCGGTCAAGGCGCAACAGAGGGGGCGTCCCGCTGCGGCGGCGAAGAAGGGTGGCCGTCCCGACCCTCGGGGGCTGGTGCACAGGTGAACCTAGCCGAGTCGCCCGACGCCGGTGAGCACCGAGGCGATCACGGCGGCGGCAGTGGCAAGGAGACAGAGCACCCCCAACAGCAGGTGGCGCGGGCGCTCCGGCTCCAGGGGCCGGGTTACGCTGGCCGACAGCACGCCCCCCGCGAAGCCTCCCAGATGTGCCCAGGTGTCCACCCCTGGAATGAGAAACCCCATGACTGCCGGCATGAGCGCCCACTGCAACGCCTGCCGCCCCACCACCGAGTGGCCGACGCGGTGGCCGTACCACACCAGGGCCCCCAGCAGGCCGAAGAGGGGCGCCGAGGCGCCAATGGTCAGGTACGCACCGCGCAGGAACGACGGCAAAAAGGGAAGGTACGCCCCCACCAGGGAACTGGCCGCGAACCCCGTCATCGAGGAGGCGGTGTAAATCATCAACGTGCGCCCGGGGCCGAAGGCGCCCACCATCTCCGGCAACAGCGAGCGCATCCACAGCATGTTGAAGGCGATGTGGAGCAGACCGCCGTGCAGCCACGCCGCCGACAGCACCGTCCACCAGCGCCCGAACCCCACCACCGGCACCGCCCCCGACGCCCCCAGCAGGAACAAGCTCTTGCTGCTGGGCGACAGCAAGGAAAGTACCCCGCGCACTTGGATCCCTGCCGGGTCGAGGAGCAGGGCCAGGAGGTAGAGCGCCGCGCAGCCGCCGACCACGGCCGGCACCAGCCCGGCGCCGGCCCCCAGGAGCCGCACGAGAGGGGCGAACCCCCACATCCCCGGACGCCAGCGACCGCACGACAGACATCGCTGGTCGTTGACGCCCACCAGGGCCCCGCAGGAGGGACACACCACCGCGCCGCTGCGCTTACGTTTGAACATGGCCAGAATTATCCCTCCACGTTCGCCCGCGCCGTCAACGGCGGCGCGCCGCGGCGATGGCAGCCACGGCGCGGATGGCGGCCTCCACGTGGTCGCGGGTGTTGAACGGCCCCAGGGAGAAACGCACGGTGCCCCGGGGGGCGGTGCCCATGTGCTGGTGGATCAGCGGTGCACACTGTAAACCAGTGCGCACCAAGATGTTGTGGTCTACATCCAGGAGCGTGCCGACGTCGGAGGGGTCGTAGTTGTCCACGGTGATAGAGAGGGTCGCCACGCGGCGGTCCAGGCGCTTGGTGCCGTGGAGCCTGACGCCGGGAATCTCCGCCAAACCCTCTTGCAGCACCTCCAGCAACTCCATCTCGTGGGCGTAAATGGCCTCGACCCCCCGGCGGGCGAGGAAATCCTGCCCAGCGGCGAGACCGGCGATCCCCAACACGTTGAGCGTTCCGGCTTCCAAGCGGTAGGGGAACTCCTCCAAGTGCAACGGCTCCGCCGAGCGCACCCCGGTGCCACCCCACAGAGAGCTGGCGATCTCCGCATCGTCGGCGACGCACACTCCGCCCGTGCCGGTGGGACCGAACAGCCCCTTGTGCCCGGTGAAGGCGACGAAGCTCACCCCCCACGCCGCCATGTCGATGGGCAACACGCCGGCGGTCTGAGCGGTGTCAAGGGCGAACGGCACCCCCGCCTCCCGGCACACCTGACCGATGGCCGCGACATCCTGCACCACCCCGGTGACGTTGGAGGCGTGATTGACAATAACCAACTTGGTGTTGGGGCGCAGCGCCGCGCGAATGGCCTGGGGATCCACGTACCCTTCGGCATCGGGGCGCACGAAGGTGGCCTCAGCGCCGCGCTGCACCAGGTGGTTGACCGGCCGGATCACCGAGTTGTGCTCGGTCCAGGTGGTCACCACGTGGTCCCCCGATGAGATCGTGCCCTGCAGAATGAGGTTCAAGGCGGCGGTGGCGTTGGCGGCGAAGACCAGGCGGTTGGGGTCCTTCTTCACCCCTGCTTCGACCAGGCTGGGGTTGAAGAAGTTGGACAACCGGGTGCGCGTGGAGTGGATCAGCTCCTCGGCCTTGAGCGCCATGTCAGCGCCGGTGCGCCCCGGGTTGACACCGAAGTGGCGGTAGAAGGACGACATGAAGTCGTGCACCTCGGCCGGCTTGGGGAACGAGGTGGCGGCGTTGTCCAAGTAAATGATGGAGTCTTCCATCGCAGGCCGTTCTCCTCACCGGGCACAGGCCGCCCACGCCTTGGATCGAGGCTGCGGCCTCGGCGCCGGCCGCGATGATAGCTCACGTACCTGATGTCACATCGACCGAGTGGACCGAGCGATCCCCCGCATCACAGGCCGCGGAGAGCCCCAGCAGCGCAGAGAGGCGCCGCCGGTGCCGGGCGATGAAGCGGTAGACGGCGGCGCCGAGGCGGGCCAACAGCGGCCAGCGAGCCAGTCGTGCCAGTCGCTGGAAGCCCAGCTGGCCCAGGACGAAAAAGACGGCGGCCTCACCCCCAAGCACCCTTCCCTCGCCGGTGAGTACCTGCACCGCCTGCCGGCACGCCGCAGCCAGCGCCGGGTTCATGGGGGGCGAAGGGGCCTGCTGCCACGGGATCACGGTAAAGCGACCGGCTTCGTCGCGCCGGGCAACCCACGCGGCGGCGGCAGCGCACAGACCGCAGTCGCCGTCCCACAGCAGCCAGTGTCGCACCCCGTCCACCTCTGTGGAAAGCACGGCCAGGCGTGGGTTTCATTCCCTCCGCATCTGGACCGGCGAGATGTGGATGCCAACCGAGGGGCACGGTAGCGACGCCGGGAGCGAGGTGAAGGGGTACCCTTGACACCGGGGGGGAACTGCAGTATATTACTGAATGACGATGAAAGAATTCATCGTCGCCGAGAAAAGGAGTTTGCCATGGCCGAATCGTCCAACACCGTTGTCCTGACCAAAGAGAACTTCGATCAGCTCATTGCAAACAACGACATTGTCCTAATCGACTTCTGGGCCGAGTGGTGCGGACCCTGCCGCGCCTTCAAACCGATCTTCGCCGCCGCCGCCGCCCGCCACACTGACGTGACCTTTGCCACCTGCGACACGGAAGCGGAGCCCGAGTTGGCGGCGGCTTTCCAGATCCGCTCCATTCCCACCCTGGCCATCTTCCGCGACAAGATCCTGCTCTACGCCCAGCCCGGCATGCTGCCAGCGGAAGCCCTCGACGACCTGGTGCGGCAGGTGAAGGCGTTGGACATGGAAAAGATCCGCGCCGAGATCGCCGCCCGCGAGCAGGCTGCCGCTGCCAACGCCTGAACTTCGGCGCCTACCCTGCAATCTTCACCTGCCGCCACCCCGGCAAGGTTGGCCGCCGCGATACTCAGCGCCTCGCCGGGGGGCGGAACAGCGGCGCGCGCTGCACTGTTGCACGACCCGGCGGGCCAGTGGCCCGTGGGACGAGGAGTCAACCGTGAGCAGCGATCAGCGCGAAGTCCAGCCGACACCGCCGATTCCCTATGGGAGCACGTTCAAGCGGCAGCTGTACGACCCCGACCCCGAGGAAACCCGGGAGTGGGTGGAATCCTTGGACGCGGTGCTGGCCGCACGCGGCCCGCAGCGCGCCCGTTTTCTCCTGCACACCGTACTCAAACGGGCGCGCATGTTGAATTTGGGTATGGAGCTGGTGCAGACGCCCTACATCAACACCATCTCGCCGGAACAGGAGCCTCCTTTTCCCGGCGACGAAGCCATGGAGAAGCGAATTCGGCGCATCGTGCGCTGGAATGCCATGGCCATGGTGACCCGCGCCAACACCCGCTTTGCCGGCCTGGGCGGCCACCTGTCCACCTACGCCTCGGCTGCCGCCCTGTACGAAGTGGGGTTCAACCATTTCTTTCGCGCTGGTGACGGCGACGGCGACCAAATTTTCTACCAGGGCCACGCCGCACCCGGCATCTACTCGCGCATGTTTTTGGAGGGGCGCCTCAATGAGCAGCACCTGGACGCCTTCCGGCGCGAGACCACCGGCCACGGCCTGCCCTCCTACCCCCATCCACGGCGGTTGCCTGACGTCTGGGAGTTTCCCACCGTGTCCATGGGGCTGGGCCCACTCAACGCCATCTACCAGGCCCGCTTCAACCGCTACCTCTTGCATCGCGGTCTCAAGGACACCTCCCGCTCGCGGGTGTGGGCCTTCGTGGGCGACGGCGAGACCGACGAACCCGAAGCCTTGGGCGCCTTGCACGTGGCCGCCAACGAGCGCCTAGACAACCTCATTTTTGTAGTCAACTGCAATCTCCAGCGTCTGGACGGCCCGGTGCGCGGCAACGGCAAGATCATCCAGGAGTTGGAGGCCAAATTCCGCGGCTCGGGGTGGAACGTCATCAAGGTAGTCCTGGGGCGGGAGTGGGATGCGCTGCTGGCCCGGGACGAGGAGGGGTTGCTGCTGGACCGACTCAACACCGTAGTGGACGGGTGGTGGCAGCGCTACCACGTGGAGGGGGGCGCCTTCATGCGCCAGCACTTCTTCGGCACCCACCCCAAGCTCCTGCAGTTGGTGCAGCACCTCTCCGACGACCAGATCTGGAACCTCAAGTTTGGCGGCCACGACTACCGCAAGTTGTACGCCGCCTTTCGCCTCGCCACGCAACCCAACGGCCGTCCCACGGCGATTCTGGTCAAAACGGTGAAGGGATGGACCCTGGGGCGTGAGTTCCAGGGCACCAACCCCACGCACCAACTTAAGAAGCTCAACGTAGCTCAGCTCAAGGCGTTCCGCGACGTGCTCCACCTCCCCATCGCCGACGCGGCCTTGGAAGAGGGTATCCCTCCCTACTACCACCCGGGGGAGGCCAGCCCCGAGGTGGAGTACCTGCGGGCGCGGCGGGCCGCGCTGGGAGGCGTATTGCCAGCGCGGCGGGTGCAGGTCAGCGTGCCGCAGCTGCCGGAGTCGACCCTCTACGACGAGTTCTTAGCCGGCTCGGGCGGGCGCGAGGTGTCCACCACCATGGCGTTCGTGTCGTTGCTGCGCAAACTCGTCAAACACCGGGAGCTAGGGCCGCGCATCGTGCCCATCGTGCCCGACGAAGCCCGCACCTTCGGCATGCACGGCCTGTTCAGCGACGTCGGCATCTACGCCTCTCAGGGGCAGAAGTACGAACCGGCGGACCACAAGCTCATCCTCCGCTACCAAGAGCAGCAGGACGGCCAAATCCTCGAGGAGGGGATCACCGAGGCCGGCTCCATGGCTTCCTTCACCGCCGCCGGTACCGCCTACGCCACCCACTCGCTGTTCATGCTCCCCTTCTACATCTTCTACTCGATGTTCGGCTTTCAACGAGTCGGCGACCTCGTCTGGGCGTTCGGCGATGCCAAAGGGCGGGGGTTCTTGATCGGCGCCACCGCGGGCCGTACTACCCTCCACGGGGAGGGGTTGCAACACAACGATGGGCACAGCCACGTGCTCTTCTCGGTGATGCCCAACGTGCGCGCCTATGATCCCGCCTTTGCCTACGAGCTGGCCGTGCTCATCCGGGACGGCATCGAACGCATGGCCCGCCACCAGGAGGACGTCTTCTACTACTTGACCGTGTACAACGAGAACTACCCCATGCCTCCAATGCCGCCAGGGGCCGAGGAGGGGATCGTGCGCGGGCTGTACCGGCTGCGCCGGGCCGACGTGGAGGCCCCCCGCCGGGCACAGCTGCTGGGCTCGGGACCGATCCTCCGCGAGGTGCTGCGCGCCGCCGATCTGCTGGCCCTGCGGGGGGTGGCGGCCGATGTGTGGAGCGCCACGTCGTTCCAGCAGCTGCGGGCCGACGCCTTGGCCTGCGAGCGGTACAACCGCCTCCACCCTGGGGAGCCGCCGCGCATCCCCTACGTCACCGCTCAACTCGCTGACACCCAGGGACCCATCATCGCCGCCACCGACTACATGAAAGCGGTGCCCGACATGGTTGCCCGCTGGATCCCCCGGGATTACACCGTCCTGGGCAGCGACGGGTACGGGCTGTCGGACACCCGACCGGCTTTGCGGCGTCACTTCGAGGTGGACGCCGAGCACGTGGTGGTGGCCACCTTGACCGCCCTTGCGCGCATGGGCCAAGGGGAGCCCGCCGAGGCCGCCCGCGCCATCGCCGAGTTTGGCATCGATCCGGAGGCCCCCGATCCGGTGACCCTGTGAGGAGGCCCTACGGCGCCCCGTTGGGGCGGCGCAAGACCTTGACAAAGATCGCCTTGCCGTCGCCGGGGGCGTAGTAATCGGGTAGCTCGGCGGCTAAAGCGTACCCGGACGCCTGGTAAAACGCCCGGGTCGGCGCGTACTGGGGGCGGGTGGCGGTCTCGATCCAACAGCGCGGCCGGCCCTCCTCCAGCATCCACCCCTCGGCGGCGATCAGGAGCGCCCGCCCCACCCCCTGGCCCTGACGGGCAGGGTGCACGGCGATCCAGTACAGGTCGGCCGACTCTTGAGTGCCCGGAATGGGACCCCAGCAGGCGTAGCCAGCCACCGAGCCGCCCACCTCGGCCACCAGGAACCGGTAATGGCTCGCCTCGGCCAGCGCCAACCGATCGTCCACCAGCTCCAGCGCCACCGCCAACTCTTCCTGGTTGAAGAAGCCGGTGGCCCGCAACGCTTCCGCCAGCTCCTCGCGGTCATCGGCGCGCAGTTCCCGCCGGATGGTCACCGCCGTCACGGCTGGCCCCCGCGGGGTCGGCGCAACGCCGCCTCCAATAGCGCGCGTACCACCGCGGCGGCGTCGAGCCCAGCACGGGAGGCGGCGGCCATGAACCCAGCGTCGGCGGCAAGGCACGGGTTGGCGTTGACCTCCAAGACCCGCGGCTGGCCGCTGGCGTCCAGGCGCATATCCACCCGCGCGTACCCGGACAGACCGCACTCCCGCCACGCGGCCACGGCAAGGTCGCGGAGCTGGTACAGCAGCGTGCCGTCCTCCCTCTCCTCGGGAAAGCGCCGCACGGTGTGCAGATCCGCCAAAGAACCCGCCTCCCACTTGGCCTCGTAGCCAACGATGGGGGGCACGCCGGCGGGGAGATCGACGAAGGCGATCTCGGCCACCGGCAGTACCAACGGGCCTTGCCGTTGCTCCAGCAACGAGACGTTGAACTCCCGGCCCGGCAGAAACTCCTCCACCAACAGCGGTTGCCTCTCGAATCGGGCGGCCAGTTGAGCCCCCCGCACCGCCAGCTCCGCAGCGCCTTCGCACACCGGGTTGCCCTCCAACCCCACCGAGGCATCTTCCCAGGCAGGCTTGAGGATCACCGGGAACTGCACGCCCGGCGGCAGTTGGGGGGCGGCGGGGTGCCAGCGCCCGCCGGCGGCGACGGGGATCCCGGCGGCATCCAGCACGGCGCGGGTGGCCAGCTTGTCGGTGGTCAGCCACAGCGCCCCCGCCCCACAGCCGGTGAATGGGACGCCCAACAACTCCAGAACCGCGGTGGCGGCGGCGTGGCGCTGGGGCGCTCCCGGCGGCGCTTCCAGCAGGTTGACCACCACCGCACCGGGTGCCAGCGCCTCACCCAACTCCCACACTCGGCCGTCCACGACGCTCACCCGCCGGTAGGGCAAACCCAGGGCTTCCAGGCCCTCCTCCACCAGCCCTGCCTGCTCCAGCACATCGGCGGTGGAGGGGTCGGCGCCAGCCTCCACCGCCGGGCAGGCGACGAGGACCCACATCCCGGAGTCGTCGAGAAACGTCACAGGCCGTACCGCTGCCGAGCCGCGGTGAGGATCTCCCCCACCAGTTCCCGGTACTCCACCCCGGCCAGGCGCGCCATGATCGGCAGATCGGAGCGCACCGGGTGCAGCCCGGGCAGGGGATTGACCTCCAAGAAGTGCAGCACGCCGTGCTCGTCGGCGCGCAGGTCGACGCGCGCCACGTCCCGGCACTCCAGGGCCCGGGCCACGGCGAGGGCGAGCCCTCGCGCCTGCAACCCAAAGGCGTCCCCCGCCACCAGACGGTACTCCACCCGCGTCTCGTACTCCGCCTTGTTCACGGTGGTGTAGGCGGGGAGTTCGGCACGCTCGGTGAAGATCACCTCCATCACCGCCACCACTCGCATCCCAGCGCCGTTGCCCACCACCCCCACCGTCACCTCCCGGCCGGGGAGAAACTGCTCCGCCAGCACCGGCTGGCCCAGCGCCGCCAGCAGCTCGCGGCAGCGGTGCGCCGCCTCTTGGCGGTCGCGCACCAGCGATGCGCCGGTGATCCCTTTGGACGAGCCCTCCGCCACAGGCTTGAGAAACAGAGGCAGCGAAAGGGCGTCCAGATTCGCCAGCTCCTCTGGCCCCCGGACCACCGCAAAGGGCGCCGTGGGCAGCCCGTGGTCGCGCACGATCCGCTTGGCCACCGCCTTGTCCAGGGTGACGGCGCAGGTGAGGGGATCGGAGAAGGCGTAGGGCTGCTGGAACAACTCACACAGCGCCGGCACTTGCGCCTCCCTGGAACGGCCGTGGAGGCCCTCCGCGATGGAGACCACCAGGTCCCAGCGCTCCCCCGCCGCCAGCCGCCGCGCCACCTCCACCCCGCGTCCCAGGCGCTCCACCTGGTGACCCAGCTCCGCCATGGCCCCCGCCAAAGCCGCGACCACCTCCTCGTCGTCGAACTCCATGACGTCCAGCGCCGAGTAGCCGGCGGCCAGGTAGTCCCCTTTTAGGTCGTAGGCCAAGCCGATGCGCAGCGGCCGCGCCGGTGTGCCGGTACGATCGCAGTTGGAACCCTCAGACATCGTAGGCCGGGTCCGTGTAGGTGAAGCGCTTGCCTTCCCAGTTGGCCAGCGTCCAGACGCCATCCTCGCGGGCCAGGATGGTGTCGGGTTGAACCGGGATCTTGCCGCCACCGCCCGGGGCATCCACCACGTACGTGGGTACAGCGTACCCCGAGGTGTGCCCGCGCAGCTGGGAGACGATCTCCAACCCTTTGGCGAGCGACGTGCGCAGGTGGGTGGTACCCACCACCGGGTCGCACTGGTAGAGGTAGTAGGGCCGTACGCGCATTTTCAGCAACCCGTGAAAGAGCGCCTTGAGCGTCGCAGCATCGTCGTTGACGCCGCGCAGCAACACCGTCTGGCTGCCCAGCGGGATGCCTCCGTCGGCCAGGCGGTCACATGCCTCTGCCACCTCCGGCGTGAGCTCCCGCGGGTGGGAGAAGTGCAGCGACAGCCACACCCGGTGACGGCGCAGCACCGCCACCAGCTCTGGCGTGATGCGCTGGGGTAGAAAGCACGGCACGCGGGTGCCGATGCGCAGGAACTCCAGGTGGGGAATGGCGCGCAGGCGGGACAGCACGCCCTCCAAGCGGGCCTCGCTCATAAGCAGGGGATCACCCCCGGACAGCAGCACGTCCCGCACCTCGGTGTGCTCCTCGAGGTAGGCGACGGTGCGATCCAACCGGCGGGCCAGCGGCTCCAGATGGCCCTGCGCCACCAGCCGCGAGCGGGTGCAGTAGCGGCAATAGGATGCGCAGGTGTCCAGGGTCAGCAGCAACACGCGATCGGGGTAGCGATGCACCAAACCCGGCAGCGGGGAGTGGCGATCCTCGCCACAGGGATCCACCATGTCGCCGGCGCCCACTACCAGCTCATCCTGGCGGGGCACCACCTGCCGGCGGATGGGGCAGTCGGGATCGCGAGGATCCATCAGAGCGGCGTAGTGGGGGCTTACGGAGACGGCGAACTTGCCGGGCGCCAGCTCCAGACCCCGCCTCTCCGAGGGCGTAAGCTCGAGCAGGGCTTCGAAGTGGGCCAGCCGGGTCAGCCGGTGGCGGGACTGCCAGTGCCAGTCCCCCCAGCGTTGCGGGTCGTACGCTTCGCCGAAAATTCGGCATACCGCCCCTCGGGCGGCATCCACAAGCGAGTCGGTATCCTCAAGGGCATTGAGCGACACGGGGTGTTGTCCTCCAAGCAGAACAGCACGATGGGGCGTTGACGCGATACCTCGGGTGGTTGGTCTGCGGCCTGGTCGTGGGGCTTACTCTGCGGAGCGCCCGCCGGTGTGGCCCTGGGGGCCGCGGTCATCATGGGCCTGTCCGCTAGTGGGAGGCTCCGGAGGGAAGCGGCGGAGCGGCGGGAGAGATGGCGCGCGCACCGTCGTTCCGGAGGGGGGCGGGGAGGTTCCCATATTCAAAGACGCCGAGGCCCAGCCTCGGCGTCTTGGCAGCACCGGGAGCAGGGCCCGGCTCCATACTGGGAGGGCGATCTGCGGGAAACTCCATCTCCACGGCGCACAATCTAGGTCTGTTTTTTTTCTTGTCAAGTCCCCTGCCACGGGGGAGCCGCCGCGGCGTGATCCCGGACACCGCAACGTTCCCTCCTACCCCTCACCACCAGGCTCGCAGCGCGAGCCAGGCGGCGGCGATGGCGAGGGTGGCGAGGGTGACCGGTACGCCCACCTTGGCGTGATCGCGCCAGGTGATGGTCACACCCAGGGGCGTCGCCTGATCCACCACGATCAGGTTGGCGATGGAGCCCACCAGGATGAGATTGCCGGCCAGCGTGGACGACAGCGCCAGAACCGGTCCGGCCAAAGGGTGGGTGGCTTCGGGCAGCAGCAGCATCACCGCCGGAACGTTGGACACCAGGTTGGACAGTACCGCCGCAGCGGCGAACAGCCAGGCCGGGTGCGCGGGGTCGACGCCCGCCGCGCGGACGGCGGCGCTGCCCGCTGCCAGCAGGCCGGAGGTTGCCACCCCATGGTTGACCACAAACAAGCCGGCAAACAGGGCGAGGAGGTTCCAGTCCACCAGACCGAGCATGTCCCGCGACGCCATGCGGCGGGACAGCAGTAGCACCCCCGCCGCGGTCAGCGCCACCACCTCCCGCGGCCACGGGGCCAGGAGGAAGCACAGCATCACCAGGGCCACCACGGCGATGCCCTTGCTCGCCTGCCAGCGGTTGAACTCCGGCGCCCGCACCACCGGAATGGGGGTGTGCTTGAGCCACCGGCCGCCCACGCTGGCACGGATCACTAGGAACACCGCCGCCAGGCCCAGCATCGCCGGCACCCCCGCATCCTTCAAGTAGCCGGCGAAGGAAAGCTCCAGGGTTTGCCCGATGAGCATGTTCTGCGGGTTGCCGATGAGGGTGGCGGCGGAGCCCACGTTGGCGGCGCAGGCCAAGCCCAAAAGGTACGGGCGGGGATCCAGGCCCCGCCGGGCACACCCCTCCACCAGCACCGGCGCCATGGCCAGGCAGACGATGTCGTTGGCCAGCACCGCGGACAACCCCCCGGCCAGCAGGATCAGCGCCGCCAGGAGCGCGGAGGGGGAGAGCGGCGCGCCGGCCAAGCGGCGGGTAAGACGGGTGTACAGCCCCCCCAGGCGCAGCTGCGCCGAGACCACCATCAGGGCGAACAGCAGCGCCATGGTGGGCACGTCCAACGCCTGCACCGCCTCTTCCGGCGAAACGCGCCCCGCGGCCACCAGCACAATGGCACCCAGCACCGCCACGCCCGCGCGGTCCAGCGCCAGCCCCGGCAGGCCGCCCAGCATCATGCCCAGGTACACCAGCAGGAACACCAGTAGCACCAGTGGATCCACCGCCCAGAGGGTACCACTCACCGTGCCGAGCCCGCCTTCTGGGGCTCCTCCTGGGGCCCACCTTGACAAAAAAAAACAGCGATACTGAGCAGCAAGGTGCCGGCGCCAGCAACAGTCAAACGCAAAGGAGGTTGAGATCATGCGAAAGTTGACGTTAGCGCTTGGCTGCGCACTGGCGGCAGCTCTTGCGCCGGTGAGCGCGCCAGCCATTTGCGAGTCGTCCGACCGTTAGTGGGCCTGCGTTACCACCATTACGGAGTGCAGCTACAGCCGCGAGTGCACGGAGTACTTCTGCTCCAACCATCAAGAGACGGGGAGGAAGCGCGGTTACTACGTCAACATCTGTGGGTAAAATCAACTGTGGCTGCTCCAATTAGGCGGACTGGCGAGGCGAGTGTCGCCAGTCCGCCACGTGAGGAGGCCCCCATGCGGCGAACTTGGATGTTTGGCGTTGCCCCCCTCTGGCTGGTCACTGCCGCCACCGTCCCTCCCACCCCCGCCCCGACCCCCGCCGCGGACGGACATTTGCCCCAACCACCCATCTCGGTGCGGGTGGTGCGCTCCCGCGCCGCCGAACACCGCGCCGCAGCTCCCGATACTGTCCAGTGCGCGGCGCTACCGCCACGCTTGGCGCGCCCCGCCGAGCCCCCCATCCCTGCCTCGGTGCCGCCGGGCACCTCCCTCGCCGGCAGCGGCAAAACCCTGGGCCTGCTCCTGCCGCGCAACGAAAAAGGGTACCCCCTCTTGCTGTTCACCCGCGGCCGCGCCAACCGCACGTACACGCTCAAGTCCCCCGAAAGCCTCATCATGCCACCGAGTCCCCCCGTGAGCCTGGGCGAGGAGGGGAGCGTGGCGGCGCTTACGGCGAGGGAAGGATTTGTGGTGTACGCCAACGGCATCGCCACCGCCGTCCTCGACGACCAGGAGGCCAGGGGCGCCCAGGTAACCTTCCGCAGCGGGGAGGTGATGTGGTGCCCCTGGCCCCAGGGGCCGGCGGGGTCTCGGCGCAAACCCGCGGGCCAACTGTTCAAGGAAGGGGAGGAACCCGCCCTGTGGCTGCGCGCCGAACTGGACAGTTCGGACCGCAAGGTGCTGGCCCGCGTCGATCCCCAGCGGCTCGACCCCAAGTTTCCGAACCCGGGCGAGTGGGCCATGGGGATTGCCACCCGCCGCGACGGCAAGCTCTGGTTGGTGGGCCTATCCAGCGCCGAGGTGTGGCTGGCCAGCGCCGGCGGGCGGATCCTGCGGCGCGATTTCTTGCCGCTGCGCTTGCGCAACGAGGAGGATGACGAAAAGGCGATGAAGGGGCTCGAGGAGGAGATCCTGCGGGAGGTACGCACCCAACCGGGGCCGTACCTGAGCGACCCCACCCGCCGCCAACCTAAAAGCGTGGAGGTGGTCGCCACCGGCCGCACCCGCGTCATCGACAAAGTCATGGCCCGCGACAACGACCTCGTGGTTACCACGTTTCCCGGAACCCAACCGCCTCGCGCGCTGATTTACGTGCCGGCCAGCGGCGAGCCGGCCCACTGTTGGACGGTGCCGGCGCGGGGTGAGTGGCTCCATGCCGCGGTCACCGACGAGGCACTGTGGTGGGTCGAGGAAGCGGAGAGGGGCGACAGCCACCTCTTGTACATCCCGTGGGAGGAGCTTCTTCCTCCCCCGTCCCTGGCGGCCGAAAGTGCGCCAGGACCAACAGTACCACCGCAGCGGTAGTTCTCCCCCGCGGCGTGCGGCAGGAGTGCGCGGGCAGCGGGCAAGAGCGTCCAAAATGGGCGTGTGGAAACGGCGATCCTGTACGCCGATCACCGCCTGCTGGCGGTGGCCAAGCCGCCAGGGGTGAGCCTGGCCACACCCCGCAGCGAGCCGGGGGCGGCGGTGGCCCGGCTGCTCGCCACTCTCCCCGGGGACGAAGTGCAGCGCTGGGGGATCGATCCCGCCGACACCTTCTTAGTGCATCGCCTGGACGTGGGCACCTCGGGGGTGGTGCTGCTGGCGCGGGGGGCGCAGACGCACCGCCGGGCAGTGGCGGCCTTGGCCGCCGGCGAGGTGGAAAAGACCTACCTGGCCCTGTGCTGGGGCCACCCCCGGCCTTCCCAGGGGTCCTGGAGCTTGCCCCTCGCCCCCGATCGCCGCGACCGCCGCCGCATGGGCGTGGATGCGGGCGGTAAGTCGGCCCGCAGCGACTACCGGGTCCTCGCCGCCCCACCCCACGTCGCTCTGGTGCAGCTCCTCCCCCGCACCGGACGCACCCACCAGCTGCGCGTGCACCTGGCCGCCGCTGGCCACCCCATCGTGGGCGACGACCTCTACGGCGGCCCCCGCCACCGGGGGGTAAGGGACCCCCAGCTGCGCCGAGCCCTCGCCCCGCCCCACCTGTTGTTGCACGCCTGGCGCCTGCACCTACCCGGCTGGGATGGAGTCGGGGAGGTGACCCTCACCGCCCCGCTGCCGCCGGCCTTCGCCGCCGCGCTGGCGGCTGCGGGGGTGAATCTGGACGCACTGCAATGAAAACCAAGCGGACGTTGAACCCCTGGCGGAGACCGTTCGTCAACTGCTTCATGGACCCCGCCAACATCGTGCGCCTAGCCGTGGAGGGGGGTGCAACGCCGTCGCCTCCCCTTTCGCTTCGCCTGCCACCCCGCACCTCGCCCCCCAATCCCACGTACGCCAGCTCCGCCGAGAACCCTCGGACCCAGGCAAAAGAGACGGGGCAACCGTGACCCACCGGCAGGGTGGGAAGGAAGCCTCGTTAGTGCCTGCCGTAGAGCAGGTTAGATTGCGGTGGAATGAGTCGCTTTCTTTACCAACGAAGTAAGCGCATGATGACACAGGGGGTTCTCCCTTTCAAGTACCAGCCAAGGGCGAGCGTGAGGGGAGCGACGGCGCTGGGCGGGCTGCCGGTCTACCTGGACCTGGCGCATGTGCTTGGTGTGTCGCGGTCTGTGGAGCGGCACGTGCGGGTCAGGGAGTCCGGTCAGGGGTGGACTGATGCGCAGGTAGTTATGGCGTTGCTTTGTCTGAACCTGGCTGGTGGAGACTGCGTTGATGACCTGCATCGGTGGGAGCGGGAGGAGGGGTTCTGCCGAGTTCTGCGGCGGGTCGAGCTGGCTGGCTGTGCCGGCGGGAGCGTCGGGAGCTGGAGCATCGCTGGCGGCGGGAGCGGCGGCGGAGTGTGCCGTCGCCGTCGGCGGTGGTCCGGTACCTGGCGCGCTTTCACGACGCCGCGCAGGAGGAGCTGCGGCCGGCTGGCAGGGCGTTCATTCCGGCGGCCAACGAGCACCTGCAGGGACTGGTGGCGGTGAATCGGGACCTTCTGGCAGCGGTGCAGCGCCCCTCGCCATCGGCGGTGGCCACCTTGGACATGGACGCGACGGTGGTGGAGAGTTTCAACCAGGCGGCGCTGCCCTGCTCCAAGGGGTACAGATCGTACCAGCCACACACCGTGTGGTGGGCGGAGCAGGGCCTTGTGGTGCGCAGTGAGTTTCGCGATGGCAATGTGCCGGCCGGGTTCGAGCAGCTGCGGCTTCTGCAGGAAGCGGAAGCGATGCTGCCGGAGGGAGTCAAGAGCGTTCGCATGCGTTGCGACAGTGCTGGCTATCAGGAGGAGCTGTTGCGGTACTGCGAGCTGGGGAAGAGCGAGCGGTTGGGGCGCATTCAGTTTGCCGTAGCCGCGGACGTCACGCAGGAGTTCAAGAAGGCCGTGGCGGAGGTGGCCGAGGAGGACTGGCACCCGATCTACCGGGTGGATCGCCAAGGAGAGCGGCACGCCACCTCGCAGCAGTGGGCGGAGGTGTGCTGCGTGCCGAACGGCCTCGCCCGCAGCACGAAGGGTGAGTACCGGTTCCTTGCGGTGAGGGAGCCGCTGGCGCAGCAGCCGCTGCCCACACCCCCAGGCGGTGGATTTTGGGCAACGCGCCCCCTTGACAAAAAAAACGGGGTCGATCTTGAACCCTGTGAGGTCGGCGCCGGCCACAAACCACCGAAGAAGGAGGAACGACGATGGGGAAAAAACTCCTGCTTGCCACGTTCCTGGCTCTGCCAGCCTTGCTGCTGTCGCCCGCTGCAGAGGCGATATGCGAGAGCGGCGGCACCCATTGGGCTTGCGTTTCAGTCTCGACATCGTGTTCGTTCAGTATGGAATCTTGGCAGTACTCCTGCAGCAACGATCAGGCGACCGGATGGGAGATAGAGTTCAGCGTCACGTGGTGTTGATAAATTTTGCAGGTCACTTCCTTAAATCTTGCGGGTGGGCTGGTGGGCGGCCGCCAGCCCACCCGAAGAGGGAGGTTTTAATGCTGTGGCTGGCCATCGCTGCTCTGCCTGTGTTGGGGCTTGCCACCACCGCTTCGCCCACCGCGACCCCCACCCCCGCGCCCGGCGAAAGCGCACCTCTGCCCGAAATACCCACGTCGGTGCGGGTGGTGCGCTCCCGCGCCGCCGAGGTGCGGGCGGCGGCGGCCGACGCCGTGGCCTGCCAGCCGCTGCCCGCGGAGCTGGCGCGGGCGGCCGAGCCTCCCTTTCCCACTCCCCTGCCGGAGACAGCTTCCCTGGCGGGCAGGGGCAAAACCCTGGGAATCCTCTTGCCGCGGACCGAGAAAGGCTACCCCTTGTGGCTTTTCACCGGCCGCCGCCAGGCCGGCACGTACACCCTCAAGCCCCCGCAAGGACTGGAGTTGCCACCAAGTCCCCGTCTCAGCCTGGGGGAGGATGGCAGCCTCGCCGCCCTTTCTGGACGGGGGGGTTTGCGGTGTACGCCAACGGGGTGCTGACCGGCGTGTTCGACCAGGAAGCCCACGGCGCCCAGGTGGCCTTTCGCTTCGACGAGGTCATGTGGTGTCCCTGGCCACGGCGGAAGCCGTCCTGGCCTTACCGCGGCCGCACCGATCAACTGTTCAAAGAAGGGGAGGAACCCCCTCTGTGGCTGCGCGCCGACTTCGACGGAAGCCACCGCAAGGTGCTGGCCCGCGTCGATCCCCAGCGGCTCGACCCCGAGTTTCCGAACCCGGGCGAGTGGGCCATGGGGATTGCCACCCGCCGGGACGGCAAGCTCTGGCTGGTGGGCCTATCCAGCGCCGAGGTGTGGCTGGCCAGCGCCGGCGGGCGGATCCTGCGGCGCGAGGTTTTACCGGTGCGGCTGGGCAGCGAAGAAGACGACGAAGAGGCAATGAAAAAACTGGAAAAGGAAGTGCTCCGAGAGCTGCCGGCGCGCCTAGGCGGCCCGCTGACCGACCCGAGCCAGCGGCAACCCAAAAGGATCGACGGGTTTTCCACCGCCCGCATCCGGGTCATCGGCAGCGTGATGACCCGCGACAACGATCTGGTGGTCACCACCTGGGCGATGGAGCCGGCGCGGGCGGTCATCTCCGTGCCCGCCGATGGCAGCCCCGCCCACTGCTGGGTGGTGCCGGCCGGAGGCGAACCTCCCATGGTGGCCGTCACCGACGACGCCCTGTGGTGGGTGGGGGGAGGGGAGGGCGCCCCCAGCCGCCTCATGTATGTGCCGTGGGATGAGCTCCCCCACCCCGAAGGACCCCCGGACAGGGAGGGGGAAGGCGCCCCATCGCCGTCGCCACGGTAATTTCCCCTTGGTCTTCGCCGCCGGCGGCGAGATTCGGGGCAGGGGCAGCTGGCCTGCCCCCTTTTTCCCCCGAAGGTGAACGCTGCCGCCCCCTCGAAGCGCGGGCAGGCCCGCTCCTCCGTGCCCTTCGCCGCCCTACACCTTCGCCAGCCCCAGTGCTACGAAGTTCTTCGCCGCCCCGCCGCCGCCGGCCTTCGCCGCCGCGCTGGCGGCTGCCGGGGTGAACCTGGACGCATTACAATAAACCGGGAGCGGAGGTTGAACCCATGATCGAGACCATTCGTCAACTGCTGGGGGAGCAGGTGGGGCTGCTGGACTATCAGTGCCAGGGGATCGCCAAGGAATCCCTGCACCTGCCCGGGCCTGATTTCGTCGACCGCGTGGTGGCCGCTTCGGACCGGCCCAACCCGGTGCTGCGCAACCTGCAACTTGTGTTCAACACTGGTCGCCTGGCTGGCACCGGCTACCTGTCAATCCTGCCCGTGGACCAGGGGATCGAGCACTCGGCCGCCGCCTCCTTCGTCCCTAACCCCATCTACCTGGACCCCGAGAACATCGTGCGGCTGGCCGTGGAGGGGGGGTGCAACGCCGTCGCGTCCACCCTGGGGGTGCTAGCCGCGGTGTCCCGGCGCTGGGCCCACCGCATCCCCTTCCTGGTCAAGCTCAACCACAACGAAATGCTTACCTACCCCAACTTCTACGACCAAAACATGTTCGCGTCGGTAGAACAGGCCTTTGAGATGGGCGCGGTGGCGGTGGGCGCCACGGTGTACTTCGGCGCCCCCGAGTGCCGCCGGCAGATCCAGGAGGTGGCGGAGGCCTTCGAGCGGGCCCACGAGCTGGGGATGTTCACCGTGCTGTGGTGCTACCTGCGCAACTCCGCCTTCAAGAAAGACGGCGTCGACTATCACTTGGCCGCCGATCTCACCGGCCAAGCCAACCACCTCGGCGTCACCATCAAGGCCGACCTCATCAAGCAGAAGCAAGCTGAGTGCGACGGCGGCTACTTCGCCCTGGACTTCAAGAACCGCCCCAAGCAAGGGCTGTACGAGAAGCTGGTGCCGGCCCACCCCATCGAGTGGACGCGCTGGCAGGTGGCCAACTGCTTCATGGGCCGGGCCGGGCTGATCAACTCCGGCGGGGCTTCCGGCAGCAACGACCTGGCGCAGGCGGTAACCACCGCGGTGATCAACAAGCGCGCCGGCGGCATGGGGCTCATCTCCGGGCGCAAAGCGTTCCAGAAGCCCATGGCGGACGGGGTGGCGCTGCTTAACGCCATCCAGGACGTCTACCTCTGCCCTGAGGTGACCATCGCGTAGGCCGGGAGGTAGTGCCCCCACCTGCGCCGAAGGGAAGCTGTGCTAGTTTTCACGAGCGGCTTTCCAGCCGCAGCGGAGGTGGAGCATGCGCAAGCCCGTCGTTTTGATCACCGGCGCCAGCGGTGAGATCGGCCACGGCCTCATTGAGCGGCTGGCGGCGGAAGGCCGCCACGCCATCGTCACCCTGGACCTCAAGCCCCTGGCGCCCGAGTTGGGCCGGCTGGTGACCCGGGAGCTGGAGGGCTCGATCCTGGACACCAACCTCTTGGAGCGGGTGCTGGCCGAGTACGAGGTGGACCTCATCTTCCACCTGGCGGCGCTGCTCTCCACCCGCAGCGAATTCACCCCTACCACCGCCCATCAGGTCAACGTGGAGGGGACCATGAACCTCTTGGAGTTCGCCCAGCGCGAGGGCGAATCCCATGGCCGCCCGGTGGTCTTCATCTACCCCTCCTCCATCGCCGCCTACGGGCTGCCCGACCTGGAGACCAAAGCGCGCGCCGGCAAGGTGCGCGAGGACCAGTACAACACCCCCACCACCATGTACGGCTGCAACAAGCTCTACTGCGAGCTGCTGGGCCGCTACTACGCCCGCCACTACAAGCAGCTGGCCGCCGAGCCGTTGGCCGGCAAGGTGGACTTCCGGGCCGTGCGCTTCCCAGGTTTGATCTCCGCCGTCACTATCCCCTCCGGCGGCACCTCGGACTTCGCCCCGGAGATGATCCACGCCGCCGCCAAAGGTGAGCCGTACGCCTGTTTTGTGCGCCCGGACACCCGCATCCCCTTCATGGCCATGCCCGACGGGGTGGAGGCGCTGCTGCAGCTGGCCGCCGCCCCGAAAAGCGCCCTCACCCGCACGGTGTACAACGTGGGCGCCTTCGCCCCCTCCGCCGAGGAGATCCGCGCCCTGGTCCTGCACGCATTCCCCGACGCTCAGCTCACCTGGCGCATCGACGCCAAGCGCCAGGGCATCGTGGACTCCTGGCCCGCCGACGTGGACGACTCCGCCGCCCGCGCCGACTGGGGGTACGCCCCCCGCTTTGACCTGCACCGTGCCTTCGCGGAGTACTTGATCCCCACCATCAGCAAGCGCTACGCCTCCCGTCGCCCCACCGGCGCTGCCTCCGCCGCTGGGTAGACGTGGATAGCCTGCCCCACCTAACGGGGCGGCGCAGCCGAGGTGAAGCGGCCCTGCACCCGCACCCCCCGGGCGGGCCAGCCGCGAGGGTGGGGCGGAAAGGCAGCCGCCCCTTCCAGTGAGCGCTTGCGGGCCCCTCTCCACCCTGGCCAACGAGCTGGCCGGGGCGGTACATTGGTCCTGTGCTCTACGCCTGGCTTGCCGACGCGGTCCTCCTCCTCCACCTGGGTTTCATCCTCTTCGTGGCGTTGGGCGCCCTGGCGGTGTGGCGCTGGCCGAAGCTGGCTTTCGTGCACTTGCCCTGCGCCGCGTGGGGGGTCGTGGTCGAGCTCGCAGGGTGGACCTGCCCTCTCACCCCCCTGGAAATTTCTCTCCGCCGTCGGGCAGGACAGCTGGGGTGGGAAGGGGATTTCATTGCGCACTATCTTGAACAGCTCGTCTATCCGGCGGGGTTGCAGCGGTCCACGCAGATCCTGCTGGGCCTGGGAGCCCTGACCATCAACGCCATTTCTTACACTCTGCTGCTGCGCCGCACGCGTTCCAGGCGGATCACCCCCCCAGCCGGCGCGTCTCCCTCCGCGACCTGAAGGCTCACCCCTCCCGACTCCCCCACCGCACTCTTTGGCCGGCGGTGGAGTGCTTGACAAAAAAACAAACTATCGCCGGCCACGAGGTGTTAGGCAGAAGCACGAAAGGAGGGAAAACGGTGATTCCTCGGTGGCTACCTCTCGCAGTGATAGCGGTGGGGTCGATCTTCGGGGTGCCCGGCCAGGCACAAGGCCTGCCATGTACAACCCAGCTGGAGCAAGAAATTGGAGAGTTGTAACTTTGAGAACTCGTGGTTTTGGAGGCAGTTCTGTTACGCTGAAGCATACGCCCGTTACCTCGGCTGCATCCGCGACGCGGCTGGTGGGAACTAGATTCGGGAGGAACCCTAGATGACCTGGCGCCTCGTGGCCGTGGGTATTTTGGGGAGCCTGGCAACGCTGGCCGAGCCGAGGAGCATGGAGGTGCCCCCCTTGGTTGGCGGCACCGGGCCGGCTTCGCCCCAGGATGCGGCAGTGATTGCCGATACCTTGGTGGTGGCGGGGCTGGAGGGAGAAGTGGTCAAGATCGACCTCCAAAGCGGGGAGCGAACGACGCTCCCCCTGCCCGAGCCGGTGGCTTCGGTGACCCACGCGGGAGAGGGCAAGATCCTGGCGGTCAGCAAAAGCGGCGCCTCGGTGACCGTGTTGGACAGCCAAGGGAAGGTAGCGGCTGCCCACCGTTTGGTGGTGCGCATTCGAAGCGCCTGCACCCTGGGCGGGGAGCTGGTGGCCGCCCAGATGTTGGCAAAAAAGGCGGGGCAACCGTTGCTGTGGCGCGGCATTCTGCCAGAGCTGCGCCGCTGGTCCTTGCCGGCGCCGGCCGTGCCGGTAGAGGGGGTAGCGGCTGATCTGGCCTGGACCACGGCGCTGGCCTGCGACGACACCACGGCGGCAGTGGTGTGGTGGTTTTTCCACTCGGAAGTGGTCTTGCTCAATGCCGATGGGCGAACACGGGTGGTACCCCTCCCTGCCTTCGGGGCGGCAGGGGCATCCCAAAGCCACCTGGGCGAGGATTGGACCCAATGGCCCAAGGCCTACTTCGACGTCGCCGTGGGGGGAGGGCGGGTGTGGTGCCTGACCTTTAACGAGGGGCCGTGGCACGGCGACCCCCAGCAGCGTCGGCGCGGCCGGCATTTGGTAGAGGTGGCGATGGACGGCTCCGTGGTGGCCACCCACTCCCTACCCGCCGACATGTTCCAGGTGGCGTACGATGGCCCCCGTCACCGCCTCTTGCTGCTGGATCGCCAGGGGGCGGTGTGGGTCGCCAGGAAGACGACATCTCCGGGAGTGCCATGAGTCTTTTCCAGTTCGAGGCGCGGAGGTTGCTGCGCCAACGGGTGTTTCTGCTGACCTTTGTGGCCATCGTGGGCCTCGGGGTGGTGCAGACGGCGTTGGACTCGGCCGAACCAGGGGCAATGATTTTTCTGGCCCCCCTGGTGGCGGCCTGGGTGGCCGCCGGCGACACGGCGGCCAACGCCCGCCTGGGGCGCCTGGACCTGGTGTGCTCCCGGGGGCCCTCCTTTGCGGCGCTGGCGGGCGTGCGCTTTGCCCTGGGCATTCTGGCAGGAACGGGGGTGGTGTTGGCCGCCACCCTGCTGCCCGCCTGGGCCGGGGAGGATCCCCACCTGGTCCTGGAGTGGCTGGGGGTCGTGGTGTACTGGGCGGCGGTGGCGAGCTGGCTGGGGCAATGGGTGAGCGGCGCCGGGATGGTGCTGCTGCCCATCGCCACCACCGTGCTCTCCTCCTGGTGGGTCATGGCCGGGGCGATGCGGGTGCTAGGGGTGCCCGCTGCCCAGGATCCCGCGGTGTACGTGACCGTGCCCCTCGTCCGGCTGGGGAGCACGGTTCCCGCCGACCTTATGGAACCGATGCTCATCCTCCCAGCGGGGGTGTCGTGGGTGGTGTGGCCGCTGGCGGCGGCGGCGTTGGCGGGTGGCCTGGCTGCCGCCCAGCGGCGACAGTTTCTCGTGCGGGAAGAGGGGTAACAAGCCATGGAGCTCAGCGCCCAAGGTCTCACCTTTGCCTTTCGCCGCGGCTTTGCCCTCGGACCGTTGGAGATCTGCCTGAGAAAGGGTGAGGTGATCGCCCTCCTGGGCCCCAACGGGGCCGGCAAAACCACCCTGCTGCGGCTCCTGGCCGGGCTGCTCCAGCCAAGGGACGGCGGCATTTTCCTCAACGGGAGCGCCGCGAGGGCGGCCCAGCTGCGGCGCTGGGTGGCCTACGCCCCCACCGAGCCCGCCTTCCCACCCCAGGCCACGGTGAGCGAGCTGTTGCGCCTGCGCGCCCGCACCCTCCAGGTCCCCTGGGAAGAGGCTGAACAACGCCTGGCTGCGATCCTCCAGAGGCCCCTGCACATCTTCCCCACCCGTCTCTCCCGCGGCCAGCGGTTGCAGGTGGCGCTCACGGCGGCTCTCTTGGGTGACCCGCCGGTGATTTTGGTGGACGAACCGTGGGCCGGTCTGGACCCCCTGGCCCGCCAGAAGGTCATTGAGTCCCTGGCCCAGCTCGGGCGAGAGGCGGCGGTGTTGATCTCCTCCCACGACCTGCACCTCCTCCCCGCGGTGGCCCAGAGGTTCGTCTTCATCCATAGGGGTAAGATCCAGGCGCAGGGGAGTGCCGCCCAGCTGGCCACCCGGGTCGGGCGGGAGGGGCAGGCCATCGCCGAGGTGTTACTGGCGGTGTGGCAGGAAATGGTGGAAAAGCCATGAGGAAAGTCTCCCTTTTTCTCGCGCTGGTGGGGTTTTCTTGGGCCGGGCCGAGCTCCCCTGCGGCCGGGGAGGACCCTGCGGGGGAGGTGGTGGTGCAGGGGCCCCGCGACCTACAGGGGGACCTGGTGACCGCCACCGGCAGCACCCCCTGTACGCCGGTGGCGAAGCAGGAGGTGTTCCAACTGCGCTGCTCCACCGCCCCCGCGGGGCAGTGGGTGTTTACCCGCAGCGGGTACGAAAGCCGCAGCGTCCCTCTGCCCCTCTCCCCGTGCCCGCCTCTCCTCGACTTGAACGACGGGGAGTGGCGGCCGACCCCCGTGGCGCTGGCCCTCGCCCCCGCGGAGCTGGCCGGGCACGCCATTGTGGTCTGGAGTGAGGCCAAAGAACTTCACCTCCTTGAGGGGGCTGGGGGCCCTCTCCGCGGGCCGCGGGTGGCGCCGGGCGAAAAGTTCGTGGTGGCGGTGGTGGGCGTGGGAGTGGCCGCGGTCATCCGGGAGGGGGTGCGAGACCCCGCCGCCGAGCCGGTGACCATCACCCTGGCGGAGGGAAGCTCGCGGGTGGTGGTGTGCCGCGACCCCTGGAGCGGGGAAGTTCTGGAGGGTTGCGTCGCCGTCGCCGGGAAAAAGCCGCGCCTCTTAGTGGACAGGGGCCAGGGAAGGCTGGAGCAGAGGAAAGCAGGCAAACCTGCAGGTCCCCTCCAGGTCCTCGACGGCCTGGGGGACGACTTCATCGTTTCCGTGCAGGCGCCCGGGCTGCCGCCGCTGCTCCTGAGTGACCCCCGGCAGCCGGTGATGGACACAGTGATGCCTCTACCGCGCACCCTACGCGTGACCCTGGAACACGGGAAAACCGGCCGTCGCGTGGCGGGGCAGGTTTGGCTTGTGGGCCCTTTCAAAGTATTCCTCGAGGAAAAGGCCGCCGACCACCGGGGGGTGACGGAGTGGCAGCTGGGGGACGGGGAGTATGAGGTGTTCGCCGCGGCGGAAGGTTTTGGGCCGGTGCGGGAGTCCGTGAGGATAGAGCAAAGGAACGTGGACCTCGCTTTGAAACTCTCCCCCGCCGTAAAGATCTCCGGCTGGGTGGTGGACGAGGCGGGCCAGCCCATCCCCCAAGCGGCAGTGCTGGCGTGGCCAGGAGCCACCTTCAACACCGCCCGAGCTTCCGGCAGCTCCACCGACGCAGCGGGGCGTTTCTCCCTCGACCTCCACGGCGATCCCCCCTGGACGGTCACCGCCCAGGCCGAGGAGTTCGCCAGCACCTCGGTGACTGTGGCGCAGCCCGATCACCCCCTCACCCTGCAGCTGCGGCGCCAGTGCGAGGTCACCCTGGTGGTCATGAACAGCGATGGGACGGCCCTGGGCGCCGAGGTGGTGATGGCGTTACGACTGCAAACCCTGGAGGCGGTTCGCCTGCAGGGGCGTGGCGGAGGCGTGTACGGCGCCACCCTCTCCCCTGGCCAGTGGCTGCTGGTCTCCGAGGCGCACAAAGCCTCGGCGTCGGTGGTGGTGCCCGAGGCATGTCAGCACTGGACCGGGCACGTGACCCTCGCCCCCGGGCTGCGCATTCCCCGGCCCAACCCCTAACGTGCAGCGCTGGCCGGCCCCTCGGCGGTGAGGGCAGAGCCGCCGCTCCGGGGATCGGCGGCGGCCTCCCAGGTGCCGTCGGGGAGGCGGCGGACGGCGTTGACCTTGGCCGCACCCTGCAGCGGCACGACCCGATGACCGCGGCGGCGAAGCTGCTTCTCGGCCGCCGGCGTGAGCGCCCCCGCCTCGGCCGCGAGTACGTCGGGGAACCACTGGTGGTGCAGGCGTGGGCGCGCCACCGCGGCGGCCAGCGAGTCGCCGTGGACGAGGACGTGGAGCAGCACCTGCAGCGTGGCGGTGGGGATCTTGGAGCCGCCGCGCCCCCCCAGCACGAGGATCTCCTCGCCCCGCCACGCGATGGTCGGGGCCATGGAGGAGAGCATCCGCTTGCCCGGGGCGACGGCGTTGGCCTCCCCCTGGAGGAGCCCGAACAGGTTGGGCACCCCCGGGGCGGTGGTGAAATCGTCCATCTGGTTGTTGAGAAACAAGCCCACCTCGGTAACGAACAGCCCGCAGCCGAAAGCGCCGTTGAGGGTGGTGGTGAGGGCCACGGCGTTGCCCTCGCCGTCCAGCACCGACAGGTGGGTGGTCTCGCCCGGCTCGGCAGCGTCGCCCGGGTAAGGCCGCACAAGGGCGGAGGGGGTGGCGCGACGGCGGATCTCCCGCGCCCGCCGCGCCAGCCAGGGGGGGGCGAGGAGCTCCGCCGCGGTGGCGCGGGTGGTCTGTGGGTCGCCTAGCAAGGTGCGGTCGGCAAAGGCCCGCCGCCACGTTTCGGCGAGGAGGTGGGCGGATCGGGCGCTGTCCCGGGGCTGTTCCCGCCACCCCCGGCGCTCCAAGAGGCCACAGCTCTGCGCCAGGATGATCCCCCCCGAGGAGGGCAGCGGCATGGACGCCACCTCCCACCCAAAGGCGGAAAACCGCAGGGGCTGCCGCCACACCGGCTGGTAGGCGGCGAGGTCGGCAGCGGTGAGCACCCCGCCGTGGCGGCGGCTGGCGGCTTCGATGGCAGCCGCCGCCTCGCCGCTGGTGAGAGCCGCCGGCCCGGACTGGCCGTAGGCGGCCAAGGTTTGAGCCAGGGCGGGGAGGCGCACGAGGGTGCCAGCGGGAATGGGCTGGCCCCCTGGCAGCCAGGTGGCGGCCGTTTCGGGGAAGCGCCCCAGCAGGTCGGCGGCCGCGCGCAGGGAGCGGTGCGTCCGTTCTGACAGCCGAAAACCATCCCTGGCCAGCCTCTCCGCCGGCCCCACCACCTCCCGCCAAGGGAGACGTCCAAAGCGGCGGTGGAGCTCGAAGTAGCCGGCCGGGGAGCCGGGTACCCCGGCCGCCAGGGGCCCCACGAGAGAGCGCTCGGGGGAGGGCTTGCCTTGGTCCAAAAACATCTCCCGCGTCGCCGCAGCCGGCGCCGTCTCGCGAAAATCCAGCGCCGCCAGCGTGCTCCCCAGGCGCACCACGGCGAACCCACCGCCCCCAAGGTTGCCTGCCTCGGGGTGGACCACCGCCAGGGCCAGGGCGGTGGCCACCGCGGCATCCACGGCGTTGCCGCCGCGGCGCAACACCTCCAGGCCCGCTGCGGTGGCCTCCCCTTCGTCGCTGGCCACCGCCCCACCCGCGCCGGTCGCCGGGACGGCAGCCCACGCCCCGTGGACCCGGGCGAAGAGTAGCAGGAGGGTGAGGGCCGTGCCCCACGGGGACGCCACGGCGGCCAGTCTACGCCACCTTCTGCTCCTGGGCTGGGGCCAACCGGGGCGTCGCCCGCTGCGGGGCGCCTCGAGGTCTCGCCGTGGCTGCCGGGGTCAGGTATCATGGCGACGGTGGGAAGCAAGGAGTCCGGGAACCGCGCGACGGCGCCCCCGAACCTCGTCAGGCCCGGAAGGGAGCAGCGATAAGGGGATCCCGCCGGGCGCCGCGGCCCTCCCGGGCTCCTTCCTTCGTCACCCGGAGAAACCCCTCGAGGCCTACGCGCCCTCAGCCGTCGCCAGCCGGGGTAGGCACCGCCACATCGACAACGGTACGATGAGGGGTAGACCCGAGCTTCACCTGGAGGTGGCGCGGCGTCCGGGCGAGGTGCAGCTGGCGGATCGGAGGAAAACGGCGTGAGTCATCTGGTGTTGGCGCGGCGCTGGCGGCCGCAGCGTTTTGAGGACCTGATCGGCCAGGAGGTGGTGGTACGCACCCTGCAAAACGCCCTGGCCAGCGGTCAGGTGGCGCACGCCTACGTGTTCGCGGGCCGGCGCGGGGTGGGCAAGACCACCACCGCGAGAATTCTGGCGCGGGCCTTGAACTGCGAGGGGGGGCCGACGCCGCAGCCGTGTGGGGTGTGCAGCGCCTGCGTGGACATTGCCGAAGGGCGGGCGCTGGACGTGCTGGAGATCGACGCCGCCTCCAACCGCGGCATCGACGACGTGCGCGAGCTGCGCGAGACAGCCCGCGCCTTGCCGGTGCGCCATCGTTACCGGGTGTTCATCCTCGACGAGGCGCACCAGCTCTCGCGGGACGCCTGGGGGGCGCTGCTGAAGATCATCGAGGAGCCCCCGCCCCATGTGGTCTTCGTGCTGGCCTCCACAGACAAGCAAAAGTTCCCCGCCACTATCCTTTCCCGCTGCCAACAGCTGGACTTTCGCCCGGTGCCCACCGATACCTTGCGCGCCCATCTGGCCCATGTGGCCCGCGCCGAGGCGTTTCCCTTGCCCGATGGGGCGGCGCTGCTGCTCGCCCGAGCCGCCGACGGCAGCGTGCGCGACGCCCTGTCGCTGCTGGACCGCGTGCGCGCCTTCGCGCCGGCGGGCGTCGACGAGGCGGCGGTGGCCGAGGTGCTCGGATTACCACCCTTTGGCGTCGTGCTCTCGGCGTGGGACGCGATCATGGCTGGAGACGTGCCGGGAGTGCTGCAGCTCCTGCGCGACGCCGAGGCATCGGGCACCGATCCGGTGGCGGTGTTCGAGGCGTTGACCTCTTTTGCTCACACCGTCTTGCTGCTCGCCTGCGCCCCCGACGCCCCCATCCCCTATGCCGCCGAGCAGCGGCCGGCGCTGCTGGCGCGGGCACAGGCGGCGGGACAACTGCGCTTGGTGCGCCTGCTGGGGCAGCTCCTCGAACAGCGCCGCCTGATCACCGACGCCGATGCCAGCAGCTTGGCCGTAGCCGTGGCTTTAGCTCGCCTGGCGCTGTGGCCGCGGGTGCGGCAGATCGAAGAGTTTCTGGCCCAAAGCGCGGCTCCCGTCCCGGAGGGGTGGCGGACCAGCCAGCTGCCAGCCGCAGGGACGCCGGCGCCCCAGCAGCCGAAGGGCTCCCCAGGTGGCAGCGAGGACCTGCGGCGGCGGTTGGCAGCAGCGCTGGATGACGCCGGCGCCCACCTGCTGGCGGCTGGGGTTGTCTCGGCAAGCGCCGCCCGCGTGGAGGCGGGCGTGCTGCACTTGGTGTACCCGGCCTCGGCCACCGCCAACGGTCATGCCGTTGCCGACTCCCTGGCGGAGGTCACGGCGGCGGCGCGGCGCGCCGCCATTGCCGAGGAGGTGCGGGTGGAGAGCGCTGGCGTCATTCCCGCGCCACCCCCCGAGGGCGGCGACCTGCGGAAACGGGTGGAGGCCCACGAGGGAGTCCAGCGGGTTTTGGAGATTTTCGGCGGCCGCCTCGAGCGGGTGGAGGAGAAGCCATGAACGTCGCCAAGCTGCTGCAGCAAGCGCGGCACGCCCAGGAGCAACTGCAACGCACCCTAGCCGGTGTGGAGGTGGAAGGCTCGGCCGGGGGAGGGCTGGTGAGGGTGCGCCTCAATGGTCTGAAGGAGTTGCGCGGCGTGTCCATTGACGCCCAGGCACTCGCCGGTGAGGAGGTCGGCTTATTGGAGGACCTGGTCATGGCGGCGTGGGAGGACGCCTCCCGCCGCCTGGCCGAGCACACCAAGCAGGCGCTGGCCGGCATGGGTCTTCCCGCTGGCCTCGAGGGTCTGCTGTGATAGAACTGCGGCCGCCTTCAGTGCAGGTGCTACTGGCCGAGCTGCAACAGCTCCCGGGGGTGGGCCCACGCACCGCCGTGCGACTCGCCCAACACCTGCTGCGCCAGCCGGCCGGGGCGCAGCGGCTGGCGGCGGCGCTGGCCCGCGCCGCCGCGGACGTCCGCCACTGCGCCACCTGCTTCCTGCCCAGCGAGGAGGAAACCTGCCCGGTTTGTCGGGCGGTCGAACGCGACCGCGGGGTGGTGTGCGTGGTCGAAGACCCGGTCAACGCGTGGGCTATCGAGGCGACAGGGGAATTTGACGGGGTGTACCACGTCTTGTTGGGCACCCTCGATCCGCTGCACGGCGTCGGCCCGGAGCAGCTCACCATTGACGCTCTCGTGGCACGGGTGCGCAGCCAAGGGGTGCGGGAAGTGATTTTGGCCACCAACCCCACGGTGGAGGGCGAGGCCACGGCCCATTTCGTCGCCGGCCAGCTGCGGGGCAGCGGCGCTCGCGTCAGTCGCATCGCCTTTGGCCTGCCGGCCGGGGGGGAGATCTCTTACGCCGACCAGGTCACCCTCTCCCGTTCCCTGGCAGGCCGCAGGGGGATGGAATGAATTACGGGGAGCCAGCCCGGCCGCGGCGGAGGCGGTGAAGTGCGCTATACTCCCTGGCGGACCGGCGGAGGCGGCGTGTCATGGCCATCTTGAGTCAAAGCATGGTGATATACGCAGAGGAGTTCGAACGCATCAGCTCCATACTCGCCCGTCTTTGGGTCGACGCGAACGCAAAAATCGTTTTTCTCGTCGACAAGAACGGCCAGCAGTTGGCGGCCAAGGGCGATCTGGACAAGGTGGACACGACGTCGCTGGCCTCCCTGACGGCGGGCAACGTGGCCGCCACCGATGGCCTGGCGCGGCTGATCGGGGAAAAGGAGTTTTCTATCCTCTTCCACGAGGGGGAGCGCGACAACATCCACATTTCCATCGTTGGGCAGCGGTTAATCCTGGTGGTGATCTTCGATGAGCGTTCGTCGCTGGGGCTGGTTCGCTTGCGGGTGCGCAAGGCGGCGGCGGAGCTGGAGGAGGTGCTCTCTCAAATGGCCGACAAGGCGGCACAGCGCGGCGACGAGGTGGTCTCACCGTTTGCCGAAATCACCGACGAAGACATCGATAACCTGTTCTCAGAATGAGTTTTATTAACTACGCCTCGCGCGAGATCAACTGCAAGATCGTCTACTACGGTCCCGGACTGGGCGGCAAGACGACCAATTTGCAGTTCATCTACGCCAAGACCAACCCCTCCAACAAAGGGCAGCTCATCTCCCTGGCCACCGAGACCGACCGCACATTGTTCTTCGACTTCCTGCCCTTGGATTTAGGCACGGTGCGGGGATTCCGCACCCGCTTCCACCTCTACACCGTGCCCGGGCAAGTCTTCTACGACGCGTCACGCAAGCTCATCTTGAAGGGGGTGGACGGCGTCGTGTTCGTGGCGGATTCCCAGGAAGCGCGCATGGACGCCAACCTGGAATCCCTCGAGAACCTCAAAGTCAACCTCCGGGAAAACGGCTTCGACTTGATGACCATCCCCTACGTCCTGCAGTTCAACAAGCGGGATTTGCCCACGGCGGTGCCGGTGGAGACCATGCACCGCATGTTGAACGTCAAGGGCGAGCAGGAGTTCGAGGCGGTGGCTCCCACTGGGGTGGGGGTCTTTGAGACCTTGAAAGCGGTGGCCAAGTTGGTGCTGCAGGAGCTGTCGCGGCGCTAGGCCCGCCCCCTGAGCGCCCCCGAGTCAACGTACAATACTCTGTCTCCCACCGGGATCATGAGCGGTGGCACCGTGGGGTGTGGCGCGGGGGGCGTAGCCACTGCGGATCATTGAGGGGAGGTTGAAGGAGAAGGTTCGGAGGGCGTGATGTGCGGCATTGTCGGGTACGTGGGGCCGCGCGAGGCGGTTCCCGTGGTCTTGGAGGCGCTGCGGCGGCTAGAGTACCGCGGCTACGACTCGGCCGGTATCGCGGTGGTCACCGACGGCCGTTTGGAAGTGGTGCGCGCCGAGGGAAAACTGATCAACTTAGTAGAACGCGCTTACCGGGCCGCTTTCAGCGCCCACCTGGCGGTAGGCCACACGCGTTGGGCGACCCACGGACCGCCTAGCGAGCGCAACGCCCACCCCCACACCGACGCCACGCGGCGAGTGGCGGTGGTCCACAACGGCATCATTGAGAACTTCCAGGCGCTTCGCCGTGAGCTCCAAGGGCAGGGTGTGGAGTGCACGTCCGACACCGACTCGGAGGTGATCGCCCATCTTCTGGGCAACGGCCGCGGCAATCTGCCCGCCGCAGTCGCTGCCCTGCGCCCCCGCTTGCAGGGGCAGTACGCCGTGGTGGCGGTCAGCGCCGAGACGCCCGACACCTTGGTCGCTTTCCGCAACGGGCCGCCGCTGGTGATCGGCGTGGGCGATGGCGAAATGATCGTGGCTTCCGATCCGGCGGCGGTGGTGTCGCTGACGCGGCGCTGCGTGCACCTCGAGGACGGCGACATGGCGGTGGTCAGCGCCACCGGCGTGCAGCTTTTTGACGCCGTCGGCCGCGCCGTGGAACGCCCAGTGGTGGTGCTGGACTGGGAACCGGGGGAGGTGGAGCGCGGCGGCTTCCGTCACTTCATGCTCAAGGAGATCCACGAGCAACCCGGCGCTGTGGCCCAGACCCTCGAAGCGTTGTTGCCGCAAGGGCAGGAGGGGCCGTCGTTGGCCCACCTGGGCCTTCCAGCCCAGCGCCTGGCGAAGGTGAAAAGGGTTCACCTGGTGGCCTGCGGCACCTCGTGGCACGCCGGCCTGGTGGGCAAGTTCTACCTGGAGCGCCTCGCCCGCATCCCCACTGACGTGGAGTACGCCTCCGAGTTTCGCTACCGCGAACCGATTCTCGCGGAGGACTCGCTGGTGGTCGGCATCACCCAGTCCGGCGAGACTGCAGATACCATCGCCGCGATGCGCCTAGCCCGGGAGCAAGGGGCGTGGCTGGCGGCGGTGTGCAACGTGGCCGGTTCCCACGCCACGCGCCTGGCCGAGGCTACCCTGCTCACCCACGCCGGTCCCGAGATCGGCGTGGCCTCCACCAAGGCGTTCACCACGCAACTGGCGGCCCTGCTGGCGCTGGCGCTGGCGGCCCGCCGGGCGCGCGGCGTGGGCAACGGCGAGGGCGACGCCCTGCTTGCCCGGGCACGCACCCTCCCGTACGAGCTGGAAGGGCTGTTGGCGCGCAGCGCCGAGATCGACGTGGTGGCGCACGAGCTGGAGCACGCCCGCAACGCCCTCTATCTGGGGCGCGGCGTGTTGTACCCCATCGCCCTGGAGGGGGCGCTGAAACTCAAAGAGATTTCGTACTTGCACGCCGAGGGGTACCCGGCGGGCGAGATGAAGCACGGCCCCATCGCCCTCTTGGACGAGTCGTTCCCGGTGATCGCCCTCTGCCCAGCGGGGGAGCTGTCGGAAAAAGTGCTCTCCAACATCGAGGAGGTGCGAGCCCGCAAGGCGCCGGTGTGGGTGGTGGGCGACCCGACGAACCCACGGCTGGCGGAGCTGGCCCGGCGTGTGCTTCCCCTCCCTACCCTCCCCTGGCCGCTGCTGCCCATCGCCGCAGTGGTGCCGCTGCAGCGGCTGGCCTACGAGGTGGCGGTGCGGCGGGGCTGCGACGTGGACCAGCCGCGCAACCTGGCCAAGAGCGTGACGGTCGAATAGCTAGAGGCGATGCCCGCGGGCGCGAGCGCGCCGGCTGCGCTCGGTCTGCCGCCGGGGAACAGGCTGACACCTGGGAGGATCCCTGTTGAACCAAGATCTGTTGCTCACCACCCTGGATGAGGATCAGCGCCGCGCCGTAACCCACGGCGAGGGGCCGCTGCTGGTGGTCGCCGGCGCGGGGTCGGGCAAAACCCGGGTGCTGACCACACGCATCGCGTGGCTGCTCGCCACCGGTCGGGCCCACTCCCACCAGATCCTCGCCGTGACCTTCACCAACAAGGCGGCACGAGAGATGGTGGAACGGGTGGAAGCGCTGCTGGGCGGCCCCCTGCGTGGCGGCTTCGTGGGTACGTTCCACCGCTTTGCGCTGCAGTTGCTGCGTCGGCACCCGCGGGAGGCGGGCCTGCCCGAACGGTTCGCGGTGTGTGACGCCGAGGACCAAAAGAGGTTGCTGCAGCAGGTCCTCACCAGCCAGGGGGTGGCCGAATCCGAACTGCCGCTCAAGGTTGTACGGGCCCGCGTCTCGGCGGCCAAGAACGCGCTGCTGCGTCCCGCCCAACTGGCCGAGCTGGCCCACGCCGCCTTCGACGCGCGCATCGCCCGCCTCTACCAGGCCTACCAGGAGCGCTTGGCGGCGGCGGGAGCGGTGGATTTCGACGACATGCTGGGCCTCGCGGTGGCGCTCCTGGAAGAGCACGATACCCTGCGGCGGGGACTGGCGGAGCGCTTTCAGTGGTTGCTGGTGGACGAGTATCAGGACACCAACGTGGCTCAGGCCAGGCTCGTGCGCCTGGTGGGGGGGCCACACCCCAACCTCACCGTGGTGGGCGACGAGGATCAGTCGATTTACCGCTGGCGCGGCGCCGAGGTGGAGAACATCCTTCGCTTCGAGGAGGCCTACCCCACGGCCACGGTGGTCACCCTAGGGCGCAACTACCGCTCCGCCGAGCCAATTCTGCAGGCCGCCGCGGCCCTCATCGCCCACAACACCCGCCGGCGTCCCAAGCAGCTCTCCGCCCAGGCCGGGGCGGGGGTACCGGTAGCAATCTTCCAAGCTGCCGACGAAAACGACGAGGCGCGCTTCGTCATGGATGAGCTGGCAGCCGCCTCGGGCGGGACCGTGGCGGTACTGTACCGCACCAACGCCCAGTCACGCCCCTTCGAAGCGGAGCTGGTGCGGCGCGGCGTGCCCTACGTGGTGGTGGGCGGCACGCGCTTTTGGGAGCGGGCCGAGGTCAAAGACGCCCTGGCCTACCTGCGCCTGGTGGTGGCGCCCGACGACGAACTGGCGTTCCGCCGTGCCATCCGCGTGCCGGCCCGCGGCGTCGGGGACGCGGCCATGGACCACCTCAGCCGCGCCGCCGCCCAGTGGGGCGTGTCGCTGCCGGAGGCGGCGCGGCGCTCCCCCTCATCGCTGACGCCCCGCGCCCGTATCGCTTTGGGCGAATTCTTCGCACTCATCGACGCAGTTGCAGCCGAAGCCACCCCCGCCGCGGCGGTGCGCCGGTTGCTGGACAGCTCCGGACTGGTGGACCAGTACAGCTTGGAGGACGAGGACGATCGCGCCCGCCGTGCCAATCTCGATCAACTGCTGGCGGCGGCAGCCGAGGCGGGGGAGCGCGGGTTGGATCTGGGCGCTTTCTTGGACGAGGTGGTGCTGCTCTCCGACGCCGACACCTCAACCGCCGGTGCCCCCGTCGTCCTCTCCACCCTGCACGCCGCCAAGGGTCTGGAGTTCGACACCGTGTTCCTGGTGGGGATGGAGGAAGGGCTACTCCCCTTGACCCGCTCCGGCGACGATACCGACGCCGAGGAGGAACGCCGCCTCGCCTACGTGGGCATGACCCGCGCCCGGCGGCGCCTGTACCTCACCTGGGCGACGGTGCGCCGCCTGCATGGCCAGCAGGTGGAAGGGCGCCCCTCCCGATTCCTGCTGGAGCTGCCGCGACATCTCCTGGACGATCGCAGCGCCCGGCGGGGGCGTGACTCGTTCCGTACCCACCTCCCCCGGCCAAGGCCCGAAGCCGCCCGCCCGGCTGCGGTGCGGGCGGCCGACGGATGGCGTCAGCCTCAAGGGACCCCGCCCTGGCAACCGGCCCCTGGCCCCCCTAGCGGCGGTGGCTCACGTCGCTCCTACCCCGACGGGTGGCGCCCCGGCCTGAAGGTCCGCCATCCCACCTTCGGTTACGGCGTAGTGCTGCAGGTGCAGAACACGGCTGCCCAGGTGAAGTTGGTGGTGTTCTTCGACCGCGCCGGGCGCAAGGTGCTGATCCCCTCCTTGGCTTCGCTGGAACGCGCCTGACGTACTCCAAAAAGAGGGCGTGTGCTATGGACAGGGCCGCGGCAGGTGAGGGAACGGCGCGTTGCCGGGCAGCGAGACGCCGTCCCCAGGTGCCGGCCTCCGCCCGCCCACAAAAAGAACGCCTTGGGGCAGCGCACCGCACCAGGTGGTGGTCAGCGGCAGCAATAAGCGGGCGCTTGGCGACGACTGCTGCAACGTCGCCCCCAAACTGAGCCGCTTTCGCCAGGCGTCAGTGGCGAGGCAGGTCAGCAGGCGCTGGCGGGTGCCACACGGACCCCATCGCGGACCACCAGTCGACCCTTCTTCACCACGTGGCGAACCAAATTGACGCCAAAGTGATACACCAGGTGGGCGGAGGAGGGGGCATCCAGGACCACCAGGTCTGCCTGCTTGCCCACCTCCAGAGAGCCGACGCGGTGGGCACGGCCCAGAGCCGCGGCGGCGTTGAGGGTGGCGGCGGTGAGTGCCTCGGCGGCCGACAAGCCGGCGCCGAGGCACGCCAGCGCCATGATCATGGGCATGCTTTCGGTATGGGAGGAGCCGGGGTTGCAGTCGGTGGCCAAGGCCACCGGCACTCCCTCGGCCACCAACTGGCGCGCCGGGGCGAAGCGCTCCCGTAGGAAAAAGGAGACGCCCGGCAAGACTACCGCCACCACGCCGGCCTCGGCGAGGGCGCGCCGCCCCGCGGGCGACACGTGCAATAGGTGGGAGGCGGAGGTCGCCCCCAACTCTGCCGCGAGTTCTGCTCCCCCCAGCGGAGTCAGTTCATCGGCGTGCAGGTGGATACGCCAGCCGTAGCGGGGCGCGTCGGCGAGGAGGAGGCGGGTCTGGACTGGCGAGAACACCCCTCTCTCGCAGAACACATCCACGGCTTCAGCGAGACCAGCAGCGGCGATCGCCGGGTAGATTTCGGCGACCACGAGACGCACGTAGCCGTCGGGATCGTGCCGCCACTCGGGAGGTACCTCGTGGGCGGGCATGGCGGTGGCCGCCACCTCCACGGGGTGGACAGCCGCCGCTCGGCGCAGGGCGCGCAGTTGCTTGAGCTCGTCATCCAGCGCCAAGCCGTACCCGGACTTGGCCTCGGTGGTGGTGGTGCCGTGCAGCAGCTGACGATCGAGGCGTGCGAGGGTGAGTCTCACCAACTCGTCCTCGCTGGCAGCGCGGGTGGCGGCCACGGTGGCGACGATGCCGCCGCCGGAGGCGGCGATTTCGGCGTAGCTCTCCCCCGCCAGGCGGCGGTCGAACTCGTCCTCGCGGTAGCCGGCAAAGGGCAGGTGGGTATGGGCGTCCACAAAACCGGGGATGATGGTGCCGCCGTGGGCCTCCACGGTCTCTTCGGCGGCGCCGAAACGACGGTCGTGTTCGGCTTCATCGCCGACGAAGACGATGGTGGCCCCCTCGCAACGTACCACCCCGCCGGGGATGAGTAACAAGTCGCCCTGCTGCGATCCGGCGATCGCTCCACCCCCCCGCGGCGTGGCAAGCATCGCCGCGCCGCGCACCAGCAACGAAGGGGGGCTCAGACCTTGCCCTCCCGCTGTCTCGGGCGCAACAGGGCCACGCTGGCGCGCTCGCTCTCCCGCTCTTCGGCGGCCTCGTCGTCCCTAGCCGTACCGGTGAGGAGATCGGCCAGGCGCCGCAAATCGGCACGGGCGGCGCGGCGTTGCTGACGCAGTTGTCCGATGACCAGTTCGATGGTCTCGGCGCGTCGAGTCGCTTCATCGAGCACGCGCTCGGCAATCGCTTGGGCGTCGGCAATGATCCGGTTCGCCTCCGCCTCGGCGCGGGCGATGGTCGCCTCGGCGGTGCGCTCCGCTGCGACCATGGCGGCACGAACCGCGTCGGCCTTCTCCCGGTAATCCTCCAGCTCAGCTTTCAAGCGGGCAATTTGGACCTTCAGCTCCCCGCGCTCCCGAGCATCCTCCTCCACCTGCTCGGCAATGCGTTCCAAAAACGCGTTGACCTCTTCGGGTTTGTAACCGTGCAGGCTGCGCGAGAAACTGCAGCGTTGGATCTCCAGCGGCGTCAGGCGAGCCATGACTCTGAGCCTCCTGTACTTTTTTAGGTTAGCACAGCCCTCACCGGCGCTGGCCGAACAGTACCCGACCCAGCCGCACCCAGTGGGCGCCCTCCTCCACCGCCACCTCGAAGTCGTCGCTCATCCCCATCGACAGTTCCAGCCATCCAACCCCTTCCAGACTCGAAAGTTGCTCGGCGAGTCTGGCCAGCGCCACGAAGTGGGGACGCACCTCTTGCGGATCCTCCGACCACGGGGGGACGGTCATCAGGCCTTGCAACACCAGGTGCGGACACCTTGTTACCACGTGCTCCAGCAGCGCCCGCGCCGCCCCCGGCGCGACGCCATGTTTGGTGGCTTCGCCGGCGATGTTGACCTCTAAAAACACCGGGCAGCGCACGCCGCCTTCGCTGGCGAGTTGCTCCAGGCGATCGGCGATGGCCGGCCGATCCACCGTCTGGATCACCTGGAACGTCTCCAGGGCCAGTCGCGCCTTGTTGCGCTGCAAGGGGCCGATCAAGTGCCACGGCACCGCCGAGGCCACCAGCGAACGCTTGGCCGCCGCCTCCTGGACGCGGTTCTCACCGATAGCTTCCACCCCAGCGGCGATGGCCTCAGCCACTGTTTCGGCCGGGTGGGTTTTGGTCACCGCCACGATCCGCACCTCGGCCGGGTCGCGACCGCTGCGCCGGCAGGCCGCCCAGATGCGCTCCTTGACCGCTGCGAGGTTGGCGGCGACAGTCATCGGCACCCCTTTTTGAACCGCTGAGCTTGGCGACTGCAGCCGCAGGAGCTGCGCAACGCTTGTAGCGAGGGGGGCACGGGGAGGGTGGAGCGGTGGGAGGTCATGGCCTCGTTGGCGAGGCGATCGGCCTCGGCGTTGGCCGAGCGAGGGATGTGACGGATGGAAAAGCTTCGAAAGGAGCCGGCCAACTGCTGAGCCGCGCTCCACAGCGGCCGGAGATTGGCAGCTTTCACTTTGTACAGTCCGTTCATCTGATGAATCAGCAGTTCGGAGTCCGAGAAAACGATCACAGCGGCGACGTGGAGGGCAGCGAGGCGTTCTAAGGCGGCCAGAAGGGCGGCGTACTCGGCCTCGTTATTGGTGGCGCGGCCGAGGTAGAGGGTGTGTCTCTCCGCGCCTCCGCCGCCCACCTCCAGGACAACCCCCGCCCCCGCCTCCCCGGGGTTACCGCGGGAGCCGCCGTCGATCCAGGCCAGCGCCTCGGCCATCGGCACGGGTAGGGCCGTAGTCACTCCGGTGGGAACAGCGCCGGGTCGAAGAGCAAGCGCCGGCACGTTTCGCAGTACTGCAACGACTCACCGCCCCGCACCAGCTGCAGCACGGCAGCACGCAGAACCGCGTGACACGCCGAGCAGGAGTCCCCGTCAATGGGCACCACGGCGTTAGGCTTGCGCAGGTTCCACAGCTTCTTAAAACGTTCCATCGCGCTGGCGCCGAGCCCGAGCTGCACCTCCCGCAGGCGGGCGCGCACCCGCTCCAACTCCGCCTCGCTCTCGACCCGCCGCTTTGCCCACTCTCTCTCCAGCTCCTCCCGCTGCTCGCGCTCCGCGGGGGACTCCGCGGTCAGCGCGGCCGCCTGGGCATCCAGCGACCCCAGCTCCTCCATGATCTGCTTGAGCTTGCCTTCGCGCTCATCAATTTGGCCTTGCACGTGGTCGAGGGCAGAAACCACGGCTTGCAGCTGCTTCATGTTGGTCACCTGGCTCTTCTGCCGGCGCACGTGCTCCCGCTCCTCGTACAGCACCCCGGTCTCACGCTCCAGCGCCGCGTACTCCGCTTCCAACTCGGCCCGGCGCTTGCGGTTGGAGGCCAATGCCGCATCGCGGGTCGCCCCCTGGGCGCGCAGGGCGGCAAGCTTGGGGGGTGGGGTCTCCACCTCCCGCTGCAGAGCGAGGCGCTCCGTGAGCAGTCGTTGCAGGGTGATGTAGGCGGCGAGGAGGGCGCGCTCGCTCACCGCTTCCCCCGCGCAGCGGGGAGGTTGCGGGGGTGCCGACGGGTGGTTGCGGTGGTCACGCCATCCTCCTCGTGGTGGTGGGTCCACCAGGATTCGAACCTGGGACCAACCGGTTATGAGCCGGCAGCTCTGACCGCTGAGCTATGGACCCAGCGAGGGAATTGTACGCCTTGGGTATCTGGCAGGGCAAGCGCAGTGCCCGGGCGCAGGCGCCATTCCTAGCCAATGATATCCAGGTACGGTTTCAGCAGTTTCGCCCTCGAGGGGTGGCGCAGTTTGCGTAGCGCCTTGGACTCGATTTGGCGGATGCGCTCGCGGGTCACGTTGAACGCCTTGCCGACCTCTTCGAGGGTATGCTCGGTCCCGTCGCCAATCCCAAACCGGCGGCGCAGCACCTCGGCCTCCCGGGGGGTGAGGGTGCGCAGGACCCCTTCCGCCTGGTTCTTCAGCGAGGCCGCAATCACCGCATCGATGGGCGACAGGGCGGTGCGGTCTTCCACGAAGTCGCCGAGGTGGGAGTCTTCCTCCTCGCCAATCGGAGTCTCGAGCGAGATCGGTTCCTGAGCTATCTTCATTATCTTGCGGACCTTGGAGACAGGGATCTCCATGCGGTCGGCAACCTCTTCGGCGGTGGGTTCGCGCCCCAACTCCTGAACCAACTGGCGCTGGGTGCGAGTGAGCTTATTGATCGTCTCAATCATGTGCACGGGGATGCGGATGGTGCGCGCCTGGTCGGCGATGGCGCGGGTGATCGCCTGGCGGATCCACCAGGTGGCGTAGGTGGAAAATTTGTACCCGCGGCGATACTCGAACTTGTCCACCGCCTTCATGAGACCGATATTCCCCTCCTGGATGAGATCGAGAAACTGCAAGCCGCGGTTGGTGTACTTCTTGGCGATGGACACCACCAAGCGGAGGTTGGCGACGATCAGCTCCTGCTTAGCTTGGTCGGTTTCCTCCTCGCCCCGGCGCACCTCGGCAATGACCCTTTTGAGTTCGTCGTAGGGTACCCGAAAACGGGCCTCCAGCGCTTCAATCTCCGCCTTGTAGCGGCGCACCCGCTCGTCGTAAAAGGCCCGTCGTTCGGCGTTGCGCTCGGTCTTCAGCTTAACCTCGTCCTTGCGGATCGTCGAAATGGGGATGGAGAAGTGGCGCTCCACCTCGCCCAGGAAGGCCAGCAAGCGGTTGCGAGTGGTGGTGGTGAAGTCCGTGGAGCGCACCAAAACTGAAATGTCCCCATTCAAGGCGTCGATTTGCTCCAGCAGCTCCCCAGCTCGCCGGCTCCCCTTCTTGCAGCGCCGCAGCCGTTCCTTGAGCGCCTTCACCTGGTTGTCCAGCTCGGCGATGCGCTGAAACAGGCGGAGGCCCTCGTTGACCCGCATACGGCCGCGCTCGTCCAGTGTGGCGTCGATGCCCGCTAGCAGGTCACGGGCCATGCGTCGGTCGCGCCGTGCCAGCTCGTTGGCCTTGAGAAACAGCTCCAGCAGAGTGGTTGAGGAGGCCATGGCGCAGAACACGCGCGCCTCGCCCGCTTCGATCCGCTTGGCGATGGCCACCTCGCCGTCGCGATCGAGCAGTTTCACGGTGCCCATCTCACGCAGGTACATGCGGACCGGGTCGTTGGTCTTTTCCAGCAGCGCCGGGTCAATGAGAGGCGACTGTACCGGCGAATCCCCAGCGTCGCGGGTCTCGCTGCCGTCGTCCTCGCCGCCGGTTAACTTGTCCGCCGACTCGATGACTTCGATGTCGTTCTCCGAAAAGCGGAGGAAAATCTCGTCCAACTCCTCGGCAAGGGACGCGACTTCGTCGGGCAAAACCTCGAGAATCTCGTCCACCAACACATAGCCACGCTCGCGCCCAAGACCGAGCAGCCTGCCCAGTTCGGGGTACCGTTCTTCCACACTCAACGCCACAGCCGTCCCTCCCCCACGCAGCGCCACAGGCTCACCGCCGTTGGAAGCATGCACGTCTACTGCTGAAGTTTCTTCCACTCGTGCGAGAGGTGCACGAGGGCCTCCCGGTCGTTCCTCGCTTCCGCTTGTCTGATCGCTTGGTTGAGCGCGGCGAGCTTTCGCAGTCGGTGCCGTTGGCAAAGGTCCCTCAGTATGAGTTCGAGGCGGTTCTCCGGAGTTTCCGGTACCTCGTATTCCAACGCGGCGAGAACCCGCCGTGCGTCACCTTCCTCAATGTCGGACATGAGCTCGAAAATTTCAAGGGGACGCCCGTCGGTGGCCGCCATCGCCAGCCGTTGGAACACCTGGCGCACCACGGGATGCTCGAGGGCGTCCAGCGGGATGCGCGACAGCAGCTCGCCACGCCGCTCCTTTGGTGCATCCACCAGCACGAAGCGCAGCAACGCCAGTTCCCCTGGCGGGGGAAGGGGGATCTGCTCGAAAGACCCCTTTACCACCCGTGGCGCCTCCACGACCCCCAGCTTATCCACCGGGATGCCGCATCCCCTGGCGAGAGCCTCACGAAGCTCGAAGCGGCGCACCGGGTTTGGGCAGGCGTCGGCCACCGCCAGCGCCGAGCTCAACCCCCGTCGACGCTCCTCCCGGGTGGAACCGAGGTTGGCGAGGAGAAACTCGGCTGGGCCCATGGCCGAGTCGAGGAGCCGCCGCATCGCTGCCCCCCCCTGGCGGCGGATGAGATCGTCCGGATCTAGGCCCTCCGGCAACAGCACCACCGCCGCATCCAGGTCGAAGGCCAACAAAGTACGCAGAGCACTGACCGCCGCAGCCCGGCCCGCCTGGTCGCCGTCGTAACACACCACCACCCGCTCGGCGCGCCGCGCCAGCTCGCGGGCGTGGTGTTCCGTCAGGGCGGTGCCCAGCGTTGCCACCGTCTCAGTGATCCCTGCGCCGTGCATGGCCAGACAGTCAAAGTAGCCCTCCACCACCACCGCCCTGCGGCTGTTGGCAAAGGTGCGCATGGCGCGATCCAAGGCGAACAGCACCTGGCTTTTGGAGAACAGACCGGTCTCGGGGGAGTTTAAATATTTGGGAGTGTCCTCACCCACCGCGCGCCCACCGAAGGCCACCAACGTGCCCCGCGCCAATCGGATGGGGATGGTGATGCGATCGCGGAAACGATCCCACCGGCGCCCCCCCTCTCCCTCCACTACCAAACCCGAGGCGATTAGCACGCGCTCGGCAAACCGCCGGTGCAGCTCGTCGTAAAGCGCGCTCCACTCCGCCGCCGCGTAGCCCAAGCCGAAAGTGGCGGCCAGCTCCAACGACACGCCGCGAGCCTCCAGAAACGCTCTGGGCCGATCGTCGGCCAGTCGGCGGGCAAAGCAGGCCTGGGCGGCCTCCAACGCCGCCAGGAGAAGGTCCTCCTCCCGGCGGCGCTGCAGGGCTTGGGGGGAGGCGGGCGGTAGCTCGATGCCGAACCGCCGGGCGAGGATCTCCACCGCCTCCACGAAGGTCAGCCGATCCAACTCGACGAGGAAGTCGATGACGTCGCCGCCGCGTTTGCAGCCAAAACAGTAATAGGTACCCTTTTCGCGGGAGACCGAAAACGAGGGGGTCTTTTCACCGTGGAACGGGCACAGCCCCACAAAATTGCGCCCGGCGCGCCGCAGTGTCACCCGCTCGCCCACCACGGCCACGATATCCGCCGCCTCACGCAGGCGGGTGAGCACCGGCCGAGAGAGATCCCAGTGACTCACTCCAGCTCCGCCTCGGTCACCCCGGTTCCCCCAAAGGCCTGCGCCGGATGGGCGAAGCGCAGCACGCCCGGGTAGCGACTCAAAGTATCCCGGGTCAGTCGCCGCAGGGCGCCGGAGCCGTGTCCATGCACGATGCGCACAGCCTTCGTACCGGCCAGCAGGGCGTGGTCCAAGAAACGCTCTAGCGCCTCCCGAGCCTCCTCGGTGGTCAGCCCGATGAGGTTGATTTCTCGACTCTCCTCGGCCGGGGGCATATTCACGACGGCCTGTGGCCGGTGGTCGGGGCGCTCGGCAGCGACGGGTTCGCAGGCGCTCACCGCCACCCACAACCGTTTCCCGCCGGCGCTGAGTTGGACGCGCTCGCCGACCACCTGCATCACCTCGCCAACGGTGCGCGTGCCCGCCACTCGCACCCGTTCGCCCGGGACCACCGACACGGTGGTGGCCGCGGCCGGTTCCTCGTCGGAGAGATCCAGGGCGGCGCTGCGCAGGGCGGCGAGGCGCCGGCGACCAGGCAGATCGCCCTTCGCCCGGGCCTGGCGAAGCTCCTCGAGAACCGCCTCCAGCTGCGTGCGGGCTCGCTGGCGCAGCTGCTCCCGCTCCCTCTCCAACAGGGCGCGCTGCTCCACGCGGTCCCGCCGCCACGCCTCGCGCTCCTCCTCCAAGGCGCGGCGCGCCGCGCGAGTTTGTTCTTGCTCGGCCAGGAGGACCCGCCGCTGCTGGTTGACGGCGCGACGTTCCTCGTCGAGGCGCTGAAGGTACGAGTCGATGGCCAAAAAGGCCCGGGACACCAGCTCGCGGGCACGCTGCAAGACGCGCTGCGGAACGCCGCTGCGGCGGGCAATGGCGAGACCGTGGGAGCGCCCAGGAGAGCCGAACTGGAGCCGAAACGTCGGCCCGCCGGTGACCTGGTCGAACCCCATGGCTGCGTTGGCGGCGCCGGGGAGCGCTTCCAGGTGCGCGGCGACCGTCGTTAAGTGCGCCGTGGCGAGGGTGAAGCACCGCCGCGCCAGCAACTCCTCCAGCAACGCGGCGGCTAAAGCAGCACCCTCCTCAGGATCGGTCCCCGACCCCAGCTCGTCGTACAGCACCAGCGTCCGCTCGTCGGCCTCCTCCAACAGGCGAGCGGTGGCCCGCATCGCCGCTGAAAAGGTAGACAGATCCGACAGCAGGCTCTGCTCGTCGCCGATGTGGCACCAGACGCCCGAGAACTCCGGCAGCAGCGAGCCCTCCTCTGCGAGCACTGGAATGCCCGCCTGCGCCATGAGCACCGCCAAGCCCACGGTCTTCAGCGCCACCGTCTTGCCACCGGCGTTGGGGCCCGACAACAGCACCACCCGCACCCCCGGCGGCGGATCAAAATCCAGCGGTACCACCTCGCCGGTGTTACCGCCCTCGCCGAAACACTCGCTGCGCAACGACGCCAGATCTCCCACCAGCAAGGGGTGGCGGGCGCCCAGCAACCTGAGCCGGTCCCCCCCTCCGGGCCTGAGCAGAATCGCTCCCGCCGCCTGCCCGAACAGCACCCGCGCCTGCGTGGCATCGAGAAGGGCGAGTCGAGCCGCCGCCTGCTCCAGTTCCTCCCGGCGGCGCGTGAATGCGGCCAGCACCTCTTGGCGCACCCGGTCTTCCTCGCTGCGCACCTGCGCACTGGCCTCGGCGAGAGCATTGTTGAGCTCCACCACCGCCATCGGCTCGATGAAGGCGGTGGCTTTGCTGGCCGACACATCCAGCAGTAGCCCAGGAACGCGAGAGCGCTCGTGCACTGGCACCGGCAGGCAATAACGCTCCCGCCGCACGGTGTACGGGCCACTGGCGCCGGCAGTGTGACCGAGTTGCTCCAAGCGCGTCACAATGGTGGTGCGCAGGCGCTCGCGGGCAGCGCGGGCTTGGGCCAGCGCCGGGCTGGCGGTATCGAGGATCTCCCCGTCCTCGCCGATGCGTTGGCGCAGGTACTGGAGGAAGGGATCGAGCATCGGCAGCGCCGCAAAGGCGCTGGCGACCTCCCCGCCAAGGGAAAGCGCCCGGCCGAGACGGGCACGCACGTCGACGATGCATTGCACCAGGGCCATCAACGCCGGAAGGCTCGGCTCGGGGCGCGTCAGTTCACTGGCGGCGTCGAGCCCCACAAAGGTCAGGGCACCCTGCTCCGCCACCAACCGAGAGATTGCCTGGGTGAGGTCATGTTGCCTGGCCCCTTCCCCGGGTTCGAAGGAGGGCGTGGTTGCCAGCACGTGCCTGCGCCCCAGTTGCGAGCGAGCAAAAGAGGCCACCAGCCGGAGCAGGCGGTCGAACTCCAGCGCCGCACTTACGGCCTTCATTGTTTAGGTCCCTACAGCAACCCGGCTTTTCTCTGTTGGGCCAGCTTGCGCAGGAGCTTCTTGCGCGCCTGTACCACCTTGCGCTTGCGCTTCACGCTGGGTTTCTCGTAGTACTGGCGTTTTTTGATTTCGGAGAGGATGCCCGCTTTCTCGCACTTCCGCTTGAAGCGGCGGAGAGCCTGCTCGAACGATTCATTTTCCCGCACATGAACTGTCGGCACGTGGCTCACCTCCTCTCCTCGCGAGATTCGCCGCGCTCACCCAGGGCGCGGCACCGCGCACAAGGCTTTGTACTCTAGCAGCCCTCGGCGACCCGGTCAAGGCGCTGTTTCGGCGCCCCTTGCCCACGGCCGCGCTGCAGGGGGCAAGCCGGGCGGTGGCTGGCGAGCGGCCACGCTCCTCCTCTAGGCGGGGCCGCGGGAGGCCGAAGTAGCGCCTGCACCGGCATCTGCCGTCTTACTTGGCCGCCGCGTCCCACTTGAGCGCGTACACCTTCCCCTTGTCAAAATAAATGGCCGCCGCACCCCCGATGGCGGGGTCGCGAGGGAACAACCAGGTGACGATGGTCCTGCCCTGCGCCTGGGCCTCCCGTACGTTGGCGTAGAGGGGCGTGCCGGTGATGGCTTTGACCTGCGCCTCGCTCATCCCTTTGGCCAGCTGATCGAAACGATCCTTGGTGAGGTATCGAAACTTCCGCGCCCGCTCCAGAGCCGCCTGCAAATCCTCCGGAATGGGAGCCTCGACAAACTCGTAATAGCTCGCCGCAGTTTGCAGGATGTCGATGGCCTTGCCGTAATCTCCCGAGACATCCATGAAGTTGGCGGCGTTGGCCAGCGCGCCATCGGCGTACAAGCGCAGGGCCTGGCGCGCCTGGGGTGAACCCTTCAGCGCTTCGTCGTTGAGGACCAAGGTCAAGAAAGCGCTTAAGACAGCCTGGTCGTTCTCGTACGCCGCGTCGAAGGCGCGTTGGGCCTCGGCCAACTGGGACTCGAGGGCGGCCCGGCGCTCAGTCTCCACGGCGGTGAGCTTGGGCTTCGCTTTGAGGGCGTCGAGGTCACTGCGCACCTGGGAGAGGGTGCTCCGGGCCGCCTCCAGGGCATTGCGAGCCTGTTGAACTTTGGCAAACTCCTCCGCCACATTGACGGACGGTGCCTTTTCCTTGGTGCTACCGCCGCACCCGAGGACGGCGGTGAGGGCAACGATAACAACGGCGATGGTGGATTTTCTCGCCATGGGAGCCTCCCTCCTGCTCGTGAACTTGTTATCAGACTCGTCGCAGTTGTGCAAGACCGCGGGGGTTTCTTGACACCTCTCTAGGGCGGTGCTGATAATGGCAACTTGATCGGGGAGGAACCCATGGAGATGCAAGAAACTCTACTTGCCGAGTTGCAGGGGATGCGAGAGCGTGCCACCGGCCTGCTGCGCGCCAAGCTTGAGGCGGTCGCTCAGCAGGTCCGGGATGCTGCGGCTCGGACCGTCGGCGAGCTCAACGTGGTTTTGCCACCCGATCCTGAGGTGCTCTTTCCCATACAACCTTTCAGCGAACACATCGCCTCCCTGACCGCTCCGGTGGTGGTGGTGGGTCCGGAGCTGGAGCTGCTGCGCGCTCTCGACGCCGGGCGCGCCCAGTCGGAGGTGTTGCAGGAGTTCCTGGGGCGGCTGGAACCGTGGTGTGGACCCCGCGGTATTGTCGTCTTTCGGGATGGCAAGGTTGCCGGTTGGAGCGGAGCAGGTTTCGGCGAGGGAGACCCGGTGCGCGCGTGGCACGCCGAGCTTTCCGCTTCCCCCGCCTTGACGCGGGTCGCGGAAGGTGTACCGGTGGTGCTGGCGGCGCGCGCAGAGGACGTACTGCGTTCCTGGCTCCCCGGCGAGGAACGCGACCTCCTGCTCGTGCCTATGTCGCTGCGGGGCAAGGTGGTCGGGTCCGTGGTGGCGGTGCTCAAGGATCGTGGTGCCGCCCCAATGGTACAGCTGCTGACGTACCTGGTGGGTCTCCTGCTGGAAACGCTGGCCGTGCGCCCCCAGGTGCCGACCCCTGCTCTGCGTGCCGCAGAGCCCATCGCCACGACCACCGCGGCAACCACGGCCGCTGCTGCCACCGCCGAGGTGCCGGCAATGACCGCGGAGAGCCTGGTGACCCGCCCAGTAGCGGCCGATATGGCGGCGGCGACCGAGGAAGCGGTGACCGCCGTCGAAGCGCACGTGCCAGAGGAAGCGGTGGAGGTGGAGGTGGCAGCCCCGGTCCAGGCTGCCCCCGTGGTTCAACCCCGGGTGGAGGCAGCAGCAGCCGCTGAACTGGCCCAGCAGGTAGTTGCCGCTCCCCAACTCACACCGGAGGAGCAGCGGCGCCACGACGAGGCGCGCCGCTTTGCCCGGCTGCTGGTTTCGGAGATTCGCCTGTACAACGAACAGGCCGTGCAGGACGGCAAGGCGAACCGGGACATCTACCAGCGCCTGAAGGATGACATTGACCGCTCGCGGGAGATGTACGAGCAGCGCGTGCCCCAGGAGATTCGCGCTGCCAGTAATTACTTCTTCGAAGAATTGGTGCGTACCCTAGCTGACGGTGACCCGGACGCTCTCGGCCTATAGGCGCCCGGCAACCGCCGCACCCTGCCTAGTTCTTGTCGCCGCTGCAGCGGCGTGCCGTCCCGCTCCCGAGCCCCCGCCGACACTTTCCCAAGTGGAGACGAGCGCCGCCCCCGCGCCACGGGCTCAAGGACTCCTGCGGGTAGCGCTGGCCGGGCCCTCAGACCAGCGCCCTGCGGCGGCTTTCCTGTGGGGTCTTTCGGCGTGCGAAGCGAACTCGCCCACCTCGGCGGTGACCGCCTTCGCCCTCGCCAAACCAGCGCAGGGGGCGGCGTATCTCGCCGCTGTCCGGCTGGAAGGCGCCCTGGAACGCTCCGCCGCGCCGGCCCAGCTCTGGCAACGCGCCGCCGCAGCTCCATGGCTTCCCGAGGGATTTGCGGTTCGACTGCTCCTGCGCGGGGCGGAGACCATGGTTCGCCAGGGTCAAACGGAGGAGGCCCTCGCGCTGCTGCCGGCGCCCGAGGAAGTGCCCGAGCCAGAGCGCTGGCGGAGGTGGGCAGTGGCAGCGCGGGCCGGCGGCCGCCAACGCCAGGAGGCATGCCGCACCATCGCCCGGGAGGCCCCGGAGCGCTTCGCCACCCTCTGCCCAGGGGACTCCCTGGAGGCGATGCTGGGCGGCTGGAGCCAGGTGGAGTTGGCCACCCACGCCCAGGCGTGGCTGCGCGCCGGCCGGCCGGGGGAGGCACTGCGGGCCGCGCAACGGGCCGGCCGGGCCGGTGCTGTGGTGGGGGCACACGCTGCGCTGGCCCAACGGCGAGGGGAGCTGGCACTGGAGTTGTTGGGTTCTGAGCGCTCCCCGCAGGCGCATCTCCTGCGGGCCGAGGCATATCGGCAGCGGGCTTGGCAGGTCAGCGAGGGGGAGCGCCGGAAGCTCTTTCCCCAGGTGATCGCGGCCGCCGACGCGGCGTTGCGGGCGGCCAGCGATGACGCCGGGATTGCTGCCCAGGCGCGACTGCTGCAAGCCGAGGCGTTTTTCGAGTTGGGTCGCTTCCAGCGAGGGCTAGCCCTGCTGGCGACCAGCGATGCGAGCTTGCCGCGCTGGGAGTGGGTGCGTCGACGGGGGTTCTATCTGGCCCGCGACCACCCCGCTTTAGCCACAGTGAGCGGCGTGGTGCTGTCGGCGGGAACGCAACGGGGACAGCGGCTGGCCGCTTTCTGGCGGGGTCGCATCGCTGCCCGGCAAGGAAACCCCGAGGCGCTCCACAGCTTGCGCGCCAGCGGGTTCCCCGACCTGCCGGCGATGTGGGCGGCGCGTCTGCTGGGCGAGGAGGTTTCGCCGGTGAAACTGGTTGAAGAGCCGCCGGTGTTGCCCGACCCGCCGCCATGGGCCGCTCCCCTGTTGGCCTGGGGGCGGACGGCGGACGTGGCAGTTGGGTGGCGGGCCGAATTGGAGCGGGGGCCGAGAGTCGATCCGGCCTGGTTGGCCTGGGTGGAGATGGCCTCCCCTCGCCCCATAGACGCTATCCCCCTGTTGCTGCGCGGCGAACCCCGCCTACTGGCAGGGCCGTGGGATGGCCTGCCCCGCACCCTGCTGCAGCGCTACCTTCCCCTGCCTTGGCGCGACGAGGTGGAGCGGGCAGCGGCCCAGGCCGGCGTTCCGCCGTGGCTGCTGGCGGCATTGGTGCGGCAGGAGTCGGCGTGGAATCCGCAGGCGCGCTCGCCGGCCGGAGCGCTGGGGCTCACCCAGGTGCTACCGGCCACGGCGCGAGAGCTCATCCGCACCCGCTCTCTGCCGGAACCGTGGGGTCGCCAGCTCAGCGACCCGGAGATCAACCTGGCCCTGGGGGCCCGGCTGCTGGCCGATTGGCGGCGCCGCTTCGACGGTTCGTGGACGGCAGCGCTGGCGTGCTACAACGGAGGCGAACGCCGGGTGCGGGCCGCTTGGGAGCGGGCCGGCCGCCGGGACGGGCCGGACTTCGTGGAGGGCATCGAAATGCCCGAAACCTGGGACTACGTACACCGGGTAGTGCTTTTTGCCTCGGGGTATCGGCTGCTGTACTGGCCTGAGGGAAAGGGGTTCCCATGGACATCATCGAGGTAGCCTCGCGGCATCGCCGCCAGCTCATCGATATCACCAGCTTCGTGCAACAAGCGGTGGAGGCCAGCGAAGTAGCGGAAGGGGTCTGCCACATCTTTGTCCCCCATACCACCGCCGCCCCGCTGGTGAGCGAGAACGCTGATCCAGCGGTAGGAGACGACGTGCTGGCCGCCTTGGAGAAGATGGTCCCGGCGATCCGCTTCCGTCACGCCGAGGGCAACTCTGACGCCCACCTCTTCGCCGCTTTGATCGGTCCGGGCTTGGTTCTGCCCGTCTCCAGCGGCGAGCTCATGCTGGGGCGTTGGCAGGCGGTATTTCTCTTGGAGCTGGATGGCCCGCGCCAAAGGGAAGTTTGGATCACGTGTCTGCGGGCCTAACGGCGCCACCCGCCCCCGTGCGTACACCCAGGTGCTGGTGCAACTCCTCCAACTGGCCCAGCTGCACTGCCAGCGACCAGTGGCGCCGGATCGCCAGCTGGGCGGCGCTGGCCAGGCGCACCGCCAAAGCTTGATCGGTGGCCAAACGAATTACTGCCGCCGCCAGCGTCGGGGCATCCCGCGGGGGTACCAACAGACCGCTGATCCCCGCCTGGAGCAGCTCCAAGTTGCCATCGCGGGCTACCGCCACCACCGGCTTGCCGAGGGCCATGGCGTCGCGGACCGCGGTGCTGACCCCGGCTCCGGCCCAGGAGGCATCGGCAACCACATCAGCGGCCGCCAGCAGTTCGGGAGCCTCCAAACCCGCCGAGGTCACCGCCACGGAGCCGCCAACGCCCATCTCGGCGGCCAAGTCCAGCACTTCCTCGCGATCACTGGCGATGGAGCACCCTGCCAGCAGCAGGTAGGCACGGGGGAGCCGGCGCAGTACCCCCGACCACGCCTTGAGCATCTCCCCCCCGCCCCGCCACGAACGCACCCCCACATGCACCACCAACGGATTCGCCTCGGCGAGGCCGGCCTTGGCCCGCCAATCCCGGGCTTGGGCCGCGGCCTCCTCCAACCACGGCACGTCGGCCCCGTCCACACAAACGCGCACCCGCCCGGGGGGCAGGCCTGCGGAAGCGGCGACGATGTTGGCCACGGCTCGGCACGAGGCCACGATCGCGCTCACCGCCCGGCCGCGCAGCACCCCCGCAACCGCGGGGTTGATCGGGAACGCCAAACGCCGCGTGACGATCAACGGCACCGGGGGCTTTCCGGCGAGAGCCAGCCGCGCCGCCAGCAAAGCAGCGACCCCGTGGGCATGAACCACGGCGGGAGACCAAAGGTCGAAGACGCGGCGCACACGGAAGACGCTCACTGGGTCGAAGGGTGAGCGGACGGGGAGGGCGCTGCGCCGCACCCCGCTGTCCCGGCCCAGGGCGTGCACCACCTGGGGGCGTGCGATTACGCCCACACTCAGCCCCCGTTCGGCCTGTCGGGTCGCCATGCGGGTCACCTGCACCACG